>Ga0137394_10000933_pt1 | contig 20612 bp, 18 predicted proteins | sample czobulk116metaG_FD_108278 | JGI IMG/M metagenome (GOLD analysis project Ga0137394, IMG submission 108278) | Vadose zone soil microbial communities from Angelo Coast Range Reserve, California, USA - czobulk1.16 metaG | ecosystem: Environmental > Terrestrial > Soil > Vadose zone | place: USA...
AGCTCGACCCATCCAAAAAGTAACGACATCTCTCAGTGCCGCTATGTGGTGCCAACTACCAAACCGTGTGGACATCATCGACCGAAGCGGTAGCGTTGCTTATGCGCCTCGCGCATAAAAAAGGTGCTGGCACTCCGAGAGAAACCCTGCGCTTTGCGTTCGTTTCTCGGCCCCTCCCTACTAGTACCGCGCACGCACATACCGTACTTCGCGCATTCTTTTACTGCCATGGCCAACACTTCGCCTTTGCAGCAGACTCGCGACCCACGCGTCAAGACGCCGGTGGTCGTTGTTCTTTTCGACTCTAACGCCGCACCTCCGTCGCAGTCAAGCAACGTCATCCCCTACATCAGTCCTCTACTCAGCCGCCTTGGCGAAGCGAACCAGCGCCGAGTAAGTCCGCATTTTGCTGCGTTGGCTCCCGAACTCTCTTTGACTCCCATTCCACCAGCCAATCTATCTGGGAATGGTCAGGTACAACCCCGTCCAATGCCCGAACCTATCGATCATCTCCATCACTCTTGCTTGCGCGCACTGTGAGCCGATGAAGGTTCCTGCCAGTCAAGCAATGTCCGTATTTTCTTCGGGTGTGGCTGCTTTTGACGGCTACGTTTTCGCGATGAAGGTACATCTGCCTCGCGTTTCATCACATTCCGAGACATACTTATGATCGCTTAGCTGTTTGACAACTTTCAGAGTCAGAGGACACCAGAGCAGTATCCTGGAGAAGAATTTTCATATCACCTATTGCACATCGCGGCTGGTGAAAATGAAAGCACGAATGACGAGCGTTCTACTCACTTGTATTGGGGCTGGCAATGGAAGAACGTCCCCGCTGAACTAGAGAAGGTGAGAACAATGTTCTAGTCACCGGAATATTGGGCACCTAATATTTTCGCCGATAGCGCAACATCAAACTCTCTGTGATACTTCTCAAACCTTGTCCAAGGTTTTCGGGCCTGTTTTCTGCGGTGCGAAGCTTCTCGAGAATGCTCCGTCACTCCCATCTCACCTTACAGATACTCCGTAGGTCTCACCTGAGAGCATAGAGCCATGGTTCCCCACCTGCCCCCTCCACGAGCTCCTGTTATCGGGCTTCGACACTCACGATCCTAACTCAGATGCCGTACCACCCACAGTCCCCGCGAAGCGCCCCGCGGATACCCCCGCTGAGTATCGCTCACAACGCTTGAAGATGGACGACGCATCGCAGGCGATCAAGGGATCCGCTTCGGCATCGGCGAACCCTCCCGCAACCCCCTGCCAGCCACCGCCTCCATATACATCCCCGACCGTTCCTCAAGCACTGAGGGTGGACTCGACAACCCAACCGCCTGTCCGCGATGCACAACGCATAACGGATGATCAGCCCGTGTGGTCGGGGAAGCTAATTTGGTCTTGCGGAGGATTGGAGGTAGACGCGCCGGTTCAAGCAACTGACCCGATTCGCGATCTGTGCGTGCATTTTTTCATTGGACTTCCATTAGTTGGAGACTTATCATGTCTGTATAGACGTATATCGACGTGGCCAACGGCTTTGCGACTTGAGATCATCGAGGCTGGAATGTCCAGCCTCGACGTTCAAGCACTGGTTCACAAGGCTCCGGTTGGGCGGCTCCAGTGCCGGCCTGGGGTTGACGACCACAACTTTGGCGAGCTCATCAAGACACTTAGGAAAGGCAAATCTGTAAGTCGCCATGATTCCAGCCAAGCTTGTCCCTCACGCATTGGCAGGTCGCAGTTGCCAGTACTCGGTGTGAGACCAAGATCCAGGACAAGGGCTCTCCCAAGTCGGGCCTCGTTCTGGCACCGCTTAACGAGGGTCTATTGTGTGCTATATTACCCGCCTCTAAACTCCCGACGGCCGGTTTGCAGCACCCGCAACAAGAGACCGAGGTGCCGGCGGTCTGCAGCCCTCCGACTGATATTCCGCACGAAAACGTGGAGTCGTTGCAGGGAGAAGATCTCTGCAGTCACCAGACGAATGACTTCGCGGCTGCCGACACGCTGGAGCAGTTGATGTCGCAGCAGGAGGCTTACGTGCAAGCACAAATGCAACAGCTGCAAGCTCAGCAGTTCGAGCAGCATGCTTCACTGGACGCACATCTTGCACTGGGGGATGGGCTCACTGGCATTAACGAGCCTATTGTCACCGCAGAGAACGGCGCGGGCGCTGGCTTTGGCCTGATTGGTCCACATCTTGAGCCATGGTATGACGAAAACTTGAACCTCTTCAACTCCTATACACAATTATGATTGAGGGTCCTAACCTATCGACGAATGGCGCGGTTGGCAACGCAATTGTACCAGAGATGGGGCATGTTGTTGTACGAATAAGTAGCAGACACTACCGTAGAAAAGAATGTAGTCCAAGAAATTTATCTTCTGAATCATACCCTCGCACAGGAAGTATATAACACGCCAAGGCTGTCTTCCCTATTGTATGATCGGTAACTAGGAATGGGTGCGCAGTCGGAACACGTTTCGGCACTGCAAACTAGCAACGCCGCGGATCCGTAGAAAAGTGAAGAGTGAAGAGTGAACTCGCGTCTTCGCTGGATCGTGGGATCTCAGGATCTCAACGCCTTGCGAGACTCGGAAGGACACTAGCACTGTCCAATGCCCCGGGGTACATCTGAGTCATTCGGTTCTTGGACGTGGGTGGAAGTGCCAACACTTTTTTCGTCTGTGAAATGAGCCCGAATAATGTAAAACTCACCAACTAAACCCAATGATCTTAGATATGTTCATTTGTGGTGTAGGCGGGACAAGTGGGTGTAATGAGGATCCTCTTGGAAGCAACACCCATGCGGGATCGCACATTCTACTAAGGCTTATCACTCTGGCTTGCGAGGGCCCTCCCCTAGTCCATTTGATTCTTTCGCAGAGATATATGAATTCAAATAGAGAGGACAAGCTGAAGTGTAGAGAGGAATGAAAAGCATCGGCTAACAACGGTTTGGCACCAGTTGCCAGTTGGCACCTAGACTTGCGGCCCGGCGGCAGCGCTGTGGTACAACTGCTCGTGTTGTTTATCGGAATGCTACTGCATTGCGTTACTACCATCGTGTCATAGTGGAACAGGCCCCTTCAACAGGGATTTGAGTTCGGCATCATTGCGCAGAGGAAGACCGAAGTTAAGCCATGTATGTACTGTGGAAACTTTCGGGGTTTTTTTCCCCAAGACGCTCTGCTGAGCTCCAGCCTGGCAGATAAGCCGGACTCGGACCCGTTTCTCACTCGCTGGGCAACACGAGCCTACGACCTCCGCTGGTACGCGCTTCTCCGGATCCCTTAAACTCATTAAAGATCTTTTCAGGTGCCAGCCATGCTTTGATGCTCCGCTCCAACGTAGGGGTGCCAAAACGTGTGCATGAGCAAAAGCTCGGAAATGAACCCTCGGCCAAGGGACTGCGAGAGATAAATTTCGTTCTGTCAGTCTCGACATTATCGCCCTCCTCACTCAACCCTCAACCCGCAACCATACAGTTGCTGCGAACCATCACTCACCCTCCAAGTGATTACAGCAGGTACCCCGGCTTAGTCCAGTCCGAGCATCACGTTTCACATCTCAGCTGCAAGCACAACCGCTAACTCATCCGAGTCCAATGCTGCACAAAGCACCACTCGTCACTCTTCCCGACAACTTGATGCCAAACATGGTCGCGCCGTCCGACATTAATCCCTACCCAGCGATGAACGCCAGCTACGGCTCTGCTGCGGTTGTGGGCACGCTGGGCCCACAAACCCTCGATACGATATCCCGGGACGTGTACACAGACAGTGGCGACCTCTGGCAGCAGCAGCAGTCAATGCTGTGCGAAAATATGCAGGCGCACGATGCCAGTGAACATGTTTCTGAAGCGAACGGAACCACAGGCTCAATGACACTGGAAGCGTCCTGCCATATGAATGGTACTAGTCGTGCTCTTCATTGGCAGCGCGACGACGACGGTACATTGGCCCACGCCCAGGTTTGTGTAGAGGACCAGATTCGTGATTCGTACGTACATCCTCTCATGGAACGTTTCCCTACTGAAAAGCTTACCTTCTGATGCAGAATGACATTGCTGTGGCCACCGGATTTGCCACTCGTGATGCATCCTGCAGGGATTAGCACGTTGGATGTCCAGGAGTGGATCCAGAAAAACCACGCCCCCGTGTCGCGCATCAATTGCGCACCTGGGACGGATAACCGTGACTTCAATGATTTGGTCAAGTCGCTGAGAAATTGCGGTGGTGTAAGTCTCAGAGAAGTCTCCACCAATCTACTTTCTCACGCCTTGATAGTATGCGACTGCGTGGTGGGAAGCCGGAGGCAGCTATCAGGCACGGCTTCTCCTCACGCCGCTTGGCACGGATCTGCTCGGTGTAGCCTTTCCTGTCAAAGGCATCCCGGATCCACCGACGTCTCGATTGCTTGGGCCAGACCACATGAAGCGCTCTGTGGCCCTGAGCTCACGGACGCGGTACAGACCAGCGCCTCTCGCCGATCCGGTGGTCATGCCCGCATTTCCCGAACGCCCATACCACGGGACCGCGCACGATGCGCTTATTCCACAACGGGCTCAACCGCAACGATGGACGCAACCGCAACCGCAAGCTGGCTATCCCCCTCTAGATACCATAGAACCCGCGCAGGTTGACCATAACTTCTTCGTCCCAGGGCACCAGGCGACTACGTTCCCGCCGGTTTGCGTGACATCGTCGTCACATCTTCAACTTGGGCAGCAGGATTTTGCACAAGCGCCGCTGCAGCAACCAGATGCCCAGCAGAGTCAGCAGGTCGCAACTTTGAACATCAGCCAACCGGATGATTGGCAGACGGACGCAGGCGCCATCAGCTGGTTTGTCTATCCGTCCGATGGCCTTGGCACTATACTGCCCTTGGAAGGGAACAGCGGCGGTTACCTCGATATTGGTGAGAACACGACGGGTTACTACACAGACGTGGACATGGGTGCCGTCTTCGGTGATACCGATGCTTTCGAATCGAGTGCGAGTTCAGCTTCAAGTTGGACGTTGGCGACGGTTGGACCCATGAATGAACCTAGCACCGGCTTGGAAGACGACATGGAGAGATACATGGATTAGTACGACAACTATAAGGCACGGTCGCGCGTTGAGCTCGGAAACGAACACGGAGCGCCCACCAACTTGACCGGGCCTGGAACTCCGCTTCCATCGCGCCGCCACCCTCTTTCCTCCTCTTTCTATTCCATCTCCACCCCTCTGCACCTCCTATGAATTACTACTCCTCACGTCCTTGACCGCCCAATCGTCTCCGCCCTTCCCGCCGACTCGCCTCTTGAAACCCGCTGCTTGTCCCATTCGTGGCCAGCCAACGTCGACATCTTGTCTCACCTCGCCACGCCCCCGTTACGACAGTAATCAATCTTATTTCGGCGCTTGTCTTAGGGTACGTCGCGTGCACATACATTTCGGCCTCCCTTCAGCCTCCTATACACTGTTACGCCTACCCGTTACTGCTGACTTGCACCATATCCCTCGGGCTCGTCGTCGCGCGCCTCACGCTACTATTTAGTTCTCGGCCTCCCCCCTTACTTATCCTCTTTCGTCCCACGCCGTCTGTTCCTTTAGCGTCACTTAACTTTTAGTTTAGATGCCGAACATTGCGCTCGTATGTTACAGGACGTTCGCACCGTATATAAAGCTCTCTACGCCCCCCTCAAGGGCCAGCAATTGACTTATCACCCCCTCTCTTCTAACTTGTGCGACTTGCCCAAGTCCTTCTCTCGTCTACGACCGACTTGGGCTCCTTGAGCGGTAAACCGTGTCGCCGAACTGTCGTCCGTCCGGGATGCCCTCGCGTTGGTTCTCTTCTCTCCCCTTTGAACCTTTGTCTCATCAGCTTCCCTCGAGCCACACGCGAGGACTCACCAACTCCAATCGCTTCGCACCTCTCCTCGTTTCCCCTTCCACTCTGTTTCTCTACCTCGTAACTACTCCGCCATCTACCTCTTCCTCTTTTCTCCTCTCGGACTTATCTGCATGGCTCGTACCGGGTCGCGCTTTACACAACCGTTCATACACGAGTATGACTGAGGGTCCTAGCTCATTGAGGTTGGCGAATGCAGATATATCATACCCTCGGTGGGCTCGCATGCCATTGGTGAATAATGACATGCTAAGGCTGCCTTTCCTACCTTTGGGAATTGGTGTGCACTTAGAGCCCGCCGCATGTGAAGCATCTCCAAGAACACGTTCTGGCACCGCACCATGCGTTGTGACAACGCTTCGGATACAAGAAGAGTGAAGTGAGCTCGCGTCATCATTCAATCCGAATCCCCGAATCAATCATGGGATTCCAACGCCTTGCGAAAATAGGAGGAACACCGTCCTGATGGGGTCATCGCGTTATTTCGTGTGCCTTCATGAAATGTCGCTTGGCCGCGGCGTAGGCTACGGAAGACTGCGTCGATGGCGTGACCTCATTAATCCCATCTTAACGGCACTTCCTTTAATTTGTCCTTGCGGGGATGTAATTGGCCCCTAATCAAACTTGGTTACGCACGCACGCACCTGACTCTAACTGACCTTAATGTCCGGAAAAAACCGAGAATATTTGCTACGAAAAGGAAATATCACTGGACGCTCAGGTTCGTTCATTCTGCAGCTGCATACCCAGCGCGTGATGCTGATGATAAAGCTGTCGTGCTCCCACGTTCCTCACTTACCCAAATAAATACGTCGCCCATTTGTCCGGAGATTCCGGATTATCGAGATTGGGTTCGAGACGGGGTTGAACATAGGGGGAAATGCATACCTTTTTGATTTGGTGAACTGACCGACGAAAGTGCTGGTTGTTTGTGTGATAAAGTGATTACAGTAAAGCCTTCCGCAATTTCCCATTTATCTGCCTTTGGCTAAACTTTCCCACACCACTGACGCCGCCTTTTCTCGTAGATCACATGCACGCATTCATTCTACCTATGCTGCGTCACTGCATGTCACAATCGGACGGCGATGCGAAATAGAGCGCAAAAGAGAGGACCGAAGTCAAAATACCGCACATTCGCTGTGCGAAGCTTCACCGCTACCGCTACGAGCCGCTCTCCAGTTTTGAGCCTCCTGAAGAGCCTTCCTCACTTGTTGGACTCTATGAGTCCATGCGATCTCCAATCATGCAGGCTCCATTGGATCGCGTAACACATGTAGATCACCAGACACGCTTTGATGCGCCCAACAAGCAGAGGCGTGCCAACACGTTTAGAAGGCCGAAAACTGAGAAATGAGCGGTCACGAGCAAAAGAAAATGGAGCTACGAGCTAATTTTCGAGTGCCGGTGCCAGAAATCGAAGGCCTGAAAGACTATATGAAAGGTCGGGAAACGAGCGTATGTCACGGTTCTTCTCCCACAATTGACTGCTAGCGCAATGTATCACAGCTACTCTTCACTCTCCAATCCGAGAGTGCTACAGCAGGTACGTCTACCTAGCCCAATCCGGCGGGCGCTACCTTGTCTCATCTCCACATACGACGGGCAACGCGACTCCACCTGCAGCATACACAAAACCTTGATGAACCTTCGGCTGATCTTCAAGCTCGCTATCAAACCGAGAAAATGGATAGTGGTGCTCCCACGATGTTTGGTATGTACGCGGCAACCAATTTTACTTGGGGACCACCGGAGACGGCGGCGCTGGGTGGAGTGATTGGGACGCAGGGGCCATCACATCCGACGACGCCACACCTCACACCACCCATTCGTCCGCTTGAGAGTCCGATGCCGGACATAGACCCAAGACCCCCCACAATGATGTACGCCGGAAGTAGCAACGTCTGGCAGCAACGGCCAATGCCGCACCAAATTACACGGGCGCCCATTTCCGGTGACTATTTTTTTGGAGCAAAAGGAACAGGGGACCCTATGACAGTAGCGTGTGGGGATACGATTGGAGATAGTCAGATTCAGATCGTGACGATGCATTGGGTGCGCGCCGACGGTATATGGGCCCAGGCCCAGGTTCTCGTAACGGACCAGATTCACAACTCGTAAGTGCATTCTCTCATGGAACGGTTTCAGGTTAGAGACTTGCCGTCTGCAGAATGGTATCGCTGTGGCCAACGAATTTGCGACTGGACATCAATCCCGTGGGGATTGGCACGGTCGACATCCAGAAATGGATCCACAAGAACCACGCCCCGGTGTCGCGTATCAAGTGTGCATCTGGGCCAGACAACCGCGACTTCATTGATTTGGTGGAGTCGCTGAGAAATTGCGGTGGCGTGAGTCCCAGAAAAGCCTCCTCCAATTCACCCTCTCACGCCGTAACAGTACGCGACTGCAGGATGGGAGGACCGAGGCAGTTACCAGGCGCGACTTCTCCTCGCGCCGCTTTTCGTGGACCTGCTCTGTGCGGCGTTTCCCGTGAACGGCATCCCGAAGCCACCGAAGCCTCAATCGCATGACCTAGACCTTATGAAGCGCCCTGTGGCTCCGAACTCCTTGACGTGGTCTGGATCAACGCCTTTGCCCGACCCTGGGGTCATGCCCATAGTGCCACTATTCCCCGAAGGACTATACAACGGGGCCAGGGACAGTGCCCTTATTACACAGCGGGCTCAGCCACAACCGTGGAAGCGACCGGAAGCGGACTACCCCCTTCTAGATACCATGGAACCCAGGCAGGTGGACCCTAATTTGTTCGTCCCCTGCAGCCAGGCGACCATGTTCCCGCCGGTTCGTGCAACATTGTCGCCACATGTTGAACTGGCTTTTCCCCAAGCGCCACTACAGCAGTCAAATGCGCAACACAGTCAGCAGGTCGCGACTTTAACTATGCTGAGCGGCAGCCAACTGGATGATTGGCCGACGGATGCAGGAACAACCGGTTGGGTGGCTGACACGACCCATGATCTTGGCTTTAACAGCGGCCATTGGTTATATATCAATGAGAATGAGATGACAGAAACAGACACATAAATGACGTCTTCGGTGATGTCGATGCTATCGACCGAGTGCGGGCTTAGGCTTGGACGATGACATGGAGAGATACACGAATTGGTACGGAATTGATTGTCATGTCTTTCTGTCATTAGGCGCCATGTTTCAAGGTATTTTGATAGGGAATGATTAATGAGGGGTAAAAGATATCCATGGACGCCTTTCTTGGCACTGCACGACGCCCGCTGAACCACAGGAGTCAGTAGCTGTCAAACGGGTTGTTCATTTGTTTGGGAAAAGGGACAACTCTAGGTCGTCGAGAGTGTGGGCATGGGAAGGGTAGTATAGTGGTTCATCATAAGTCATGGGGACCACGCCCTTAATATCGGGTCGATCGCACTTGTATCTGCGTCGATGTGGACCTTTCGCGGATCGTAAGCGCTCTAAATAGTAAGCCTGATTACGATCATCTCCCAACAGCCACAGGTCACGGTAGCGCTTGTTCCCACGTCGTTACTTCTGTTGATCTTGTGCGAAATATCTCACATCGCTGTCTCTTTGTGACATACAACGACGCAACTTAGGTTAGTTTTCACCGTGCGGAACCGGAACTTTTTCACTTTTTTTCTCCAAGGCCGCTCTGCTCTGACTGTGCCGAGTCGCTTTCTAGATATGAGCCCGAAGCCGCACCCTCTCACTCCCTGGACACTACCAGCTCTGCGACGATCTCCGCAAGCGCAAGTTCCAGTGGGGATGCGTAAGACGTTCCAGACACTTTCAGGTGCCCAGTCACGTTTTGATTGCGCCAACACGCAAAAATGTGCCGACACGTTTAGATGAGCCAACGGCCAAAATGGAGTTACGAGCAAGGGACCTCGAGTTAATTTTTGAGTGCCAATGTGCCATGTTCGTGATGTGAACCAAAGCACAAGGGGATAAAGGGGGATTGTTCAAGGACGAACGTACGACCTCGTCCTCTTTCTCCCAATTTACAGACCTTGCACCTGCCGTGCTGTTTTTCACACTTAGGCTCCAATCCAACAATGCTACAGCAGGTACATTTGCCTAGCTCAATCTGGCGCTACCCTCTCTTACATCTTCACGTACAGCCGCCGACGCGATACCAACTCGCCGGACATGCACAGAACCTCGAACCATCGGCTGATCTTGGGATTCAAGCTCGCTACAAAACCGAACAAATGGAGACGGGTACTCCTACACTGTATGTGGCCGATTCTACTCGTGCCAGTGGGTGGTCGGAGACCGCGGCCTTGGGACGTGTGACTGGGGCGCATGAGCCATCACATCCGCCCATGCTGGACATCATGGTCTTTCGGGCAAACATCAACCTCAACTCGGATATGAATGTCGGCGATGCGTCTGCTGCGATGCTAGGCCCACCGGGACTTGTCACTATGCACTCGGCCTCGGACATGTACGGCGGCAATAGCGACGTCTGGCAGCAACAGCGGCCACCACTGCTGCACGAAAATGCGCAGGCGCCCATTGCCGGTCAATTTCTTCCTGGCGCAAAGGGAACCGCGGGCTCTATGGCGCTGGGAGCGTCCGACAATACTTGTACGAATGGTGACACGCGGACCGTGAAAATTCATTGGCAGCGCGCCGATGGCATAGGGCTCCAGGCCGAGGTCCTCATTATGGATCAGATTCGCAATTCGTACGAACATTCACTCACGGACCGTTTTCCGACTGAAAAAATGCCTACGTCTTGCAGAATGACATCGCTGTGGCCAACGGATTTGCTACTCGAAATCGATGTCGTCGGTGTTGACACCGTCGATATCCAGAAGTGGATGCATAAGAACAAGGCCCCAGTGGCGCGGATCAAGTGCGCATCTGAGACGGACAACCGCGGCTTCGATGATCTACTCGAGTTGCTGAGAAGTCACCGTGCCGTAAGTCTCAGAGAATCTCAGCCGATCCACCCTCTCACGCCGTAACAGTACGCAACTGCAGGATGGGAGGCCAAAGGTAGTCACCAGACGCGACTTCTCCTCGCGCCGCTTTCCAAGGACCTGATCTGTGCTTCGTTTACCGTCAATGGCATCCCGCCCCCACCGACATCCCGACCAGGTGGGCCCGACCGCATGAAGAGCCCTGTGGCCACGAATTCCTTGGCGTCACAGTGGTCCGGATCTGGACCAGCGCCTCTGCCCGATCCCATGGTGATGCCAACATCTCCCGAAAGACCACACCACGAGGCCGCGCGCGATGCGCCAACTCCTCAGCAGCCTTTGGCCCAGCCACAACCATGTACGCAACCGCAAGCGGACTACATCCCTGTAGAAGATGCCATGGAACTCTCACAGGTTGACGCTAACCCGTTCGAGACGATTACGTTCGCGCCGCCGATTCCTGCCATGTCACAGCCACAGCCTCAGTCGGAGCAGCAGACTTTTACCCAAGCGCTGCTACAGCAGTCAGTTGCGCAGCCGAGTCAGCAGGTTGCAACTTTGAACATGCTGAGCGGTTCGCGGACCGACGGAGCCAACTCGTCCGATGGCCTTGGCTCTAGATGGCCCTTGAAAGGGGACAGCGACCCTTGGTTCGGTGTCGGTGACGCCGATGCTATCGAACCGAGCGCGGACTCAGGGTTGGGCGTTGGCGGCGGTGGACCGATGGACGTGGTTGGGACGTATGCGACCCGCAGTCCCAGCGCCGATTTGGAAGACATGTAGTCACGGTGGCGATACAGGGGGCGGTAGGAGGTAGGGAAACGGAGGGATCGGACTCAAAGACGATCAATTATCATATCTGGCTGTCACCCTGTACCGCGTGTAAAAGTGCTATGATTGGCGAATAACGCGTCTAGCGCCGGACGCTAGACACGATCTATGTAGAGTTTGCACAGCGCGGTGAGGGAAATACGTACTTATTGGCCCTATTTGTCCGAAAAAACCCCCGAACAATGTGGCCAAGAGATAGCAATGAGTTACAGTAAAAGATAAAACCAGCGCATGGGGCAGTGTCAGCACAGCCCCCAGATAGCGATACTGGTAACTGGCCAATGTAACTTACTACTGGCCTTACATCCCGCTCATTCGCGGACTAAAGTAAATTTTCTTTTCCCTAATGAGGAGGGTCGTCCAAGACAGCAAGTGTAAAAAAAAGAGAATATTGGAGTCAAGTGACCCCGAGGTCACGGTAACGCCTCTTGTTCGCACTCTCCAGGTGACACTCATCCGAGTCTGTTCCCAGTCCTCCGCGTCTATTCGAATGGATACGTCCTTATCTCCTAAGCTGCGCCACTGATGTCACGGCGGGACGGCCATGTGAAATATTGCGCAGAAGGGAAGACCGAAGTTACAATCGATAGCGACCGGCGTCCGAGTCCGAGTCGATATACTGCGATGAGTCGCTCGTTCTAAGGTTTGACTACTTGCTTGCCCTTGCCAGTCGAGTTCATTGGCGATGATATTATCGCGGTCTATATGAAATGAACGAATACGTTATCAGGGGTCTACTGATATAGGCATGACCCTTGATATGGTGGTGGCCATGCGCATGATCGCCGCGGTTATGATCGTGGTAATGAGAGGACGAGAATCTTGTGTTAAGATTGTTAAGAGAGTCACGCGGTGGCGTGCTTATGAGATCAACTTTGTCTGGCCTTTCTTTGCTGCTACCGTACAGCTGTTCGCCTCTAGGCGTTGGATGATGCGCATGCTGATACGGCTGTTGGTGGAAATGGCTGGTAGCGCAGCACGATAGACTCGTGTGCAAGCGAAGACAACGACGCAAGGGGTTGGGTGTCCTATCCGGTGTCACGGCCCTTCGTCATGATCACCAGCCTTCGTGGTGCTGCCCGTGGTGGAAGGGGGATGCGGTGACGGACGCCAGGTGGATGACTAGAGCGAACACAGTGAGGTATGCTTCTATGTGCGAGAAAAGGGGAACAGGCCAGGATACATGAGGTGAAGGTGGAGGGAGAAGTGAAGAGGAACGGGGTGAGGATGAAACGAGGACGAGGTGGAGGCCGTGGAAGGGTGTCGTGCAGTGGCATGAGTCATGCATGAATCCCCCGGTTTGATATCACAGCAATTACATGCTTTGGGCATACGATTCTTGGTCTCGAACCCCCACCGCATGCAGGGCTAGTACAGGTTTTGTACAGGTTTTGCTCCGGGTAGTGGAAGGCATACCTGCAAGGACCCTACCCGCTACCCCGACGGGTTGGTCATACCCGTGACAATCTCTAGACTTGTTTTGCGATTGCCACGGTCTCCTGGAGTGAAAATCCAAACGATCGAACAAAGGTTCGGGGGTTCCTCGCCAAGTTGGAGGACCCCAGAACTCGTGTACAGGTTGGCTCTCTTCCCGGTCTCAATCGGTTTAATCGGTTCCAGCGTGAAGTTCGAATATTGGAGAGTCAGAAGGAACGAGGCTAACTTGAAGCTGCCGAGGCGGCAGGGTTATAAAATATTAGCAATGGACTGCTGTGAACTTTCTGTTTTCTGGTCACTCAATGGCAGTTACTGTACTCGTAGGCTGTACGCCTGATTGAGGGCTGCGTCTCTAAGGCTGTGTCTTTTGGCTGTACTCATGTACTCGTGGGGGAATCTCGGACAAACCTCAATGCTAGTCAAGCACTGATCATACTACCATATTAGGCAGGTCATTGAATGGTTCACATCCCCGACCGGAAATTCTCACTGGCACTGGCAGGTCAGCGCTGGTTGCATCGCCAACGATGTGACCTGGTCACCGGAATGTTCTGCATAGCGTACCAAACTTTCAATAATACTGCTTTTTCCTCGTCGGAGATTACCGGTGCGGTGCAAGCCTCTCACCCTTAATAGACCTCGCCCGAGAGCATGAAACTGCAGTTCCGCACCTTTCCCCACCACTAGACTGCTCTCGAGCTTCGACGCTCGCGATCCTGAGTCAGATACCACCAAGCGCCCTGCGGATACTATTGGGCATCGCTCAAACCACGAAAGACTCGCAGCCGAACACTGCACCCTCTTTGGCACCGACGAAACCTCCCATCCAACCACTGCCCGCAAAGCACAATACATGATGGATGATCGTCATGAGTGGTCGGGGAAGCTAATCTGGTCTTGCGGGGGGTCGGAGGTCCACGCGGTGGTTCAAGCAACTAATTCGATTCACGATCCGTGGGTGCATTCTCTCTTTGGACATTTACTAGTTGGTGACTTGTTACGTCTGCGTAGAGGGCCATCGAATTGGCCCACGACTCTACGGCTCGAAATTATTGAGGCTGGAATGTCCACCCTCGACATTCAGGGATGGATCCAGAGACGCAAGGCCCCGATTGCGCGGGTCCAATGCCCACCTGGGACCAATAACCACCACTTTGGCGAGCTTATCACGACACTTAGGAAAGGCAAGTGTGTAAGTCGTCATGTCCCCCCCCCCTCCAAGCTTGTGTCTCACGCATCGGCAGGTCGCAATTGCGCTGTTGGAAATTGACACCCAAGACAAAGGCTCTCCCAAGTCCAGCCTCGTCCTGGCGCCACTTGTCGAGGGTCTACTCTGTGCGACATTTCCCGCCTCTGACCTTCCGAAGGCCGAATTGCAGCAGCCGCAGGCTTATGGGAAGGGACAACTTCAACAGCCACAAGCTCAGCAAGATGAGCATCACCCCTCACTGGACGCTCCACTTGCGCTGGTCGATGCACTCCTTCCCTGCGGTAGCGAGCCCATAATCATGGCAGATAATGGCGCCCGCTCTGGCTTTGACCCGACTCGTCCACGCACTGACCAATGGGACGTGAGCAGCGGCTTGTATGGATGGCATCTGGATGGAGATTATGCGCAATGGGCTCGTCACGCATCCGAGTCATTAGGTCCTTAGGGCAAGTAATCGATCCAATAAATATGGATGGCCACAACACCTTGCAAGACTGGGAGGAAACCCGTTTCGATAGATAAACAGGGGGATTTCGTGAACCTACACGGGAGGGTCGCCGCGCGTAGGCTATGAAAACCGTGTTTGTACAGCGTGGAGGGAACACGTATCGGAAGTTCGAACACCTTTTGTCTTTGTGGGGCTCGGACGAGCTCGAATCATGATAGCATACTGGTAACTGATCAATGTGACTTACTACTGGCCTCACATATCGCTCATGAGAAAATGAACGATGACGGATGGATGTGATATCGTTGCTAAGTCAAGTGACCATGCCCTTCAAGTCGCCAGTGGTCATCGGCGGACGTGACGCCACCGGTCAGCGTATGTGGCGTGTTTGCGGAGAGGCGCAATCAGGTGACGGAAGGTTAGTCGATTGACACTAGTGTGGAGTGGTCGTCTGGTTCCGTGTGAGAGTGTACCACGTTCAAGAGGTGGTGGCAATATTAATGCGCCCGCAATGGCCCTGCATGGAAGCGACGCTCGTGACCTTGGCATACGTGCGCACCTCATACGGATCACCCTTATCTTATCTCAACTTATCACAGCTTATTAGTCTTATTTTAGTAGGAATAAGACATGTTTTTTTTCTCTGCAGCCTGATGCAGCCCAGTCCTATTCATTTCTTTGCCAGTGTGGGATAGATCAGATGAACTGGGGATGTTCTATCCGGTGGTAAGGTCCAAACCTACAACGGCCCGACCCTGACTGTGCCGCGGACGCAGACGCTGTAAAAAAATACCAAAACCTTAGTCACGGTTTGGCTACAACGGTTCGGATGATGCCAAAAGGAGTGCTGGCAGTGCTGCTTATCTCCGGCTCGTCAGTGAAGCACCTGCCTTGAGTTCATTCTGGAATCTGGATAAAATTACTTCTGCCTGACCCGCGTATGATATCGTCCTCCCCCCCCCAAACCCACATACCTTGCTCCTGTTGTGAACTATCAGCTATTTTCTGGCTCAAATAGCACTACGGCAGGTACCCCTGCTTGATGCAATCCGATCTACCACCTCTCACATCTCAGCTGCAGGTACAACTGCTAATGCACCCAACACTACACGAAGCATCATTCATCGGTCGGCCCGAGAACTCAATACGGAATGGGGTCTCACCGTCTAACATTAATCCCTACTCGGGGACGAACACTGGCTCCGGCTCCGACGTGGTTGTAAACACGTTAGGACTCAATACGGCCATGACCCGGGATGTGTATACCAACAGTGGCAACCCTTGGCAGCAGCATCATGATCAGCCACCAGTATCGCGCGGAAATATACAGGCGCACGTTGCTAGTGAATATTTTGCTGGCCCTGTGACACTGGGAGCGTCTGGCGATACGAATGGCGATAGTCGGACTAGGACAATTTCTTGGCAACGCATCCGGGTCGCCGGCACCCGGGCGCAGGCACAGGTTGTCGTGACGGATGAGATTCGTGATCCGTACGTACACACTTTACTGACTGAAGACCTTTTTTTTACGCCTGCGCAGAATGACATCGCTATGGCCAACGTATTTGCGGCTTGATATTAATCCCGCAGGGATCAGCACCATCGACATTCAAAGGTGGATCTACAGGCACCACGCCCCGGTTGCGCGGATCAAGCGTGCATCTGGGACAGACAAGCGCCACTTCGATGATCTGCTCGAGTCTCTGAGAAATTGCGGTGGTGTGAGTCCGAGAAAAGTCACCGTCAATCTAATCCTCTCACGTCCTATCAGTACGCGACTACAGGGTGGGGGGCTGGAGGTAGTTACCAGACGCGACTTGTTCTCGTACCGCTTGGCATGGACCTGCTCTGTGTGGCATTTCCCGTCAACGGTATCCCGGAGCTACCGACATCTCGATCGCGTCAGCCAGACCGCATGAAGCGCCCTGTGGCCCCAAACTTCCTGAGGTGGTCTGGACCACCACCTCTGCCCGATCCCGTGGTCGTGGTCGTGCCAACATTTCCCGAATGGCCATACAGTTCATACCACGGGACCGAGCACGTTGCGCTTATGCCGCAGCAGACTCAACCGCAACCTTGGACGCAACCGCGAGCGGACTGCCTCCCTCTACCAGATACCATGACGCAATACCCGCAGGTTGACCCTAACCTGCTCGTGCCCTGGAGCCACGTGCCGACTACTACGTTCTTACGGGTTCATTCGACGCCGTCGCCGCTACGGCAGTCCAATGCGCAGCGGCGTCAGCAATTCGCATCGCTGAACGTGCTGAGCGCTAGCAGCGAAATAGGTGATTGGCGGACGAACGCAGGCGCAACCAGCTGGGGGATGGCCAACTCGTCCGATGGGCTTGGATCCACATCGCTCGTGGAAGGGAACGGCGATCCGTTGCTCGGTATTGACGAGAACACTGGCACGACCAGTTACGTAGACGCAGACATGGATGCCGTCTTCGTGACGCCGATGCTATCGAATCGACCGCAGACTCAGGCTTGGGCGGCAGCGGTGAAGGACCTACCAGTATGAATGGGGGTTGGCACGTATGCGGCGCGTGGTCTCAGCGCCGATTTGGAGGGCGACTCAGGTATGGAGAAAGTGGATTGGGAGGGCAACTACAGCGACAACTAGTATTATTTGGGAATGAGGCGTCGAACAAAGGGCGGTAGACGCGATGCATGTAATGATACAACGGAAGCGGCCAGTTGGGTTGGGCGTGTGCTAAAATACAGTCGGTTTTCTTTCTCACGACATCTTCCCCCGGGGGTCGGAGTTACTCATTGTGAGGGCATACTAAAGTTCCCCTCCATACCCGGTATCTTCTCGTGGTCGGCAAGATTGGGTTGCGCCTCATAAACCGTGATGACAGGCTCTTGCTTGCGCTGGTATGAAGAAAGGATCGTCAAGAACATGCGGTACCGCGCTGGGGACACAGACAAGAGAAGCCTCACCTCGCTCCACTGGCCGAAGAATCCGACGTAATAGATCCGAGTCGTCTCGGCACCTTGCGATGCTGGGAAGAATAGCGTTATGACGGAGACATTGGGGAACTTCGCGGGCCTGCGAGAAAGGGTTGTTGGTAAGCTATGGGTGTCACACGTTCGCCGGGGTCGGCGGGAGGGGTTGGAAAAGGTGGATGCAATGACTCTCAAGGAACGTGCATTGCTCACTTCAACGTGTACTCTCCGACTTCTCGTCCTACAGCGACGTCGAACTGTTGCAGAGGTTCCTTATCTTGAACGTCCGAAAAATCAAGACTGTCTATGTTCGCAAACTGGGCCGGAACATTAGTAAAACGTAAGAAGAGGGAGTGCCTTTGCCTTTATCCATGGACGGAAATGGCCGGCCGAGATTAACGTACCAGTGCGACTTTGGCAGGCGTCTGATCGCCAGGTCCAGATTTGAGTAAGAGCGAACGGAGCTTAACCGATCCGGTGAACGGGACGCGTATGATTCTGTCTCCGATTGAGAGCTGCACGGGAAAGCGATGCTGCTCTTTACGAGCCGGCGACTTACAGCTGGTCGTCTGCATCCGACTCGATATACTGCGACGAGTCAAGGTCGGCATAACCGCGTGCCCATTTTTGGCCTCGTTCATGGGCATATACTCACCTCTTGCTCGTCCAATCGCTCGTTCCAGGGCTTGATTACCTGCTTGCCTTCGCCAGTCGAATTCAGCGCGATGACATTGTCACGGTCTATATGCATGAATAAATTATCGGAAGGTCCGCTGATGTCCGCACGATCATGGGTATGATCATGGTCGTGTGCGTGGTCGCCGCAGTTATGATCGTGATCATGGTTGTGCGACATGGCTATGAGTGAACGAGAATCTCAGGTCTTTTAGATCGTGGAGCGCGTTGAGTATTGTTGAGTCACGTGATGTGGCACGTGGCACTCACAAAATCAACGGGGTCCGTGTCGTCATGACTAGCCTGCTACTGCGACCGTACTGTATGGTGAGTCATTCATATTGTTGCATCCACCTATCGAGGATGTATTACTCGTAATTTGCGTTCGACTGCCATTATTCTCATACCAAAGGGACACAAACGCCTATGTGTCCTGGGGGTAATGGTAACGAGACAATCCTTCATTTTTCTGATCTTCCCTTGCTTTCTTTCCCAACGCATGATCCTTGAGCTGATCTCTTTACTCCTCAGGTAGAAAGAAATAATGAGGTTTATAAATTAATGAGAAATGACTCGCGAAATTTCCCAGTCTCGCCTAACCATCTCGTGATGAATACTATCATCTGCTGTGGAACAGAAGGGACCTTCTCGTCCTAAGTCTCCAAACATTTGCCCTATCCCGGATCATATCCTGCGTGGTATTCGCAGAAGTTGTATCGCAAGCCATGAGCCCACGCACGGCAATCACTCAATGGCCCTTCTAGGATGGACAGCCGCTTGATGATCACGGAAGCCGGCTGCATTCTAGAAAGAAGAATCAAGAGTACGATACACAGAATCTCGAACACCAGACGTGAATGCGACAGGTTTTATGAACACCGCGCGTACAAGAAAAACTACGTAACCGGATATCTGAGGGTGGTCCTTTGTCGGCTAGATGGTCTCCACTGCAATGATGGGGGTCCAGTGGTACTACAGCGCGATAACCCAACAATGATACCCCTGTAAGTCGGCTTCATTTCGATTTCAATCGCCTCGAAAGTGAAGTTCGAATCTTGGAATGGGACAGAGGCAAACACCTAGGAATGGTGGCCGCCCCTTGGAATGCAAGCGTGAGATTTTAGCCAAAACTAACCTCCAACATGATTGGGCTCCCTGAGAAAGACTAAATAAGCAACGGCTCTTCTATGGTTGATTGTAATGACCGTGGTCTCTGGGAAGGAAAAATTGAGGCGAGTCGATAGAAATCAATGCGACGACTTTTTCTTTCTCAGGGTAAAGTACGGCACTGTAGGCGTCAAAATTTGTTCTTTGAGAGGTAGGGGGTAGCTTGAGCGACCCTCGCGGTCTCCCATGTTCAAATTTTCTTCAACGAGCGAAGAATGCTGTTTGAAAGAAAGGAGATGAACGGGCGTGAATGCCCCGGCTGATAGTGGGACTGTACTTCAAAGGGATAGAATAGCCATGGGGAGGACGCTTCAGCATTCATAACGAAGTGATGAAATGAAATGAACGAGGGCGGTCAAATACTGTACGTAGCACCCAGGAACATGGCGACGGAAGCACAAACTTCCTGAAGAGTCGATTTCTACGGCCAATATAAAGAGAAGTGGGTGTGTGATCGCATACGGTATGCTTGACTTCGAAATCGAAACGATTGGCAATTGACTGCTTCGAAGTTGCCGTTTTTGGGGGTAGATTGATTTGATGAGACCCAGCGTGCCTTCGTACCGACGAGGACACAATTGAAGAAATGGTGAGTGTGATGCTTATGCAGTTCAACTGCCGAACGTCGCCGGCTATCTCGTTTGGTCATGAAGCTTCTGAAATCGGAACTCGTGTTGGACGCCCGCTGTGGTACGAATACATACGGATTACTGAATACTGCTACATTTACCGCGTTTGCAAAGTTCTCCCCCTGCAAGGACGCGTTAACACTACGACAGGCGGACACTAAAAGAGATAGCAACATACGTCACAGTCTTCCTTTCCGTGGTTGCGACTTCCGTCTTGGCCCTGTTGAGCACTTTCTGGAACTCGGAGACGCGATGGCGCATGCGAGATTGCATATACGCTTTTGAGCACTTGATATGATAGTGAAGATAGTCGCGGAAGAGCTGGATGTGTGAGATGGTCCCAGCCGCAACATGGAGGTTGGCAAAGTGGCGTGGGAAGAGAACAAAGGTCACGTAGCCAATGTCTTCCGAGTCTCTCAGACCAGGGACGTGCCTGATC
>Ga0137394_10000934_pt1 | contig 20609 bp, 11 predicted proteins | sample czobulk116metaG_FD_108278 | JGI IMG/M metagenome (GOLD analysis project Ga0137394, IMG submission 108278) | Vadose zone soil microbial communities from Angelo Coast Range Reserve, California, USA - czobulk1.16 metaG | ecosystem: Environmental > Terrestrial > Soil > Vadose zone | place: USA...
CTGCGGATACTGGCCACAGGCTGGAAGCTCTCCGGCATTGTCAGGATCTTATCCGGCAGCGCTCTGACCGTGGCGTCCGGCCTCGATAATGCATTGTCGGGAACCACGGACCAGCAGCCGAATCAAGTGCTCGCCAGTCCTTACTCGGCTAAACAGAGCGCCGCTTCCTGGCTTAACCCTGCGGCTTTCGTGCAGCCTGCAACTGGCACGTACGGCGCTATGGGTCCCCGTAATGTTCGCGGCCCGAAGAGTGTTCGAATGGATATGGGCTTGACGCGGGCATTCCAGATCCGCGAGAAACAATCTATCGAATTTCGAGCCGAGGCATTTAATGTCCCGAACCTGGTGAATCTGGGCAATCCGACCTTGATTTTTACCAGCGCAACGTTCGGTCAGATCCTCTCAGCGAGTGATCCGCGCATCCTGCAACTCGCGTTGAAATACGTTTTTTAGCTTCATCGGCGCATCCGAATCCAGCCGCGGAGCGGCGTAAGAATGCAGCCCCACGCGTAAGCGTGGGGGTAATCGATTTAGCGAATAAGCAAGCCCCAGCGGGGCGACAGAGTGTCATGGAATCTTTCGCCCCTGTCGGGGCTGATGTTTGTCGGATCTGAAACCCACGGCTTCGCCGTGGGCTACATTCTAACGCCGCTCCGCGGCTGGGAACTCACACGCTGAACCTGGCCGACGAAAATGGTCGAATTCGAGCGTAGTCGCCATACTGCCGCCTACTGACAACGATTCGTATTGTTCGTCGAGTTCCTGTCCTTCAGCGAGTACGTCACGCCCTGATAGTCCACCCTGGCCGCGCCCGATGTCCCGCCAAACAGCGAACACGCGTTGATGCTTGCTGCAACATTACGGTCTGGTGCAGCGTGTGTAAGAGACGTGGTGCAACTCGAGGCCGAAGCCGTCCCCTGTCCCATGAGGACCAGGTTCGATTTGCGGCGAGATATTACGGGGGAGGGAAGCCGGAAAATTTCCGAAATGGCCGATGAGAGCAGATTTCGGGGCGCAATTTCTTATATCCGCTTGCAGAAGGAAAGTCCGCGCGTGAAATCGTCGATGGATGTGAACAATCGTCGAATCCTGGCGGAGATCGTCGATGCGCGTGAGAAATTGCCGAATCGCGAGAGTTTATCGGCATTGCCACCAATGAAAGCGCCGATGCGCCACGACAATTGGCGAAGCATCTGAGAAATCGTCGATGCGGCAGAGAAATCGTCGAATCCAGTTTCAGTGAAATCGTCCAGGTCGGAGCCTTGTCGCGTGTTGGAAAAGTCGGATTTGATTCTTTTCCGGACCTCGTGTGGGTCAATTCGAGCAAACATCAAATGATGGCATCCGACAATCGACCTGTATACACTCCTCGTGGAGGTAATCCCGATGCACCGATTTAATGCAATTCTCTTTGGCGCGGTCGTCTTCGCGGCGGCGATTGGGTTGGCGCAGCAGCCTTCGAGTGGCGGACCATACAAGGTGCTCAAGAGAGCGAACGTTGGCGGTGAGGGCAACTGGGATTACATCTACGCTGACGTCGCTGGACGCCGGCTGTACATTCCGCGCCGCGGCACGGCTGCGGTCGCGGCAAGCGACACAAGGCCCGCAGCGCCTGCCATCCCGACACGCCTGACGATCTTCAATCTCGACACGCTCGAGTCCGTCGGTGAAATCGATGGCGTCGGCGGCAATGGTACCGCGGTGGACCCGAAATCAGGCCACGGTTTCACCAGCAGCAAGCCCGTCGCGATGTTCGACACCAAAGCGATGAAGCTGATCAAGACCATCGATGTGGGCGCCGCCGTGCCGGACGGCATTTACTTCGACGCCTTCAATGACAGGGTCTACATCTTCAGTCACCCGACGAAGGACGCCACGGTAATCGATTCGAAGGACGGCACCGTGCTGGGCACAATCGATCTGGGCGGCGTGCCGGAGCAGGGCGTGGCTGACGGCAAAGGCATGCTTTACGTCGTCATGCAGGACCCGCAGGGCAGCGTCACGGCCGTCGACGTCAAGACGATGAAGGCCATCGGGCATTATCCGTTTGGCGACAAGGGCGGGTGTAACGGGCTCGCTCTGGATGTGAAAAACCGAGTGCTCTTCGCTGCCTGCGCCCGATCGGGAAACCCGCCGGCAGTGCCGGCGCAACCGATGATGGTCATTCTGCGTGCCGACGACGGGAAGATACTCACCAGCCTGCCGCTCGCCGGTGGTTCCGATGGTGCGGTGTTCAACCCGGCAACGATGGAAGCCTTCAGCACGCATGGCAACGGTACGCTCACCGTCGTCAAGGAGAAGAGCCCGACGAGTTTCGAAGTCGAGCAGAACCTCGAGACAATGAATTTCGCCCGGACCATAACGTTCGACAGCAAGACGAACCACATCTTCACGATGAGTGTTGAGCGTGGGCCGGCACCGCCGCCACCTCCTGGCGGAGGCCGCGGGGCTCAGGGTACTCCGGTACCGGGCACGTTTACGATTCTTATGATCGGCAAGTAGTCGCGCGCTACTTCGGTCGTCCCGTGAATCCTCGAGCGACCATGTCCACCTTATATAGAGAACCGGCGCCGGCGATATAGAGGGTCCTCTTCTCGGGCCCGCCGAATGCGAGGTTCTGGCAGTCTGCCGGTGCACAACGCACCGGGATGATGCCCACATGCTGGCCTTTTGGGCTCAAGACCTCGACTCCGGCTCCGGTGGCCACATAGAGGCGGCCTTCGTTGTCGATGGTCATCCCGTCCGCGAATGTCTTGATCCCACCCAGGCCGTTGTCCCGCTGGCTTCGACCTTCCAGCGTGCCGAAGTTGCGGCGGTTACGCACCAGGCCATCCGGCTGAATGTCCCACGCGATGACATGGACGCCGTTCGAGTCGCTGGCGTACAACGTCTTCTCGTCTCGGCTGAGTTGAATCCCGTTCGGCCGGATCATTTTCTCTTCGATTCGTACCGCCGCTTTGCCCGGCGGAATATAGTACACGGCCGGCGGCAACCGGGGCGCCAGCGGCTTGCCACCCTGACTCTTTACCAACGCCTCGGCCTGTTGCACCGTAAGCCCTGGCTCCGTGAAGTAGACGCCGCCATTCCTGGCGACGATCACATCGTTGGGACGACTGAACGGTCTGCCGTCGAAATTATCCGCGAGTACGACTTCGCTGCCCGGCGGATAGATCACCCCAATCTTTGAAGATCCATCCCGGGCCTGCGCTGAGATCAAACGGCCCCTGGCATCCTGGGTGACTCCGTGCGACTCATTGGATTCGGCGACGAGTACGGAGGACTCGCGGGTCCTGGTGTCCATCCGGTGTAGCCGGCGCGCCCCCGGCTCCGAGAACACCAGCGAGCCGTCCATCAGACCGATCGGATCGTCCAGGCCGTTGAACCCTTCTTTGATTCGCTCGATCTTCGTACCGCCCTTGACCACTCCCGCGATGTCGAGCGCGACGCCGACGACGGCCGGCGCCTGATTCGCCTGGCTCCACGCGACCTCGCGCGCTGCCTGGAAGCACAGCACGCACAACACGACCATCCTCAGCTTTTCAAGTGCGGCATTCGTCTTGATCGACATGTACCTCTCCTTACTTAGACCAAGAGTTTACCGGCTTACCGAAAGAACGCAAGCTATCGCAGCTGAGGGTAATCATTTCCGATTGCCTGCGCGCCTGCTAGAATTCACGCGCATTATGAACGCCGACGAACTACGCGCGGCGCAAGCGCCGCTCAAGGATCGATATCGTGTGGACCCCGATGCGGCGCTGATTACGCTGAAGGCGGAGGGACGGATCGGCGAAGGCATCACCTGTCGCGTCGAGACCGGGAAAGCGCTGGTCGAAGCCGGGCTTCATCCGGCGACAGGAGGTTCCGGCGCTTTTGCGTGCTCGGGAGACATGCTGCTCGAGGCTCTCGCGGCCTGTGCGGGCGTTACGCTGGGAGCCGTGGCCACGGCGATGGGGCTCGTCATCCGTAATGGCACGGTCCAGGTCGAAGGCGACCTCGATTTCCGAGGCACTCTCGGCGTGAGCAAGGAGGCACGCGTCGGCTTTAAAGAGATTCGGCTCACTTTCCAACTCGACACCGACGCTTCGGAGGAACAGTTGGCCGCACTGATCCGGTTGACGGAACGCTATTGCGTCGTTTATCAAACGCTCCGGCAACCGGCGGTCATCAGCATCTCACGACGCAAACATCCTTCGGGCTAGCGGGTTCGAGCAATGGAGGGGAACTGGAACCACAAAAAGCACAAAAGGCACAAGAAAGTCATGTGCTTCTTGTGCTTTTTGTGGTTTCTTCCTCCTGCCTTCCAATTCATTCACACTTTGAAAGAGGAGGGAATCACTACCAGATAACCTTCAACGCAAACTGAATCTGCCGCGCCGGAGTTTGTGTTGCGACGATCTGGCCGAACTGCGGATTCGTCTGCCCATTCGCGAAGATCGCCTGCATTGCGCCTCCACCTGTGTTTGGGCTTAGTCCAGGAGGCGCAAAATTGGTTCGATTCAAGACATTGAACATCTCCGCGCGGAACTGCAGGTTGAAGCTCTCCGAAATGCTTGGGACGCGATTGTTCTTCACCATGGAGAAATCAACGTTAAACAACCCGGAACTGATAATCGAATTGCGCCCGAGGTTGCCGCGAATATTGGGACAGAAGCCTTGGGCACCGAGCGTGAGTGCGCGCCCGGTATCGCAGTAGATTGTGTTCGCAGGCGTCTGCGGCACCATTGAAAAGCACTCGGCCCTGAGGTAATGGGACGGGTTTCGCTTGTTGACGGCGGTGTCGCAACCGGGACCGATAACCCGATTCGGCGGATTGAGGGTCGGGATGATTTCACCCAGCATGTCCGGTGCGTCCATGCCCATACTGGGCATGATCGGAACACCATCGCTCATCGAGCTGATGAGGCCCAACTGCCAACCGCCAAGCACGCGTTCCCCAAATCCGCCAAGCGATTTTGCCTCGGGAGCACTCCACAGGCTGTTGATGACGAGGTTCCGGCCGACATTGTAAGCCGACAAGCCCCGGACGAGGTGCAGGTCGTAGACTGGCAGGGCATTCCACTCATTCGTGAAGGTGTCGGCGGCGGCACTTCCCGAACTGTCGTCAATGCTCTTGCCCCAGGTGAAGGAACCTTGCACTTGAAAGCCCCGGCTCATCCTTTTATCGAGTTTCACCTGAAGACCATTGTAATAGGATCTGGCCTGCCACAGGATGCTGCGGATGATCTGAACGTTGGGATTGAACAGCGCAGCCTGACCGTCAACGCCTGGCCCCAGAGTCCAGGGCATCGGCCAGTAATATCCCACGCCGTCGATCGGGTGTCCAACGTTCACCGGTTGAACCGAATTGCCACCTTCAGTCAGAAACGGATGGTGGAATCCGCGCGTGCCCGCATAGCCAAGTACGAGCGTCGTGTTGGATGTGAGTTGCCGCTGGATATTCAGATTCCACTGGTATACGTAGTTGCGCTTAATATTGTTGTCGTTGTAAGCCCAGACCACCTGCGTAGGCCTTACCGCGGGGGCGAGCGCCGGAACTCCGGACGGCCATACGCCCGCCGGAGGGGAGGACGTGCTGGGAGGACCGACTGTGCCGTAGCTGCCGAGAAAGGGGGCCGTTGTAGCGTTATAGAGGTTGTTGATGTAAGGCTGGGGCAGCGAATCAAATATCCCAAAACCGCCTCGGACCGCGGTCCTGCCATTATGGAAGGGATCCCAGGCGAAACCAATCCGCGGCTCGAAGTTCTTGAGCGTGGGATTGCGGGTGTAAAACTGGTGGACCAGGTCCGTGGACGGGCTTTGCAGCGTCCTCAGGTATCCGATTTGACCATGTAGTTCCGTCGGGTTGGTCTGCATCTCGTAGCGTAGCCCCAGGTTCAGAGTGAGGCTGGGACGCACCTTCCAATCGTCTTGAATATATCCGCCGAAAACCTTGTCGCGCATATAGTGCTTGTTACTCGCCACAAGATCGGCGGGCAGGACCGAGCTGCGCGGCTGATTCGTCAGAAAATTCACCAGCGACCCGCAAGAGGTGTCGATGTTGGTGGTCCCCGGCCTGGTGCAGTTGTTTCTTGCTGCCGTCGTCACCAAACCGGCAGTAAATGTACCGTTGCCGTTTATCCCATTGACGGCGAGAACATCGTTCTGTTGCGCCAGGAAGGTAAAGCCGACCTTCAACCCGTGGTTCCCACGCGTGATAAATGCGTCGTCATACACCTGGAAAATCTGGTTCCAGAGATCCTGGTGCGTCGCTCCCCAAAGTTGTATAGGTTGTGTTATTCCCGTGCTCGTTAGAAATACCAGAGGCACGCCATGCCCAGGCACGCCTGGGAGCATATTCAGCGATGTATCGGCGGTCAACGGGTTGATGGCCTGGCCTGCGAAGTCATAATAGTTGTTGGTCTTGCCATTGGTTTTGTTCAGGGCCACGCGGATCGTATTCACAACGGACGGACTGAACAAGTGCGTCTCTTCCAGCACCGCGGCCTGTCGTTGCGCGAAAAAATTTACAGAAACCTGGTTGAGGGCCTGGGGAAGAGTAAAGCTCGAGGGATCCCGAACGTAGGTTGCAAACACACTGTCTTTGTCTGAAATCTTCAGATCCCCGCGGGCCGTGACGAAGTTCTCATTGGTGCGCTGCACTGCTGTCCAGTTGTACGCCCCAACGTTCGCGTTACAGCCGACACAAGATGGAGAGCCATTTGCGGTGGGGTAAAACCCGAGGTACTTCCGTATATAAGGGTCTATCGGAACGGCGCTGGCGACGCCATTCGAAAGATTGGTAACATTCCCGGCGCGCACGGCCTCGGAAATGGTGAACTGAGTCTGGGGTGTCCCCTTGGTCTGACGCACACCCTCATAGTCTCCAAAGAGAAAGAGCTTGTCCTTTAGAATGCGCCATCCTGCCGACGCTCCGAACTGGTTTTGCTTCAAAGGCTGTTTGGGGAGACCGTTGGCGTTGTTGAAGAAGTTTGCGGCATCGAGTTTATCGTTGCGGATGAAATCAAAGACACTTCCGTGGAGACTGTTGGTGCCGGAGCGCGTGATGGCGTTGATCACACCGCCGGAGGTGAAGCCGTACTCTGCCGAATAGTTGCTCGTCAGTACAGTGAATTCCTGGATTGCGTCCACGCCCAGATTCTGGCCAAGAACGCTCCCGGGACCCGCGTTGGAATAATCGTTCACGAGCGCCCCGTCCAGACGATAACTATTCTGCGTCGGCCGGCCTCCATCGATGGTCATGTGTAGTCCCAATCCGCGGGAGGCTTGCGTTCCCAGTGGATGCGTGCGGACCGACGCCACGCCGGGTTGGAGCGCGGCCAGAGACGCCCAGTCCCGCCCGTTCAATGGCAATTCGCGGAGCGTCACCGCGTTCACGTTGCCTGAGATCGTTGAATTTGACAGCTCCACTTGCGGGGCTGTGGCCGTGACCTCGATCGTCTCCACAACCGGCCCGACCGTCAGCGCAAGATTCAACTCTTGTTTCTGACCGACGGTAAGGGTCAGCCTGGCTGAAGTAGTGCTGAAGCCCGCGACAGATGCCGTCACCTGGTAATCGCCGGCATTGAGGTTTGGCAAGGTGTATGCGCCAACCGAGTTCGACACAGTGCTTGCCACGACACCAGTCGCGGTATTTGTAACGGAGACTTTGGCATTGGGTACTGCCGCGCCATCCGCGTCAGCGATGGTGCCGGACAGTGTGGCGCCGGCAACCTGCGCGCGCAATTGAACGGAGGTCAGAAGACAAAGCCCGGAAATGCACGTGAACAGTACGAGTCTGAACGTTTTCGGAATCATCTGAGTTTCCTCCTGATTGTTACCAAATCACCTTCAAAGCTGGTTGTTACCAAATCACCTTCAAGGCAAACTGAATGTCCCTGGGTTGCGTCACCACCGGGGCCTGAAGACCTCCGGCGCCAGTGAACGATCCGTTCGGATTGAACAACTGCGCGCTACCCGAGCCAAAGAAGGGCAAGGGTGGCCCAAAGTTAGCGTGATTCAAGACGTTGAAAAACTCCGCTCGAAACTGCACATTGAAGGTTTCAGAAATCTTATGGACCGCGAAGTTCTTGTACAACGAGGCGTCAAGGTTGAAGAGCCGCGGACCGTAAATGCTGTTGCGGCCGGCATTGCCGATGAGATTCGAGCAAGTGCCCGGGATGCCCGGGTTCGGAGCACTCGAACCAGGCGCGCTAAAAGCGAAGGGTACGCATTGGGAAGCTATCTCCGGAGTCGCCTTGGGCAGCGAAAAGGCCTTGGGGTTGATGTAACCCAGGAAAACTCCACCGGGATTGCTCTTGAAATCGTGGTTTACGGGATCGACTCCGGGAACGCGATCCGGAATGGAGAATGCATCGGAGCCTGAATTCTGCACACCCAGCGGGTCTCCCCCGATGAGAGGAGTGGTCGGAATCCCACTATTCATTTTGAGAATCCCGCCCAACTGCCATCCGCGGAGCACCGTTGCGAGGGGTCCGTTGAGAGACTGAGACGCGGGCACCTGCCAGATGCCGTTGATCGACGCGCTGTGCCTGACGTCGAAGTCCGACGGGGCGTGACTGATGTCCGGGGCGAACCAGAACCAGCTCGTGACGGAATTCGAAAACGCATCGCCGGCGATGGTCGCGGAACTGTCATCCATGGTTTTGCTGTAGGTGTAAGAACCTCCGAATTGGAAGCCGCGGCTCATCCTTTTCTGGACATTAAACTGAAGGCCCTGGTAGGAGGAGCTCGCTCCATAGGACATGAACCGGATACCGCCGAAGGCCGGGTTGATCCTCAAATCCTTCGTTTGTCCAGCCGCGTTGGGCGGATTGTAAGGCCATAGGTATCCCGCAGAGGTCTTCGTTGGGAGGACCATATTGCCGTCATCGCCCCGTATCATCATGTGAACGCCGCGGGAGCCGATATAACCCACCGTCGCGGTCAGGTTGGACGCGATTTCACGCTGCACGTTGACATTCCATTGCTCGACGTAATTTCGCTTCGCGTTAGGTTCCATGTAGGCACCGGTGAGCGAACCTCCTCCCAGCTTCGCGTATGCACTCCGTGGATCGGACGGCGGAATGCCCATCGTCCCGGCGAGTGGATTAGCCGGCGAATTCGTAACAACGCCGACGAGGGTAAACGGCGTCTCGATGCCTTGCTGGGTGTAATAGTATCCAGGCAGCGGCAGCACATCAAAGATGGCGAAGCCACCACGAACGGCCATCTTCCCATCACCGCGGGGATCCCAGGCAAAACCAATTCGCGGTTCGAAATTGCGTGTCGTGGGATTCGAATAATAAGGTGCGGCGCCCGTGCAACCCGGCTTTCCGAATACGAGAGTAAGCGCAGGATCCGTCGTCCCGCAGTAGGGTAACGGGTCTGTCATACTGCGAAGGTTGGTGAGCTTGCCATGTACCTCACTGAGCACCGTGGTCATTTCATACCGCAGTCCCATGTTCAGGGTGAGGTTGTGGCGCATGTGCCAGTCATCCTGGATATATCCGCCCAACAGAGTCTGCCGCAAATTCCGCGGGTTAATTCTGTCAGGGAGTCCTCCTTCCAGGGAGTTGGGCCGATTGGTAAGGAAGTTCGCCAGCGAAGTGAAACGCACTATTCCCTGGGGGTTATAAAACTGAAGGAAGTTGTAACGCATATTCTCCCCGGCAAAGCCGAATTTCAGAGCGTGAGTGCCGCGGGTCAGAAAGGCGTCATCGTAGAGCTGGTAGGAATTCCAATTGTGGTGAGAAAACCCGCCGGGGAATCCCGCGGGCATATTTGCAAAGCCCCCGCTGATGCGGATGCTGGGCGAGTTCCGGCCAAGCATCATGCCTAGAGACGGGTCGTTGGCGGCGGGATTGACCGCCTCGAAAACCTCGTAGTTGATCACGGCGTTGCGGTTGAAGCCGAGGCGCGCGCTGTTGACAAAGCCCGGGGAGAAAATGTGGCTATCTTCCAGGGCTGCGATGTGGCGCGTGGTCTGAGACCGGATATTCACGTTATTGAAGTTGTCCGGTTGAGTATAGGGCGCGTTGTCATACATGTACGTCCCGAACAGGCTATCCTTATCGCTGACCTTGTGATCCACTCGCGAGGTAAAGAAATTTTCCCTTACGACTCGCACGCCGGCAAAGGTGAAGACGCCTTTGTCTCCGGTGACCGGCCCGTTGGCGCGAGGATAGAGCGCCAGGTATTTCGCCACGAGCGGGTCTACGTCTACGCGGCCGTTCACGAGGTTCCCCGCCCGAGCCGCGTCGGAAAGAACGATCGTACCCGAGGAGACTATCCCTTGCGACTGGCGTATCCCTTCGTAGTCGCCGAAGATGAAGGTCCGGTCCTTGACGATAGGGCCGCCCGCCGCGGCGCCGAATTGATTGCGCTTGTAAGGCGGTTTCGGCTGGCGACTGGCATTTGAGAAGAAGTCATTCGCATCGAGCTTATCGTTCCGCAGGAACTCGTAGATGTCGCCATGGAATGCGTTCGTTCCCGATTTGCTGATGGCGTTGACCACTCCGCCGGAGGTCCGCCCATACTCGGCCGAATAGTTGCCGGTGAGCACCGAGAATTCCTGAATTGCATCCACACCCAGACTGACGCCAATCACGCTTCCCGGCCCGCCGTTGGCGTAATCGTTGATGCTGAGCCCGTCGAGCCTGTAATTGTTTTGCGTGGGCCGGCCGCCGGAGATGGTCAGTTGCGCCCCAAAGCCCCGGTTCCCGCGCACTGCGCCGCTCTCGAAGGGCATCTGGGTTTCGATCGCGTTGACGCCGGGCGAGAGAGTGGCCAGCGACGCCCAGTCGCGGCCATTCAGGGGCAACTCACGAACGGTCGTGGCCTCGATCTGGTTGCTGATGACGGACGAATTGAGTTGTACCTGTGGCGCTGCTTCAGTCACCTCGACGACCTGGTTGGTCTCTCCGATCTTCATGGAAATGTTGAGCTGTTGCTGTGCTCCTACCGCCAGCGCAATGTTCGATTGCATTACCGTGCCGAATCCGGGCGCCGACACTGTGACGTCATAGGTGCCGGCAAGCAGATTGGGCGCGGAGTAAAACCCGATCTCGTCCGTCGTGATATTTCGCGTAACGCCGGTAGCCCTGTTCCTGATCGAGACCTGGACGCCAGGTATCACCGCACCTGAAGCGTCCGAGACGGTGCCGGAGAGCGTTGCTCCCGTCACCTGGGCATGCGCCTGACCGGCTGAAAAGACAGCGAGAGCCAAAACAAAGAAAACTGAGAGAGCCGCTCTAAAGCGTTTCGAAAAAACTCTGAGTAACATTAGGAGCCTCCTACATTCGTTGAAGGTAGCCCCTCGGTGCCGCCATGCCCTGTCATGGGCGACAGAAGCGGGGGACCAGAGTTTATTTTGCGAACCTGTTTAATTTTGGGCGCAGTTTACATGACCGGTCGTATGCCTGTGTTAAAACAGAATTAATTTTCGTTTATCTTTGCGGGCACGATTCTCGGGACAGGCTGAAATTTGGAAGGTGTAAAAAGGCATCCTATCGATCGCAGCCTTTGGACTTTCAAGCCCCCGGGCTTGCGCCCGGGGCTACACTCTCACGCCGCTCCGCGGCTGGAATTACGGCAGGTAATCGAAGACCATGAGATGGGCTTCTTCGACGATATCGTCCCTGGTCCCATAGGGTGGAGTCTGAACGACGTGCTTCGGGACTGCCACGTACATTCGCTTCAGTTCAGGCACCCAGATGCCGGTTTTCGCCAGTGCCCCGGTAGGAACTTTTCCGAGAAGCTGGTAGTGATCCGGGTCCATCTGCTTGAATACCGCAAGAGTGCCGGTTGTCCCAACGAAGTAGATGCGTCCGGTTGCCGCGTCGAATTGGACTTCGTCGGCGCCGCCAACGCTGTCCAACGCTTGAACCACTTTTCCCGACTCCGTATCCATGACGACCAGCTTCCCAGGTTCATACTGGTGTCCGCCTTTGACTCGGCTGCCGACAAAGATGCGGTGATGGGCTGCGTCCAGACCCGAAGCATGGGGCGCCGGTCCTCCAGTGATTGGCCACTCGGCGACGACAGCGCGTTTTTCGAGATCAACAACCTTCAGGTGACTGTCACCTCCCACAACGTCTCCCATCGCGACGTAGAGTCTCTTTCCCGACGGCTCGATGGACGTGCCTCCGGGATCGGAGCCATTCATCTTTATGCTGCCCACTAATTTGGCGGCCTTTGTGTCAACGATCTCGATAGAACCATCCATACTTCCTGCGCCGGTTACGATCGCCGCATAATACAGATGCGTGGCAGGATCATAGGCCCCGTTATCCGGCGTCCTTCCCTTTGCACCCTTTCCACCGGTCAATGCGACGGTTTTGGTTACTTCATAAGTAGTCCCGCTGATGGCTACAACAGTGTTATCGCCAAGGTCCGTCCAGATTTCGTTGGTGTCGGGAAGATAAAACGGCTTGCGAGGATTGCCCCCGAGTCCCTTGACCTCCTGGGTCACCTTGCCTGCGCGCAGGTCCACAACAATAAGACTCCGATTGGCCTCGCCTGTAATAAACAGGCGCTGGCCTTTGACATCCACTGCGATGTGGTCCATGTAGCCTTCGGTCGGCAATGGGATGGTCTGGACCAGACGCAGAAGCCCTGACATTGTCTTCATGGGCGCCAGCGGCGGTGGCGGAATGGCCTGGGACTGCTGACCGTGTGCGCCCGGAATGAAGACCATCAACAAAACGAAAAGAATCGACAGGTAGGTTTTCATTTCTGTATCCCTCTTAATTGTGGTTTTCCGTAGTCGTCGAAGTGCCGATGAGGGTAGAGCGAAAGGTTCCGGATTTCAAGCTTTCATTGACACCACATGCGGACAGCGGCGCGTTTGACGTCGCTTTTCATCGAATTTTCATGTTTGCGGCGCAAGATGTCGCGCATGTTCGCTCGCACTCTGTTTGTTCTTGTCTTGCTGGCAGTATCACTGCACGCGCAATCCGTTTCAGAAGAACTGAAGAAACGTACCGGCCACGTATTGCCCGATGCCGGGAGCGAATCCGGGTCGGTGTTTGGGATGCCGCCGGGCATCGACTTGACCGACAAAATCTCATCGCGTGACGCCGTAGCAGTCGCGCTGTGGAACAACGCGGCGCTGCAGGCGGATCTCGCCAACCTGGAAGTCACCCGCGCCGACCTTGTCGAAGCAGGACTCTTTCGCAATCCCAGCTTTTCGGCGCTGCTTCCCGTCGGTCCAAAACCGTTTGAATTCCTGCTGGCCTGGCCGATCGAGGAACTCTGGCAGCGAAAGCAGCGCGTCAAAGCGGCTCGCGCGAATGTCAACGCTGTTGCTACGGGACTCGTTCAAAACGGACTCAATCTCGTGCGCGACGCGCGGGTCGCCCACACCGATCTATGGCTTGCCGAGCAGCGGACCGAAACACTGCGTCAATCGGCGGAGTTGCGGGAGCGCATTGCGGCGTTGACGGAGCGCCGCCGAAATGACGGCGACGCCACCGGCTTCGACGTCAGCCTTGCTCGTACGGATGCGCAGTCGACGAGGGAGCTCGCCAATCGTACCGCTGTCGATATAGAAGTCGTCCGTTCCCGACTTCGGCGTCTCATCGGTATGCCGGAAACCACGCGATCTTTCACAGCGGTGATCGACGACACCGATCGGCCCTCCTTGCCTGCCCTCGCCACACTCATCGAGTTGGCGATGAGCAGCCGTCCGGATCTGAGGGCCGCAGAGTTGGACATTGAAACCACGGCAGCACGCGCCAAGTGGCAGCGATCGCGTGTGCTGGCGATGGTCGCTCCTGCATTGAGCGTAAAAGGCGTCGGAACATCCGGAATACGAAGCGGTCCCGGGCTGAACGCCGAGGTCCCTGTTCTTTCGCGCAATCAAGGTCAGATCTCGCGCGCCGATGCCGAAGTGTTGCGAGCCGGGCGGCAGTACGAATCGGTGAAGGATCGTGTGGAGCAGGAAGTGGTCGAGTCGTACGAAAAGGTCATTCAAGCACAGAGTTCGCTGGCTCAACTGCGTGAGCGCGTATTGCCGGCCGTGAATGAATCTGTGCGGCTGATCGAGCGGGCGTTTCAGAATGGCGACGTCTCGTTGTTGAACGTTCTCGAAGTCACACGCCAGCGTTACGACATCGCATTGCGCGAGATCGAAGCGCGCGGCTCATTGCAGGGCGCGTTCGCAGAGTTGGAGCGCGCAATTGGAAGGAGTTTATGAGGACAGCGGCCGCACTGGTGCTGATTTTCATCGTATGCGCCGGATGTTCGAGTACGGCAACGTCTCAAAACACTGCTCCTTCACCGCCGGCCAGGCTTTCCGGCCCGGCCGTGAAGGAATCGGAGCTTGTGACCATCACGTTGACGGGCGATGCGGAGAACCGCCTCGGTATTCGGCTTGAACAGTCGAAGGCCGGCAGCGGCGCGGGTTCCCGGCGCTTTGCCGGAGAAATTGTAGAACCGGCGGGTGCCCGAATCGCAGTGGCGAGTTCGGTTGCAGGCACGGTGCATGCTGTACCTGGAACTGTTCCTGTTGTCGGCGCGATCGTGAAGAGGGACCAGCCGATTTTTGCTGTCACCCCATTTATTCCATTCCCCCGTGATCTGCGTGTGACTGCGGAAGCGGATCTGGAACAAGCCCGGACCCGTCTGGAGACGGCCCGTTTGCGCAAGGCGCGCGCGGACAGAATGCTTGCGGACGAAGTGGGCACCGTGCGGGCACAGGAAGACGCGGAACAGGAGGTGTTGCTCGCGGCGAGCGCAATGAGCGCTGCCGAAAAGAGACTGCGCCAGATCGACAGCGCTCCGCTGGAGTCCGAGGTCCGCGTGATCATCCGCGCCCCGCAAGACGGCATGATCCTGCAGGTTCTTGCCGCTCCGGGACAGACGGTCAACGCGGGCGCTCCGATATTCGAGGTTTCTGATTTCGGGGACATGTGGATTCGAGTTGCCGTTTACGCCGGAGAAGTATCGACACTCGTCACGAATGCGCCGGCTACAGTTCAGGCGTTGAGCGGCAGCGGTGCGTCCTGGACGGCTCAACCGGTTTCGGCTCCGCCGTCGGCGGACGCCGCATCGTCGTCGGTGCATCTCTATTACCGCTTACCGAACGCGAGTTTGCGCTTCAAGCCGGGCGAGAAGCTCGTCGTGACCATCCGATCAGGCAACCAACAGAAGTGGGTCGAAGTGCCGTGGTCGGCAGTAGTGTTCGATACGCGCGGCGGCAGTTGGGTTTATGAGAGCCTCGGTGATCGGCATTACGCTCGCCGCCGCGTTGATATCGATCGCGTGGCATCAGGAAAAGCGTATTTGAGCTCGGGACTGCCGCCTGGTCTCAAGATTGTTAGCGAAGGCGCCGCCGAACTCTGGGGCTTCGAATTCGGAGCGGGAAAGTAGGATACCGTGCGTTGGCTGATCTCGACGTCGCTTCACCTTCGCGTCGCCGTATTGGCCGTGGCGGCCATGCTTGTGATCTTCGGGCTTTCTGAAATTCAGAAGGCTCCGCTTGATGTATTTCCCGAGTTCGCGCCTCCATTGATTGAAATTCAGACCGAAGCTCCCGGACTCTCGACCACAGAGGTCGAAGCATTGATTTCAACGCCGATCGAAAACTCGGTGAACGGCGTCATCGGACTGAAGACGCTTCGTTCGAGGAGCGTATTGGGACTTTCCTCGGTCGTCCTGATTCTCGATACCGGTGCCGACCTTCTTCGCACCCGTCAACTCGTTCAGGAACGCCTCGCCATCGTTACCGGGCAATTACCGGCTATCGCGAAGCCGCCGGTTATTCTGTCGCCGCTGTCATCCACCAGCCGCGTTTTGAAGATTGGCCTCTCGTCGGAGACGTTGTCGCAGGTGGAGTTGAGCACGCTTGCTCGCTGGACGATCCGGCCGCGCTTGATGGCCGTACCAGGCGTCGCCAATGTTGCAATCTGGGGCCAGCGTGATCGCCAGTTCCAGGTCCTCGTCGACCCTGAACGCCTTCGCGATCACGGCGTGACGCTGGATGACGTCATGCGCGCCACGCGCGATGCCGCTTCACCCGCGGCGGGCGGTTACATCGATACGCCCAATCAGCGTCTGGCCGTGGCACAACGTGCGCTGCTTGCCGGCGTCGATGAGTTACAGAACGTGCCCGTCACATTTCGGAATGGCTCTCCTATTCGAGTGCGCGACGTCGCGAGAGTCGTCGAAGGATTCCCGCAACCCATCGGCGATGCGGTTATCAACGATGGTCCGGGCATCCTGCTGATCGTGGAGAAGCAGCCGGCCGGAAACACGCTGGACGTGACGCATAATGTCGAGGCTGCGCTGGACGCACTGCGTCCCGGACTAAAGGACGTGGACGTCGATTCGACGATCTTCCGGCCGGCCACATTCATTGAAATGTCGCTGAGCAATCTGAATCGCGCTTTGATCTTTGGCGCGATTCTTGTGGTCATCATTCTGATCGTCTTCCTGTTCGAATGGCGCACGGCGTTGATCAGCCTCACTGCGTTACCGCTCTCCCTGCTGGCTGCTGCCCTGATCATTCATTACGCCGGACAGACCATCAACACGATGGTGCTTGCCGGTCTTGCAATTGCTCTTGGGGAGGTGGTGGACGACGCGATCATTGACGTCGAAAACATCGTGCGGCGGCTGCGTCTGAATCGTGCGAATCCCAATCCCGAGCCGGGATTCCAGGTTGTTCTTAAGGCCTCACTCGAAGTACGGAGTGCTGTCGTCTATGCCAGCGTGATCGTCGGGCTGGTTTTCCTGCCTGTCTTCTTTCTCGACGGGCTCGCCGGGTCGTTCTTTCGTCCTCTGGCGCTCAGCTATGTGCTGGCGGTTCTCGCCTCGCTCGCCGTCGCGCTCACAGTAACGCCAGCCTTGTCACTTATGCTCCTGCCGAGCAGCCCATTGGACCGGCGGGAATCGCCGCTGGTTCGAGGACTGAAAAGCCGCTATCGGGGTATGGTCGGCCGCGTGTTGGACTATCCGCGCCTTGTGGGCGTTCTCACCGCCGTCATATTGATCATAACGGCCGCCGTCGTTCCATTCCTGGGCGAAGCGTTCTTGCCGAGCTTCCGCGAATACGATTTCCTTATGCACTTCGTGGAAAAGCCGGGGACCTCGCTCGAAGCCATGCGGCGAATTACGGTGCGGGCCAGCAGGGAACTGCGGGCGATTCCCGGCGTACGGAACTTCGGTTCTCACATTGGCCGCGCAGAAGTGGCGGATGAAGTGGTCGGACCGAATTTTACGGAGTTGTGGATCAGCATGGACCCGAGCGTTCCGTACGAAAGCACGGTGGCTCGGATCCAGAGCGTCGTCGATGGCTATCCCGGACTTACGCGAGACCTGCTGACATATTTGAAGGAACGCATCAAGGAAGTGCTTAGTGGAGGAAGCGGAGCGATTGTCGTGCGGATTTTCGGTCCGGGCGTCGAAGGCTTGCAGGCCCAGGCGCCGATTGTCGCAGAGGCGATGCGAGGCATTGCGGGCGTCACGAACCTCCAGATTGAACAACAGGTGCTGGTACCGCAAGTCGAAATGCGGGTTCGACAGGATGCGGCCGCTCGATTCGGTTTGAACTCAGGCGAGATTCGGCGCGTTGTGAACACATATTTGCGAGGAACCAAAGTTGGCGAAATTTACGAAGAGCAGAAGATCTTCGATGTCGCGATATGGAGCGATCCTGAGGCGCGTGCGGATATTGATGCGTTGAATCGGCTACGCATCGACACGCCCGCGGGCGCCAACATTCCGCTCAAGGACGTTATTGATCTTCGCGTGGTCCCGGCGCCAAACGTCATCCAGCATGAGAACGCATCGCGACGAATTGATGTGAGCTGCAATGTGAAGGATCGCGATCTGGGCAGCGTCGCGCGCGAGATCGAAGCCAAAGTCCGCGCGCTCTCGTTTCCTCAGGGTTACCATCCGGAATTCCTGGGCGAATACGCGGCGCGCGAAGCCGCAAGCAGGCGGCTGTTCACGCTGGCCGGCGTGGCAATCATCGGCATTCTGCTGATCCTCTATTCGGACTTTCAATCGGCGCGTCTGACGGCGATCGTGTTTCTCAGCCTGCCTTTCGCCCTGGTAGGCGCGGTCGCCATGGCCTTCCTGACCGGTGGCGTCCTTTCGCTGGGTTCGCTCGTCGGATTTGTTACTGTGATTGGAATCGCCGCGCGCAATGGAATCATGCTGGTCAGCCACTACCGGCACCTGGAGCATGAGGAGGGTGAAACTCGAGGTAAACATTTGTTGATTCGAGGTTCGGAAGAACGTCTGGCGCCCATCCTGATGACCGGGTTGGCGACCGCCCTGGCATTGCTTCCGATCGCGCTGGGAGGCGACCGGCCCGGTCACGAGATCGAGCATCCGATGGCGGTAGTGATACTTGGAGGCTTGCTGACATCGACTCTGCTGAATCTTTTCGTCATGCCGGTGCTGTATCAATGGGTCGCGCGCGGGAAGACAAGTGCGTGAGATAATCTCCGGCGTGCGGGTGCTGGTTATCGAAGATGATCGGGACATGGCGGCTGTGCTGGAGCAGAGCCTGAAGGAGGAGGGCGGCCACGTGACCGTGTGCCACAACGGCGCAGACGGTCTCTCCACGGCGCTCCTGCCGGAGTTTGATGTGATCGTACTCGACATCATGCTGCCGGACCTGGATGGCTTTGAATTGACCCGGCGCCTGCGTCAACGGGGCCGCCAGACTCCGCTGCTGATGCTTACGGCGCGCGATGGTCCCATGGACATCGTGAGAGGACTGAACCTCGGCGCGGATGACTATCTAACCAAACCCTTTGCCCTTGACGTTTTCTTAGCCCGTGTCCGGGCAGCCTCGCGTCGCGGGCCCGCGACACAGCCGGTGATCCTGCGCGCAGGAGTTCTTTCCCTCAATACCTCGAATCGGGCGGTTAAACTCGGCGGGGAAACCGTAGCCTTGACCAGGACCGAGTACTCCATTCTCGAACTGTTGATGAGGCGCCGGGATCGCATCGTGGCGCGTGAAGCGATGATTGAAGAAGTCTGGAGCGGGCACGCAGATTTTGAGAGCAACAACCTGGACGCCTTCATGAAACTTCTCCGGTCGAAAGTAGATTTCGATCCGGATCGACGTCTCATTTACACGGTGCGTGGAGTGGGGTACATCCTGAGAACCCTGCCGGAGTAAGCTGTGTCGATTCGTCTTCGATTAATCCTATGGCATTCCACCGTCTTTTTCGTCGGGCTTGTCGCGTTTGCGATCGTTGTCTGGATCGGCACGCGCTCCGTCGTATATAACGACACCGACACCTGGCTTGTCCGTCAGGCGGCCGGACTGGATCAGTTCCTGCGGATGGAAACTCACGGAACAGATCAGGCCGCGGTCGTTGAAGAAGCGCGCGAGTTCTCCACCGGACTGCCCCAAGGCTCCGGAATCCGATTGTTCGATCGTAATGGCGTACCCTTGTATTCGCAGCCGGACACGGCCATCACCGGTGCGGCAGCAGAGCCATCGTCCCTCATCCACAACGGAACACCTCTCCGCATGGTTCACCGCCGCGTGACTGTCGCCGGACAGGAATTTCAATTCGCCATGTGGCGATCTTTAGAGGAGAGCGAAGAGGCGCTCAACGATCTGCGTTTCGTTCTGCTCATGATGATTCCCGTCTTTCTCGTCGCTTCAGTTGGCGGCGGCTGGGTTGTGAGTCGTCGAGCGCTGCGGCCGGTTGACGAGATTACGAAGGCGGCGCGTCGAATCAGCCTGCAGAATCTTTCATCGTCCCTGCCCGTTCCTTCTCACAAGGACGAATTGCAGAGACTGTGTGAAGCATGGAACGAGATGCTGCATCGTCTGGATGTTGCGGCCGGACGTTTACGGCAGTTCACTGCGGATTCGTCTCATGAACTGCGCACTCCTGTTGCTTTCATTCGAACGACGGCGGAGCTGGCATTGCGACACCCTCGGTCTGAGGAGGACTATCGGGACGCCATCCGGAAGATTCGAGACAAGTCCTCCGAGCTCACCGGCATCATTGAAAGTCTTATGGAGTTGGCGCGCGCCGACGCGGGTCAAACGGGGCTTTCCTTTGCTCTGCTGGATGTTGGTGAACTCGTCACGGAAATCCGGAGCGAGGTCGAACCATTTACCGGGCAAAAGAATCTCGCCTGGGCTGTGCGACCACCGTCCCAGGAGCTTTCAGTGATGGGAGATCGAGGCGCCCTGCGTCGTGTTCTCCTGGCGCTGCTCGATAACGCCATGAAGTTCACTCCGGCTTCCGGACGAATCGAACTGCGAGCCAGCGCGGCATCGAATGAAGTGGTCGTGGAAGTGGAAGACTCGGGGATTGGAATTTCGGATCAACACCTTACACGGATCTTCGACCGTTTTTACCAGGTGGACCCGGCGCGCTCCGGCGGCGGGGTCGGTCTCGGCCTCCCCATGGCTCAATGGATCGTTCAGGCCCACAGCGGCCGAATCGAAGTGATCTCGGATCTCCAGCATGGATCCATCTTTAGAGTCTTCCTTCCTTCGGCAGCAACGCGCGTTTAGAAGAGGGTGACGATTTTGGGATGATAACGTCCGGCGATTCTTGCAATTACCCACAAGTTGTTCCTTGGAGTTTGGCCGCACTTAAAATCGACTCAATGTCCGCAAATCGACAAAGGGCGAAACCCCACTTGCC
>Ga0137394_10000936_pt1 | contig 20603 bp, 16 predicted proteins | sample czobulk116metaG_FD_108278 | JGI IMG/M metagenome (GOLD analysis project Ga0137394, IMG submission 108278) | Vadose zone soil microbial communities from Angelo Coast Range Reserve, California, USA - czobulk1.16 metaG | ecosystem: Environmental > Terrestrial > Soil > Vadose zone | place: USA...
GCAGCCACCTTTTCCCCATTCTGGCCGGCACCACAAAAATAGAAATCCTCTCGATCGCCATCATCTGCGGATTCGGAGTCTTGCAATGGCGAGGGATTCGCTGGGGGAGCGGCGCGCAATTATCAACCGCAGCGATGAAGACGGGCGCCTTTTTTATTTTGGTGATCGCTTGTTTTTTTCTCGGCGGCCCGGCTCACCAAGCTGCGATCAAATCCGGCTGGTCATCTCTCCCCTTGCCAACGGGATGGTCCCTGGCCATAGCCGTGATGCTCGGTCTGCAAGGCGTGATCTACACTGTCGACGGATGGGACGGTATCATTTATTTTGGCGAGGAAGTGCGCCAGCCGGGCCGCGACATTCCGCGCGCGATTTTTGGCAGCGTCTTCTCCATCATGGGAATTTATCTGCTGCTGAATCTCGTTGCGCTTTATATCCTGCCGATGAACGAAATCGCCGGAAACAATTTTGTCCTCGGCACTGTCGCCGACCGCGTGTTCGGAAGTCTCGGCGATCCGATCATCCGCTCGATCATGGTCGTTTCCATGTTGAGTTGCCTGAACGCCAACCAACTTTTCTGTACGCGCACTCTTTACGCAATGAGCTGCGACGGATTATTTTTCCGCCGCGCCACGCACGTGAATGCCGGCGGAACGCCGACAGTATCACTTCTCCTGAGCACAATCGTGGGTGTGCTTTTCGTGCTGATCTCGTTCCTCAGCGCTCATGCTTTCGAGCGGGTAATTGCGATGCTCTCTTTCTTTTTTGTCGCCAACTATACGCTTTCCTATTTTTCTCTCTTCGCACTGCGCAAGCGAGAGCCAGAAATGGCGCGGCCGTACCGCGCGTGGGGCTATCCTTGGTCGACGGGAATCGCTCTTGCAGCCTCGGTGCTATTTTTAATCGGGTCGATCGTCACCGACCAGAAAAACGCGCCGCTGGCGCTAGGCATGCTCGTGTTGAGCTATCCCGTGTTCCGTGTCCTGAAGTGGGCCTCTCGCGAAACGGGCAACAAATCCGCGTAAACGCGCAGTCTCCGTTCAGTTCACTTTTTCCGCGATGGACTTGCCCTGCATGAACAGCAGCAAATAGTCTTTCCCGCCTGCCTTCGAATCCGTTCCGGACATGTTGAACCCGCCAAAGGGATGCGCGCCGACCATCGCGCCGGTGCACTTGCGGTTTAAATAAAGATTGCCCACGTGAAACGTCTCTTCGGCCTTTTTGATTTTCTCCGGATTCTTCGAATACACCGCGCCGGTCAAGCCAAACTCCGTATTGTTCGCAATTTCCAGCGCCTGGTCGTAATTCTTCGCCTTGATCACCGCGAGCACGGGGCCGAACACTTCCTCTTGCGCCAGCCGCGCCTTAGGATCGACGTCCGCGATAATCGTTGGCTCGATAAAAAAGCCGTCTCCCGCTGCGCGTTTCCCGCCGGTGAGCAGCTTCCCTTCCTTCTTTCCGACTTCGATGTAATCCAGTATCGTTTTCATTGCCGACTGGCTGACGACCGGGCCCATGTAATTGTTTGGATCGTCGCTCGGTCCGACTGTGATTTTCTTCGTGCGCTCCACCAGCTTCTGCACGAACGTGTCGTAGATTTTCTCGGAGACGATCGCGCGGGAGCACGCCGAACACTTCTGTCCCTGATACCCGAAGGCCGCCTGCACCGTGCCTTCTACTGCCGCGTCGATATCGGCTTCTTCATCCACCACGATCCCGTCCTTGCCTCCCATTTCCAGAACAGTGCGCTTGATCCACATTTGTCCAGGAACGGTCTTGCCGGCGAGTTCGCTGATCCGCAGCCCTACTTCCTTCGAGCCCGTAAATCCGATGTACCGCGTCTTCGGATGCTGTACCAGCACATCGCCAATCACGCTGCCCGGCCCGGTAATAAAGTTCACCGCTTCCTTCGGAATGTCCGCCTCAAAAAGAATGTCGATAAATTTTGCTGCGATGGTAGGTGAATCTGCCGCGGGCTTCAGTATTACGGTGTTCCCCGTGACCAGCGAAGCCACGGTCATTCCCGCCATGATCGCGCACGGAAAATTCCACGGCGGAATGATGATGCCCACGCCGAGTGGAATATACACAAGGTAGTTGCGCTCGCCGCGCATGGGCGTCAGCTTTTGCGGCTCGCCCAACCGCAGCATTTCGCGGCCGTAGAATTCAAGGAAGTCGATGGTTTCTGCAACATCCGCGTCGGCTTCGACCCACGTCTTGCCCACTTCGTAGCACACCAGCGCGTTCAGCTCGAACTTGCGCTCGCGCACGATCTTCGCCGCACGGAAGAGACACTTCGCGCGCTCCTGGGGGGAGACTCGCTTCCAGGTGTCAAAGTATTTGTGAGCGTCTTCGACCGCCCGCCTGGCCATCTCCTTCGTGGCGTTTTGAAAAACGCCAATGACTTCCATCGGTCGCGAAGGATTCGTTGATGTGCGCTTCTCCGTGGTGATCACCTTCTGCCCGTTGAGCCACATTGGGTATTCGCGGCCAAACTCGGATTTCACCTTTTTCAGCGCCTCCTCCATGCGCGAGCGGTTTTCCGGCTTCGAGAAATCGATGAAGGGCTCGTTGGTGAACTCGGAAACGTGGACGGTCTGTTCGGCAGAGGCCATGGCGGGTTCCCTCCTCGGGGAGTAAACGCCCCATTGTACTGCGTCCTGAAACGGTGGGACAAGCAAGTGACCGGTGACTCGTAATTGGTGACTGGTGACCGTCCGGAAAATCCTGGCAGCCCTTGGTTCGTCTCTCGGGGTGAGCGAGTTGGGGGTTGCAGGAACAGGAAGAGGAGAGGGGTACCTCCACCCCCGGGTGTTTTTGACAAAGAGTGCGGAATCGCCTGAATATAGAAGGGTTGATTTTGGTCGGTGAAAAAGAGTGCGCAAGAATTTGAAAAGAAAAGAGATAGGTCAAGAATGGCTGGCGGGCTTAAAGGTTGCAGCCTTGAAGACAACAAGGACAGCAGGCCACGGTCAAGAGTCGAGAGTGTCTCGCGGAAACTCCGAGGTGGGAGTACCGAGCGGGGCGGGCGAGCTGGTAACAACCGTCTTAGCGGAACAAGGGTCGGCCACCTACCCAAGCCACCCACTGTAGAACGAACAAGAAAAAAACAAATTCAAAAGCCCAGGTGCGGAGCCGGCACCGGCTGCTTGCAAACGAATATGGCGAAGCGCAGAATGACGCGGGCATTTAGAATGGCCGATTCGCCGGATCATTCTCCGCAGCTAGCAAGCTTCGCGCCTACGCTTGTCCTTCTGACCCTCTGCGGTCTCATCAACTATGTTGACCGAGGCAATCTCTCTGTTGCGGCTCCTTTGCTGAAAGCCGAGTTGAGCCTTTCGGCCTCTCAACTTGGCATTCTGTTTGCAGCATTCTTTACCACATACACCGCCATGCAATTTGTCATCGGCTGGGTGGTAGATCGATTTGATGTCAACCGCGTCCTCGCGGCCGGATTTCTGTTGTGGTCGCTGGCGACGGCGTTGACGGGGGTCGTAAGGGGATTCGCCATGCTGCTTGTGATGCGTCTAATTCTTGGAACTGGCGAATCCGTGGCAGTCCCCTCATGCTCCAAGATCATTGCGCGGCATCTGCCGGAGCATCGCCGGGGGTTCGCCAGTGGCGCCATCATGTCAGGGTTACGGTGCGGGAATGCAGTGGGCACGTTCGGGGCCGGGTTCCTGATGGCAAAATTCGGCTGGCGACCGGTGTTTATCGGGATCGGGCTGGTCAGCCTGTTGTGGCTTCCGGCATGGAAGAAATGGATGCCACGAGGCGGCCACGCGATGCCCCAGACCGTAACGAAGGGTCCTGGCTACACGAATATCTTCAAGCAACGATCGTTTTGGGGAACTTGCTCCGGCCAGTTTTGCTGTAACTACCTGCTGTATTTCATGCTGACGTGGCTGCCTACCTATCTTGTGCTTGAGCGTCATTTGTCCGTAGCAATGATGGCCAGGATCGCCGGCCTGTACTACTTGGTGGACGCGGCATCAGCCATCTCAACCGGCTGGCTTCAAGACTTCTGGATTCGGAAGGGCTACACGCCAACTCTTGTGCGCAAATCGGCGATGGCCATCGGATTTATCGTCGCCGCGATTGCCATCACTGGCTGTGCGGTTGCCGGCCCAAACAAATATGTCCCATGGCTGATGGCCGCAGGCGTGGGCTGCGGGATGACCGCACCGGGCATCTTTGCATTTGCCCAGACGCTGGCTGGGCCGCAAGCGACCGGAAAGTGGTACGGCGCGCAAAACGGCTTCTCTAACCTCGCCGGCGTTGTGGGACCGGCGCTCACCGGATTTGTCCTGGAACGAACCGGAAATTTTGTAGCGCCATTCACCATCACAGCCGCGCTATGTATCGTAGGTGGGCTCGCCTGGGTGTTCATGGTTGGGCGCATTGAACAGGTAAACTGGATGTCAGAGGGCGAAGCTTCCATCGCGACGGCCAGCGCTCAAGCCTAGGAGCTATCCTATCTCACCCGCGATTCGTTCCGGACTTGATATATGCGACTAGGACGCCTTAATTCTTTCTACCTTATGAAAACCAATGTACTATGCCCTTCCATTCTCTTCGCCCGAGGTGGACTCCAGGCATGATGACCGTGAAAACTTATTCAGCGCTTATCTTTTGCTTGTCTTTTCTGTTCGCTGCCCAGGAGGCGTCGGCGCCTGTGCCTGTTGAGAATGAGCCGCTCCATCACGTAGTGTTGAAAAATGAATCCGTTGTCGTCATTCACCTGACTCTGCCGCCCGGCGAACGTACGCTCTTCCACACTCATTCGCACGACCGGGTAGCCATTCCCCTTTCCAGTACCTCTATCACACAGCAAGTAGTGAATGAGAAGGAAGGCCCACCTTCACGTTCCGATCCGGGAACCTTTTCTGCGCTGGCCCTTGCGAGTAGCTCTTACACGCACAGGGTCCACAATGTGGGGTCGGTTCCTTATGATGTTCTGGACGTCGAGCTCCTGGAGCGTCCGCGAACACCGTCGCCGCTTGCCGCCGCAGCAGTTGCTGCGGAAAATCCGAGCGCGCGCATTTACAACTGGGTCCTCGCCCCCGGCGCCACGTCTGCTATGCACACCCACGTGCGCCCCTACCTGATCGTGGCGACAACGGGATTCACCCTGAAAATGACGGTGCCCGACGGCCAATCGCTCACCCACGAGCTGAGGCGAGGGGATTTCCACTGGGTGGACACCAAGGTCACCCACACGCTTGGCAACTCAGGGAGCGCCGAAGGGCAAATCCTGGAGGTTGAACTGAAATAGACATCAGCTCAAGGAAAGAAGGTAGAACGTCACACATGATGGAGGACTTATCGCGTTACCATCAACCGGTTGGCACGCTGTTTGGCCGCTCAACCACGCGCGACAACTGGGAGCGATACCGGTTGAGCGAGGAGCAACTCGAATTTTTCCGCGAGAATGGTTACCTCAAGGGCGTTCGCATCCTGACTGACGAGCAGGTGGAAGCGCTACGCGCAGAGCTGGAACTGCTGATGGATCCGGCGCATCCGGGCCGGTATTTATTCCACGAATATCATTCCAACGAATCGACGGATCCGAACCGCGTGGTTTTTCACGCCCTAGGTGCTTGGCGTGTTCTGCCCGGCTTTCACGATCTGCTCTGGAACCCCGCGTTCCTGGTGCCGGCATCGCAGCTGTTGGACGGTCCGGTGCGATTCTGGCACGACCAGCTCTTCTGCAAACCCGCGCGACATGGCGGTGTGGTGGCGTGGCACCAGGATTACTCGTACTGGACGAGAACCACGCCTTTGGCCCATCTCACTTGCTGGATTGGCTTGGACGATTCGACCCGCGAAAACGGCTGCTTGAATTACGTTCCAGGAAGCCATAAATGGCCCGACTTGCCCAAACCCGTTCTGACCGGGGAAATGGATGGCATCCGCGACACCCTGCCCGAGGGGCTGAAAGACAAATTCAAGCCTGTCTCGGTCGAGTTGAAAAAGGGTGAGAGTTCGTTCCACCATGCTCGAACGATGCACGGTTCGCGCGCGAACGATACGCCCGCACCGCGGCGCGCCACGGTCATAAATGCATTTCGCGACGGTGTCATGTCGAATGCTGATGAACCACTGCTCGCGGGTGTTCCCGTAATTCCTCGCGGGGACAGGATGGGCGGACAGTTCTTTCCGCTGTTGTTCGATCCTCAGTTGGGAGGGGCCAAGTTGTGACCATCCATCCCAGTTTAATGACGATTTGCAGGTCCGCGCGCCGGGGCCTTATGCGCGGGCGGCGCGCATCTGGGCGACACGCTCGTTGAACTGGCGAGTGAGATGCGGAACGATGCCGAGTTGCCGCTCGATCAGCATCAGTTGGGCGCGATGGTGCATCTCATGTTCCTTCACGCCAAGCAGCCTCTCGAACCGCGTCTTCTGCGTTTTCCCGTCTGGCTCGGTCACCGTTTCTGTGAGGATTTCCGGCGTGAGAGTTTCCATCCACGCCGCGAACTGCTCGCCCTCGGTTCGCAGAAGATCGAGGATTTCCGCCTTCGATCTGGTCTTGGCTTCCTCGGCATTGAACCGGTCCATCATCCCAAAGAAGTCGAAACCAACCATTGTGGTGAGATGCTTTTTGTGGACTTCTTCCCATATTCGCGTGGAGATGGCGACGTGCGTCAACATCCGCGCGACGGTGCGCAAGTCGGGTGCGGCCACAAAGGCGTACTTCGACTCAGGAATGTCCTCCGCAACCTGAATGGTGTTCTTGCGTACCGTACGAAACGCGCTGGCTAAATCTTTTGCGCCATAAGAAGTCATAAGTCACCTCGTTCTCGGATTCTTCCGCCCTGGGTGGGCAGGCTGCAAGGTTCGATGCGCCATCGCTACGACTCGTCACTCACTATTTTTCTCCTTCGTGCGGAAGGGGCGGAGGGGGCAGCGGGATTCTGCAGGCAGTGCCACGCGCCAAATACTGCGATTAGAAATTGCGCCTGGAGCGAATGAAGAGTATCTTCTCGGTCAGCTAGATCATCCTACGGCGTTTGGCTGAAGGAGAACATTATGATCTTAGGTATGACGCCGTTTACGTTCGCGCACGTGGCATTGAGCTTGATCGGGATTTTCTCTGGATTTGTGGTCGTGTTCGGGCTGCTCGCCGCGAAACGGCTCGACGGCTGGACGGCGCTGTTTCTGGTCACCACAGTACTGACGAGCGTGACGGGATTCTTTTTTCCGTTCCACAAGTTTTTGCCATCCCATGGAGTCGGCATGGTGTCTCTTATTGTGCTAGCCATTGCCATCTTTGCGCGCTACGTCCGCCAACTCGGTGGTGCCTGGCGCCGCACTTACGTTATCACCGCCATCATCGCCCTCTATCTGAATGTGTTCGTTTTGATCGCGCAGCTTTTCCTGAAAGTGCCGGCTCTAAAAGCGATAGCGCCGACGCAGTCTGAGCCTCCCTTTTTGGTTGCGCAACTCGTGTGCATGGCGCTCTTCATCATGCTTGCCATTGCTGCGGCGATCAAGTCCCGCAACGAGACGGTCCGCACGGCTTGAGAGATTGCATTTTCTGCGGTGAACCGCGTTGCAACGAAATTATCGTCCGGCTTGTTAGAACGGAATGGGTCACACTATTTTTGAAGAGTGCAGTACAAAACGTGAGTCTTAGCACCTAGTCACGCAGGAAGATTGAAGGGATCGCAACTGAGGAGAATATTGTATGACCACGATCACAACCAAAGACGGCACGCAGATCTACTACAAGGATTGGGGTAAAGGACAGCCGGTGGTCTTCAGCCACGGCTGGCCCCTGAGCGCGGACGCATGGGAAGACCAGATGGTATTCCTGGCCGACCACGGATTCCGCTGCGTCGCGCATGACCGGCGCGGCCATGGCCGATCGAGCCAGCCTTGGGACGGCAACGAAATGGATACGTACGCCGACGACCTGGCGGCACTCGTCGAAGCGCTCAACCTGAAGGAGGCAGTTCATGTTGGACATTCTACAGGCGGCGGCGAAGTCGCTCGGTATATCGGGCGCCACGGCACAAAGCGCGTCGCTAAAGCTGTGCTGATCAGCGCGGTGCCACCGCTGATGCTGAAAACAGCTGCCAATCCCGGTGGTTTGCCGATGGAAGCGTTCGATCAGATCCGCGCGGCCGTGCTCAGCGACCGCTCGCAGTTCTGGAAGGATCTAAGCGCGCCGTTCTATGGTGCCAACCGGCCAGCCACCAAGGTTTCTCAAGGTTTGCGCGACTCGTTCTGGCTCCAGGGGATGTTGGCAGGACACAAAGCCGTCTTCGACTGCATCAAGGCTTTCTCCGAAACGGATTTCACGGAAGATCTCAAGAAGTTTGATGTGCCAACGCTCATTCTCCACGGAGACGACGACCAGATCGTGCCGATCGGCGCCTCGGCTCTTCTTTCGTCCAAGATTGTCAAGGGGGCAACCCTGAAAGTCGTTCCGGGCGCGCCGCACGGTATGTGCTCAACCCTCAAGGAGCAGGTCAACGCGGAATTGCTCGCGTTCCTACAGCGTAGCCATCAAGCGTCCGCGTAACTGAGAAGCTGTACAGTCTTCGCTGGAGCCAGGGCAACAGCCGTGAGTTATGGCTCGAACCAGAATTTGATGGTGACGGTAATGTGCGCCGCTACAGGCTTGCCATGCTGTGTGGCTGGTTCGTATCGATACTGCTTGAGCGCGTCCATGGCGGCGGTGTGAAAAGAAGCCGGTCCGGAAAGCACCTTCATCGATTTTACTTGTCCCGAAGGGTCCACGACGGCATCCAGCGTCACGTTCCCGGTGACAAAGTCCCGCAGGGCATCCGGCGGAGCGATCGCACGGACCGACTTGATCAGTTTCGGCGGGACGACAGGTGCTTCCTCTGCAGGCGCTGCCGAATCCGGAGCGGCTTCGGTCGATGGGCGTGACACGGAACGCTTCCCTGCGGAGGCCACAATCACAGATTTTTCTCGCGCCGCCTTGTGCACAGCCGCGTTACCGGGTGCGGGCGGCACGGGCACGGCGGGTTTGGAAGGCCCCGCGGCTTCCGCAGGCGCGAGTCGCACCGCATGCTGCGAAGCGGCACTCGGCTTAGGCGCAGCGGCGGCCCCGGCCGGTGTGGTCGTGCTGGAATCCGTCTTCTGAGGCGCAGAGATCGCTGCAGGACCAGGGCGGGCGGCAAAGCTTGCGGCCGCGCTGGCAGAAGATTTCTTCGGTTGCTGGTGCCACGATAGCCGATGCTGGTACCACGCTGCGCTCGCCGCGACGAGCAATAGCGCCGCGAAAAGTAAACCGATGCGCAGCTCTGCCGATCGGCCGCTCGTGGCAAATTTCTGCTTGCGTTTCAAACGACGCTCGCCTGATGCCCGTGCCACGTCGAAGTCGAGCGCCGACTTCGGCAGGAGATCTTCTTCGGAAAATGAGGCCTCAGCGTGGTCTATCGGAAGTGCGGCAGACTCATCAGGAAGAGTATCGGCGACGTTTGTGGGAGAACCCGGAGTCACGGCGGGCGCCGATGAATTCCGTGCCTCGGTCTGCGTCTGCAACAATTTCGGTTGCATGCGCAGCGCCTCGACTTCCTGCTTCAACGCCGTGATTTCCTGTGGGCTGGGAGCGCGTGCCGGCGATCTCGGTTTGTCAGCGATGGCTTCCACTTCATGCACAAACTCGGCCGCTTCTCTTTGCTGCGCGTTTGCTCGCGCGAGTTCCGGCATTTCGGGAAACTCGATGCCCCAGAATCCGGGTGACGGTTCGCTGAATTCCACTTCGACGTAGCAACTCGTCGGCCGGAAGTCGCGCTTGCGTATAACCTGCGCCACGACTTCGCACGTGGTTCCTATGTTGGTAAGAAACAGCAACTGTCCGACGGCCACCGCTGCGGAGAGCCGAATCATTCCGCCATTCTCAAAGGCCAGAACCGTGCTTGCCTCTTCCGTGAACAACTTCCGTTGGCCGCCACTTTCTCCCGGACGCACGCCGGTCGCGAGCACCGGCACTTCGTGAGCTACTGGATTCTTCATTGGAGAGGTCTGAGGGCTGGCCCGAAGCGTTGTCGAAGGGCTCGCCTCCGGCGAAGTGGTCGAACGACGGGTGCCCATTGCGGAAGCCACCATAGGATTGTCCCCCGTGCGCCGCGGGGCGACGCATCCCCAGACAATGCTCAGGCTGCGTTGAGCCGTCCACGCGACGGACCAGACAGCTCTTTATTTTTGCAGCCGGCGAGCCCGCTGGCCATAGTACAGACGTACAGCGCGGTGCAAGCTGTCCCAAGGGGCAGCACGTTCGAACAACATCAGCAGGATGGCACTTCAGACGCCGATAATGGCTCCGGAATCGTCCACGTCGATGGAGGAGCGAAAGAATAACTCCGTAGCATTGTGCGAGACGAAGCTGAGGCAGGCAGGTGAGTGCCTACGCTGACCGGGCGGGGCAAGTCCCGCCCAACAAGGTGAAAAGAGTCGCTAATTGCGAGAAGCGACTTCAAACCTTGCACGCTAATGAGTTGATTCGAGAACGAGTTTCTGGACGCGCCAGTTGAGGAGTTCGGAGACGTAGAGTTCGCTTTCCGAGGGGCAGGCGATTTCGTGAACCCAGCCGAACTGGCCGGGTTCCTTGCCGGATTTGCCGAAGACGCCGAGAGCTTTTCCGTCGAGAGAAAGTTTGTAGATGCGGCCGGGGAAGCCGTCGGAGCTGTAGAGGACTTGGTTTGGCGGGGGGCTGATGCAAATGGCCCAGGGCGCGCCGGGGGCCATGGTCCCGGTGGTCGCGGTAGGCTTGTTGCCGATAGCAGGGCGGGCGTTGGGATCGACGGGAACGTCGATGGTGAACTGGCGTAGAAATCTTCCATTGGTGTCGAAGACCTGGATGCGGCGGTTGCCGCGGTCGGCGACGTAAATGTTATCGTGCGCATCGACCGCGATGCTGTGCGGGGTGTTGAACTGTCCTGGCTGGTCGCCGGGCTCGCCCCAGGACTTGAGCCAGTTGCCATCCTTGTCGACTTTGGCGATGCGCGAATTGACGTAGCCATCGCTGATGTAGGTGTTGCCGGCAGCATCCCAAGCGACGTCGGTGACTTGGCGGAACATTCCATCGACGGGAGGAAGCGGCGGCTTGACATGCCTGAGGGGCTCGGTGCCTTCGTCGGAAGCTTCCTGCTTGCGGCCGAAGACCATAACGACACGGCCTTCGGGATTGAACTTGATGACCATGTCGGAGCCTTTGTCGGTAACCCAAATGTTGTCGTCCCTATCGACCTTGACGGTGTGGGCGAATGACCAGGCGTAGAGATGGCGGCCGATCTCGCGGAGGAATTTTCCGTCGGGCGTGAACTCGAGGAGTTGCGCAGCGCTTGCGCCATAGGCGGGACCGGTGGTATTGCCGCGCGTGAAGACGAAGATGTGGCCTTTGGAATTGACGGCGACGCCGGTGGCTTCACCGAGATGGATGTCCGGCGGAAGTTTCAGAAAGTCGGGGACAGATTGGAAACGGATTTCGGGCGGTTGCTGGGCGAAAAGAGGGATGGCCGCAAAAAAGAACAAAACAATAGAGCGTTTCATGTGATTCAGCCTCGGTACTTCGCCCCGCATCATACGCGCGTTTGGGGAATCAGTCGCCTGTCAAGGATTTGTATGTCAAGGATTTGTATTGGGCTGGCGTTAGTGGAACCACGGACAGGCGGCCGATGCGGACGAGCGGAGAATCAGCAAAGAGTTTGTTGGATTTGATTTGAGCTAGCGACATCGGCTTTGCGAGCGCTTTTTCTGCTTTGATCTTGACGGCAGGATTTTTGGGATTGGAGGCGTCCAGGGAGACGACGGAGGCGGTGCCGACGGCGCTCTTGTGGTCGCCTGTTTCGTAGATGATCAGCTTGTCGCCGGGCATCATCCCGCGAAGATTCCTCACGGCGACTGGATTCGAAACGCCGTCCCACACAGTTACCTTGTCGCGCTGAAGGTCGGCAAACGAGTATTCGGAAGGTTCGGTTTTCAGAAGATAGTTGGAAGACATGAGTGTCACCTTTCTTGTTTGAGCGGGGACTATTCTACACGGCGAGCGACCAAGTCACTTCTTCTTTACGCTTGTAAGCTGTCGAAGGGTGCGCCGATTCTGGGAATGCTCGATGAGAGTGGAAAGCCGCTTGAGCTTTGTCTCTTCGCTTTTCGCGGTGATGACCCAATAAGTGCACACCCTTTGGTACCAAGGAGGTTGAGAACGGAAAAACTCCCAAGCAGCTTTGTCGGCGCGAAACTGTTTCGCCTGTTCACGAGTGAGCTGGGCGCTCTTTCGTTGTTCGTAAGAATAGACGGCCGACCTTTTCTCGCCACGAGCGGCGAAGGCCTTGAGACCGGTGGGATGCATTAGGCCCTTCCTTGTGAGCTCTTGGACAAATTTGATGTTAATGGAACTCCAAGTGCTGGTGAGCTTGCGGGGGGTGAAGCGAATCATGTAGCTGGTTTCGTCAATGCACTTTCGAACGCCGTCGATCCAGCCGAAGCACAGTGCAACTTGAACGGATTCGGGCCAGGTGATGCTGGGCTTGCCGGAACTTTTTTTGTGGAAGCCGACGAATAGTTCCTGGAATTTGTCGTGGTAGGCTCCGAACCAGCGCGGAGATCGGATGGCGTCGGGAAGAATGTTGGTTTTGGCGGCATGGCGCGTCCAATCAAGTTAAGTCAACAAATCGACGCATGGAAGATTGAGGCTGGCAGACAGTCGGGGCAAGCCCCGCCTTGGGCCGGGAAACCGCACAGTCTTCTGTGTCGCCTAAGAGGTGAGTTCGACGGTGGCAAAGGAGTGTTCGGAGGATTCGGCTTGAGCAGACAGTCAGAGAATATGAAATTGTTCCCTCTGCTGTTCTGCGCGCCACTTTTCTACAGGGCGCGACGAAAAAGTGCGGACTGAAATCCGCCCCTACAAAAGAAAACCGCACAGCCAGGATCGGCTGTGCCACCTAGGAGATGAACTCTTGGGTAGCGGCGGCAAAGATTTTCGTGTGGGCGTCGATGTCGGCTTCGGTGGTGGCGGGGGACATGAGGGCCATGTTGTGGAAGGGGGCGAGAAGGACGCCGCGATTGAGGGCGTAGAGGTGAAGGAAGCGTTCGAGTTCGAAATCGGCGGCAGCGGCGGATTCGCCGCCGTTGCGCGGGGGTTTCCAGGCGAAAGTGTATTCGGCGCGAGCGCCGAGGCGAATGACGCTCCAGGGGAGGCCGGCGGTTCGAATGTGTTCGGCGACGCCCTCGGTGAAACGTTTGGCGAGCGGGATCATGCGCTCGAACGCAGCGGGCGTGAGGATGCATTCGAGCGTGGCGCGCATGGCGGCTAGCGAGAGTGCGTTTCCTGCCAACGTTCCACCGATGCCGCCGACGTCGCAATCTTCGAGTTGAATACGGGCGGAGATGCGTTGGGCCACTTCTTCGGAGACGCCGAACGTAGCGCCGGGAATGCCGCTGCCGATGGCTTTGCCGAAGACCAGCATGTCCGGATCGAGCTTCCATTCGGCAGTGCAGCCGCCGGGACCGGCGCAGATGGTGTGGGTCTCATCGGCAATGAGGAGCGAACCGTGGCGGCGCGCGAGTTCGCGAGCGGCGCGCCAGTAGCCGGCATCAGGAAGAATGATACCGACGTTGGTCATCGCGGGTTCGGCGAGGACGCAGGCGACATCGTGATGCTTGAGTGCGGCTTCGAGAGCGTTGAGATCGTTGAATTCGACGACGCGAGTGGTTTCGGCCGGATTGACGGGCGGGCCGATATTGCCGCGGCGCGGCCCGACGACGCCGTATTCGAGCTTGGCGAAGGATTCATCAACGGTGCCGTGGTAGCAGTAATGAAAGACGAGAATTTTCGAACGCTGAGTGATCTCGCGAGCGATGCGAATGGAGAAGCGATTGGCGTCGGTGGCGGTGAGAGTGAATTGCCAGTAGGGGAGGCGGAAGCGACGCTGGAGATCTTCGCCGACCCAAAGGGCGTCTTCGGTGGGAAGCATGAAGGTGATGCCTTCCTTGGCGCGGCGGGCGACGGCTTCGGCGATGATATCGGGAGAGTGGCCAGTCATGGCACCGGTATCACCGAGGCAGAGGTCTATGTATTCGCGGCCGTCCACGTCGGTGAAGTGCGCGCCTCTGGCGGATTTGACGAAGATGGGGAACGCGCCGACCCATTTTTTCATCCAGTTCATGGGGACGCCGCCGAGGAGGGAGGATTGGGCGCGGTTGTAGAGAGCGGCGGATTTGGGGTGGTCGGCGAGGAAGCGGGATTCTTCTCGTCTTTGGAGAGTCTTCAGTTTGGTGCGATCGATGGTAGTCATGTGTCAGATCAGCCTAAGAAAACTGCGAGCTTGACAACAATCAACCAGAGCCACATCAGAAGTCGAAGAGGGATTCCTCGACTGCGCAGGCCGACATTCCGCAGGAGCGGAATGCAAGAAAAAGAATCGGCCTGCTCCGCTCGGAATGACCGTGCACGACAACATTTTATCAGCGGAGTTCACGGATGATTTCGCGGGCGGCGTTGGCGCCGGAAGCACCGGTCAGGCCGTTGCCGGGATGCGTGCCGGAACCACAAAGAAAAAGGCCGCGGATGGGGGTTTTGTAGCGTGCCCAATCGAGGACGGGCCGCATGGTGAAAAGCTGATCGAGCGCGAGTTCGCCGTGAAAAATATGGCCTCCAGTGAATCCGTATGACGTTTCGAGATCCTTGGGGGTAATGACCTGAGCGGCTTCGACCAAGCCGGGCAGATTGGGCGCGTATGTGGCGAGAGTTCTGATGACAGTGTCGCCGAGTTCCTTGCGGCGGTCATCCCAGTTCCCTTCCTTTTTCTGTGCGCCCGCAGAGCGGTCAACCAGCTTGAACGGTGCGAATTGAACATAGGCGGAGAGAACGTGCTTGCCGTCGGGGGCGAGCGAGGGATCGAGAATGGTGGGAATAGTGACGTCGAGCCAGGGGGCTTTTGAGAATTCGCCGTACTTGGATGCGTCGAAGGCGCGTTCGAGATAATCGATTTCGGGACCTATGTGGATGCGGCCGGACAGGGCTCTGAGATAACTTTCGTTGTCAGCAAGCGCTAGAAACGCCGGCAGCGCGCCGAGGGCGAGATTGATCTTGGCGACGGTGCCGTTGGCACGGAAATTTTTCATGCGGTTGGCGAAGGTGGGATCGAGCTGCGAGGGATCGACGAGATGGAAGAAGGTGTGTTTGGGATCGACGCCGGAGACGACGGCTTCGGCGGCGATTTCTTCGTCGTCGGTGAGAACGATTCCGGTGACAGCGCCGTCTTTGATGCGGATGTTCTGTACATCGGCATCGGTGCGGATTTCAGCGCCAGCCTGCTTTGCTGACTCGGCGAGAGCGCGCGTGAAGGAGCCAAGTCCGCCGCGCGGAAACGTGGCAGAGCCTACAGGATGGGCGTCGGCAGCGGCACGCAGAAGAAGGACGGCGGTCGAACCGGCTGACCAGGGGCCCAGCGCGGTGCCAAAGATTCCGCGAGCGGCGATGACGGCGCGAAGCAATTCTGTTTCGAAGAATTCCGCAACGAAGTCCGCGACGGCCATGGGACCCCAGCGGAGAAGATCGAAGATGCCGGTTTTTCCGAGGCTGCGAACGCTACGGCCGGTCTTCAGGAGACTCCAGAGATCTTCGGGGGTGGGCTTGTCGATCGCGGGAGGGGTGATCGAGGTGAGTTGCGAGAAGAATCCGGCGGTTTCTTCGAGCGACTCAGCGAATTGTGCATATTTCGAAGCGTCCTTGGCCGAGAAGTTGCCGATGGCAGCGGCTGTCTTGGCGACGTCGTTGTAGAAAAGGAGGGCCTTACCGTCGGGCGTTGGCGCGAGAACGCGCGGGTCGGGAGAGAGAATTTCACAATCGAATTTATCGAGTTGTAGATCGCGGGCAATGTCAGCACGGAGCGGGCCGAGCGTGTGTGCGAGAGTGGAAGCGTGGAAGCCGGGATGAAATTCTTCGGTGATGGCGCCACCGCCGACCATTTCGCGACGTTCGAGGACCAGAGGCTTGAAGCCGCCCTTGGCGAGATAAAAAGCGGTGATGAGTGAGTTGTGCCCGCCGCCGATGAGAACTACGCGCTGTCCGATGGGCATGGTCAGTTGGCCGCCTTTGACGCGGTCGCGGTCGAGCGCGAGAAACTACCTTTCCATTCTTTAAGGATGACTTGGCTGGCGATGCGGCCGTTGGCCCCCATGATGCCGCCGCCCGGGTGCGTGGCCGAGCCACACAAATAAAGGTTGCGAATGGGGGTGCGGTAGTAAGCCCAGCCGGCGACGGGGCGGAGGAAAAAGAGCTGTTCGAGAGAAAGCTCGCCTTGAAAAATATTGCCCTGCGTGAGGCCAAATTCACGCTCAAGATCGAGCGGAGTGAGAACCTGGCGGCCTATGATGATGTCTTTGATGTTGGGCGCGTACTCCGCGATGGTGTTGATGACGTTGTCTCCGAAGGCTTCTTTTTGATCGTCCCAGGTGCCTTCGGCGAGTTTGTAGGGCGCGTATTGTACGAAGCAAGAGAGAACGTGTTTGCCGGGAGGCGCGACGCTGGGATCGGTCAGGCTGGGGATGACCATGTCGATGTAAGGCTTGCGGGAGAAATGGCCATACTTGGCGTCGTCGTAGGCGCGCTCCATGTAGTCCATGCTCGGAGAAATGGAGATGGCGCCGCGAAGTTGGGCTCCTGACCCGGGAAGGCACTTGAAATTGGGAAGCGCGTCGAGCGCAAGATTGACTTTGCCGGAAGAGCCGCGAAATTTGTAACGGCGGACGCCTTCGAGAAAATCTGCGGGCAATTCGTTCGGTTCGAGAAATCTTTCGAAGGTGAGATGGGGATCGACGCTCGAGGAGACGACGTTGGCAGAGAGTTCTTCACCATCCTGAAGGGCAACGCCGCAAGCTCGCCCGTTCTTTGTGAGAATTTTGCCCACAGGGGCTTTGGTGCGGATTTCGACGCCCGCTTCGCGCGCAGCGTCTGCGATGGCGTTGGAGATCGCGCCCGTGCCGCCGCGGCTAAAGCCCCAGGAGCGGAACGCGCCGTCGATTTCGCCCATGTAGTGGTGAAGGAGGACGTAGGCTGTGCCAGGCGAACGAATGCCGAGGAACGTACCAATGATGCCAGAGGCGGACATCGTGGCTTTGAGGACATCGGTCTCGAACCACTGGTCGAGGAAATCGGCGGAGCTCATGGTCATGAGCTGGACGAGCGTGTAGCGTTCGTCGGAAGAGAGTTCGCGAAAGCGCTGGAGGAGGAAGTGGAGCTGCTTGAGGTCCTTGGGATTGAGCGTGGTGGGGTCGGGCGGAACCATCGAGAGCATGGGCTTCACGAAGCGGCACATGGGCGTCATCATCTTCGAGAATTCGTCGTAGGCTTCGGCGTCGAGGCGGGAATGGCGGCGGATGTCGCGGACGGATTTGGCGTGATCGTTCATGCGCCAGAGGTAGTCGCCGCTGGACATGGGGGAGAAGGTGCCGTCGAGGGGCAAAATTTCCAGACCGTGACGAGGGAGATCGAGTTCGCGAATGATTTCAGGGCGAAGAAGTGAGACGACATAAGAACATTCCGAAAAAAGAAAGCCGGGGATGATTTCTTCGGTGACGGCGGCGCCGCCGAGCACGTGGCGTCGTTCGAGAACGACGACCTTCTTCCCTGCTTTGGCAAGATAGGCGGCGTTGACTAGGCCGTTGTGGCCGCCGCCGATGACGATAACGTCGTAGTGCTGACCCATTCCATATGACTCCGATATAACTCTGTCGAGCGCGACGGTGAAGCGGTCATTGCCGACTGCGACCGCAAAGTGGTCGACAAAAAAGACAACCTATTGGAAACGAAGACTGAACATTCTACTGAGAGCAGACTTTGAGCACAAGGTCGCCGTATGGCGTAAAAATGTAACCGAAGGGGGCAACGTCGCGCCATTTTCTGAAAGCCAGACTGAGCGGACGGGTATCTATGACGAGCATGGAGATTGCCTCGGCCATGAAATCATCGCTGTCGATATCACGGCGCAGCGGAAACTAGAAGAGCAACTGCGCCACCTGGGCTCGGGAGGTTTCTATATTGCAATTCATGTCCGCTAGATCTTCTGGCGCTCGATGGACCGAGGAGGAAATCCTTCTATTAGCGAGCTTCAACCGGTTCCTGCTGAGGTTTAGCCAAGAACGCTGCCAGAAGTCCGCATGCAGCTGCGAAGGACAACCACAACCCCGGAACGGCTCGGTTCCCGGTGAAATGAATCAAATAGGTGCTGATTGCAGGCGTAAATCCGCCGAAGACAGCGGTGGCCAAGCTATAGGCGAGGGAGAAACCCGAGGTCCGTACGTCTATCGGCATGATTTCCGTCAAGAACACAACCATCGCGCCGTTGTAGCTGCCGTAGAGAAAAGACAGCCAGAGTTCGACCGCCAGCAATTTTGAGAAGGAGGGATCCCCAACCAGCCACAACATTGCCGGATAGGCGGTCAGCAGCATCAGTATCGTGCACGCGAAGAGTAACGGCCGGCGTCCGATTCTGTCGGATAACGCGCCCATGACCGGAAGCCAGAAAAGATTGGACGCTCCCACACACAAGGTGACGATCAGACTGTCCAAGTTCGCAAGGTGAAGAACCGCGTTGCCGAAAGTGGGCGTATACGCGGTGATCATGTAAAAAGACACCGTAGTCATGGTAACCATCATCGTCCCAATGACCACAATTCCCCAGTTGGCGGTCAGGGAACGGAGAATTTCCGATGTGCTCGGCCTGCGCTTTCGGGCGACAAACTCATCCGTCTCCTGCAGCGACCGCCTCAGCCGGAACAAGAACGGTACAATCCCGCAGCCTAGCAGCAGCGGAACGCGCCATCCCCACGCAGCCATTCTCTCGGGCGGAAGCACGGAGCTCAGCACCACTCCAATTAGTGCGGCGAACATGACCGCCACTTGCTGGCTCCCCGACTGCCAACTGACGTAGAATCCTTTGTGTCCTGGCGTGGCGATCTCCGACAAATAGACCGACACTCCGCCCAATTCCATGCCTGCCGAAAAGCCCTGAAGCAGACGGCCCACCAGCACCAGCAGCGGAGCGAGCAAGCCGATCGTCGCGTAGCCGGGCATGCAGGCGATGGAAAAAATCCCCACGGACATCAATCCCAAGGTCAGCAGCAGGCCGGCGCGGCGTCCGTGGCGATCGGTGTAGGCCCCCAGCACAATGGCGCCGAGGGGCCGCATCAAAAACCCCGCCCCAAAAGTCATCAGTGACAACATCAACGACAAGAATGGATTGCCGCTCGGAAAGAACGCTTTGCCGATCGCAGTCGCGTAATAGCCAAATACCATGAAGTCATACATCTCCAGAAAATTTCCGCTGGAGACGCGGACGACGGACCACACTTTTGATTTCCGTTCTGCAGAGAGGCTCATAGGTTCCAATTGTTCATAATCGGAGCCGTCAGCGAAGCGCACAAGACGACCGTCATTCATGTTGCGACTCTCGAAGCACTTCTTTGTTCAAGTTGCGCGCGGTACCGCAAACTACTTGCTTGTGCGGCGGACTCGGACAGTGGCTGTCATGCCCATATGAGACTATAAACTCTCAATGATGATTCGACGGCAAACCCAAGGGTTTATTCAGGCGGAGGATTGCCGTGTTACCGGCTTCCCTCCGCCTCTTGCACGTTCGATGATTTACCAGACCAACTTCAATCCAAGCTGAATCTGCCGCGAGGGGGTAAGTCCAACAGTCGAACCGATCACGCCAGCATTAGGCGTGCCGATGGAGTTGTTGGCGTCGTTCAAGAAGTTCGGCGCCGCGAAGTTGGGATGATTCATGATGTTGAAAAATTCCGCGCGAAATTGCGCTTTGATACGCTCCGTGATTCGCACGTTTTTAAAAGCTGAGAAGTCCACTGTTGTAAATCCTGGTCCGTAGAACCGGTTGCGCCCCGAATTGCCGTCCAGAACGCCTCCTGCAACGGCAGGCGCTGGGGTGAAACAGGCCGGGTTGAAGGCCAGGAGCTGCCCCACCGAATTCGTTTGTAGACCCGGAGTCGCATTGCAGCCAGAGACCAAGTTTGCATAGTCCATGGAGAAATCGCCGTTGAACCCTGTTTTGAGTGGATCGCCGCCTCCCCCAAACGTTACCGTAAAGGGAGAACCGCTGGTGGCCGTCAAGATGGTGCCGAGTTCCCACCCTCCTGCCAAGTACCCCATCGTACCGGACTTTGGCCCGGGCACATCCCAGATAAACGTGCCCACCAAGGTCTGCCGGATGTCGAAGTCGCAGGCCCCCACGCGATACGCGTGGTTCAGCAGCAGCGGCACAGCGATCGAATTGACATAAGTATCTCCCGTCACCGGAGCAGAACTTGTGTCATTGCACTTGCCATACGTATAGGAGACCTGCCCTTGCAATCCACGCTTCATCACCTTCTTGATTTGCGCTTGAAATCCTTGATAGGTCGATTCGCCGTCGAACAGCACCGGACGAATTCCCGCCCCACCAGGCGCACCGGGAATGGCACCACCGTTGCCTCCGCCCCAGTTGGGATCAAGCTGGTAAGTATTTGAGGGGATGACCAACCCTGCGGATGTCATTACCGGCGGAACGAGGTTGATATCGTCTGCGGCTACCGACAAATGCACAGACTTCGAACCGACGTACTCCACA
>Ga0137394_10000937_pt1 | contig 20594 bp, 17 predicted proteins | sample czobulk116metaG_FD_108278 | JGI IMG/M metagenome (GOLD analysis project Ga0137394, IMG submission 108278) | Vadose zone soil microbial communities from Angelo Coast Range Reserve, California, USA - czobulk1.16 metaG | ecosystem: Environmental > Terrestrial > Soil > Vadose zone | place: USA...
CTGAGCAACAGAATGATCAGCCGAAATCCCAACAGAATTGCGTTTAGCATGAGCCGACAACTGTGCCGCCATATGCCGGAAGAATCAATCGCTTACTCACATACGAGGTTTTGGCGAAGGACAGGCGTTCAAATCTCCGCCGATCACGATGTCCTTCTCAGCTGCCGGGAACCTGCCATCCGTGAGGGACTGCTTCAGCCGTTGTCGCTGAATCCGCATCGAAGATGTTTGCTTGTTCAAGTCTGAACCGCAGTAGACAAGGTGAATTGGCTTGACACAAGTGTGTCCACTAGTATACTGCGCCGCGTCGACAGTTTTTCTGGGGATACTTTTAGTAGTTCTCGATTTCAAGAATGTAAGACCACTGCTGCGGCAACCCTTACAACTTCGTGGAGTGCAATGAGACAGATCGCTGTCGCGAGTATTTCTCGCGCGTGGTCATCGTTGCTAACAAGGCAGTAGTTCACTGTTTTCCCGAAGCGCGGATTGCCCTTTTTAATGTTCGCGGTTTCACGGAGGTCGAAATGAGATTTCAAATGCTTGCTCCCGTAGTCCTAGTCGCGGCGATCTTGGTTTTCGCTGGATCGGCCCAGGCCGATCCGATAACGCCTGCGCTGAGTTTCGGCAACATCAAGATAGGAACCCGTATGGACGGTTTCGATGCAGGCTGGGCTTTCAGTGTAAATAGTTCTTCCCTGGTAACGGCACTGGGTTTTATAGACCTGAGTACATTCGGTTTCGGGTTAGGAACTGGAGTTACGAAGGAGATGACAGTGACCATCTGGACTGACGCAGGTACGCTCTTAGCCTCAGCTATCGTGCCTGCGGGAACTGCTGGTACTCTCATCGACGGGTTCAGATACGTAAACATGAGCAGTGCCTTGCGCCTGGATCCTGGCAACTACGTTATAGGCTCTCATGTGAATGATGGATTGGGCGGACCTCTTATCGCTGTTGACACGGACAGTGTGATCACCAATCCCCTAATTACCTTTCGTGGTGGAAGGGAATGTTGTTACCCGGGCGCCGCTAACCCTAGTTTTCCGAATGAACCAAGTGGTGCGAATGGCGACTTCGGTCCGAACATGCTTATAACGGCCGTGCCTGCGCCCAATACTTTGACGCTCCTCATCGTCGGGATGGCCGGCTTTGTGTTTTGTTACAGGAGGCGGACAGTACAGTGAGATTTAGCGGAAAATAATTTTGGAATTGATGAATTACAGCCACCGGCTTCGGTGGCTGTTTTTCTTGCGGGCACCGCTGAGATTGGCACCAGTAAGATTTGCTTCAGTCAGATGGAAGTGTTGCAAATGCGGAAAACTGAATTGGGGTTGCCGTGGACGATCAGGGCGGTGATGGTCAAATTATTCCGAACAACAGGGCAAAGGCGATCGAATGTGTGGCGAGATTCGCACTCGTTGTCCCAAGCACTTGACCTTTTCGTATGATGTGCACGGCCTCAATGCCCTGGATGACTCGGCGCGCTGTCCGCAGCGTCCGCGGTCCCTGCATGGCTCGCAGTCTTCTCTTTATGCTTCGGTGATCTGACTCAATCCGATTGTTGGCGTATTGGCGCGTTCGGCGCCGGCAAGGGTGTAATCTGCCTTCGGCTTGCAGATCGCGAATGGCTGCAGGGTAAATCCGGCTGCCATCCATGCACAAAACCCGTGGCGGCCGATTGTCTCGGTTGGAGAGCGCCTTTTCCAGAAAGGCTTTGGCAGCTTCACCGTCACGCGTTTCCGATAGGTAGAAATCCACAGTGTCGCCATGCCCATCGACGGCACGGAACAAGTACATCCAGCGCCCCGCAACCCGCACATATGTCTCATCTATATGCCACGTCGTGCTTTTCGATTTCAGCTTTCCTTTCAGCCGCTGGTAGACCAAGGGCGCGTATTTCTGAGACCAGCGCCAAATTGTCGTATGGTCAACTGCAAGACCACGCTCGATCATCAGTTCCTCGACTTCACGGAGACTGAGCGAAAACCGAAGATACCAGCGCACACACGTGACGATGATCTCCGGCCTAAAATGGAGTCCACGGAAGAGAGTCGGCTTTCTTGGCTTCATTCGGCTACCCTGCCGTCCCGCGATCCTGTTTGCAACACTTCCGTCCATGCCCTTCGGCGGCGTCAAGCAATCCGGCGCCGGCCTGACCGAAAACAGCCGGACAGGTTTGGAATTTTTCGTGGATCAAAAAGCCGTCTACGTCCGCTGCTAAATTCCGGGACTTTGCACTAATTCCCACGACGTTTCGCTCTACTACGAGCGATGGTAGTAGTTCGTTTTCTCCGCTAGCATCCCACGCAGTCTGATTGGAGCCACGTAGTACGTTAGTTTGAATTCGTAGAACGACAATTCAAACTAACTACTAACCGGCTGCCGTCCGCTACCCTCGACATGACAATGCAAAATCGAATTTGCCTGTTTCTGGTTGCGCTCGTTGCCTTCACAGTGGCGCAGGTCACCGCCCAGTCTCCAAACACTGGGGCGATGATCGTGACGGTGGTCGATCAAACCGGCGGTGTCATAGCGGGTGCCACGATTTCGGCGGTAAACACCGCGACCGGCGACGTGCGCAAAGCGGTATCCAGAAGCGACGGTAGCGCGACGCTGCCGGCGCTGCCTCTGACGGGAACCTACACGGTCGGGGTGTCCAAGGAAGGATTCGGCAGCGAAGAGCGCAAAGACATCACGCTGCGCTCGGGCGAAACTGCGACGCTAAGAGTAAAGCTCCTCATCGGCTTCGCGAATGCCGAGGTCACAGTCTACGGCACCGTCGAAGGCGTGCGCGCGGACGCGCAAATCGGCCGCCGGCTTGACAGTCCGGCCATCGACGAAATGCCGATCCTCGGCCGCAAGGCGACGACGCTGCCGCTGCTGAATTCGGCGTTCCGGCAGGGGAAAGGCACGGGAGATCTTTTCGTCAACGCGACCTACTTCATTACCGGCGTAGGCTCACGCCGTGCGACTACCTTCACGCTCGACGGCGCGAACAACGATGAAGGCTGGGGCCGCCAGACAGCAGTTGCCACAGTCCCGATCGGCGCCATCCAAGAAATCAATGTGCTCTCGAACGCTTTTTCTTCCGAATTCGGTTGGACCTCCGGTCCTGCATTGAACATCGTCACCAAGTCCGGCACGAACAACCTGCATGGCGAAGGACTGCTCCTGGCTCGCCCGGGTGGCTGGCAGGCGAACAGATTCTCGACCCAGGGCTTCTGTCCATTGTCCTTGGCGAGTTGCGTGACGCCGTCCACGCTCACGGCTCTCAGCCCGGTAGACATCCCGGACACGTTGAAACAGGTTTCGGGCTCGATCGGCGGGCCGATCGCCAGAGACAAGACTTTTTTCTTCGCCACAGCGGATTACACCCGGCAGGACCGAACGACATTCCTCTCGACGTCGCTGCCTGCGTTCCTGTTGCCGGCGGACGGACATCTCGACTACACGGGCCACTATCACCAGTTCCTCTTCGACGGACGGATCGACCACAAGATCACGTCGAGCCAGACCCTGATGGTGCGAATGAACATCGATCGGTTTTACGACGACAATCCACAGGATGCGGTGGGCGGTACCAACGCACACAGCGTCGCGCGCAGGTACACGCGCCGATCATGGACCGCCCAGCTCAATCACACATCTGTCGTCAATGCGAAGATTCTCAACGAAGCGCGCTTCGCATACTTGCACGGCGATCCTGTCACGCTCTGGGAATCGCAGACCCTGTCAACCACTTACACACGCGCAGGCGCTGTACCGTTCACCATTGGACAGTCCCGCGCATCGAACATCTTCAGTCACCAGGCGCAGTTCTCGGACACGCTGTCGTGGTCACTCGGCAAGCACTACCTCCGCCTCGGCGGCAGCCTGATCCGTCACGCGTCTGGTGGCGCGGGCAGCGAGCCCGGGACCGCGATCCTCGGGACGTTCACATTCCGGAACACGACGACGGCGCCTTTCGATCAATTGACATTAGCCGACGTGCAGAACTACACGCAACCGATCAACTTCGGAATCAGCAGCTACGAGCTGCCGCAGTGGCTTTATAGCGGATTCGTACAGGACAGCATCCGTCTGCGCAGCGACCTCACTATCGACGCCGGCTTTCGCTACGACCGGCAAACCCTGACCGACGCGACGAACAACTTCGCGCCGCGTGTCGGCTTCGGCTGGCATGCACGCGGCGATTCGCGCCTCTCGATTCGCGGTAGTTACGGCATGTATTACACGCAGATCCGCTCCAATGCCGTCGCCGGCTCTTTGGTAAACGGCCTGGACGGATTGACGACCTACACGGCGACATCGGGACAACTCGGCTTCCCGAGCTGCCTGACCGGATCATGCCTCCCGTTGTCGTTTGATCCGAAGACTCTGGACCCTTCGCAATTGCCGGCCCGCGACATCACCATCAGGGCGGGACTGCGGAACTTCTACAAGTCGCAATTCGCGAAGTATGGGCTGACCTTCGCTTTGCTGCCGGACTATCCCGACGAGCTTGTTAATCCCCGCAGCCAGGTGACATCCATCGGCGCTGAGCGCGAGGTGTTCCGGGGATTTTTTGTCGCTGGCGATTACGTGCATCAGCACCTGAGCAACATCGATCGCACGGTGGACTTGAACGCTCCGTCGGTGTTCGATCGCACGGCGCCTGGCCAGAACAGGACGGTAGCCACGGCCAATGCCACCCGTCCAATCGTGCCGGTCAATGGCGGAGTGCGCCAGGTCAATGTGCTGATGAATCTCGGTGTCGCGGACTACGACGGGTTGCAGACTCAGGTCAGCTATCGCGGCAACCGGCGTATTTCTGCCGCGATCAGCTACACGCTCTCGAAGGCGACCAACACCACCGAGCCCGACGGCAACGGCATCGGGTCCGACCAGGGCAACATTGTGCGTTTAGGCGAAGTCGAACGCGGGCCGAGCGTGGTCGATCAACGGCACCGCGCGGTCATCACGTTTCAGCTACCAGTTGCCCTACACATCACGGCCGGCACCCTGATACAACTCGCATCCGCGCGTCCGTTCAATGCCACGACAGGGATTGACAACAATGGCGACGGCGCGAACAACGACCGGCCAGTCCTTGACGGCAAAGTCATCAGCAAGTCGGCGTTCCGCGGCACACCGACCTGCGACGTGGCGCTCTTCGTGGAGGGTCGTCTCAAGACGTCAGAACGGACGACGATTCTCCTGAGGTTGGAGGGCTTCAATCTTTTCAATCACGGGAACTTCCTTGGCCGCGGCGTGACAACTTACGGAGATGCCGGGACGCCGGCATCCACGTTCGGCCAGTTCGTTGGAGGCGTCGGCACGGCCACGAACGCGATCCCGGCCTTCGCAAACATCGATCCGCCGCGAATGTTCCAGCTGCAGGCGCGGTTCATTTTCTGAGTGGATCATTACTGAAGCTTGCTCACCACCATCTCGATGAACAGATGGACGCGCGCAAGCCCAGATGAAGTCATTGCCAACTGAAGAGCGAATACAGCAGCCACCACGGTCAGCGCAGCCAGTACGACGTTCCGGGTCGCAAGTATCTTTGCGCGTCCTGGGTTCCCACGCGCATTCCATTCCGATCGCGCCAGGCGTTCCACTCGATGCGCGACCGTTGCCGGTTCGGAAAACGCCATCCCACCTGAAAACGGCAGCCGGACGCCTGCGGGGGCGATTCGAGCGACCTTGATCAGCGCTGAAGCCAGATCGAGCGCGATGTTCTTGTCGCGATTGCAGGCGAGGTCATCCGCGGCTTCCTCCGACGCCTGCATCCACTCTGTTTGGAGGGTACCGGAGACCAAGAGCGGGGCCAGCGTATCGGAACCCAAACGCGCCACCGCGTTCTTGAAGTTGTCGTGTGCGACCAGGTGTGCGCGCTCGTGCGCGATCGCCGCCGCAGTTTCGCTTGTGCCAAGCGATTCAAACACGCAGTCCGCAACAAACAGCTTTGGACGGAAGCAACCCACGATCGCGACTATTGGCAGATCGTACGAGAGCCGGTAAGCCTCCAATCCGGCAATCGGGGGCGAGATAGGCACGGAACGGCTCAGCCACTGTCGCAGAATGACCCGAGTGGCGCGCCAGCGAATCGCCGCTCGGCTTAACGCGACGACGATGCCGGCCGCTCCAAGAATCGCCGGGACTAGAAGTGTCCAACCCACCACCTCCCCGGACTCGGCCGGTTCGTAGAGGATGTAAGCCGGCAGCAGGATTCCCAAAGCCAAAACCAGCGCAATCGTCAGGGGCAGAACGCGCAGGACAAACACGAAGTCTGCCCGCGATCGCGCAGTCCATTTTCGAGCGTGAGGGCGGCAGATTCGCCAGAACACACCGGCAACCTGCGAGATTGCGGCGTTCAGTATCAGGAGTGACGCCAAGACAAGACACAAACCTAGTAAGGTGTACATCTCAGTCCGCCTCGCGCTGTTCTCGACGCTTCATCTTCACGAGGTGTTCCAACTCGTTCAGGAGCTCGCGATCCCGTTGGCTTACAACTTCGACCAGACAGGCCAGAAGGGCCTCCTCAGTCTGATGCCCTGCAAACCGGTCGATAATGTCGCGCGCCACGTTGCGCAGAAACTCGCCCTTCGCGACTCTCACGGAATACACGAACGCCCTGCCTTCTGTCCGGCGACCGAGGAAACCCTTCTTAAAAAGGCGGTCCAGAGTCGTCATGAGAGTGGTGTATGCAGGACGGCCTTCGAACTTGATCAATACGTCCCGCACCGTGAATTCACGTTCGCGGACCGGCTCGCCCCACAATGTTTCCATGATTCGCCGTTCGAGTGGACCGAGAGAAGAGAGCTGGTTTTTCACTCGCTCACTATGGATTAGCCGGGTTTGTCCGTCAATGATGAAGAAGGGTAAGTTTTCTGCAGGGGCGGTCTATGCCTGCGCTCGGTTTTAAAATTTCCGTTGCTCCTGGCCCATGGTCCATGTCATTGGCCATTGTTCAAGGATATGGACCATGGGCCAGGACCAGTGGAAATTTTAAAACCGCGAGCGCCCCTGAATTCATTCACACCTTATAGACCAGTGCTGTCCAAGATAGTCCGAACGTGATGGACAGGAACACGAACTCCCCGCCTTTCGGCTTTGCACAACAAGAAAAAACGCGGTCGATTCATCTGTAGGGCGGTCTATGACCGCCCACAATCCCGCAATTGCAACGTCGTAGGCGGTCATAGACCGCCCCTACAGCGGATTTCGGAATCGTTGTGCAAAGCCCCGCCTTTCCAAAGACGTGTGGCGCTAAGCGCCGGGGCGGTTGGTAAAGTCGCGAAGCACCCTTATAGATTTCCGCGCAGCGCACCTTATGAATCGAGGGCTTCGCGACGTTAGTAACGACCCGCCTCTTCCCGCCGCCCCTCTTTGAAAAGGAGGGATGTTTTTCGCCCAAAGGTCGCCGTTACAGAGTTCTCACGACGACGTCGTCCGCAGCACGAACGTATTTCCGCCAATGATCGTTTCGCCGGCGCTCTGAATCAGATGGAGCGTACCCGGCACGGCAGTTTTACTCGCTTGCCAAACAAGTCTGAGGGGGAAACCACCTTTCAGCGTCGGTATCTGAGAAAGTTCTGCACCGCGTTTGGGCTCGCTCAGAGCGAGAAAACCGTTGAGCTCCGATTTTGTAGGTTCGCGGTTCAGCAGAGCGGTCAGGGCCTTGATTTGCGCCTTGGTCAGCGCTGTTCGCTTCAGTCCATTCAACTTCAATTTGCCGACTATCTTTTCGGGCAGCAGCAAACCCAGCGACCAGCCCTGGGGCAGGCCATGCAATCGAAGGACATCGCGCCCGTCAGCCCGGCCAAAGATCGATACTTCGCTCCAGAAAGGTGCCGGGGGTGCGTCAATGATGTGGAGGTTCTTGAGGCCGACGTGCTTTTCCTGAGGGACCAGTGTGTTGACATCCAAGATTTTGTTAGCCGCCGGAATCGTGTCGCCCGGACTATCCATGACCACAAGCAAGCACGAGTGCGTGGCTTGCGTCGCGGGCACGACCCAGTCCCACTCGAGAATCTCCGGACGCCGGGGCGATAAGCTCGTGATCGCCTTTGCCGCGCCAATGGATTTCCAATTGGTCTGATTGCCGTCGCCGGGAAAGGCCGTCCAGAAGTCCGACGGCAAATTGGGTAAACCGGGGCTGGCGTCGGCGAAGAGAAGTTTGACGGTTACATTGCTTGCCGCCGTTATGCCGCGGTTATGGACCTGAACATAAACGCGATTCATCTTGCCGCGGTGCGGGTCCCGATGTTCGAGCCTGGTTTCAAAGGCGAGATAATCGACACTCGCAACCGGCATCTGAAAATTGTTGCCGGCATCCGTCGCATCGACTTTGATGTCGGCGCATTGCCACCAATAGAGCTGATCGCTCAGATTCACATGTTGTAGCGGATCATCGAATGTGGCGGACACCGGTGATGGCGCCGGAATGATCCGGGCGGTTGACATAAGGTGGTCCCGGAAATAAACGTCGACATTCTGCATTGAAGCAAGGTCGATGCGGCGTTCCCAGAGGCCACGTCCATGAGTTGCAGCACGCAGGAGGCGCGTGGTCGCTTGCAGCCGCAGATCATACACGGCGGTATTCGGGAGGCCATCGTTGAACAACTGCCATGTCGTCCCCGAATTCGTCGTGCGAAAGACACCGATGTCCGTTCCGACGTAGAAATGCGTTGCGTTCAATGGGTCGATCACGAGCGAATTACAGGGCACATCAGGCACAGCATTCGGCGCCGTGCCGCTGATGTTAGTCCAGGCAAGGGTCCCGCCAGACATCGTTCCCCGCCAGACATGCGGCGTGCCGTAACCCGCCATCACGACGACAACGGTATTGGGATCGGCCGGCAGTGCCGATATATCCCAGATCCAGCGAGCAGGAAGGGGCGCCGCGCTAATGAGAGTCGCTGTCCACGATGCGCCTTTCACTAGACGGTAGACCTCGCCTGAACTGGTCGCAGCGTAGATGAGTGTGGAGTTCAGGTAATGCAATGCCGATACGAAGCCGGCCGCGCCAGGCAGGCTGACTTGCGACGGCCAGCCGCCGGTTCCCTGCGCGGCATCGAGGTTGACGCGGTCGGTACCGAAGGCGAGGTTCTGCGAGTTCGTATCATCGAAGGCGAACGGCGGGTAGAATAACGACCCGCCAACCAGACCTCCAGATATCGGGACGTAGCTTCCGAACTTGCCACCTTGCGTCGATCGCTCGGGCGACGCGTTGTAGTACGTGTGGATCACGTTGTTCGGACTCGTCGCATCGATTCCTGCTTGCCCACCATCACCATCGGCGGAATGGTAAAACGCCCGATGATTGCGGAACATCTGCGTGCCGTTGTCCTGCGTGCCGGCGATTGCTTCGGCGTCCGAGGTGGGATGCTGTCCCAGAAACTCGAACTGCATGATGCCGATTCCTTCGTTAATGCTGTCGTCCCAAGCGCCACCTCCATTTTTCGATTTGTAGATGCCGCCATCACTGCCGGCATAGACGATCAGGTGATCGGTGGGATGGCCTGCGAACGCGTGGTTGTCCGGGTGGATCGCGCCGCCGACATTGGTGACGGTCCAGGTTCCACCGCTTCGGGTGGCCTTGTAAATTTCCACTCCTGAAATGTAGACAATGTCGGGCGTCGAGATGTCGACGAATAGATTCGACGTGTAAGCGCCGTAAATCTCGACGACCCCAGTCGCCGCCGCGACCGAGGTCCAGGTGCCGCCATTGTTGGCCGAAGTGTAGAAGCCGCCAAAGGTATCGCCCGAAGTAGCCGTGAGGGCATAAATATTGTTGGGAGCAGTCGGCGAGATCGCCAGAGAGATGCGCTCCAAACCGGTTGACGGAAAACCGCCGGCCAGTTTTGTCCAGGCAGGTGTTGCCGCTGTCGCATTGGTCGTCTTATAAACGCTGTCCGCCCAGAAAGCACAGTAAGCAATGCTGGGATTCGTAGGATGAATGACAATGTCACAGCAGGCGACGATGGTCGAACTGATGGCGGGCAAGCCAGTCGTCAGCTTCGTCCAGGTGGTGCCGCCATTGGTGGTGCGATAAAGACCGAGGTTCGTTGCCCCGAAGGCAATCTTCTCATTGCTGGGATGGACAGCCATCTTGTAGAAGCAGGCGCCGGTGAACTGGGCCTGACCTTGCAGAGTCCAGGTCGTGCCGCCGTCTATCGTCTTCAGAACCCCTACGCCTTCATAAGCAGCATTGACGCTGTTGAGGTCGGCAATGAGCCGATAGTAGTAAATGTCGCCTTCACCCGTTCCCGCATAGAGCACTTTCGGATTGGACTTTGAGATCGCAAGAGCGCCGATGGCAAGCGACTCCGTGTTATCGGACATCGGCGTCCAGGTCTGGCCGCCGTCAGTTGTCTTCCAGACACCTCCGCGCGCGGCGCTAGCGTAAATAATCGATGCGGCGAGCGGATCCTGGACAATTTCAGTGATACGCCCGCTGACAAGGACGCGGCTTCCGCCGTAGGTCTGGCCGTTCGGAACTGCAGTCGGACCGAGTTCCACCCAATTGCTTCCGCCGGGAGTGGCCGGCGTGAGGTTGGTTTCATGCAGCGGCGCGATCCTGCGGCTTTCATCTATAGCGGCGAGACGTCGGTCAGCGAGTTTTTCCGTCGGCCTGGAACCAAACTGGCGGTCAGCAAACAATTCCCTGAAGCGGCGAGACGGATCATCAATCTCTTCCTTGCGTCGCTTCGGCAGTTTCGGCCGATCCAGCTTCACGGCCTGCGGCTGAACCGATTTGCCTGAAGCTTTGGTGGCAGACTTTTTCGGGGAACCTGTTCGAACTTTCTTGCTGGCCTGCTTCTCTTTACCTTTCATGATTTCTCCTAATTGGATTTAGCCGACCCTCTGGTGGGACAGTAAAGAGAGTCTGGAACAAATGTTTGCCGCGGATTTAGTCTCAAATGAAAGCTGCACAAGTCTGTATCAGATCACCAAAGTTTGCACATTATAGAAAGACGAGACTCACCTTGGAATCCCTGCCGATTCAAAAGCTGCCGCGTCCTCGGTCTTTCCGATTGTGCTCCGGCGCGTGCGACACGAACATTCGACAAACGACGTGAAGCATATCGGCTATGGCCAGGCCGCCTGAATCCGAGAAATGTCCCCCTTCAGCATGAACCGGACTGATGCCGTGTTTTGTTAGGTACAATCGGCAGCTCGACCCGCTCACGCAGGCCGTCGCCGCCAGACAACGCCCAAAATCGTTAGAGATCTTGCCAATCCGGCTTGCCAGTGTCTCCATTCCGCCCGAGATTCAGTACCACATCGATGGTCACCAGCGGCTGGAGTTAGGCGCCGACGCTTCGCCAGCCGATCTGACTGCCGTCATCGCGGCTGTTTCACGACTGCTGAATCCTTCCGGTTCGGCGGGCCAGATCGAAGCACCACTACCATTGGAATGAAGTAATCCGGCTTTTGTCCGCACTGGTCTACCCTAGTTCCGGTTGGCGCCACCGCACTCATGCAATACTGTCTGCAAGCCTGTTCGCAACGCTTTTTGGACTCGAAGGTGTTACTTTCCATAGGATCTACCACATTCGCTCGGACCTGGCTGCTACGCTCATCGTGGGTCTCGCCACTGCTGTTTCTTTTCTCGCAATCCTCGTCTCCGTACGTTCTTCGCGGGCCACGAACATAACTTCCAATGCATCGATAGTCCCACGGCAAAGCGCGTGCGCTCCTTTTTGACGGGCGGCGCAGGCCGGTGGTGTGAAAGCCTTCCGACGAAAGCAACGGACGGCATCATGCAGAGTTGGGGAGGAAACGACAGGGCCACTTTCTGATCGTTACTATCAAAGCGGGCGAAATGATTGTGGAAGCACTCGATTGGAATGGAGAACAGCTTCCGCGCTTTGACGCCGCATGGAAACCAGATTGAGAGTGGGCCGATCAGTGTATGAGTAGCGTGCCGTATTCGTAGTGCCATAAACTGCTTGTCTATGTCCGTCACTTGGGACTAATCTCTCGCGAGAGAACTTCAGAGAGAAACCATACCTGACCGCCTGGACAAAGGATTTTCCAACAGCGGTTACTTTGATTGCCGAGGGACATTTCTAGGAACCGAAGAGATTTGTGTCGCTCACAGGGAGATATGCATGGACTTTTTTGAAAGGCTTTTCGGCATTGCGCCGGACGGTGGAAACGGCTCATTCGGCTGCTGCTTTTTCTGGTCCCCTTGGCCGGTATTTTACTGCTACGAGCGTGGCGCAATCGCCGGCATCGAGCTTGAACAGCCATCAAGAAAGAGGAAGTAACTATGGCAACTAAGAAACGGAGCGATTTGCCCGAAGCCACTCCGGCGTTCGTGTTTCGAGGCACGGTGAAAAAGGTCCGGGCGGCCACCATGAAAGAGGTTCCGGTCAGCGACCGTACAGCAGTTGTACGGGTGGAGCAGGTGATCGAGGCGCCCCAGAGTTTCGCGCATTACGAAGGCCAGGACATCACTGTAGGGCTTGCGGGTAAGAAGAAGGTCAAGGCGGGTGAAGAATTGGTCTTTCATGCGGACAGCTGGATTTTCGGCGACAGTATTGCCGTGCAGGCAGTCGTTCAGGAGCCGGTTACGAAAGCCCACTCGGCCCTTCTCAAACGCGGTGGCGACCCGACCGAACACAGAAAAGCCCGGCAATTGCAGGAGCACCTTGACGACGCGGACCTGGTCGTATCCGGCAGCGTCGCCGCCGTGACCGTGCCACCCGCACCTGCTACACGCGCGCGAGCCATGGCGGCGTTGCCGCCGACACCGGTCAGCGAACACGATGCCAAATGGCGGCAAGCGGTGATCGATGTGGATGAGACTTATAAAGGCCGCCATACCTCGAAGCAGGTCACAGTACTGTTCCCCGCCAGCATGGATGTGCGCTGGTACAAAGCGCCGAAATTTCAGGCGGGCCAGAAGGGGCTCTTCATTCTTCATAAGACGAAACTCAAAACGGATGATCATCACGAACTCCGCGGGCTGGCGAAACGCGTGGGCGCGGAAGTGGAAGTGTTCACGGCCCTGCACCCAACCGACGTTCATCCGCTCAAACAGCGTTCCGTAATCAGGGCGATGATTCGTTAGGAGACAGATCAGACATGGCGAAGAAGACTTCCGCAAAAACTGCCCCGACCGGCTCCGCGAAGAGAAAGACAGCAGGATCGAAGACTTCACGGAAAGCGGCCACGACTGTTCTGGTGGTGAACATGATGCCGCGCGCGTTGAGCGGCGAATCGCATCAGGACAGCGAACCGACACTTGCCGTCAATCCCGCAAATCCTCTGCAGATTGCCGGTTCCGCTTTTACCCCGGATCCGGGTGGCGGCAATCTCGCACCTATTTTCACTTCGGTCGACGGTGGGAACACGTGGACTCTCAAATCCATCGTACCGAGCAGCGCAGCAGACGGATCCGCAACCTCCGACATTACTGTGGCGTTCAGCACGAAAAGCAACAGGCTCTATGCTGGAATCATTCGCGTTCCGTTTCCGCCAAATCGTCCTCGCCTGAACATTCTGAGAACGAACGATTTTCAGAGCGCCGTGGCAATGAAGGTATTGGTTGACCGCACGGGCCGCGGCGTTGATCAGCCCTACGTGCAGGCGGCTACAGTCGCGAGCGGTGCGAGCATAGGCAAAGACAGAGTGTACGTCGGCGACAACGACTTCAACGCGACACCTCGGTCGGCCACGATTGACCAGTCGCTCGACGCCGGAAAAACCACACCTTCTTTCAAGTCGGTTCGCATCGAATCGCGCACTACTGCGGGGCAGGACGGACCGCCGATCCGTCCTGCGATACATCCGGACGGGACCGTTTACGCCATCTTTCATTCCTGGCGTACATTCGATAACAGCGGTGAAGGCACGGCAGACATCGTCGTCGTCCGCGATGACAGCGGCGGTAGCGGCACAACCAAATTCAGATCACTCCTGGACGCCGGCGACGGCAAGGCAGGCGTCCGCGTAGTAAAGGACGTCAAATTCAACTTTGACGGATTTCTCGGGTTGCAGCGCACGGGAGGCGATGTCAACATCGCCGTCGATCCATCCACAAGCAGCAATGTATACATCGCCTACAACGACGACGTCGGCCCCGATTACATGCTGCATGTGTTGCGCTCGACCGATCGCGGCGTGACGTGGTCGACCGACCTGCGCACCATTCGCAATGCGTTGAACCCGGCGCTCGCCATCAATACCGCCGGAAGGGTTGGACTGCTGTATCAACAATTGATGGGCTCGGGCCCGACTGCGCGCTGGGTCACGCAGTTCGAGTCATCGGATAATGGCACCACATGGAATCCCATCACGCTCGCAACCGTACCCGCCAATTCCCCTCCCAAAACCTTCGATCCATATCTTGGCGACTACGATCACATGATGTCGGTTGGAAAAGACTTTTATGGTGTTTTCTGCGCCAATAATACGCCGAACAAATCCAACTTTCCGAAAGGCGTGACGTACCAGCGCAACGCGAACTTCACCAGTCATACATTGCTGGATGTGGATAATGTCACGCCAGTGGACGTATCGATTGACCCATTTTTCTTCAAAGTTACAGGATAACCACGGATGCCCCGATACCGCGTGACCATTGCCGGCAAGAACTACGACGCGATGGCAGACCTCGTCCGCGAGCACAAACTCAATATCGCAGGTCACACCGGCAAAAAAGCCGGCCGGGGCCGCTTTGTTGTCGATGCTTTTGCAGACACGGACCAGATCGAACGCCTGAGGAACGACGGTTATCACGTCGACGTGCGCGAGGATGTACACGAAGCCGGGCAGAGACGTCAATCGGAGGTGCGGCCATTGGCTGCGCTCGCTCCCGCTGCCGGCAACGTTGCTGCAGCGAACCATTATTTGAATGTTGCGGACATCGAACACTCGCTGGCTGTAGCTGCGACCGGCCCAAACGTGGGCTTCACGCAGCTGATCAAGCTGCCTAACAAAACCTGGGAAGGACGAGAATGTCATGCAATCAAGATCGCGCACGGCGGTGGCGCCGGCCGTCCGGGAATTTATTTTCTTGGTGGAATCCATGCGCGGGAGTGGGGCAGTCCCGATATTCTGCTCAATTTTGTCGAGCAGGTTTGCGAGGCCTATCGTACGCAAAGCAGCATCACTCTGGGCGGCATGACGTTCACCAAAGCGCAGATTCAAAAGATCGTCAATGAGAAGGACGTGTACGTGTTCCCGCAGGCGAACCCGGACGGCCGCAATCACAGCTTGACGCAGGCTCCGGACTGGCGAAAAAACCGGCGGCCCGCACCGGCCGGCAGCAGCAATCCGGCTTGCGTCGGCGTCGATCTGAACCGCAACTACGATTTCCTCTGGAACTACCCGACGCATTTCGATCCCGCCGCGCCGGTGGCCAATTCGACCGATCCTTGTGACCACGATGTCTATATCGGCCCGGCTCCCGCATCGGAGCCGGAAACGAAGAACGTCGTCTGGATGCTCGACAACTTTCCAGACATCCGCTACTTCATCGATATCCACAGCTATTCGGAAGACATTCTGTACAACTGGGGAGACGATCAAAACCAGTCGCAAAACCCCGAAATGAGTTTTCTCAATCCTGCTTTTGACGGAAAACGCGGTGTCGCGAACGATGCCAAGTACAGAGAGTTCATTACCGACGCCGACAAAGCCGCCGTTCTCAAACTCGCCAAACAGATGCGCGCTGCAATCCTGGCCGTGCGCGGCCGCAAGTATACGGTCATGCAATCGATGAGCCTCTACCCCACGGCCGGATCTTCCGATGATTACGCATACAGCCGTCATCTGGCCAACTCTTCCAAGCCGAAAATCTTCTCTTACACCATCGAGTGGGGAAGCCAAGACAACGAGACTCCATTTCATCCCCCATATTCGGAGATGAAACACATCATTCAGGAAATTACCGCCGCGCTTCTTCAGTTCTGCTTGCGAGCGTAGAATTGGGGACTTCTTCCGTAGTGCAACCCTTTAGCCGCGTTTCGCGAGGTTCGACGATTGCCGCATCCGTTCTCCGACAAGGATTGCCGGGCGGGATATCGATACCAAATCTCGATTCTTCAAATCGAGTTATCCCTCACTCAGGTTCTGGACCGGCCCGTCAGCGGCAGGATTTTCTTTGAAGAGGTGATTCGCGAAAACCTCGATATCGGTCGTCCGAAAGAAATTCAATTGATCTTCGAGCGTTGGGTCACTGAGAGCACTCCCGGACCATTTCGCACGCGGGTGATTACCGATGGCGTGATTCCTTCTCTGCACATCGATTACAAAGGCACCCGTATCAAGCAGTATCATAAGGAAGGCCAGGCGTGACTCATTTACATCAACTCTTCAACCTCAAGACTTCTGGCGACGTCGTCTGATACTCCTTCGCCGATATCCATGTGCATTTGCTAACGCGAGTGCCGGCGGAACAGATTCGTCCTCCGGTATAGCAAGAGCACAGCGAGAATAATCAGAGGCACAGCAAAAAACGTCATCTCCAGACTTCCGCTGCCGCCATCCGGTGAAATACCAAACCAGCGTTCAATGAAATCCACGGGCATTCCTCTTTCTGGGTTCTGGGCTAAGGTTGACAAACGTGTTGGGCATATCGTACAACATCGGTCCTTTCCCGACTACATTTACGATAGGATCTGCCACCCATGCCTAAAAAGGGCAGAGTGAAGAGACCACAGCCCCGCGCTGCAAGCCGCAGTGAAACACCTGCCATATCTGTTCAGCAGGGCCCGCAGAAGAAGAGACCCCGAAGGCCCGGTCAGTTCTTCGATGTGATCGGCTGCTGAAGACAACCGTAAAGCTGTCGAATCTCGTGCACGCTCGCAGCATCGAACATCAACTCCTCCGGCAAAAACAACGCCGATGGGCATCCAAGAAGTGCTCACGGCACCGAAGAGTCCCTGGCAAAATCCATTCGCGGAACGGCTTATCGGCAGCATTCGCCAAGAATGCCTCAATCACGTAATCCTGCTCGGAGAGCGGCATCTGAGATGGACGTTGAAACGATACCTCCGGTATTACCTCGATACCAGGACGGATCTATCTTTGGAAAAGGACGCGCCAAATCCTCGGCCGATTCAATCACCGGAAACCCGAAATATCGTTCAAATTCCTGAAGTCGGTGGCCTGCACCATCGTTATGAACGTCGTGCCGTATGACTCCTCTGAGGTTGGCTTCACTGTCGACACGCGATCTGGATTCGCGCTGAATCGCGTCAGTAACTGCAGGTTTAACTTTCAGTCATCAACCATTCCTAATTTTCACTATAAGCCGTGATCTTTTTCGCCGCGATTCGCCAACGCACTCGGCGGATGGATTTTGGGGAACGACAGGCGATCGTTTTCCGTCACAGGGTCGCAAGACGTCGGTGTGATGCAAACCCCTCCGTTCGTGTCAGGCTTTGCTTGATGTCATTGCTCGATATCTGTGGACGAGCGCCGTGAGATCATCAGTCGTCAAACTGCGGCGTCTTAATGGTTCCATACTTTTGTCGGTTGCAGCGCCATTGGATCGTGGCGGGGCTGACGTCCAACATTTTGGCGAGATCCTCGTTCCGGTAGACCGACTTTGCGGGAATGCCGAACTCGTTAAGCAACACGGGCAAGTCTTTCTTGTAGGGCGGGTTGAGCGAAATCGTGATCGTGTCGCCAATTTGTGCATCCGCACCCATGCGGTTTTGCGAATGACTTGGGCCGCGAATGCTTTTGCACGCCGCCACAGATTCAACGCTACATCCAAGATCTCCGGCCCGCTCATGGACCGTATCGATATTCAGGTCGACGTGCCCGCTGTTCTGTACAAAGATCTGACGGGCGGCCGTCTCGCGGAATCCTCTGAAACCATCCGCCATCGCGTCGTCGCCGCGCGCAACATGCAACTCCGCCGCTTCTTCGACGAACACATTTACTCGAACGCGGAGATGGGCCCGCGCCACATTCGCAAGTACTGCGCGCTGACTTCGGAATGCGAAGAGATCCTGGAAAACGCCGTCACCAAACTCGGCTTCTCCGCCCGTGGCTACGACTGCATTTTGAAGAGAAACCGAACAACTCGTTGCGCTCTTGACGTGTGAAAAGTTCAGCTACTGCCCGAGTTTTTCTTTGCTAGTTTTAGCTCCCCAGAAATCGTATTCGCGGAAGCTAATGCATTCGTTTGTAGAGCCGGCTTCCCGGGATAATTGGTGGCTCTGAAATTCGAGCGGCACGATCTGGCCCAGCACGTTTGTTTTCGCGCTGTCTTACCTAGTTTTCTGAGGGGCGTTGGATAGAAACGAGGACAATCGTTTCTATCGGAGCTTTTTGCAGATCGAGCTTCAGTCCGAGCTCTTCGAAGATATCGAACACGGTTGGTGTCGATGGATCGGCAAACGCCAATTGCTCGGCACTCGGTGGACGCCCATCATTGGGAAGTTCTACAGGTTGCAGCGGTCTCCACCCTGGGGTTTGAATGTTATATAGACCCGTCAAACCCGTCCTGTCGACGATGGGGTGATCCGTCCAATTCTCGACGTACTCTGCCAGATCTAACATGTTCACCGCATCTCCATGAAGACCGCGGCCTCGACCGCCATTGAATCGATGGCAGGGCATCCCATCTGCAATAGTGGTGAGGTTGTCGTTACAGTCTTTTTCCTGCAGAGCAGACCTCCTCAACTTCGGCCCGTTTTTGGCGACGATGATTGCATAAACAGGCAACTCCTTCGTCTGGCGCCTTACAACCAGCTTGAATCGGTCGGCCAGCAGGGTCTGCAGCATGCGCCGCACGATTTGCCTCTGAACGGCCCCGGTCGCGTCGGCTGGAACTGCGCCGTTCGGGGCGACAGCCTCGATATCGTATTGGCCGGATCCGAGCGATTTACCAGAGTCCGATTCGAAAGACATCCGGCTCGACTGAATCCCGAGTCCATACGCCTCAGCGATCAGCCAGCGCAGGGGAATGGCGGTGGCCGAGAACCTTCCTCCTGGGAGGTACTGCATTCGAATGCTGCGGGGATCACCGCCTTTGTTCTCTTTGACGGAAGCCACTTCGAAAGGCAAAGGCGGCGTGGACTGAGCGCGCGTCTGCGGCGCGTTGATCACGCCCATGAGAAGGGGAACTGCCAAGGTCGCTGTGCTGACGGCCGTGAGCATCGATTTTCCCGCGGCACTGAGCCGCTCAAACACTTTCTCTCGCATGATTTCCTCGATTTACTTGTTCAGACCCGAACGACTACTGCGGCAAGACCATCAAGCGCACGTTGCCGCGCGTCCGAGACGTTTCATGGCACCTCCTGTTGTTCGTAGCCAGTATACGCCGCGTCAACCGTCACTTTCATGAAATGCGCTCGAGCCAAGGCTACGCAAGAAATGGATACTTCCGATTTCCCCAGAAGTCGCTAGCGTTCATCGGAAATCCGAGGCGAGCAGTGCGGATGCAGAAGCCGGATGTATCCTGCCGAGGATTTTCGATGAACGCTAGCGACTTCGCGCCGATGAATCACCGGCCATAAGGAACTACGCCGGAGGTGGCTGAGTTGGGATTCGGAACCGCGCATCCTACGAGGTCGATCGTCGTTCCAAATGTTCACGAAATTGGGCCTAACTAATGGTCGCAGGCGGCTAGATTGTGATAAAGCCACCGCCGAAATCGTGGCGATCGGCCGAATTAAGGAGTTCGACGCAAAAACTCCCCGACCTTCAGCATTTTGATGCCTTGGTATTCCTTCATCCGCAGCAGGTCTTTGTCGTGAGTTACAATCGCCTCTGACGCGGATTCCACGGCGCACTCCACGATGCGGTTATCGTCGGGATCGGACTCGATGACGTTCGGAGTTTGTTTCGGTTCGACATGCTTTGCGAAGGTGCGGATCAGCGAATCCGTTTCCCGGATCTCCTGCGGCTCCCATTTGAATTTCGTCCGTAGCACGCGCTCGATCTCCGCCAGGATTCGGTTCCGACACCGCGACCTCCACTTCACCGGCAATCGCCATGTCGAGCAGACGTTTCGGCTGCCCTCCGAAGTTCAGAGCCGAGATACAAACATTCGTGTCTAGAGTGACCCGGCGCACTTATCGGCTGCGGTTTTCTTGGCGGGATTCATGAATCAGGCGGTCAACGTCCTCCGGCTTGTAACCGAGCGCCTGGGCGCGCGACTTTCCGTAGCGGACCAGCTTGTCCAGCGCGTATCGCTTCACCGCTTCGTTTGCCAGCTCATCCACGGTCTTGTTTTCGGCACGCGCGATCCGGTCTGCCTGTTCCAGCACTTCCGGTTCGAGGGTGATGTTCTTCTCCAGAGGGGAATGGGAAACGTCCTCGAAACCTTATGATGCGCCACGTAACGATCTTCGACGTACCGAAGACTAGACACTCGGTGCGGAAGGTCGCGTTGCCGGATGGTCTGAGCGCGGATATTGCGGAATGGAGAAGTATGTCGCCCAGCGTCGAACCCGATGCGTGGGTCTTTCTTCTGAGACTCTGAAATCGCCTCTAAACCGTGACAACGTTTGGCGGCGCGGTGCAGTGTCTTCCGGAAACGCTTCGACGATCTGCTGTCCCGCCCATTCCGTCGGTGGGATGTTCGGTCACATTGAAGTGGATCACACGCCGGCGCTCATGTGCCAGGAACACGAACA
>Ga0137394_10000938_pt1 | contig 20592 bp, 17 predicted proteins | sample czobulk116metaG_FD_108278 | JGI IMG/M metagenome (GOLD analysis project Ga0137394, IMG submission 108278) | Vadose zone soil microbial communities from Angelo Coast Range Reserve, California, USA - czobulk1.16 metaG | ecosystem: Environmental > Terrestrial > Soil > Vadose zone | place: USA...
AGACCTCTAAGAACTTGTCACGATGTTTTGGGTCCGGCAACGTGCAGGAATCGTGTTTTCCAAAAACGCGATAACGATTGCGCGCCACGATCTTGTATAACCCATCCCGGAATACTTTTGGTAATACTCTTCCTGCCGCCGCCAACTTCCAAATCCCAGGGAGCTGACTTAACACATAGATGATTGCATCCGAACGCGCCAGCAAACGTTCTCCGGGCTGGCCGTTCTCAAGCACTACGTAAACCGTATTCAGGTCCTTCGAATCCGCGCCATGCCGTTTCAATAAAGATGCAGCCAGGTCGCTCTGCAAAGATGCAAACCGGAATCGATCGTGAGTGTCTCGCTTCAAGAGAAACTGGTTGAGCCGGTTGCAAAGTCCGCAAACGCCATCGTAAAGAACAATCGGATTGGATTCAGTAGCAGGCACAGCTTTACCTTAACCAATTAGGGTTCCGGAGTCGAAAGCAGATAGACCGCAAACGACGCCAGCCAATGTTCGCCGGCGTAATCTCCGCTAGCCACGTGGGCCAGGGCATCGCTGGCATGCGACCGGGCCGAGTTTGTCAGTATCTTTCGCATCGGATCATTGGGCGGCAGAGCGGCAGCAATGCTACGCATACACCAGGCGCGACTAAGATTGAGTCCGTCGAGATGGACCAGTTTTGGATCAGTGCGATCGGTAACGGTAGCGGGCCGAAGCAAACTCTGCGGTGACCCGCCGGAGAGCTGGGGCAGGAAACGATGAAACCAACGTCGAAACTCCGCCGCGCTTAACACTCGACGCATTAGATCGGCTTCCATCAAGGCCGGTGAAAAAAAGTCTTCACCCCCGGGCTCCCAGGCTCCGGGGTAATTGGTGTCCTTTCCAAAATAAGCCTGACTTCGCTCAGTAATCAGCGTTGCCAGCTTTTCGTTACCACATGCCTTGGCATAGTCAAAAGCGAATGCCAGCCCGAAGGCGGTGTTCGGATGAACGCCTGTGCGAATCGGATAAGTTTGCTTCGGCAAAAATGAAATGTACCGACTGACGAGTACGTCCACGAGTGGTTGCAAATTCCTCGACCACTTCTGGGCTTCAGTATCCTTCAAACCTGAAAGTTCTTCGGCCAGCCTAAGCAGCCACGCCCAACCGTAGGTTCGCTCAAACGACTGACGGTTTGCCTGTTGCAGGTATGCGACCTCGGCGCGAATGTTTTCAGCCGTAAGATTCGCATTCAGCGCCTGGCGAATTGCCGGGCCTTCACGGAGGTTTGGAAACATTACCAGAAGCCTAACCAACATCCAGTGTCCGTGCACGGACGAGTGCCAATCGTAGCAACCATAGAAGGCCGGGTGTAGAGCCTTCGGACTCTGCACGTCGCGGTTGTCGTTCATCACATGCTCAGGCTTGTTGGGATATTCTCTGGCAACACACCGGAGTGCCAGACCAGCAAAATGCGACCCCTGGGATTCATTCAGGGACAAAGCTTGAGGGTGGGTCGTTCTTATCTGTGCGTTTGTCTGAAGGCTTTGGAAAACGATAAAAGCAAAAACGAGTGTGGACTTGAACAATGCTGATGCCTTTCGAGTAGGTCTAATACCTGTGGGAGGGATGTCCAATGTGAATATGCGGGCCAGTAGCTGTCCCCGGTATTGCCTGGCGAAACGCCAGGAAGGGGATCCCCTTCGCGCGCAGGAAGTTTAGCAATGCTTGTCCCTCAGGGCCATCCGGATGGAGAGAGACGTCCATGGAATTATGGTGATCGAGACGCCAGCGGTCGTGAATCGCTCCCTGTCCAAAAACCGCAATCGGAAGGGGTTTCTTGAATGCATCGAGAAAAAACCGTTGCACTTTCCAGGCGTCAGATAAGACCCATGAGCTGCCGCCATTGAAGCGAATCATGGCAGCAGTGCTTACAAGTCCGCCCCTCGCGATCGGCTTCCCCCTTGCGAATGTCTTTTCCGCTTCAGCTTCAAGTAGCGTATCGGCAATTCGCGAGTCGGCATTCCCGATTGCCTGGTTTATCTCGGTCACCTTGTCCTTTGCTTCGCCAAGCATCCTTTCACTTGCTTCAAGCTCTTTCTTCGAAATCAAGCCTTCCGCGAATAACTGGCTCAATTTCTTCAACTGATCCTCTGCCCTGGTTATGTTTCTCTCGAGGGCTGGCAACTGTTTTTTCAAGAGCGCCTGGTAATCGTTGGTGGCTTTGATGAACTCCTCCCGAAGCCGCGCTAGTTCGTCTGTCGGCTTGGTCTGAATGGCTTTTGCTTTAGCCGCTGGACCCTTTGGTTTTGGGGTGCTTGATTTCTTTTGCGTCCCAAACGCGGCCGGGGGCAGAAGCAGAAAGAGGAGAAGCCCAACTGAAAAGGAAGCAAACAAAAGCGCCGATTCTGAAACAACCAGTGATACAAAATCACAAATGGTTGTTGAAGGTCGTAAAGGTACTTGCCCGCAAGCAAGGTGCAACGCGATCTGCGTTTTCATGATCCTTCTGCGCTCTGTTCCAACTCAGAGTTGATCTCTCCGCCTATCAAAATGGCGAGGCCGGTAAAATAGAACCACAACATGAGCACGATCACCGCGCCGAGCGAACCGTAAGTGACACTGTAGGAGTTAAAAAAGTGTAGATAAAACCGGAAGCCAAATGAGACCAGCAACCACAAGATAACGGCTGCCACGGAGCCGAGCGTCCACCATTTTCGCTTTCTTCTCCTCACGTCAGGAGCGAAGGAGTAGATGAGATCAAAAGTAAGCAAGAGGAAGAACAAAGCAATGGGCCATTGGAGAATTTTCCAAACGATGGTAAAGATCCCGCTAAAACCAAAGTGAGTCGCCACGCGATCGCCTATTTGCCCTCCGAACAACACAATTGCCAGAGCCACGACGATCAGTATCGAAACGGCGATGGTCAATACAATCGCCACCAGTCGTACCTTCCACCACGAACGCTGTTCTTTCACTCCGTAAGCGTCATTCAAGGTGTCGCTGATCGCGCTCATGCCATTAGACGCAGCCCAAAGGGCGGCCAGAATTCCCAGAGACAGCTTGCCTCCGCCGCTCGCCTGGCTAATCTCTTCAAGAGTAGTGTGCACGAGAGTAATGGCAGACGACGGCATGACCGTGGCGAGATAGGTGATTAACTTGTTGCGCAGTTCAGAGCCGGCCTCGGCAAAATAACCGAGCAAGCTTATCAGGAACAGCAAGAGTGGGAAGAGTGCAAGGAGGAAATAATAAGAGAGCTGAGCGGCGCTGCCGAATATGTCGTGGTCGTTAATACGAGACCAGAGCCGCTGGACAAAAGTTTTCCAGTTCAAGGCAGCAACCCCTTGGTCGATAGCTGATGAACGAGCTTATCTGCAAACGACCGGATTCTATCACGTCACCGATCGCGAGAATATGAACGCTCAACGGAGGGCCAATAAGGAAGTACACCAGTGGGGAACAGAAAAGGAGGAACGGTGGATCAAGTTTGAAGTGCAATTCTCATGAACAATAACAGGACTGGTACCGCGAAGCGGTTTCGTCTCAAAGCCCAGGGTTGCTTCAACCCTGGGATAAGCGAGTCCCTATCATCAACCCGGAACGGGTTGCGCCAGCGGACGCAACCGCGTTGCGGTTGGATTATCCATTCAATCCGGTAACCCAGGGTAGTCGAAGCGACAACCCTGGGCTTTGAGACACAACCGCTTCGCGGTAAAGCAATTCAAGTCAGAGGGCTAAAGGGGTATTTCCAACAACGTTGTGTTGCACCTCAAACTTGAATCCGCGAACCCTGAGACTACAACGCGCCGCTTCCGGGAACGACCTGGCTGCCGTCACTTGACCATTGTGCCGGTGCGAACCCAGCGCGTGTTGTAGATGAAATCTGAGATCGCGTTGAGGGGAAAGGGTGCGTCGCTGTGTGGGGCACTCTCATCATAGGACCAGTAAACAAACATGGCGCGGCCAATTACCAGTTGGCGAGGGACGAACCCCCAATACCGACTGTCTTCGCTATTCTCGCGGTTGTCGCCCATCATGAAATACTTGCCCGCGGGAACCACCAGCTCCCCGTTTTTCCCCTCAATCCTGAAGGCATCGTAGTCTTCGCTGCTACGGTCATCGCCTGAGCCAGGATGGTAATAAACGTCGTAGGCTTCACCAGGTTTGCGTGGCGAATTATTCAGGATTTCAAGCGGCGACTTGTTGTCGTTTTTATCGACCGCTTCGATGATGTGTTCAGGCAGGACCTGCCCATTCACTATCACATGGCGCCCTTCAATTCTGATGTGATCTCCAGGCAAGCCAATCACACGCTTTACATAGTTCGTCACGATCGGCTTGTTATCCGGCCTTTCATCGCGCTTTGGGTCGTAATGATTGCCCGGATACTTGAAAACAATAATATCGCCTCGCTTAATCTCGCGCTGGGGCAGAAATGGAAGGGTCGCTCCGGGCGCGAAGATGAATTTGTTTACCAACAGATGGTCGCCGATCATGATGGTGTTCTGCATGGATCCGGTTGGCACTTTCACTGCTTGGACGATAAAGGTCATTCCAAACAGAGCCATGATCACCGTAACCACAGCCGACTCGAAATACTCCCGCCACACGGACTTTGGCGGTCCCTTCGGTTTTGTTTCTGCTTGTGGCGGACGATTGTGGCCGTTTCGACCAAAGAGTCGCGACAGAGAAAATGGCCGCGATTCCGTTTTGGTCTCGGAAGTGCCGATTGAAGTGGGTCCGCTCGAAGGATTATTCGTCATCACTAAAATTATCCTAGATACCTTAATTGCCGCGGTCAAGTTCACGCCCGTCATTCGAAGCGGCAGTCGCCCGCGTGAGCGACAGAATTGTTGGAACGAACAACGCGCGCGGCATCCCGAGTCGCACGCAGTCGAGAGCATCAAGCTTCTTTCTCGGGCGCTATCATGAATGCTAGTGCCTCTTTTGCGGCTGCGGCCTCAGCGGTCTTGATTGAGCGTCCTTGCGCACGCACGCTGCCTTTATCCCAACCGACTTCCACAAGGAAAGTCCGGCGGTGTGGTGGTCCAATCGCCTCTACTACTGAATATCTTGGGGCTGGCCGGCGTTCGGCCTGAAGTTTCTCCTGCAGCATGGTCTTATAATCCGCCTGCGCCGCGCCGATTGGAGTGACTTTCCGCAATTCTTCTCCGAGGGCGTGCAGAACAAAGTCAGTAGCGGCGTCCAATCCTCCGTCGATAAAGATCGCGCCTGCCACTGCCTCCAGCACGTCTGCCAACAGAGCATCCTTGCGTCGTCCACCGCTCTTCTCTTCTCCGCGGCCGAAGCGAAGGAAGTCGCCGAGTTGCAACCTTATTGACGCCGCCGCAAGTGTGGGTGCACTCACCAACCGATGTTTCATTCGTGAGAGTTCACCTTCAGTGCCTGCCGGGTAGGCTTTGCAAAGATAGTCGGCAACAACTAATCCCAACACCGAATCGCCGAGAAACTCGAGAGCCTCATTGTGAAGGCGGCGCGCCTCATCCTCAGCGCCCGGCGCTACCTGTTCGTGTGCCCAGGAGCGATGCGTCATAGCACGCTCCAGCAACGTGCGGTCACGAAAATTGTAAGAAAGAGTCTTTTCCAGCAGGTCCAGATCCGGAAGTTGAATTCCCTGTTTCTTCAAGATAGGTTTATTTGCAGCAAAGCCGGAAGCGTCGTCGAAGGTAGCGACAAAGCTTCCGGCTCTTGAATGAAAGTACTAAAGTAGCTTGCTTAGCGACGCCGATCGTTGCTTCGAATTGTCGCGTGATTATTCCGCGGCTTCGGTTTAGCTGGAGTCGTTGTGCTAGCAGTCGAGGCCGTAGGCTTCGGTTTGGCTGGAGTCGTTGTACTGGCACTCGAGGCCGCAGGCTTCGCCGAGCCTGAAGTCGTTGTGCTAGTCGTTGAGACCGCAGGCTTCGCTAATCCTGGACCCGTCGTGGTGGCGGGCGCAGGAACTAATGTAGTCGTTGTTGTGGGACTTCCCACCGCAGGCGCAGTTGTTGTTGACGCGGAAGCCGGTAAGCTCGTCAGCGGAGTCGGCTCGGGCGGCAAAGGCTTAGACAACACGCTGGCGATCAACTCGTTTAGACCAGCATCCGACTGATTGTGCCGGAATTTGTACCAGGTACTGAGATCCTCCATCCACTGCTTCTTGTTGGCCGCATATTTTGGGTCCCCAGCCAGCGCAACCGCTCGTGCGTAGGCGTCCACCATCCGGTCAACGACCTGATTAATATTTTCCAGAAGAAGCTTGCTCTGAGGCGTCTCGTCTTTTCCCTCGCAGCATGCTTTGTAATCCGCGGACAGCTTGGTATACGGCCCGGACTCGTAAGCGGCGGCTATGAAGTAGTAGGTCCACGGATCTTTCTTTAAGTCAGTTTCAAACTGTGCTTTCTTTAAAAACACAGTTAGGGCTGCGGCTGGATTGTCCTTCATGGTCAGTCGCCCAACAACGTCATACAAATAAGCAAGTGTATCGTCTTTTCCCTTGAAGGGGGCCCAGCTCGCTGGCGCTTTCCCAGATTCGATCATCTGGATCGCCTTCCGCGCATAGTTTAGAGCGTCGGTATTGTAACTCTCGTTCTTGAGACTCACGGCCGCCAGATAGCTGCCATATCCTTGATCGATAATGACGCGGAGGTTTTCAGGCTCGTCGGCAAGAATCTCTTTGCCCAGGCCAAGCGCCTCGGCGTACTTCTTCTCGCCATAAAGCATGGGAACCATCTTTATTTTGCGATTTTCTTTCTCGTAAGCTGTCACCCATTTCTTCAGATAAGCTGTGTATTGATCCTCCCCTTGAGAGCACGCGAGATATTTTTTCGCAGCCCCGTAGGCCTTTGTCGAGTCGCTCGTACGAAACGTAGTAAAGTCGGTATACACAGCAGCTTTTCCTTCCTCGGTGCAATCACCCTGAGGCGCCGCGGGTGTTTGTGCAAACACCGTTGCAGCCAGTAACACCAGGCTCGCGTAAACTGCTATCAGGCCAATAAGTTTTTTCATTAGTTTTGTCAGAACCTCCAAGTTCCCTCTTCCCAGCCATTCTTGCGGGGGCCAACGGGTGGCTTCCAGCGTCGCAAGAGAGCGACACTAAGATGCGGACTTACAAAAACCAGTTGCCGCTTGCGCAGACTGTGAAGGAGAGAGCCACAGTTTATTTCGATCAAAATGGGCGCAAAAAAGAACGCCCGCAATATTCCTGCAACTTAAGAGACCTGTCAAGGCGGAAACCCCCGCGAGTAAAAGAAAAAACAGTTACAAAAAGCAATTGCGCCGGTCTCGTTTAGTTTACGAGAGTCCGGCGCAAATTGGTTTTCCAGGGATTGCAACTCCCTTGTATTTAAGGCTGGGTCCTTCGCAGTCTGTTATCGGGTTGTGTCGGAACCTTGCCGGCAGCTTTCGCGGGCATCGATTTCGTTTCAGGTCTCTGGATTTGAGTACCACGAGATTCGATCGGCATCAGCACGCGCTTGACAGTATCGCGCGGTGCGGAGGTCTGATTTACTTTCGGCGTTGGAACGTCTGCGGGCGTTGAAGACGTTGTCCCAGCCTCAGACTCTGCCGCCTTTGTGGCCGCCTCAGTTTCAGCTGCCTCGGCTTCCGCTGCGTCCTTATCTTCCTCGTTCAGCTCAGCGGCCTTCGAGTCGTTACCCGGCTTACTCGTGGCCAACTGTAGGTTTATTGGCGCACCAAACCGCGATCCCAAATCACGATAAATTCGTCCAGCTACCGCAGCGGGGAAATGATTGCGAGCGTCTGACCCACGGGTGATTACGACTACGGCCAGCCGAGGATTCGCAAGTGGCGCGTAGGAAGTAAACAATCCCAACCAGGCACCCTGACCAATACAGGTGCCGGTTTTGCCGGCCACGGTTTGCAATGGATCGTAAGCCTTCTTGCCGGATCCATAATTTACCGCTCCCACCATGCCCGGAACCATTCGACGCAGATTATCCTGACTCACCTCCAACTGCCGGCGAACTTTCGTCTTCGGTTTGGCTCCCTCGCCATTACGCGGAACGTAGGGAACCAAGAGTTTTCCACCATTTGCGAGGGCCGAGACCAGTGTTCCCAACTGCAAGGCAGTTACTTCAAAGTCGTCGCCATGCGAAGACATGCGGTTAAGTGCAAAGCCACTCTTCTCGACCGGAAGACGGCCGGAGTATTCGTTTGGAGCATTCACGCCAGTCTTCTCGCCTAACCCCAGCTCTTTGGCGTAGCTCATCATTTTTTCAAACCCGACTTGTCCACCGATGTGCTGGAAGTAGGTGTTATTCGAATAGGCCAGGGCGTCAGTGAGATCCAATTTGTATTTGTCAGAAATGTTAGTGGTCTCGAAGGGGCTAATCATCTTCTCTTCCAGACCGGCGACTCCAGTCACCAACTTGATCGTGGAGCAGGGTTTGAAACCTCTTCGCAGCGCCCATTCCTGATTCACCACGGAGTAAATCTTCCCCGTCTGAGGATCCATCACAACCACAGTGCCGGCATGATAGCCAAGTGCGTTCACAGCAATGCGACGCACTTCGGGATCTTCACCCGCCGTATCATCTCTGCCAATGAACGTCTGTGCTTCATCGCGCATGGCTTTCTCGATCGCTCGCTGTCGCGCTATGGCAGCGCGTCGAGCAGCCTCGGCACGGCGCCGCGCTTCGAGGATTTCGCGCCGGCGTTGTCTGGAATTACCACGCAACGCGGTCGCACGTTCCCGTTTTGTTAGTGGCCTTCTTAACCTGCGCTCAAGCGCTTTCAGCGAGGCCGCCTGTTCTCTGGCACTCAGATTTCGTTCACGCCTGAGTTCCCGGCGCGACAAATGAGACCTTCCGCCCCGACGCGACTGCTTCGCGCTCAGGCGCTCATTGCGGCGTTCCGTGCGACGTTCTTTAGCCGAAAGCTTTTTGCTCTTTTCGGCGTGAGCCGCTGGACGCCTGGTCTTGTTTGCTTGCCGTTTTTTTCCGAGAACAGTAGTTTGAAAAGGAAGAACAAGAAGGATGAATAGTATTAGTGCAAACTGGAGAGTTCTGGGATGCTGATTCTTCAAAGTCATCAGGGGATATTACCTTTCCTGGGATTAGTTATTACTCACTTTCCGTGAGTCTCACCGAAAATCCTACGCCGCTTAACGAATTTTGCACCGAACGGTGATATGGATCCTTTCGGGTGCAAAAACCTAGGTTCAATGCCTTGAGAGTCTCAATAGTCTCTCGTAAAAACTCCTGGTTAAATTACGGACCTTCGGTCCTTCTTAAGTTGAGGAGGGAGAATTCCCAAAATTTGGCGGCCCCTGGGGACATTGATTCGAGACCGGCGCAACTATACCATCAGGTTCCGAGGTCAGCAACACAAAAGTAATGTTTTGTACATAACTCGTGACAAAGAAGGATCATTCTGCTCGGATATCAGATGGAAACGATTAATAGGAACAAGAATTTGACGGAACTGGTCGTCAAATCGTTATGAGAATGCCGAAGCTATTAAACAGCTTTCGCGCGCGGCTAGTGCTCCTGCTGGTTGTGCTGCTGGGATTGACGCTGGGCGTGCAGTATTACGTGAATCTGCGATCGGTCAGACGCAATGCCCATATGATAGTTGAACAGGAACAAGCGATCATGGCGGGCGTAGCTCTCGGGGTCAGCAGCTTAAACAGCAAGAAATACCTCGATGAGATGCGAGCTGACTTGCGAGGGCCGGTCTTTGATGAGAATACCGGACGGGTGAAGAACATCCTTTTGGTGAATAGTGATGGCTTTGTTGAGGACAGTCTTGTTGCGGCTTATTCGCCGCGTTACAGCGAAGACAAAACTAAGAGTCTGGTCCACGTTAAAGACGTTCCCATTCCACCACTGAGCCCTGCAGTAGAACTGGCAGATTTGAATGAGAACCTTCCGCCATGGCTCAAGGGCTCCGCTTCGTCGAAGCCTGGCGAACCAGGCGCGTTCTATTTCCCTATAGAAACGATCAAGGGCAGGTTGTATCTCATCGTCGTGCTCGATTCCGCCAATACCCTCACCAATATTCTTGAAGGACAGGCTTCGCGCTCAGCTCTTTACACGCTGCTGTTACTGCTCGGAACCACGCTTGTGACAGGCCTGTTTGTTTGGCGCTTTACGCGGCCTATCAAGGATCTGTCAGTGGCAGCCAGACGCGTTGCCAATGGAGACTTCGACGTTCGAGTTCCCACCGACCGCAGCGATGAGATGGGCGCACTGGCCACTGCCTTCAACGAGATGATCGCAAGGCTTGACCGCAGCCGCGAACTCGAGTCGCGGCTTCATCAGGTTGAGAAAGCTGCTGTAGTGGGCCGGCTGGCTGCGGCGATTGCCCACGAGATCCGCAATCCCCTGAACTACATCAACCTTACTCTGGACCATCTGCGCTCTGCCTTTGCACCCGAAGATCCTACCAAACGAGAAACCTTTGAGCGGTTGGCTGATCAACTCAAGACCGAAGTTGCTCGAATCAATCGCCACATCACAGATTTTCTAAAATACTCGCGCCCCTCGGCGCTTGAACTCGAGCCGCTTGATCTTCGCGTTCAAGCCGAAGATGCGATGCGCGTAATTTCAGCACAGGCTGCGGAAAGTGGAATCCACACCAGTCTGGAAGAGGAAAATAAACTTCCTCTGGTTGTGGCGGATCAAGACTCGCTTCGGTCAGTCTTCACGAATCTTCTAATCAACAGCCTTGAGGCGATTGATGGTGAAGGCGGAAGCATCGGCATTAAGTTGGCTGCTGAGGCCCCTGATCGAGTGCGAGTTGAAATCACCGACACGGGAAGAGGAATCGCGCCGGAAGACATCGCAAAAATATTTGAGCCGTATTATTCAACCAAGGAGACGGGTACAGGCCTTGGACTTGCCATTGTCAAAAAAGCCATTGATGATCATGGCGGTTCAATCGTCGTAAGTTCAAAACAGGATAGTGGAACGACGTTTACGATCATTCTGCCTGCAAAACCAGAAACCGGAGGAGGAGGAAAGGCGGAAGGATAGTCGGAACACTTGCGTGAGCCGGTGGGGCTTACCAAGCTGGTCCGTTAAGACCCACCCGCTAACGCAGGTGGTTCTGACACCTTCATACTTAAACACCATGGCGCGCAAAACCATACTGGTAGTAGACGACGAAAAATCGCAGCGGGAAATCCTGGAGATGATTCTTTCAGGAGAGGGTTACGACGTGACCACTGCTTCTTCGGGCGAGGCGGCGATAAAGTTTGCCAAAGACCGAAGATTTGATCTCGCGTTGACCGATCTGAAGATGACCGGGATGGATGGCATCGAGTTGCTACAACATCTCCTCGCTTTGGATTCCTCGATAATAGTGATTCTCCTCACCGCTCACGGATCAATTGAGTCAGCCAAAGAAGCTTTGCGCCGCGGCGCCTTTGACTATCTCGAGAAGCCTTATGACAAGACTGCTTTGCTCGCGACCATAAATCGCGCCCTCGCACGCCTCGACGTGCTCGATACAGAAATTGTTTCCGCGTCGCCCAAGATGGAGTCGGTCAAGCGGATGATATTAAAGGTTGCGCGTTCAAATTCTACCGTGCTGATTCGCGGTGAATCAGGCACCGGCAAAGAACTGATCGCCCGTGCGACTCACAATCAATCGCCGCGCGCACAGGAGATGTTCCAGGCGGTAAACTGCGCTGCTATAAATGAAAACCTACTTGAGTCAGAGCTCTTCGGACATGAGAAGGGTTCGTTCACCGGCGCGCATGCCGAGAAAAAAGGACTCTTCGAGATCGCAGATCGAGGCACGCTTTTTCTCGACGAGATTGCTGAGCTTGATGTAGCCATGCAGGCCAAGCTCCTGCGCGCTTTGCAGGAACGAAAGATCAGGCGGGTTGGGGGTACTCATGAAATCAGTGTCGATGTGCGCGTAATTGCCGCAACGAATCGCGACCTGCGGGCCATGGTGTCTGACGGCAGATTTCGTGATGACCTCTACTATCGAATCAACGTTCTCTCGGTCGATGTTCCACCTTTGCGTGAGCGGCGCGAAGACATCCCGGTTCTTATCGATTACTTCGTTAAGAAGCACACGCGCAACACATCTCGGCTCGTGCGTGGGTTAACTCCGGAAACGCGAAAACTGATGATGGATTACAGTTGGCCAGGCAACGTGCGCCAGCTCGAATCGGCCATTGAACGCGCAATACTTCTTTGCGAAGGCGATGAGATCACGATTGACGATCTGCCGCTGGAAGTTAGACAGGAATCCCGTCCTGTTTCTGAAGGCGCATTTAAGTTGCCACCTGAAGGCATCAGTTTCGAAGATGTCGAACGCGACCTAATCATGCAGGCGATGGAGCAAACTGATTACAACATCACGAAGTCCGCCAAGCTTCTGGGCCTGACTTTTCGCACGTTGCAGTATCGCCTGGAAAAATTTGGGATCAAGAAACCGGGCGCGACTGATGAAGAAGCGGCTGAGTGAGCTGCGCCTTCGTTGGCTAAACCGTTCAAGCTCTTCACTGGGAGCGCGGGCGCCCTCGCCCGCAACGAGCGCGGCAGGCGCGAGCCGGATGTGGAGGTGAGTACCTCGCGATTTCTGAAGTCGATTATTTAAGATATTCGCGCCTGGCGGCGCTTCTTGCGGGCGAGGCGCCCGCGGTCCCAGTGAAGAGCTTGAGCTTAGCAAACGCCAACACGAAGTTATACGACGCACACCTTCGCGAACATTAACCGCAATGACGAAACAAATAATTCCTTTAACCATGTTGCTGTGCTTGTGGGTCATGCTCGCAGGCTGTTCAAAGTCGCCCACCCCGCCTACAACCACTCCAACTGCCGCCACGCCGCAGCTCGCCGAGGACAAGCGGATCAGATCTGTCGATGTCGTTAAGGCAACGGCCCAACCGGTCGAGATTGGGGCGGGCAGTTCAGGCGAGGCGGTGGTGTATCTTGCGATTCAGAACGGTTATCACATCAATGCCAACCCGCCCACCTATCCTTACTTGATAGCAACCGCGCTGGAGGTTCCACCCGCTAACGGATTGTCATTGGGTAAAGTTTCCTACCCGAAATCGCTCAACCGGAAGTTTGCCTTTGCTGAAAAGCCGCTGGCCGTCTATGAAAGAGAAACAGAAATAAAAGCTACGGTCAAAGCTGATAAATCAGCGAAGCAGGGTAAGCAGTCGCTTGCGGCCAAATTGCGCATCCAAGCTTGCGATGAGGCGGTTTGCTATCCGCCGGGAACTCTCGAGCTCGTGATTCCCGTGACTATTAAATAGGGCCCTAACTGACGTGAAATTATTCTGGATGATCGTAGCTGGGGTTTGCATAGTGGTCGCCGCGTTTTTTCTGTTGCGAGGTGAACTCAATACAGCTTTTGTTGTAGCAGCGTTAGGCATTGTGGCGTGGTTCCTCAACTATCGAATTCAAATGAAGGCGATTGTGACCGCGGCAGACATGGAGCAGAGCAAAAGGGAGGAAATCGAGGATGAGGAAGATTCAGATGAGGACTGACATCACAAAGTTTAAGACTAAAGCAATCGTTTCGCTCGCAATCGCATTTGTTTGCTTTCTGCCAGGATTGGCGAAAGCCTCTGAAGAATCGGACGTGCGAGCAATCGTGCAACAGGTGTTTCAGCAATTGCAGTCGCGCGACTACGGCTCGGTTTACGATTCCCTTCCCTCGTCTTCCCGAACCCGAATGTCACGCGATCGTTTTATCAGCGCCTTGAAACGAGCGCAGGATCGCTACGTTCTCGATCGCATTGACATTGGCGCAGTGCGAGTCTCAGGAAATATCGCAGTAGCGGATACGGAGCTTTTCGGTCGAATAAGTAATCCGTTTCCCGCCGAAGGGAAGATAGTTGTACAGCAGTATCTGGTGCGCGAGGGTGGAAAATGGCGGGTGGCCACCGGTGATAGCGGGACGATTCAAAAATTCCTGAAAACAAACCCTTCCTTTGCCCGCAAGTTTCCAATTCGGCAACCACGAATTTACGTGAAACAGAGTGACAAGTGGATTGAGTTCAATCCGCAAGGTAAATAGTGAATGGTAAATGGTAAATAGTCTTAAGACCGGACCACCGGGTTAAATAGTGGCCTCCCCATAACAAATCTATTTACTATTTACCATTTACTATTCACCGTTTTTCTCAGCTCAGCAACAGATCCTCAAACGACAACTGCGCATCGTCTACTCGTTCGTTGAATTCGCCATGACGAATCCGTGAGCGAGGCACGTCGAGAGCTTCGCGCACAGCGTCGAGATGAAAGCGGATAATATGCGGGGTGACTCGAACGGAAGGAATACGGCGCTTGCGGGCAAGCCGTCGCACCGTTGATTCGCTAACTTGCAGCACTTTAGCAAGCTGGCGAGCAGTCAGAAATTCTTCACGCTCTTCCATAGCTTAGGATTTGGTAATCCTATAGCAAATACAAACCTGCATCCAAATATAAAACAGAATAAAGGGTGAGCGAAGGTTCCTAAACCAGTGGAGCGGGTGACAGCATAAAGCCTGGGGTGTAGCGCAGCGGAACCCCAGGAACCGCGGATTGAAAAGACACCAGCCCCGCGGAGCGGGCGACAATTAATTCGTCCGTTTAGAGGTGGGCACCGCCCACCGACGCAACGTGGCTGAAACCAGTCGCGTAGATAATCATAGGTTGATTCCTTACCCCTATTGTTTCACCCTGGTCGCACCGGTGGGCGGTGCCCACCTCTAAACGAACGAATTAACTGTCACCCGCTGCGCGGGTTCAGAACTAAACAGCTACTTTGCCGGGAGCTTAATCGAAAGTGCGACGCGATAAATAGCGGCCCCGTCAACTTCCACGTCTTTACTAACTGATTCTCCGCCGCTCGGCTTCGCAGTGACTCGATACTTGCCGAGGTCCGGCGACAGGCGAAACACGAAGGCGCCGATTTCGTTACTGACGCGGCCGTCAATCTTTTTCACAGTTCCGTCATCCTGAATCTTTGCGAGTTCGACCCGAACGTTTGGCACACTGTGGCCGTCCTCATTAAAGACGCTGCCGCGAATGAAAGCTATTGAGCCTTCGTCGATCGCCAGCGCCAGGTTCTCGCCAAGCGAACGGGTCTTCCCTGCTTTGACTTCAACATTCTCAATCGTGCCTACGCTGAGTCCAGCCTTCCTAAGTGTTATTCCATAAAGCCCGGGCGAAAGGCGAGACACAAGGAATTCACCTTTTCTATCGGTCAACCCCCGCGCAACTTCGCGGTCGCCTTGTCTGACGACGATCGCGACCCCGGCGGGCGTGCCTGTTTCTACTTTCACCTTGCCTTTTACGCTGCCGGTGGACTTGTCCTGAGCGAGCCCGTTGCCCGCCAACATGACAACCAAAAGGAAGAATAGTGATCTATTGAGTTTCATTGATTTTTTCCTCTTCGGGACTCAGCAGCCAGACAGCCGTGATAATAACACCGTCAGCTCAATCGACGCAGACTCTAACCCTAAATGAGTGGATGCGGGGAACCTCTGGGCCTGTTGCCTTTCTACCCTCAACTTGGCGGCGTCCAATCCGCCTCGTATAATCCGAGCATCTGATCCAATGTCCGGCGAACTTTCGTTTGTCCGCACTCGTAACAGAAGAACTGATGCGGGAAACGCCAACCAAACGAAGGTCTGACCAAGTTGTATCGATTAGTGAATTAGCATTGAGATCAGCACGCCACCAAGATTCATACCGCAAACCGGTTGCCACCTCCAGCCCAACGTTGCCGCTCGGCGGCTACGTTGGGTATGGGCCGGTGAGGGAAGACGCAACCCCATCGGGGTTGAGGCGGATTTGAATTCGATACCCAGGGTAGCCGGGGCGGCAACCCTGGGCAGGAGGCCTTAACCGCTTCGCGGTACTTGATCCGAGTCCCCAGGGTTTATCGGACATCTGAAACAGCTACTCTCCAAAGCAGCAATTACGCAATGATCAAGTCTCGCCGGTTCATCAGACTAATTCATGTTTTGTATCTCGTCACTCTGCTTGGCATGACAATGCCCTCGCCTTGTCTGGCGCAGCAAACGGATCGACGGGCGCAACGCCCCCGTGAGGTATTTCCGAGAAAAGAAGAGCCGGATGAAGTCTTAAAGATCGATACCGATCTTGTTTCGCTCGATGTGGTCGCAACTGATGTTGAGGGACGGCCGATTCGAAATCTTCGTCAGGAGGATTTCAAACTATATCTGGATAACATTGAACAGCCGCTCTCGTTTTTTCAGGTGGAGCGCCGTAGCGGACAGCCTCGCCCGTTGGCCGTAGTATTTGCTCTTGATATTTCAGGCAGTATGACGGCTGACGAGATGGAACGGCTGAGAAGCGCCTTGAATGCCTTTTCAGCACGGCTGGCGGGCCACCGTGCGCTTTACGCTGTCATGGCCTTTGGCATGAACGTGAAAGTCCTACAGAAGTTTACTTCAGAACCGGACAAGCTTGATCGAGCATTCGAACGAATAGCTCGCGAGCCAAACGGACTTTCCACCCACACTTACGACGCAGTCGACGACGCCATTCGCTTGTTGGTCCGTCATGCGCCACGAACCAGGGAACGACGTCTGATGAAACGCGCGGTGTTGGTTGTGACCGACGGCTTTCCAGTTGGTGATACGGTTTCGTCTCGCACTGTCATCGAAAGAGCGAATGCCGCGGACGCGAGCATTTATGTAGTCACGCTTCCTTCTTATTCACGCGTCATGGCGGTTTCAACGCAAACGCCGCTGCCCACGCCTTTGGATGTTAGCGGACTTGCAGACCTGACTGGCGGCAGAAGTGTCTACGCCGAAGAGACTAACTACGACGCGCTATTTCGCGCCCTGGCTGAGGAGGTTACGTCGGCATATGTCCTTGCCTTCTATCCTCCGGAGCTGAAGCGCCAGGATGGCCAGTTTCACAGTGTTAGAATTGAGGGTCCGAGTGGGCTGACCCTAAGGCAAAGTCGTCCAGGTTTTCAGGCGGAGAGGAAAAGGCAGTAGGCACTAAGCAGAAAGCAGTAGGCAGAAAGCACGTGACGATCGACAACCCTGTGTTCTGGCTTACTGCCTTCTGCCGACTGCCTTCTGTTCTCTCAGAATTCGTCTTCGTCCTCGTCGTCGTCTAAATCGTCTTCCTCCACGATATCCAGCTCAACCGGATCGAGTCCTACAACTTCAAGATCTGTACCGCACTCCTCACACGAAACGGTTTCACCTTTGTCGGTGTCTGTATCTACGTGGACATCCGCATCACACTCGGGACATGTTCCAGTCGGCAACTTCTTTACCTCCCGCGAAAATTATCAAGGCAGTGCCGCACCAATACTAGCTGGTGAACCCGCCTGCAGTTATGATTGGCTAGCGACAATCTACCCGCGCCGCTTAGTTTTTGCAATACTCTTTTTCCATGGCCTTCGGGGCCGAAATATGGTCCGTGACGAGAAGAGAAACTCCGTGGATTTGCGGCGAAGAGTGTAGTTACGGAGCAGCGTGCACTAAGCTCTACACAAAAAGTCTTTCGGCCCCGTCCGCGCTTGGCGGACGGCTGAAAATTGCCGGGCGATTCAGCGCTGGGCTAGCAAGTTGCTGGGAGCGCAGGCATCCTGCCTGCATGCGTGAGCGTAGCTCACGCGGTTCGCGCTGACGCGCTCATTGCAGGCAGGATGCCTGCGCTCCCAGCTACTATCATTCATCCGCTGCGCGGACTGGTAGAACTACTTTTGTGCAAAGCCCATGCAGCCTGAACTTCACTGTGGATGTCCACAGCAACTCAATCCGTACCCAGCGGCGTATGCGGACGTGTTAACATGACGGCCTACTGTTTAGCGCCGCCTCGTAGACTGAATAGCCAGGCTTGATAATTCCCCCATGCTCGCGCTTCTAAAAAGGCAATATGGCTTCGCGTTGATACTTGGGCTTGCCCTTGTTCTTCCGATTTCCTACTTCAATCTGGCACGAAGCCGGAAGAGCCAATCCACACCGCGTTCGAACCAGGGGAGCAAGGGCCCAGCGACTCTTGATCATGCCCATTCAAACAATCTCCCTTCCGCTGTTTCATTAGACTCTGACAACGACGGAATTCCTGACAGCGCCGAACTTCAAAGCTTCATGGACCGCGAAAACTTTCGCCGGTGGTTAACCTTAATTGCCGAGGTCCAGTTTTACCGTTTAAGTAAGGAGTGGAACGCCGAGCAAAGAGACTGCGCCGGACTCGTGCGTTTTGCCTGGCGCGAGGCCTTGAGGCGTCACGACCGGGCCTGGTTTCAAAAGATGGGTCCGGGCTATAAGTCGATTGCGCCTGACGTCGCTCATTACAACCTTGAGCAAAGCCCGCTGGGTGAAAAGCTATTCCGCACAAATTTTGGGTCGTACGAAGAGGGCGACCTATCAACTGAGGCCTTTTCGGAGTTTGCCGACGCCCGCACGCTCAAAAGCTTCAATGCCCGGTTTGTCAGCCGCGATCGGCATAATGCTCAATCGGGAGATCTGCTCTTCTTCTATCAGCCCTGGGTTCAGAAATTTCCCTATCACGTGATGATTTATCTCGGCGACTCAAAGCTAAGCGATGAGCGGTCGTCCGACTGGGTGGTTTATGACACTGGCGCATCGCCAACCGACGAAGGGACCGTAAAGAAGGTCGAGCTGTCAGTGCTCGACCATCACCCCAACCCACGTTGGCGACCCGTGGAGACTAATCCGAACTTCCTGGGATTTTATCGACTCAAGATTCTTGACTAGCCCGAAGGAGGCTAAGCGTGTCTGAAATGAACTCTCGTTCTTATCGTGTCTTAACTGCTTCTCTGATCTATCTGGTGGTCATCGCCGGAGCACTCACAATCGCCACGCTGCGATCGCGCGCCAAAGCAAAACCGGAAATTATTCCGGAACCGCCGGTCGAAGAGACCACAAAGCCGAAAGCCACCAAGCCATTCTTTTCACTTTCAACCCATCGCACGTACGGAACCAGTGACAACCCCCGCCTTTGGGTCGATTACCAGGCCGTGGACCATCTGGATTTCCGAGTCTACCAGGTCAAGGATCCGCGAAAGTTTTTCACCGGGTTGAAAGATCCTCATCAGATGGGAAAAGACGAGGAGGAAGAAGTGGCCACCTCGTTGCCACACAAGAAATCGCTTCTGGAAAGAGTGCGCACTTTCAAGCGTTGGGCATACACCGGAATCAAAGCTTTCGTGCGCGGCCAACTGAAGCGCGATTCTCGAGAGGCTTTTAATCAAAAGTTTCGTAAGGAAGCTGATGTCGTTCGCACGCCGCTCAATGTTTCCGACTACGCGCGCGTACCTTTGCTCAATCCCGATCTGCTCGTCACTACCTGGCGGGAGCCGCTTCCGCCACTGGAAAATGAATACGACAAGCGAATGATTCCTTTAGGCAAGCGCAGCCCAGGCGTCTACCTGGTGGAAGCCGTTGCAAATGATCTGCGTGCATACACCGTCGTAGTCGTGACGGATTTAGTAATGATCGACAAGACGACCCAGGACGGCGAGCTTCTCGTTTACACCGTTGATAGAAAAACGGGTGAACCTCGTGGTGGGGCGCAAGTTGAGATAGTGAGGAAGAAGAAAACAATTGCCTCGGGAGTCACAGACAACCAGGGCATTCTTAGGACCAGGCTTGAAAAACCAAAGCCCGCCGAGAAAAAAGCCGGCGAGCCAGGGACGGGTGACGCTGCAGACGCGACTGATGGCGAAGTTGAATCCAACCCTCTTCTGATTCTGGCGAAGCAAAACAATAACTTTGCCATCTCAGATCTCGGATCGTTCTTCAACCTAAGTGGAGACGAGAGCGGGGACGGTGGGGCCGATGTCAAAGGCTTTGTTTATACAGACCGTCCGGTTTACCGGCCGGGCCATAAGGTAAATTTCAAAGGCATTGTTCGAGCAGTCGATGCCAACGGCGCATATAAACCTATCTCAGCGAATACGGTGAATGTCACCATTGAGGATTCAAATAGCGCAGCGATATACAACAAGGATCTGCCTGTATCACCACGAGGCACCTTCAATGGGGAAATCGAAATCTCGGACGAAGCTCCTTTGGGAAACTACAACGTCGTCGCCGAAGTAGATGGTGGCAAGTCGAGCGGCAGCTTTGAGGTAGCCGAGTACAAGAAACCTGAATACAAAGTGACCGTTTCGGTTCCCGCAAAATTCATTCAGACAGGCCAGAAAACCAACTTCTCAATTGATGCGCGTTATTTCTTTGGAGCGCCGGTGGCCAATGCCGAAGTCAAATACTACATCTATCGCTCGCGCTATTACGCCTGGGGCTATGGCGCAGACGATGCGGACGTAACCGGTGAAGCGTCTGACAACGAAGACGAGTATTCGCAGTATTACGGTGGCGGCGACGACATGGTCCAGGAGAGCGAAGGCATCCTCGACGCGCGTGGCCACATGAATGTCGAATTTCAGGTTCCGCAAACCGACGAGAACGACACCAATGATTACAGCTATCGCCTGGAGGCGCAGGTCACCGACTCTGCTCGTCGCACGATTGATGGCGCCGCAAGCTTTGTTGCTACACGCGGCAGCATCGTGGCGCATGCCGATCCGGATCGTTATGTCTACCGCAAAGGAGACGTGGCCAGGGTCGGAGTAACCACGAGCGATTACGAGGGGAAGCCCGTCTCTGCAAAAGTGCAACTGCAATTCGTGGAACGCACCTGGAC
>Ga0137394_10000941_pt1 | contig 20567 bp, 17 predicted proteins | sample czobulk116metaG_FD_108278 | JGI IMG/M metagenome (GOLD analysis project Ga0137394, IMG submission 108278) | Vadose zone soil microbial communities from Angelo Coast Range Reserve, California, USA - czobulk1.16 metaG | ecosystem: Environmental > Terrestrial > Soil > Vadose zone | place: USA...
ACAAAGCTTGTGCGATTTGCCATCAAATGGTCGAGTGCCTCCTGGATCAGCTTCTCGGTCGCGGTGTCCACGCTTGCCGTCGCCTCGTCGAGGATCAGGATCGGAGCATCCTTCAACAAGGCGCGGGCAATGCTCACTCGCTGCTTTTCGCCGACGCTCAGCTTGACTCCTCGTTCGCCCACTCGGGAATCGTAACCGTGCGGCAACTTCGAGATAAAATCGTGGCAATTTGCCGCTTTGGCGGCAGCGACCATTTCCTGTTCGGTAGCGTGCAATCTTCCATAGAGGATATTTTCGCGAATCGTGCCGTTAAACAAAAACGCCTCCTGGCTCACTACGCTGATCCGCGCCCGCAAGGACTCCAGAGTGAGGCGGCTGGTGTCGTGTCCGTCTATGGTAATGCGCCCGCCAGTCGGTTCATAAAAGGCTGCCAGCAGGTTAACGATGGTGGTCTTGCCCGCGCCCGTCGGACCGACCAGCGCCGTCATTTCACCTGGCCGGGCTTGCAGACAAACGTTGCGCAGGACGGTCTGCTCCGGAGTGTAGGCGAAATGAACATGTTCGTAGACCACTTCGCCCAGGATATCCGTCATAAGCGTTTCGCAACGTTTCGGGTTCGAAGTCTCCGCCGTGGAATCGAGAATATCAAAAACGCGCTCTCCGCCGGCCCGGGCCGCCTGCAGCATCTGGTTCAACCCATGCAACCGGCCAATCGGTTCGTAAAAAAGCGCCAGGAAAAACAGGAATCCGACCAGTTCTCCAATTTTCATGGTGCCGGCGATAACCAATTTGCCGCCGTACCACAACACGAGTCCGCTTCCCAACGCCGCGGCCAGACTCATGGCGGGCGAGTACGCGGCCCACGCTCTCATCACGCCCAAAGTCCCTTTGCGCAGATCATCAGCCCGCGCTGCAAAACGATCATCCTCGTGCTGTTGTTGGCCATACGCCTTGATCTGTCGAATCCCCTGCAAACTGTCCATGAGGAGCGCGTTCATGGCGCTGGCCGCCTGCCGTTGACCGCGATACCGATGATGCGCCGTCAATGTGTACCAGAGCGCGCCCATTGACAGGAGCGGAATCGGAATCAAAGCGATTAATGCGAGCTTCGCGTTGGCCAGAAAAAGAAACGTCAACACTCCCACCACGCTCAACAAAGCCACCGTCCCTTGCTCGGTGCCATCAATCAGGATTCGCTCCACCGAATTCACATCTTCAATCACGCGGGTCATCAGATCTCCGGACGCCCGTTGATCGAAATAGCCGAGCGGCAACCGCTGCAGCTTTGCATAGACATCGCGGCGCATGTCGTAGATGACATTTTGTTCGAAGCTGTTGTTGATCCGGATGCGAATGCTATTGAACAGATCCCGCAATACGAACGCCGCGATCAACGCTGCGACCGCAGGGCCAAGCATCTGCGAACGCCCATTTCCAATCACCTCATCGATAATGAATTGTGTCAGCTTCGGGAAGGCAAAGCTCAGCGCCGTCGACAATACCGCGCACCCCATAGTGCCGATCGCCATCCACGGATAAGGCCGCAGATAATGCGCGACCCGCCGAACCACTTCCCACGTCGACCGCGACTTCGACTTGAAGGTCGGATCAACCGGTTGAGGAATATGATGCCCAATTCGAGACATAGTCAGTGCGAGCCAGCCAGAATCGCCGTAGATTTTCCGCGCTCCTGTTGATCGCTCTCCTCAGGAATCAAGGGCCATTTCAAATTTCGCAATTTGAAAACTTGGCGGTTGCGGGTTTAGAGAGGTCCACGACGGCCAAAACTTAACGGTCAAACCATTCTCCGTCAACGGCGACACCGCTGCCGCTTGGTCGGCGCTCATTTCTCCTGGCGTTCACAGGGAGAGGACTGGGGCGACGGTGACGCTTTGCTACAGCCTGGCACTGACCAGCACTTCCAAGCGCATCAAAAGCCAATCGTGTCCTTGATTCGCGGGAACCCTCCGTTACAGTTCGAGCGAAGGAGCAATTAAGGGATTGCTTTGCAAGTGGACTGATTAGGATTAGGGATTAATTGAAAATGAAGGGATATTACTATGGCATATGAATTACCTCCTCTACCGTACCCCATTGACGCGCTGGAACCACACATCGACGCGCGGACCATGGAGATTCACCACGGAAAACACCACGGCGCCTACGTGACGAACGTCAATAAAGCGATCGCGGGCAAACCTGAACTGGAAAAGAAGAGCCCGGAAGCACTTATCAGCAATTTGAACGCCGTTCCGGAAGAGATCCGCACTGCCGTTCGCAACAATGGCGGTGGACACGTCAATCACACGATGTTTTGGAAGCTCATGGCTTCGAAGGCGGGCGGCCCTCCCAGTGGACGTCTCGGTGACGACATCAAAGCCGCCTTCGGCAGCTTCGAAGCGTTTAAAGAAAAGTTCGAAGCTGCGGGCGTCGGGCGGTTCGGCAGCGGCTGGGCCTGGCTGATCGTCAAAGGGGGCAAACTGGAGATCACCTCGACCCCCAACCAGGACAATCCATTGATGGAGGGGAACAGACCGGTCCTTGGTTGCGACGTTTGGGAACACGCCTACTACCTCAAATACCAGAACCGCCGGCCCGACTACATGAAAGCCTGGTGGAATGTGGTGAATTGGGCAGAGGCAAACAAAAACTACGAAGCGGCCAAGAAATAAGAACGGCAGAATAGTTCGCGAAGGCGCTGCATTCTTGCAGCGCCTTTTTTCTTTGAGACCGGAAACTGAATATTCCATTTTAGTGGTTCGGATGGTCTGCCGATAAGCTATTTGGATATGTATCCGAATTGGAAAAAGGGACTGAAGGTTGCGGCGGTCGCCGGGAGCATTGCGGCGGTCGCCTATATTGTTTACTGCATCTGGGTCTCGCAGCAGCCCGCTGTCGCCCAACATGGGCTGGGAGCCGCATTTCGGCCCTGGTGGCGCTGGGGCAACTGGCGGATTGCCGGCCTGGTCTTCTTCTGCGCGGGAACGTTTTTCGGGTTACTGACGGCGCTTCGGCCGGATCTCCGGAAGAAAAAGCCAACTCCTCCCTGCCTCGAGGCCGCCGACCAGGCGAGCACCCAGGTCTAATTACAGTTTGGGCGACGCCCGGGCGTTGCCGTTCAGCGCTTTTTGCGTACACAGGCGCATAGGCGCGTCGTCCTCCAAGCCCTTTCCCCGGTTTTGGGACAGCAACAGGATCTCTCCAGGGGTTTTTACCCGTCAACCTGTCAACAGTGTTGCTACTGTGGAGTTTGAGAAAGCGGGATCCGTCAGGAGAGCCGTCAACTAACGTCAATGACCATCCAACATAGATGACGAATGACGAAGCACCACCGCAGCTCATTCTGACTCACACCACCAGGCTTTTTGTTTCGAAAGGGTCATGGGGCTGGTTTGCTTGCGCGTCGAGGTCATCGGCCTCATAAATTCAGGTTAGCAAAGGAACCGAATGCGCAAATGGCTACTAGCATCCTTCGGCATCGCGCTTGTCGCAGGGGTTGTGGCGATTCGCAGTTCCTCGGAATCACACGAATCCATCACATTCGAATTTATCGACTCGATCAGCCGTCAACGCGTCCCAAACGTGTCCGTATCGATTAGGGAACAGAGCACGCCTTACTTTCCTGCGGTTTGGAATTTCGTCGAGAAGGTGGGCCTGCTAAAAGCTCCGTCACCGAAACATCGTGCTTGTGCGGAGGGAATTCTAAAGGCCTACCCACTCGTGAAACATCCTCGACATCGCATTTCTTTGTCCTGTAGTGCGCCGGATCACTTACCAGCCGAGGTTTATTATGCAAATGGAGCCATCCACGTCGACGAGGCCGGTCTCGGCTGTTCGATGATGATCTATGTCGTGTACCCAACGAATCGTGTCGTCAGCATTCCTCTGCAGCGCTTCATCCTTCAGGGACTTCATTAAGGCGCCGCAGGGCGGAGAGCCTTTCCCCCATCACACGGTATCCGCCGATACGACCGGGCTAGCCTTCGGTTCTCTGTTATCCCAGAGGGAGTACAGGAGGCGGAAAGCAGGTTTGTTCACCTATTCTTTCGGTTTTGTTAACAAACGGAGTAAGAGCCGTTCCGTTTGTTCAATCGTTCGCTCAGATGACGACTTTGGATTAAGAACAAGCTCGAAGAGATCATTCTCAGGCGTGGCGACAAATCCGGACATTAACCGATATGGTTTGAACAAGGAGATATTAGCCACTCCACAGTTTCGGAGAAAGTGATTCGCAAAATTTTCAGAGCTGAAAAAGGGGAATACCTGGCGACCGTCTCGCTCATAATTGAACGGGTGAATAGAATCGTCGTCGCCAACCTGGCTCACATCGATGTGGTGTTCGGCAATTACGTCCCAAGCGGCCGGATCTTTCAGGTCCTGAATGACGGGTACGCCGCGCAGCCCGACAGCCAGGACCCAAATATCGGCGGCAGCCAATGTGCGAATGAATTCTTCGGATTTTGCTTTGTCGACCCCAAGGCGTGAAATCGAATCTTCTGCGGGGTCGGGCTTTGGTTCGTCTGACCACTTCACTGTGCTCTGCGGCATAAAAGATCCGCCGCAGTCGCATGATAGCCCGGCATTTCCTTCGGCGGCAGTCTCGCACTTTGGGCAGATCGTCCGATGAATGGCGCTGTGAAGCTTGCGTTTGCCTTCGCGTCGAGATATCCACCAGCACAAAGGAAGTATTACAATTGCCACGATCGGCAACCGCTTCCAGAAACTTCCGGAGCCGCCTGATTCTGCGACTACTGCGAACTGCGCGCTGGCTACCCAACCACCGGCCAGCATTAGTGATAGCACCACCCAGACCATGCCGCCGATTACCAGCCCGTGGGAGCGGGCCTCGCGGACCGCAATCTTGTTCCATTGCTCCCGTTCGCCGGCTGTTCGTTCCACCCACATTGGCGTGTTGTGATTGCTTACGAGTTCACGGGTGTGGGTGCAATTTCAATCCTGATTTTGAATTGTGGTTAGGGACTTTCCAGATCTCGCAGGAATGATTTTAGGGGGCCGAAGAGGGAATGTTCCCAGGGCCAGATCCCGGCCTGGGCTGCGCGTCCGACCAAAGGGTCGCTAATGTTTTGAGTGGCGAGGTAGGCGAATGCTCGCGCTTTGAATAAGTTCCGGGGAGATGTCCCAGTCGCTGTATCCATGCACGAAAAGAAAGTATTTACACAGCTAGCAATCGCGTCGGTCTTCACCGAATCGAAACAGAGTGTCTCAAGCATGCCGTCGTCGACGCAGTTAGGGAGCATGAACACGCCGACACGAGGGCGGGTTTCTGTAAATTGGATTGGCGTTGCGGGGATGGGTTGACCTGCCGCCTGTAGGGCTGAACAAACGCTTTGGAAAGCCCGATCGGCCGCCGAAGGAGGTGTCGGACTGGCAGGATCGACCGTTTCCGCATCGCGGATGATTGCCAACGCAGTAACAACAGTTTTGAACTCAGGACGGTTGCAGAATGCCACGAGAAAAGGCCGAAGTTTCTCTACCGCCCCAAAATCGTGAATTTCGATCTCCTGAAGGCCGACGTTGTTGCGGAGTTCCGTGAAGAAGATGAAAGGCGTTCTTCCTTCGACAAGCAATTGTGCTCGCTTGGTGATTGGCCGCTCAGGGGACTTTCGCGGGTCCATCAACGAACCTCTAGTTCGGCATGCAACGACGTCTCGAGCGTCTCGCGGTCGTAAGTGATGGCTTCGATTTTTCCATTTACCCGTTGCAAACGATGTAGAGCGAAATTGTAATCTGAAGATGCCGCGAAGGCCTCGTGCGCGGCGACGATGCAGCCCCAACTATGGGTGGTAGCGAACACCTGGATATCTTCCGCTTCCGCGAGTGCGGCAATCCCTTTCCAGACCTGCGTGAGCACAGAATAATGGAGACCGTTCTCAATCTCATCGATGAGGAGGACCTTGGCATTCGAGACCATCATCTCAGAGAAAAGCGTTAGGAGTCGGCTGAAGCCCTGACCCATTTGCGTGGCTGGGATGAAGTGGGCAAATCCCAGATGTGCGTAAACCAGAGGTTGGCTTGTGATCTTTGAGTAGCGGAGCTTTTGCAAACGCGGCTCGATGATCCGCATCAAATCAAGGATTTTTTCTTCACCTCCGGCTGTGAGCGAAACCTGATTGTAGAGCCAAGTTCCGTTACTTTGTACGCGAAGCGTGATGGTAAATTACCGGTGGGCGCCCGATCATTGCATTCTTTCCATCGTCCCGCGACCTTGCAACAAACGGTTGGTTTGTTAAACCGAAGACTGCATGCTCAAATCGCTTGCTTCGGCGGCCCGCGCTTATCTGGCTTTTAAATCCGAGCGCGAGCGGCGCCGCCTCATCGGCCTGCGCTCACCGCAACGACCCTCCATTGGGAAAGCCCGGAGACTTAAGAGCAATCGGCGCTGGCAGGAATGGGAGATCAAGTGGCTCGGCAAAGTGTCTGATCCGGTCGCCGTCCGGAAGACAGGCCGCACCCTCTCGGCTGTCTCAACCAAACGGGTCGAATTAAAAATTCCCGCCGTGCGGACTAATAAAGTTCCCTGGACCAAACAACAAATAGCCCTGCTCGGAAAACTGCCGGACCGCGATGTCGCGCGCCTGATTGGCTGTACCTACGGAAATGTCTCCCGCAAGCGTTTGGAGCTGCGCATTCCGTACCAGGCTCAAAAGCTTCGCTACTGGACCGCCGATGAAGATCGGCTCATTGGGTCGATGCCGGACGCCGACCTCGCTCAGCGGTTGCGTCGCTCGCGCGAGGCCGTGCAAGCACGGCGCGAGAAACTGGGCATTGCCGTGGCCCCCAATCCCAAGTTCCGGCCCTGGACGGCCCAGGAGATCGCGCTTCTGGGCACCCGGACAACGAACTAGCTCGCCGATTTGGTCGCAACCAGTCTTCGGTCGAACAAAAGCGGCTTAAGCTGAGAATTTTCAGCCAGAAGACGCTCGAACAGGCTTGGGCGCCGCGCGACGAGGCGCTTCTGGGCACCATGCCCGATGCGGAGCTCGCCAAACGCCTGGGCCGCTCTGTCGTGGCCGTTGCCATTCGCCGCCGACTCAAGCGGCGCCCCTATGTGGCGGCGCAGCGCCGATTCTGGACCAAAAGGCAAATCCGCCTTTTGGGTCGTTACCCCGATTCTGAGGTGGCGCGCCGGCTCAAGCGCACGCGCGCGTCAGTGACGAGCGAACGTCGACGTCTCGGCGTGCCGGGTTGCCTTCGAAAGGCAAAGCGGCAAAGCTGAAAGTTCCGTTGCTGAGGGGAAGATCGGAAGATCGAAGGGGGTCGAAGTTGCTCGACAAGTCTTAAGTAGGCGTTTATTGAGCGCATCGTCAATAGCATCAACGAAGGGATCGTTAAATATCAGTGATCATGTTCGCTCGATGGCCTACTGGGGACAGTTGGACTGAACCCGCGACCAGGGAAAATCTTCGCGGCGTGGCTTCGTGGCCCGTTCAATTCATCGGGCGCTCCCGTTAGTCTCCGCCGCCGCATCCCCCGCAGCCGCCGCCGCCACAGCTTCCACCGCCGCAGCTTGCGCCGCTTGAGTCGAAGCTGCCGCAATCTGCCCCGTTCTCGGGTCCCAACCACTTGCGCAATTGCGCCTGGCCGATCTCTTCGAGAATCCCCACGCCGAATAGTCCCACGGCCAGCGGCAAGAGCGTGGAAGCAGCGCTGCCGGTGACGCCGAGCGGGTACTGTTGAAGCTCGGAGTATTTTTGCTTCAACTTGGCGAGGGCGTTGTCGGCGCGGCGCGTTCGATGCGGAAGGCGGCCGAAGAGCAGGAGGGCGACGACCAGCGACAGGCCGCAGAGCAAGGTGAGCCAGGTGATCGGTTTGTCGCGCATCAGGCCGATGTAGGTTTTGACCAACCCTGCGAGGGGGACGGTCAGTGCGAGGAGCAAGGGGATCCATCGGGCGGTCTGGGCGGCGGGGTCGGAGAGGAGCAGGTCTGATTTCTGCAAACGGTTCACGATTGGCTCGATTACGCCCTTTACGTGCTCTCGCACTTCTTTGAAGGAGGCGCCGTTGTAGGAAGCCACGCGGTTATAGACGGCTTGTTCGACTGGGTGCGCGCCGTCCTCCAACGCAAGGCCGGCGCCTGGCTGCAAGCCCTCGAAAATGCGCTTGGTAATGACACGACTGGAAAAGAACTCCTGGGTGAGATCTTCCGCTTCGGGAGGCTTGTGGCCCTTGCGCCGCAGATAGGCATAAAGAGGATACCAGTACGATCGGCAAAGTTTTTCGAGAGCCGATTGCGCTTCAGGTGAAGCGGTTTGAGCGGCGGCGAGAACCACGCTCCAATGCGTCGAAGCAAAGCGGGCCTGGCTATCGTGCGTGGGCTCGGGAGTCGCATCGGCCGCAGGCATGCCTTTGTATAGGGTAGATTGGGGAAAGAGACAACGCTTGAGGTAACGGCGGGGTAGGATGCGGACAGGAATGTCCGCGCTCCGATTAGCGCGCGAGTTTGAAGGTGGGTTTGGTCATGGTGGAGGCGTAGAAGATGTCGGATTTGGGGTCCCAGGCGTAATTGGGGCCGACGCGGCCGATACCGAAGCCGGCGGGCAAGGGCGCGGCGAATTGCCAAGTTTTTCCGCCGTCTTTGGTTTCCTGGAAGCCGGTTTTGCCGACGACGACGAAATGAAGCGGGTCGCGTCCGAACCAGGGGCCGAACATCGCATCCACTGTCGCGCCGAGATCGGTCCAGGTTTTGCCTTTGTCTTTGCTCACGAGGACGGCTTTGCCAGTGAGCCAATAGCCAACGCTTCTGAAGATGACCGGGACGGCGGCGAGCGGGGTACTTGTCGAAACCTGCGTCCAGGTTGCGCCCGCATCGGTGCTGCGAAAGATCCCTTTTTCTTTGGCTTTGGTTGCGACAAAGGTTTTGCGGTCGAAAACGCCGAGGCCGCTGAAACCTTTTTCCAAATCGCGCCAATTGGCGCCACTGTCATCGCTGGTAGCAAGCATTCCGCCGCTCTCATGGCGCAAGGCAAGGACGCGTTTGTTGGTGTCCTCCCAATCGACCGCACCAAAGTCAAAGTGGGTGGCCTTGGACTTGGCCCAGGTCCTACCGCCGTCGGTCGTGATGGCGCTGCTGCCGTAAATCATGAAGCAGAAGAGACGGCGTCCTTCGGGATCGAAGTTGAGCGCCCAACCGGTCTCGCAACGGCCGCCGATATTTTTGTCGTCGATGCGGGCGAAAGTGTCGCCGTGGTCGGAGCTCTTCCATAAGCCCTGATCGTTGACGACCATGAAGACATCCCCGGAAGCGCGGTCGACTGTGACACCGGCGGTGGGGCCGGCGTAGCCAGGTTTGACCTGGGAGGTGACGGAATCGGAGATGTTCACCCACTCGGCGGCAGTGGCCGGAAAGGACGAAAGGCAGATCAGGGCAAGCAATGATTTCATTTGGTTCCGATGCAGTAGAGGTTCTTGTTTCCACGGAGAAATATGTTTCCGTCCGAGACGGCAGCGCTGGCGCGACTTTCTTCACCAATGTCGTTGGTCGCGAGCAGTTCCAACTTCGGACCGGCTTTGATGACGTAGGTTTTGCCGGCGCTGGCGAAATAAATTCGTCCGTCAGGGGTCGCGAAGGGACTCGCCCAAGTGGATACACCCGCGAGCCTTTCACTGAACAGCAATTGGCCGCTCTTTAAATCGATGCATTTGAGTATGTCTGGATTGTGAGTGCGGAAGACCCACCAGTTGCTGGAGGCATTGGCGCCTTGTGAGTTGCTCACACAAATAGCCGAGGAGAGGCCCTCGGGAATTTGCGGGAATGTCCATTTCAAGTGTGTTCGAGTGACGTCGCCGGCGCCGGAGGCGTCTACGCAGACTGCTTTGCCGCCGCGGCCGCTATCTGAGAAAACGAAGCCCATGGCAAAGGCGGGCGAAGAAGCATCGCCTTGCGCAGCGCACCACCAAATGGTCTGGCCGTCGTCCGGATCGAGCCCTTGAATGGCATTCGACGCACTCACCAACATTTGCTTCTTTCCGTTCACCGTGACGATGGCTGGGGTGCTGTGCGCAAACGCCACGTTCGGACGCTTCACCTCCCAGCGAGTGTCGCCTGTTTTGGCGTCAAAGGCGATAACGCTCGAGGTCTTGTTGTTTTGGTCGCAGTCAAGAATCACGGTGTTTCGATAGAGAATGGGACTACTGCCCATGGCGACGTCAAAGTTGTATTTCTGGAGCTCGCGCCGCCAAACAATATTGCCTTCGGAATCGAGCGCGGCGATGACGGCAGAACCGAACACGGCGAAAATTCTCGTGCCATCGGTGCAAGGTGTGGGAGCGGCGTAGCCACCGCGCAAATCCTTCAAGAGCCAAGGCCCCGGCGGGACGCTCGAGTTCCAAAGCAGCTTGCCGTTCTTTCGATCAAAACAGAGCAGGTGATGTTCGACCGGCTGATTACTTGCGTAGGTGATAATGACGCGCTCGCCCCAAGCAATCGGAGAGGAATAGGCGTTGTCGCTTTTTGGAAGCGCTACCGTCCAGAGGATGCCCTCGCCGGTCCGGGCATTCCAAGTAAGCGGCAGATTTGCCTCGGTGGTGTATCCCCAGGTGCTCGGCCCTCGAAATTGAGGCCAATTGGCCGCCGATGACATCCCGGGGAGCAGTATCATAGCGATCGCTATGGCGATGCAGCGCTGCATTAAGCGGAGGACCTCCTCTCCCCGTCCCTCTCCCGGATCCGTTAAGGCGGGGACCGATGAAAGGAACCTTCTCTCCTCCGTCAGACGGGAAACCGAGTCAGTAATGGATTGAAGGTTTGTCACTGTTAAGATTAGGAGTATAAGAAAATCATATGAGCACGCCGCAAGAGGAATCGTCGAAGGATTCCTCGGCCACTCAAGGGAGTCCGCCGAGTGCGGTGAAAGCTCCGCCCGTGATCCCGGGCTTTGAGGCTTCAGGAGAAGACGCAGCAATGAACCAACGCCTGATCTCCCGTATGCGTGTTGGCCTACTGATTATAGGCAGCCTGTGTGTTCTTTCGATGGGTATCGCGGCGACTGCGTTTATCCAGATGCGACGCGAGCGCGCAAAGCTCACGAAAGAGCTGACGGCATTGAAAGCCGAGATGGTGCGATATGGACAGCCAGTGGAAATCCATAATTCAAATTGGGGAACGGTCCTTGACGCGGTTGATCCGGCAATATTTCCCAGCAGTGATCCACGCGATCCGCGGATGGGCGCGCGCATCCAGCAGTACGTGCCGCGAGCGAACAAGGCCCAAACATGGGAGTTGCGTCCAGCGCAAGGCGCAATGGCTGCAACCGAGCCGTTGCCGGCCAGGGCATATATGAATCACGCTTTAATGTTTCAACGCAACCGGGACTTCCCCAAAGCGATCCAGGCGTTTGAAAACTGCATCCAGTTGTATCCGGAAAACAGCGACGCCTACCAGGGGCTTGCCATGGCGCTTCGCGAGTCGGGCAATTTTTCGCGAGCCATTTCGGTCCACGATCAGGCGATTGAACGGGACTCGAAACGGCACGAGTTCTACTGGGAACGCGGGATTACCTACCTGCGGATGCGTGAACTGGATAAGGCCATTAACGACTTTCAGGCCGCCCTCGAACGAAACAGCGGGTTTGGAAATGCGGAGCTTGGATTGGCTATGGCCTATCGGGAGAAGGGCAGCCTGGCTGAGGCGTTGGCGCATCATGACAAAGCGATTGGGATCGACCCGCAACAGTCGTGGTTTTATCGGGAGCGCGCAACCACCTACGAACGCAAAGGGGAGGCGCAGTTGGCACAGGCCGATCTGGCGAAGGCGCGTGAGCTGGACGCCACCAAACGTCCAGAGAAATAAACGCTGTTGAACTGCGGGCGTTTGTTGCCAATCTTTAGCGCAACCGTGAACGGATTCCGGAATATGCAGTATGCCCCACCCTTTGTTGATGACTCCCGCGCCGGGCGAACGCCTGGTGCGTTTTGTTGGTGATCGAATCGAATTTCGATTGGCCCCGGCCTCCGGCGGACCTCTTCCTCCGGGCTGGCAGGCTTTTCTCCGCACCAATTTAGGGCGCGCGGCCATTCGCCGGCAGGAAATCATTCGGGCGCAGAGCGGACGCCTGGCCCTGGCGCATTCGGCATGGCGCGATATTCCGATGCAGGTCGAAAAAGGCGAATGGCGTCGGGAAATCACGTTGACTGAGACAGGTTATTTTCGAGCAAAGGCCTACGTGACGGATGAACACGGACGGCAATTGTGGCCAGAAGGACCCGACGCGGGCGTCAGCATTCATCCAGACAGCTATCGCACGGCGAACACGCTCTACTGTGCTTTCGTGCGAATGTTCGGACCGACCAGAACGGCAACCTCGACGAAAAATCCAACGCTCGAGGAGCAATTGAGCGAACTGGATAAGCGCGGCTACACAGTGATACCGCCATCAGGAAAGCTGCGCGACCTGATCAAGCACCTTCCACACATCATCGAGACGCTTGGCTGTCGCATCGTGCAGTTGCTGCCAGTAAGTCCGACGCCGACGGTTTACGCCCGGATGGGGCGCTTCGGAAGCCCGTATGCGTCGCAGGACCTGACGGCCATCGATCCGGCACTGGTCGAGTTCGACCGGCGCACGACCGGCGTCGATCAGTTTCGCGAGCTGACTTACGCTGCGCATAGCCAGGGCGGCAGAATCTTTCTGGATCTTGTGACCAATCACACAGGGTGGGGAGCGCGACTGCAGGAAACGCATCCGGAATGGTACCTGCGCGCGCCGGATGGATCGTTTGTGAGTCCGGGCGCCTGGGGCGTGACCTGGGAGGACCTGGCGGAGCTTGACCATCGCAATCCTGAGCTGTGGGAGAACCTGGCTGACGTTTTCCTGGTCTGGTGCCGGCGTGGAGTGGACGGATTTCGTTGCGATGCCGGATACAAAATCCCAGTGAATGCGTGGAAGTACATCACCGCCCGAGTTCTGGATGAATATCCGGAAACGATTTTCCTGTTGGAGGGACTGGGAGGGTCGTGGGAAGCCACAGAAAACCTGCTGACGGAAGGAGGCATGCAATGGGCTTACTCGGAGTTGTTCCAGAACTACTCCGGCCACGATGTGGCCTCGTATCTCGATTATGCGTTGCGCCAAAGCGCCCGCGTGGGCATCTACGCCCATTACAGCGAAACACACGACAACGCCCGCCTGGCGCAACGAGGGCGCGGCTGGTCGCTGATGCGCAACCAACTTTGCGCCTTAACCAGCGTAGGCGGCGCCTACGGATTCACCTGCGGCACAGAATGGCTCGCGACAGAAAAGTTGGAAGTGCATCAAAGCCGCGGGTTGGCCTGGGGAAATCCGGAAAATCTGCTGACTGAACTCGGGCGGCTCAATCGACTGCTTTCCGATCACCCCTGCTTTCTGGACGGAGCGACTCTGACGCGGCTGAGCGGTGATGATTCTCCTGTTTATGCGCTGAGCCGGGTTTCGGCGGACGGATTGGACCGCGTTCTGGTGCTTGTGAACACCGATGCCGAAAAGCCACAACCATTCGAACTTTCGGAATCGCTTTTCCGAGAGCTGGGCAAACCGTCATTCGATCTACTGACCAATCGACCGATAGCTCGCGACTTGCAACGTCTGTCGCTGGCGCCGGGAGAATCGCTCTGCTTATCGCCGTCGGCCGTTCCCGCCGGTCTTTCCGGAAATCAATATCGGATCGCGCGCGCGCAAGCCGCCTGGGCAGTGACCTGCGTGAGCCAAACGAGACCGAGCGAAGAAATCGGGCCATTCGACTGGCGCGAGTTGGCCCGACGCGTTGAGGCGGGGCCGCAACAATTCCTTTCTGCGCTGGCCATTCTTAACCCGCAACTGCTCAGATCCGATTTGGTGGCTGCGATCGACGAAGCAAAGTCGGCCAGCCCCTTTCCAAACGTCGTCACCTGGGAGCTGATCGATGCTCGCCGTATCACGCCTGTCCCACCGGGGCATTGGCTGCTGATTTCGGACCTTTCCCCATTTCGAGCCCGCGTGGTCACCAGCGAGGCTTCCAGACATCTAGAGTCGATCTCCTGCGGATTGACGCACATCGTGAGTTTTGCGCCAAACCAATTCCGGGGAGATGCCCGCTTGCTTTTGGAACGCTACTCGGAGGAGCAATCCAACGTGGAAGCGGGTCTCCGTTTCCTGGGCTCAGAGCCGGATATTCGCGAGCTTTTGCAACTGGATGTTAACGGGCGGCCCCCGGAACTGTCTCGTGAGACCGGTTTGGTGCTTCTCACCAATGGGATCGGTGGCATGGCGCGGATGCAAGTGAACCTCGGGGAGGTCAAATCGAAATACGACTGCGCGCTGGCGGCCAACCTGCATCCGACGGTGCCGGTTGATCGACAAGTGTTCGTGAAACGCGTTCGGGCCTGGGTGCTGGCGGATGGCTTTATTTCGCGTTTGAACCAGGAGAGTTTGTTGAGTTTCGTGCCCGGACCGCCAGCCAAGTGGCGTTTTGTGGCCAGCGCAGGGGATGGCCAAGCCGTGGAGATTGATCTCACAGCCGACATGCTGCCGGAGCGCAATACGACTGTTTTCCGCTTTACGCGCCCGTCCAAGTCTCCCGGATTTGGAAAGGACCTCGCTCCCGATGCCCGGGTGAGCTTGACCGTGCGTTTTGATATTGAAGATCGAAATTTTCACACGGAAACGCAACGGAACTCCGGGGCTGAATTTCACTTTTCATCCAACAGCCACCGTTTGTTGGGACGGCCTGGGTTCGAATTCACGCCAGCGCCCGATCGGCAGCTCCGAGTCTTTGCGGATTCGGGGCAGTACCAGCACGAAGCGGAATGGTCCACCGGACTGTTTCATGCCGTGGAAGCCTCGCGAGGACAGCCTGATCATGGCGATGCCTACAGCCCAGGTTGGTTCGATCTGCCAATGCCTGCAAATTCAGCGGTGACGTTGACGTGCACTGCCGATCGCCAGGATCCCAGCGGCGAGCAGGTGGCCAGGTTCGATGACAGGCGTTCAGATCTCAATGCACTCGCCATTTCCCGAGCCAATCTGCCGTCAGGCGATGCATTCGGACGGCAGTTAGTGCTGGCCGTGCAGGCCTACGTAGTTCGCCGCGACCAAGGCAAAACAATTATTGCCGGTTACCCGTGGTTTTTGGATTGGGGCCGTGACTCCCTGATTTGTGGGCGCGGTCTGATCTCCGCCGGAATGATCAAAGAGGTGCGTGACCTGCTAGTGACATTCGGCCGCTTCGCCGAGAGGGGCACCATACCGAATATTATTCATGGGGAAGACGTATCGAATCGCGATACCAGCGATGCGCCTCTCTGGTACGGGGTGGTCTGCGAGGAATTGGCTGCTGCTGCTGGCGAAGACATTTACACCGAACGTGTCGATAGCAGGGGAAGGACGGTGCGGCAGGTGCTCACCGAAATTGCTCACGGCTATCTGAGCGAGACACCCAATGGCATTCGCGTCGATCCTGACTCGGCGCTGGTTTGGAGCCCGAGTCACTTCACCTGGATGGATACAAATTATCCGGCGGGAACGCCGCGCGAAGGTTACCCGATCGAAATCCAAGTGCTGTGGATTCGGCTCCTGCGCCAACTCGCCCGCCTTCAGCCGGAGGAGCGGCGTTGGCAGGAACTTGCTGAACGAGCCGAGAAATCGCTCCAGGACTATTTCTGGATGGAAGCAGCGGGGTACTTCAGCGATCTGCTGAGCGCTCCTGGCGGCAAGCCCGCTCGCGAGGCTGCAGTCGACGATGCGCTCCGCAGCAATGCGCTGTTCGCGATTAGTTTGGGCTTAGTCACTGGCGAGAGGGCGCAACGTCATGTCCTGGCTGCGCAAAAGTATCTTGTCATCCCCGGTGCACTGCGCTCGCTGGCGCCGCTGCCAGTCGTTCGTGAGCTGCGGATATCCAGCGCAAGTGGACGGCTGCTAAACAATCCTGTCGAACCGTATGCAGGACGGTATGAAGGGGACGAGGATACCTCAAGAAAGCCCGCCTACCACAATGGCACAGCCTGGCTCTGGACGTTTCCCAGCTTTTGCGAAGCGATGGTTCGCGCCTGGGATTATCGCCCGGCTGCAATCGCCGCCGCGAGGGCGTATCTAGGAAGCTTGGATCGGCCGTTAAGAGAAGGATGCGTCGGCCAACTACCCGAGATTATGGACGGGGACGCACCGCACACACAGCGCGGTTGCGATGCTCAGTCGTGGAGCGTCACCGAAGCGTTGCGGGTCTGGAAGCTCCTGAATTCACCGCGTTGACGGCGTCGTCAGCGACCGTTGTCAATATCCACGCTGTGGCCCGGGACGCGAGGCTGTCCGTTAGGGCGCATGTTTTGGTAGCTCTCCCTATTGTATCCGAGGTCATCCATGTCATTGACTGTTCGGTTGGAGTCCGAACTAGTGCCAGTGGTAGTGTCGGTCGAAGCCCCAGTGCCTCCACGAAAATGCGAACAGCCACCCAGGAGCAGAGCGGCTAAACCAATAAGAGTTGAACGTTTCATAAACAGTTCCTTTGTCTGATTCAACTAACACCATCAGCAGGAGGAGACAATGGGGCGAAATAACCACGAGTTTGCGGGCCGGGCGATAATTATAATTATCTCTATTGACATACTATAGATTAGCAGGCATTCTCTTGGCCGGATGAAAAACGTCGAAAATTCGGCGCAAAACGGCGATTGGCACGTTCTGCTTCAGCGGCAGATCGCATCGGTGCGTTATGGCACAGTCCAGATCGTAATTCACGATTCGCGGGTCGTTCAGATCGAGACAACGGAAAGATTCCGGGTCGAACACCCGGCCAAACACCCCATATCCAGAGAAATCAAAGCCTACTAGGCATCTAGCGGCAGAAAAATGCACACGAGGAACCGACCGATTGATTGAAGGAGGTTTCACGCAAGTAAGGACAATAGAATGAGATTGCACAGGTGCGCCGCGTTGGCGGCGATGTTGAGCATGCCAGCAGTGGTCTCGGGAGCGGACGATATCGAAGCGCTCAAGAAACAAATCCAGGAACTCGACCAGAAGGTGAGAATCCTGGAGCGGAAAAACGAACTGAATGCGGAATCGGCGGAGACCAAGAGCAAAGATTCTCCTCGCCTGACTGCGGGCACAAGCGGGTTCAGCTTCAGCTCAGCAGATACCAACTTCGTGCTGAAGGTGCGTGGATATGTCCAGGCAGACGGCCGCTTTTACGTGAATGATCACATCCCGGCCAACGATACCTTCCTGATGAGGCGGGTGCGCCCGATCTTCGAAGGAACCGTGTTCAAGTACTACGATTACAGGATCATGCTCGATTTTGCGTCGGGGATTAATAGTTCAGCGGCGAACAACGGCTTTCTTCAAGACGGCTATTTGAACATTCACTATTGGCCGCAATTCCAAATTCAGGTGGGGAAATTCAAGCCGCCGGTCGGGTTGGAGCGATTGCAATCGGGCGCCAACCTGCTGTTTGCAGAGCGAGGTTTGCCAACGCAGCTTGTACCCAATCGCGACGTGGGCATCCAGCTCCATGGCGAGCTTTTCAATGGGGCGTTGAATTACCAGGCCGGCGTGTTCAATGGCGTTCAGGACGCAGGCAGCGGGGATTCGGATGTAGGCACAGACGATCACAAAGATGCCGCAGCGCGGCTGTTTGCACGGCCGTTCAAGAATACGAAGATCGGTCCGTTGCAGGGACTGGGAGTGGGGGTTGCGGGCACCTATGGAAATCAAGCCGGCACATTGCCAACATTCCGAACGCCGGGACAACAAGCCTTCTTCTCCTACGCGACCGGTTCGGGAAATACATTCACGAACGTGGTGGCGGATGGAGAACATTGGAGACTGGTTCCGCAGGCGTATTGGTACTGGGGACCTTTTGGCGTCTTTGGCGAATATGTCATTTCTTCGCAGAAAATCCGCCGTGATGTGCTGACTGCTCCGACCAATGCCGTCAGTTCTGGGTTCGATACCGCGCACAACGGCGCATGGCAGGTGGCTGCGTCGTGGTTCGTGACCGGCGAGCAAAATTCGTTCAGCCCTGTTACTCCCAGCCATCCATTAAACTTTGGAGGTGAAGGATGGGGTGCGTTGGAACTTGCAGGACGATACGGTGAACTTACGCTGGATGACGAGCTATTCGGCGGGGGCGGCGCGCCCTCATTTGCCACCGGAGCATCCGCCCGTAAAGTTCGTTCATGGGGCGTAGGAGTGAACTGGTATTTGAATAAGAACATCAAACTGACGCTGGACTATGACCAAACCAAATTCCGAGGCGGGAGCAAACGGCCAGGCGCTGTCACCGCGCAGGATGAACGAGTGATTATCAGCCGGGCGCAATTCTCTTTCTAAAAACTCAACTGAAAAGCAACAGTTATGACTAAAATGATTAGGCTTCTACTGATGATGGTAACGCTGTGGGCTGTGTCAATCGACGCTGCCCCCAAACCAATCACGTTGCTAAACGTATCGTACGATCCGACTCGCGAACTATACCAGGAGTACAATGACACTTTCGAGAAATGGTGGGAAACCCAGTCGGGCGGGCAAAAGGTTTCCGTAAAGCTATCCAACGGTGGCTCGAGCAAACAGAGCCGGTCGGTTATCGATGGGCTCCCGGCCGACGTGGTAACGCTGGCATTAGCCTATGACATCGATGCCATTGCAGAAAAAGCCAGGATGTTGCCGACAAATTGGCAGTCGCGCTTGCCGAACAACAGCTCGCCCTATACGTCGACCATTATCTTCCTGGTTCGGAAAGGAAATCCAAAAGGAATTAAGGACTGGGATGATCTGGTCCGGGAGGGCGTAGCCGTCGTCACGCCTAATCCCAAGACGTCGGGGAGTGCTCGCTGGAATTACATGGCTGCCTGGGGTTTTGAACTTCGCCGAACGAAGGGAGACGAATCCAAAGCCAAGGAATTCCTCCGTCGCTTGTACAAGAATGTGCCAGTGCTTGATACGGGGGCGCGCGGCGCGACGACGACGTTTATCGAGCGTGGAATTGGGGACGTGCTAATCAACTGGGAGAACGAGATTCTTTTGGGGGCGAACAAATTGGGCAAGGACAAGTTCGAGATGATAGTGCCCCCCGCAAGCATCCTGACGGAACCAACCGTCGCCTGGGTCGACCGGACGACGAAGCGGCGGAATACCGAGGCGCTGGCCAAAGCGTATCTGGAGCACCTCTACAGCGAGGAGGGGCAGGAGATCATTGCGAAGAACTATTATCGACCGCGCTCGGAAGCCGCTGCAAAAAAGCACGCGAGTCAGTTTCCCAGGGTCGAACTGTTCACGCTGGCCGACGTTGCGGGCGATTGGCAAAAGGCGCACAAGACCCATTTCAGCGACGGGGGAATCTTCGACCAGATCCAGCGGCAGAACCGATAGGCCGACTACTACTAACTGGCAAAGCTCTAAACGACCCAAACTGCATGAGCATGACATTGGAAAACAGCTCTGTTTCATCGGCCTTAAAGCAACCCGCTTCGCGGCGGGATCTTAGCCGGCTCTTAGCACCGCTGGAAGAATCGGTCGCGGGTCTCGAACGGCTGTTGAGCAGCTCCTTCGGAGAGTTACGGATTTGTCAATGGGCAGTGCTCTCGCAATATCTTTTGGAGCCGGCTTTGCAGGCCGCGGAAAAATTCGTGCCCCGCAACCGACTGCGGCGGATAGATGGCTTCAACGCCAGGCGCGGCGTCATTTATCAAACTTACAACGGCATCCTTCAAGCGGTTCCCGGTTTGAAGCCTTCGCCTTTTGAGATTACATTCGAGACGCCGCAGAAGGCCCCGTTGCATCTGCAAGTTGAAGCGGTTTCGGCTGCTCTCCAAACTATCCTTTTGGAATACCGTTACCTCATGGCTGTTGCACAAAATATATGAGGCCGATGGGCGGCGGACGATGACATTAGATCCAAGCCGGGAACTTTTGGTGAGGACCAAAGTGCGTCCGGACCACGGACAAAGCAGCTTTTGCTTTGATGACTCTCCGTCGGGTCCGGACGCACAATTGCATTGGAGGGGAAAGGAAAAAAAGCTTCCTGCCCCTCCGCTCGGTCAGTAAGTTCTCGCAGCCTTACTCAAGACACATGCCGCCAAAACGTTTTAAAGCGCTTCCCGGCTTCCGCCTGACCATAGGCTTTACGCTCTTTTATCTTAGCTTGCTGGTATTGATTCCGATCATTGCGCTCTTCTTGAAGGCCTTTCAGATGAGCTGGCACGAGTTTTTCCGGGTAGTGACTACCGATCGCGCGATAGCGGCCTATCGATTGACTTTTGGGGCGTCTTTCATCGCAGCCGTCGCCAACGCAACATTCGGAACGATCCTGGCGTGGGTGCTGGTCCGTTATGACTTTCCCGGTAAACGCTTCATCGATGCGCTGGTCGATTTTCCTTTTGCGCTGCCCACAGCCGTGGCGGGACTTACGTTGGCCAATCTTTTTGCACAAAATGGATGGCTGGGGCGCTACCTGGTGCCACTTGGAATCGAAGGCGCGTTTACGCCACTAGGAGTGGTGATTGCGCTGACGTTTGTGGGGATGCCATTCGCCGGTCGGACGTTGCAGCCGGTCCTGGAGAACCTGGACCGCGGAGTCGAAGAGGTGGCTGCGACGCTTGG
>Ga0137394_10000944_pt1 | contig 20551 bp, 21 predicted proteins | sample czobulk116metaG_FD_108278 | JGI IMG/M metagenome (GOLD analysis project Ga0137394, IMG submission 108278) | Vadose zone soil microbial communities from Angelo Coast Range Reserve, California, USA - czobulk1.16 metaG | ecosystem: Environmental > Terrestrial > Soil > Vadose zone | place: USA...
CGACATCGGAAACTTCAAAATTCTGGGTGCCGGATAGCGGGTCCTGCCGCTTACTGATGAGATTTACGCCAAGCTGCGGCGAAAACCAAAACTCCCGGCGGGAAATGAGCGGGCTGTTGTTTCCAATCGTGCCCGCGGGAATGATCGTCGTCTCCCGCGTGCCGACCGTTTCGAGCCCCCCGATGGACTGCTTGCCAAGGTCCTGCGACTCCAACGATGAACCCGGCGCCATGTGAGCCTTGTCAGGCGGCGTGTAAGGCAAAGACTCCGGGGGCGAAAACTCTTCCAACTGGCAGGTGCGCCCATAGGGCATGCAAATGTAAAGTTCGCGAGCGACGGGGTCGGTGATCTCGATTTGCGTGACGCCCGACGTGGCCTTGCCGTCGTCCGGAACGAGCGCGCGGCGTTCCTGAAAGATACGCCCGGAGGCATCGCGGGCGATGGCGCGGTGATTTTTCAGGGTGATGGTGCTGCCATCCGGGAGCTGGCGAATCCATTCCGTGTTCACCGTGGCGGTGAATGGCGCATTCGGCAAGGATGGAATGAGAATGCTGATCAGGACCTCGCGTGTGCCTCCGTCCGGGACGCGTTGAGATTGCTGCGGTGCTTGAGCCAGAGAAAAGGAGCTTGACAGGATGAGGAAACAGGCAAGCAAGAGGATCGGGATGCTTTTCATAAATGCAGCCTCCCAGGTGCAAGGCGATTATGGCAGATTTTACGGGCCTGCGCGATGTGACGACCGGGGGTTCGCTAGCTCTGGCGGTCCTGGAATTCTTCGTGCCAGGCCATCTGGATGGCTTCGAGCTTGGCTTCGTTGGAAGCGGCGGGATCGCCGGAGAAGCCGGGGAGCTCGGTGATCCACTTGTGCATGTCCGTGAAGCGGACAGTGAGAGGATCGGTGTCCGGATATTTGTCGGCGAGGCCGATGGCGATGTCTTCGAAATTGTCCCAGCCGAATGTTGGCGGCATATGTGGCTCCTGAAGAAAGTTTTCAGTTGTTAGTTGTGAGTCGTTAGTAAGAAGAAGCAAGAAATTGTCTCTTAGATTTCTGACTGCCTACTGGGGCTTGGAATTGAATCCCCAGAAGCGGGAACGGCGCGCTGCTGACTGAGAGCGCTCAGTGATCGAGTTCCTTGGCGTAATTTTTGTTCCATTCAGGAATTTCGACGACGATGTCGGTGGTGCCGTCAGGGACGGTCTGGCAGCCGAGGCGTGACTTTGGGGTGATGCCGGGGGCTTCGTCGAGTTCGTCGAGTTCGGCGTCGGTGGCTTCGTTGCAGGATTCGAGGCCTTCGCGCACGATGACGTGGCAGGTGGAGCAGGCGCAGACGCCGCCGCAGGCGTGGTCGAGGCCGGCTTTGATGCCTTCGGAAATGTCGAGAATGCTGCCCGGGAGGCCGTTGTGGCCGTAGGGAATTCTCTCTGGGTCGACCTCGATGGTTTTGCCGCTGGGAAGAAAGGTGACTTTGTATTTCTTCGTTGCGGGTTTGTATTTGACTTCTTCGATGTATGGGTTGCTGCCGCCCATGATATCCCCCAAAAAGATCTAACTGCGAACCCCTGAATTCCTCTTGCTCACCGGTGTTGCCAATTGGGGCGCAGCATGATGCGCCCCTACACAGAAAACCTAGACTTCGGCCAGCTTGCGGCCTTCCAGCGCCGTCGAGACCGCTGAGTTCATCAGCAGCTCTGCAAGATGCTCGGTAGCGTGATTCAGTTCGTCGATGCGCTTGCGAATTAGTTTGTAGTCGCTGCCGGCTACGGATTCTTGCAACGCGGCTACGCTTGCTTCGATTTTAGCGCGTTCATCGGCAGACAAAGCGGCTGATTGCCGATTGGCTAACGCTTTCGCCGTGGCCGTCAGGATCGCTTCAGATTCCGTGCGCGCTTCGATGAGCTGGCGCTCTGCAAAATCCTGCTCGGCGTATTCGATGGATTCCTCGAGCATGCGTTCGATTTCGGAATCGTTGATGCCGTAGCTGGGCTGGACTTCGATGGAATGCTGTTCGCCGGTGCGGAGATCCTTGGCGCCGACTTGCAGGATGCCGTTGGCGTCGATCAGGAATTTCACTTCGATGCGCGGGAGGCCGGCCGGGGCAGGCGGGACTTTCAGCGTGAAGTGGGCTAACGAGCGGCAATCTTTGGCCAGTTCACGTTCGCCCTGGAGGACGTGGATTTCGATGCCGGTCTGATTGTCAACGCCGGTGGTGTAAAGCTCCTGGGCACTGGCAGGAATCGTGGAATTGCGCGGAATGATTTTTGCGACAGCGCCACCGTAAGTCTCGATGCCGAGCGAAAGCGGCGTGACGTCGAGCAACAGCATGGTCTTCACGCCCTGGTCGAGGATGTTGGCCTGGACGGCGGCGCCGAGGGCCACGACTTCGTCGGGATTCAGCTCGATGTGCGGCTTTCGGTCGAAAAATTCCTGGACGGCACGGCGGATCAGCGGTGTGCGCGTGGCGCCGCCGACGAGGACCACTTCGTCCATGTCGGTGGGCTTGAGCTGTGCGTCGGCGAGAGCTTGCTTGACGGGGGCCACAGTGCGGTCAATGACAGGGCGAATGAGAGCATCGAGCGCGCCTCGCGTAAATTCGTGAGTGAATACGCTACCATTCGGCAAAGCGAAACGAAGAGTGGCCGTTTGGGATTCGGAGAGTTGGTGCTTCACGTCAATGAGCGCTTTGCGAAGCTCCTGGGCGATTTCTCCGTGCGGCGAAAAATCGATTTCGGCGATCTGCAGGATTAGTTCGTGGACGAAAGCCTGGAGCAGATTGTCGATGTCGTCGCCGCCGAGGTGCGTGTCACCGTTGGTGGAGAGAACCTGGAAGATGTCGCCATCGGTTGTGGAAATGAGCTTGAGGACGGAGATGTCAAAGGTGCCGCCACCGAGATCGTAGACGGCGACCTTGCCGCGCTGCTTTTCGTGGAGGCCGTAGGCCAGCGCCGCGGCAGTGGGTTCGTTGACGAGACGAAGAACTTCGAGCCCGGCGATTTTGCCGGCGTCCTTGGTGGCCTGGCGCTGGGCATCGTTGAAATAGGCGGGGACGGTGATGACGGCGCGATCGACAGTCTCGCCGAAATGGGCTTCGGCCCAATTCTTCAGCTCACGGAGGATGAAGGAGGAAATTTCGGGCGGAGTGAAAACTTTGTCGCCGAGCATGACGCGGATGACATTCTTGCTTGCCGGATCAATGCGGAACGGAAAGAGCTTAAGCTCATCCTGAATGTCGGCAGGGCCGCGGCCCATCAGCCGCTTGACGGAATAGATAGTGCGCTCGGGCTGCGTGAGGAGCCTTCTGCGAGCCGCCTCGCCCACAATGACGGTTCCGTCCGCATCCAGGCTAACTACCGAAGGACAGAGCGTGCTGCTGTAAGGTCCCTGGATACACTTCGGCCGGCCTGTTTGCGGGTCGGTGTAAGCGACGAGACTGTTTGTTGTTCCGAGATCGATTCCGACGATTCTGCCCATGATGAACACAGGGAGGGGTCAAAGCCCCGCGCCCCTACAAAAGCTCCTTTTGAACGTTAGCGACCAGATTCCGGATGTACGAGCGGCGATTCAGCAGGTCATTCAGTTTGGCCATGATCTTCTTTCGGGCGGCGGCTTCAGCTTGAAGAGCAGCGTCCCATTCGCGGGCGGCGGCTTGAAGCTGCGCATCGACTTCCCCGAGTTTTTCTTGAAAATTCTTCTCGGCGGATTCGAGCCGCGATTTCAACGCGGCCAGGTCGCCTCCCGAGGTTCTCGCTTCGCGAAGCTCGTCGAGCGATTCGTTTAGCTCGAAAACTTCTTCGAGCAACTCCGGCGGCGCCTGTTGTTTGTGTTCGCCTTCCTTGCGGGCGCCTTCGATGCCCAGTAGATACTCGACACGGCCGACGGGATCGCGCAGAACGCGATATGCGTCATTCAATTCCGAGCTGCGCTGCAAAGAGAGCTCGCGCTCCTGCTCGCTGGCGTTAACGAAATTGTCCGGGTGGAGCTTCCAGCTCAGTTGCAGGAATTTTTGCTCAAGAGCGCCCATTTCGATCCAGAGCTTGCGGGGCAGACCAAACAACTCGAAATAACCGGAATTGTTCGACACCGCTAGGCCGTAAAGGAGCTGCCACAGCCGCAGTTGCGCGCCGCGTTGGGATTTTGGAACACGAATCCCTGCCGCATCAGCGTCTCTTCGTACTCGAGCGTGGTGCCGTTCAGGTAAAGAAAACTTTTCGGGTCAACGAAGAGGCGCGCACCGAATTCCTCGAAAATCTTGTCGCGGTCGCGAGCTTGAGTATCGAGACGCATGGCATAAGAAAGACCGGAGCAGCCGCCGCCCTGGATACCCACGCGCAAGCCGCCGACATCGGGAGACACACCTTCCTTTTCGAGCAGCGCGCGGATTTTCAGAGCGGCGCGTTCGGTGAGGTGGATCTTCGCGATGTTCGGGCTTGCTACTTCTGTCGCCATTCTTAAATGCTCCAAAGGACTTACAGCTTCAATCGCGCCAAGCACGGGCGCCCCTACAGTCCTAGCGGCAGCCACCGCGACCCTAGGAGAGTTTAGTGCGACGCCTTTTCGTGGACCGGGACTTCGACGCCGTGCTTTTTCTTCCAGTCGCCGATAGCGGCCTTGATGGCGTCTTCGGCGAGCACGGAACAGTGAATTTTAACAGGCGGAAGCGAAAGCTCGCGCACGATGTCCGTGTTCTTGATCGAAAGCGCTTCTTCGACCGTCTTGCCCTTGACCCACTCGGTGGCGAGCGAGGAGCTGGCGATGGCCGATCCGCAACCGAAGGTCTTGAACTTGGCTTCTTCAATGACCTGGGTTTCCGGATTGATCTTCATCTGCAGCTTCATCACGTCGCCGCACTCCGGCGCGCCGACAAGGCCCGTGCCGACGTTAGGGTCTTCTTTCGACATGCTGCCGACGTTGCGGGGATTGTTGTAGTGATCGACCACTTTATCGCTGTATGCCATTAGCCGTTGCTCCTTGCGAGATTCACGAGATTCCCGAAACCCGCGCTCTTAACAGCCTTGTCCGTGAGCGAAACGTTCGGCACGGAAGCCGAGCGTCCCGCCGTCAATTGACGAAGAGCGTCCTTAATAAACTCCGCGCCGAGCCCGAGCATCTTCAGAAAGGCGCGCACTTGCTGAAGCTCATGGAAAGAGCGCTCGCCGGCGACGGCGGCCTCTTCTCCTTCTCCGCCGTAGGGCACAAACGTCACGCGGAAAGCCGCGCCAGTGCCACCGATGGAGCGATGAATGCGAATTGTACCTTCATTTGCCATGTTGTCTGTCCCAGTCCTTTGCTTAGGCTGTCTGCCATTTCATTTTAGAGATATCGATTCCCTCTTTGGCCATTTCGTAGAGCGGGGAAAGCTCGCGCAATTTGGTGACGACCTGCACCATCTTGTCGATGACGTAGTCGACTTCCTCCTGCGTGTTGAAACGGCCGAGGCCGAATCGGATCGAGGTGTGGGCGAGGTCTTCGCCAACGCCTAATGCTTTGAGTACATAGCTGGGCTCCAGGGTTGCCGAAGTACAGGCCGAACCGCTGGAAACGGCGATGTCGTTGATGCCCATGAGGAGCGATTCGCCTTCGACGTAGGCAAAGCTCATGTTCAGGTTGTTGGGCAAGCGGTGTTCCATCGAGCCGTTGATGAAAACCTCGTCCAACTTCGCTTCCAGGCCCTTTTGTAGACGCGTGCGCAAGGCGAGCATGCGAACTGATTCTTCCGGCATCTCTTTTTGCGCGATTTCACACGCTTTGCCGAGGCCGACGATACCGGGCACGTTCAGGGTCCCGGAGCGCATACCACGCTCGTGGCCGCCGCCATCAATGATGGCGGAAAGCTGCACGCGGGGATTGCGGCGGCGAACGTACAAGGCGCCAACGCCCTTGGGCCCGTAAATTTTGTGGCCACTGATGGCCAGCAGGTCGATGTTGTCTTTCTGGACGTCGACAGGAATTTTGCCAACGGCCTGCACACCGTCCACGGCGAAGAAGATACCATGCTCTTTGGCGAGCTTGCCGATTTCTGGGATCGGGTTGATGACGCCAATTTCGTTGTTGGCGTACATGATGGTGATGAGAATCGTTGTTGGCTTGATCGCCGCTTTCAGATCCTCCAAGCTTATGCGCCCGTCCCTTTGGACCGGCAAATAGGTAACTTCAAAGCCGTGCTTCTCCAGGTTCTTGCAGGTGTCCAGGACGGCTTTGTGCTCGATGGCCTGGGTGATGATGTGATTGCCCTTTTCGCGGAACATTTCCGCGATGCCCTTGATCATCAAATTGTCGGACTCGGTGGCGCCGCTCGTAAAAATGATCTCTTTGGGAGTGGCGTTGATGAGCGATGCAATCTGTTGGCGCGAGGTCTCCACGGCCTCTTCGCCGGCCCAGCCGAACGAGTGGTTGCGGCTGGCAGCGTTGCCGAATTTCTCAGTGAAGTACGGCAGCATGGCTTCGACGACGCGCGGATCTACCGGCGTGGTCGCGTGATTGTCCATGTAAATCGGCAGTTTAACTGGCATGATCCCTTTTCTCCTAAGTCGAACTCATGTGCGACCGCGAAGCGGTCGACAGCGCGACGAGCGCGGGCTCGTGCGGTTCTTCGCTCAACTGTGAAATCGTAACCGCGCCCAGCACGCCCAAAATACTCTCGTTGACGCGGCGCAGCGGCTCCTTGACCGAGCAACGCTCCGTGGCGTCGCAATTCCCGTGGCTTGTGACGCACGAAGTGATCAGCACCGGACCGTCAATCGCCGAGATGACATCCAGCGCGCTGATATGCGATGGGTCCTTTGCCAACTGATACCCCCCGCTGGAGCCGTGCTTAGCGGCAACCAGGGAACAGTGCGCGAGTTTCTGCAGCACCTTAGCCATCAATGTCGCCGAGATGCCATACTCTTCAGCGATTTCGTTGGCGCTGCATGCGTGCTGATGGCGATGCATCGCCAGGTGCTTAACGGCAATCAGCCCGTAATCGGACTTCTTGGAAAGCTTAAACATCGTTTGAGAGACTCTGCGCTCCCCAGAATATGCGACTGATTCAGTCGCACATGAAGTATATCCCCGGTTAGGGCCAAAAGTCAATCCAAAGCCATCTCTTAGGTTGCTGCAACTCCTGTATTTTTAGCAACTTATAGTAAGACTAAAATAGTCTTAGTTGCCAGAGATTTACAGCGAATGGTCTCCCGTGCAGCGAACGATAGAAATTCAAGGGCAAAGTGCGATTCGCTAAGTTTCCGTCGCGACATGGTAGCCTAATCTTTCGATGGAGGAACTGGATGCTTCGATACAACCGGGGGAGAAATAAACTGCTAGGCCGAGTTGCGTGTCGGAGCATCCTGATGCTCCTCCTCGTTCCAACCCCAGGTCGAGCGCAAGCACAAATCTCCCAGGCAGCCGGACGAAACAGCCAAACAAGGGCCAAAGCAAAGAAAAAACGCGCTCCGGAGCGGACTTTTGTTCTCGTGGGGGCAGGCGATATCGCCAGTTGCAAGGATCCGGAGGGCGCCCGAGCGACGGCCAAGCTGATCGAGCAAATACCGGGAACGGTTTTTGCGGCGGGCGACTTGGCCTACGAAAAAGGCAGCGCGGAAGATTTCAAGAATTGCTATGACCCGGCGTGGGGGCGTTTCAGAGACCGGACAAGACCGGCCTTAGGAAATCATGAGTACGTAGATCATGCGGCTTCGGCTTACTTCGAATACTGGGGCGCGCAGGCAGGGCCCGCAGGCAAAGGCTACTACAGCTACGACCTAGGCGACTGGCACATCGTGGTGCTGAATACCAATTGCGATGCGAAAAACCTGGGTGGGTGTGCTGCCGGGTCACCAGAAGAAACTTGGCTGAAGGAGGATCTCGCGAAGCGCCCTGCTGCTTGCATTCTCGCGTATGGCCATCATGCACTGTTCAGCAGCGGCGTTTTCAAGAGCCACGCCGTGCATCCTGAATTGAAGCAGCTCTGGGAAGACCTGTATGCTGCCCACGCCGACCTGGTTCTTGCAGGACACGAACACTCGTACGAGCGATTTGCACCGCAAGACCCGGAGGGAAAGGGCGACCCCGCGAATGGAATTCGCGAAATCGTCGCTGGGACCGGAGGACGCAGCCATGATCTGCTTGGGTTTGCCACGCCAAACAGTGAAGCGCGCGAGTGGGGTACCTACGGCGTGCTGAAGCTCACGCTGTCACCTGGAAAGTACGCCTGGGAATTTATCCCCGAAGAGGGGAAGAGCTTTCATGATGCCGGCAGCGGCACCTGCCATAACTATCCGACGGAATCGAAGTAATCAGCCAGTGCGCCGACGCCATCCGCGGCTATGGCTTCGTACTGGAGCAAGCACCGCCCGCCGTGGCCGCTTCGATCAGTTTCTGGACGGCAGGAGCGGGAATCAACAGTAACTGTGCCTTCGGCTTTTTCGCCTGTTCGATCGTGGCAAGTTGCTGCGCTTTCCACGAATCCGGAGGGGGTTGTCCTTTTCCTATGGCATCCAGGGCGGCGAGCCCTGCTGCACCCAAAGCTGAGAGATCCTGGGAGTTGGCGGCCACTTCTTTTACGAGAAACGAGCGCTGTGCGAGCGGTTGGAGTATGGCGTCATTGTCGCGCCAAGCTGCGAGCTGTTCGTGGAGCCGCGATTGCATCGCAGGATCCTGGCAGGAGGACGCGACGAACTGATCGATCAATTCGCCGAAATGGCGTCCGGCATCGCTCTCCAGCGGAACGGCATCCACGATGCGGTTCAGCGGCGTGCCGCTGGTTGGCGGGGCGGTAGCTGTATGTTCGCGGGTGTAATCCTTCACTGGTTCAAGGAGATCGGTAAGGGTGCGCAGAGCGGCAAATTGCGATGGCGACGCGGGGCCCGCGAGGCGCTGCAGCATGTGCCGCGAAACGGTCCGGTGCGTGAGCCCCAGCCATTCCAGCCGGGCGCTGATAAAACTCAGCCGCGCATACATGGAAGCGGGGTCGCGGACTTCCTGCGGCGACCAGAGGCGCTCCGCAATGGCAGCGTTGCGCGGCCAGATGCGCGAGTCCACGTTTTCCGGGCTGACGTACTCCGCCCACATGCACGATTCACCGCCCAGAATTCTTTGCTTTTCCTCCGCCGACAGACTTGCCGCATCTCCGCTCATCGGGTCCACGGCATAGTGCCGCGCCGCAGGCCATCCCAGATCCAAGTAATACCCGTTCGAAAGAATCCCGCGGAAGCCCTGCGTGGCAGCTTTCGCGAGCGACGCTTGCCCACGCCAGGATTGAATCACGATGTCCTTGGGCACTCCTTCGACGAGAACTTCGTCCCAGCCGACGACAGTCTTTCCATGCTTGGTCACCAGCTTTTGGACGCGTCCGCTGAAATATGCCTGGAGAGCTTCATTGTTCTTGAGTTCATGGGCCTTCATGAAGGCCTGAATCTTGGGATTGGCGTCCCACTCTTTGCCGTTCACTTCGTCACCGCCAATGTGAAAATAGTGATCGGGAAAGAGCCTGGCCATTTCGCCGATCAGGTCATCAAGAAACTTGTAGACTTTTTCGTTGGTCGGGTCCATTGCCGGATCAAAGACTCCCCAGCGGCGCTCGATTTCGTACGGACCTTTTCCGCTGGCCAGTTCTGGATGCCCCACGAACCACGCGGTGCTGTGCCCCGGCATGTCGAATTCCGGCACCACACGAATGCCGCGATCCTTTGCGTAGGCGATCAGATCGCGGATTTCATCCTGGGTGTAGTAAAGAGAGTCGGAACCCAGTTCGTGAAGTTTCGGGAATTTCTTGCTCTCGGCGCGGAAGCCCTGATTTTCCGAGAGGTGCCAGTGGAACACGTTCATCTTCACGGCTTCCATGCCGTCGAGGTTCCGGCGGACAACATCGAGCGGGATGAAATGGCGCGCGGAATCGATCATCAAACCGCGCCACGGGAAACGCGGCTTATCCTGGATGGTGATTGCCGGCGCGGCAAATCCATCGGGCGACACATCCACAAGTTGCAAGAACGTCTGCAGTCCGTGCATCGCCCCGAGCGGCGTGGACGCGCGAATCCTGGCGCTCGCGGTACTTACATCGAGGATGTAGGACTCATCCTCGCCGACCTCCTGGATTTCTTTGCTGGCGTGCTCAGTCTCCACGACGAGCGTTGCTTTTCCCGACTTTGCGGGCTTGAAGGAGAGGGGGAGGCCCGTTTGGCGTGCAAGTTGCCGCAAGAACCGCTCACGGGCACGCTCCAGCCGCAGCTCGGTGTACCCGGTGAAGGCCACCGAAAACACCGAGTCCACGTGCAGGCTCCCGCTCCCCAGCTGTGCGTTCGCGGGAAGCGGCATCAGGTTCAATGCAGGCTGTTGAGCTGTGGTCATCGCCGGGTAGAGCAAAACGCAAAGAACAAGTATGCCAAATCCCTGCAAGCGCGCATTCTGAGCCATGGTCCGTAAGATCCTCCCGCGAAGGTAGTCCATCTTTGATCGCTGCTATGTAGCACCGGCTTCCGCATACTGTCATAACTTCGACGTGCCGCGAAGAGGATTCCTTGCGGCGCGAAAAGAATCCACTTTGGCTTCTCACCAAGTTTACAAGCTGCGGTTTTCCTCAGCTGAGTTAGAATAAGCGCAGACGGGCTACGCCAATGATTTCACGATGAAAACTTCGATTGCCATCTACCCAGGCTCGTTTGACCCGGTCACCAACGGGCACCTGGACCTCATCGAGCGCGGGGAGAAGATGTTTGATTTGCTCATCGTCGCGGTGCTGCGAAACGCGGAGAAAGCGCCCCTTTTTTCCGTAGCCGAGCGCATCGAAATGCTCCGCGAAGTAACCAAACAATGGACAAGCGTGGAGATCGACGTTTTCGACGGGCTGCTGGTGGAGTACGCACGGAAGCGCGGGGCTGGCGTCATATTGCGCGGAATCCGCGCCGTTTCCGATTACGAATACGAACTGCAGATGGCGCTGATGAACCGCAAACTGGAGCCGCGGCTGGAGACGGTGTTCATGTTGCCGGGCTTGTCGTACAGCTATTTGAGTTCGAAGCTGGTGCGCGAAATTGCGCAGCTTGGGGCGTCGCTCAAGGGCCTCGTGCCGGAAGTGGTCGAGCAGCGCTTGCGAGCCAAAGTTTCGTAAGCGAATTTGCCGTCAGTTTTGAACCGTGAACTTTTTCTAAGGAGCAAGAGTGCGACTAACGGACCGCATCAATCGCATACAAGTTTCGCCGACTGCCGCTGTGATTTCCGAAGCAGACAAGCTGAAGTCAAAGGGAGTGGACATCGCGGACTTCGGCCCCGGCGAGCCGGACTTCCCTACGCCGGACCACATCAAGAAAGCGGCGATCAAAGCGATCGAGGAAAACAAATCGAAATACACGCCGACGGGCGGCATCATGCCGCTGCGGGAAGCGATTTGCGCGTGGCACAAGCGCGAACTCGGCTCGTCGTTCGAAGCGAAGGAATGCGTCGTAAGCGTCGGCGGTAAGCATTCCATCTTTAACGTGATGAGCGTGCTGGTGCAGCGGGGCGACGAAGTCATTATCCCCGCGCCGTACTGGGTGAGTTTCCCGGACATCGTGAAGTATGCCGGTGGGACGCCGGTATTCGTGTCAACGAAAGCGGAAGACGGCTTTAGCGTGAAAGCTTCCGCCATCGAAAAAGCCGTCACTCCAAAAACGAAACTGCTGATTTTGAATTCACCGAGCAATCCGACGGGTGGCGTGGTTCCTCCGGATGAGTACGAACGTATTCTGGCGGTCTGCAAGAAGCACAACGTTTGGCTGATGGGCGACGAGTGCTACTCGCACTTCACCTACGACCCGCACCAACCGTACTCGATCGCGAGTGCGGCGGGTTCGAAGGAAAACGTCATCATCATCGGATCGGTTTCGAAAACGTTTGCGATGACCGGCTGGCGCATCGGCTACACGCTGGGACCAGAAGCGCTGATCCAGGCGCTCATCAAGCTGCAAAGCCAGTCCACTTCCAATGCCACATCAGTCGCGCAGTACGCGGCACTGGAAGCGATGCGGGGCACGATGGAAAGCGTCCCCGTGATGCTGGCCGAATACGAAAAGCGCCGCAAACGGATCGTCGAGGGATTGCGCGCCATTCCCGGTGTGGCCTGCGAATGGCCGGGTGGCGCGTTCTACGCCTTCCCGAATATTTCGGCGCATCTCGGTGAAGGCAAGCATGCGCACGCTAAAACTTGCACCGAGCTTTCGAAATTGCTGCTGGAGCGAGCTCGCGTCGCGCTGGTGCCGGGCGAGGCTTTTGGCGCGCCAGGCTATTTGCGGCTTTCCTATGCCACCTCCATCGAACGAATCGATGAAGGACTGCGCCGGCTGGAACGTTTTTTCTCTCGCGCTGAAGCTGCGTCGTAAGCCGTGAGGCCCACGCCCGCACGCATCGAACCTATTTTCAGCCCGCGCCTCTGGGGAGCACGCTCGTTGGCGCCGCTCTTCCCTGAAAAATCCGATTTGACGGAACCGCTGGGCGAGGCGTGGCTTACGGGCGTGGATTGCCGAATTGCATCCGGTCCATTCGCCGGAAGAACATTGGGCGAAGCATGGACAGAGATGCCCGCGGAATGGCGCGGCAGCCGAGCCGTTGCCGAAGCGAACTTCCCTCTTCTCGTCAAATTCATTTTCCCAACCGAAAAGCTTTCTCTACAAGTTCATCCGGACGACGCTTACGCATCCGTCCATGAAAAGGTCGCCGGAGGCCGCGGAAAAACGGAGATGTGGCACGTAGTTTCTGCGCTGGCTGGAGCACAGCTGCAGCTCGGGCTAAAACCGGGCGTGAGTAAAGAACTGTTTCTGGAAAAGCTGGTATCACACACGCTCGAAGACCTCTTCGAAAGGAAAAACGTTCGAGCTGGCGATACCTATTTTGTCGCACCCGGCACTCCGCATTCCATCGGTCCAAACATGGTGATCTGCGAAGTGCAGGAATATTCCGATCTAACCTACCGTGTTTACGATTTCGGCCGCCTTGACGCGTACGGAAAACCGCGCGAATTGCACGTTGAGAAAGCATTGCAGGTGACGAACTTCGGGAAGCTTGCGGGAGGGCAAGTAAATTCGCTGCTCCTTCCTGCCGAAGGAGCATCAAGGTCTCTGCTCGCCGCCTGCCGCTATTTTGCGACTGAGCGATGGGAGTGTGCCGCGAAATGCCAAATCATGGTCGATCCCGAGCGATTCGAGCTTATCGTGATCCTGGAGGGCGCGGGCAGCCTGGCTTGGCCAGACAGCGGGGCGCGTTATCACCGCGGGGAATGCTGGCTGCTGCCCGCATCGCAATCCTACCTTGGCGTCTTGCCGGAAACGCCCACGTCTCTGATTCGCACCTATTTGCCGGATATACCGGCATTGAAGACGCAATTGCATCGCGATGGGGTTTCTGCGGCGGCACTCGCACAAGTTATTTTTGATTAAGGCTGTCGAATAATGGCGAAGGAAACACTCACAGTCCACGCCGTGATCCTCGCGGGCGGACGCGGCACAAGATTCTGGCCGCGCAGCCGCACGCGCGCTCCCAAGCAGCTTTTGAACATCGTGGGTAAAGAAACGATGCTGCAACAGACAGTCGCGCGTCTCAAGCCGCTGATCTTCGCTGACCACACCTGGACAGTTACAAATGCGGAGCAGGCCGCCGCTGTACGTAAACAAGTTCCGGCGGCGGCGCGCAAGCGCGTGCTCATCGAGCCGATGGGGCTGAACACGGCGGTGGCGATTGGGCTCGCGGCCATTCACATACGGCATTCGGCAGGCGGCGACGCGTTGATGGCGGTGCTCCCCGCCGATCATTACATCGAGCAGCCGCAAAGGTTCCGAGAGATCATGAGCGCCGCGCTCGACGTGGCTCGTGAGCCTGGGCGGATGGCAGTGCTTGGAATACCTCCGACGGGGCCAGAGACTGGTTTCGGCTACATCGAGCGAACTGGTGAACCGATCGTAAGCAAAGGCTTCCCAGTTTTTGCCGTGCGGCGATTCACGGAGAAACCTGCGGTGAATCTCGCGCAAGAATACGTGGCATCCGGAAATTATCACTGGAATGCCGGGATGTTTTTCTGGCGCGTTTCCACATTTCTCGAAAACCTGACGAGTTTTCTGCCAAAGACGCATGACGCGCTCGAACGGCTCGCTAAGTTTATCGGAACGAGGAATTATGAGCGCAAACTGCGCGCTATCTATCCGAAACTTGAAAATATTTCCGTGGACTATGCTGTCCTTGAACCCGCCACACACACGCAGGGACGGCCGCGCGTTTTTGTGATTCCTGCTGAAGTGGGCTGGAGCGACATCGGTTCCTGGGCGGCCGTCTACCAATTGCTGACAAAGAAAGCGGGCGAAAACGTCCTTGCCGGACAAGGCCACACGCTTGACGCGGATGGCAATTTTCTGTGGAGCCCGTCTAAATTCGTGGCGGCGATTGGGGTACACGATCTCGTGGTTGTCGAGACGCCCGATGCCCTGCTGATCTGCCCGCGCGACCGCGCCCAAGATGTGGGCAAAATCGTGAAATGGCTGGAAGAACAGCGCCGCAAAGACCTCCTCTAACAGGCCAATCCGGATGTTGGCGAAGAGTTCGCATCGCGTATACTCACTTGAAATGTCTTCGATCAAGTTCGGTACGGATGGCTGGCGCGGCGTCATTGCGGAAGACTTCACGTTCGCGAACGCGCGAATTGTCGCCCGGGCTATTGCCCGCTACGTCGTGCGCTGCGAGGACGCGCCGAAGGGAGTCATCATCGGCTACGACCATCGCTTCGCCTCGGAGGGCGTTGCTTCCGCCGTTGCTGAAGTAATCTCCGCCAGCGGAACTCCTGTTTTCCTGACGGATAAGCCTTGCCCTACGCCAGCAGTCTCCCTGCTTGTGCGGCAACGCGGAGCAGCCGGCGGGTTGATGATCACCGCGAGCCACAATCCCTATCCATGGAATGGCATCAAGTACAAAGCGAGCTACGGAAGCTCGGCTCTGCCTTCGATCGTGGCGCAAATCGAAGACGATCTGGACGTGGTGCAGCGCGAAAGCGCGCCACCTCTGCCGCCGCGCAAGGATCTGATTCAGCCCCTGGAGCCGCGTGCGCCCTATCTCGACACACTCGAAAAGCTGGTCGACTGGAGGCGGCTGAAGAGCGCGAAGTTTCGCTTCGTGTCCGACGTGATGCATGGCTCGGCCACAGGTTTGCTCGTCGAACTGTTCCGGCGAAATGGTATTGCCTGCGACGAAATCCGCGGCGCGCGTGATCCGCGTTTCGGCGGCGTACACCCGGAGCCAATCGAACCGCATATCGAAGTTTTGCGGCAAGCCGTGATGGCCGGAAAATTCGACGGCGGTTTGTGCGCCGACGGCGATGGCGACCGAATCGGCGCCATCGACCGCGACGGCACGTTCATAAACCCCCATCAGATTTTTGCGCTGCTCGTCTGGCATCTCGCGGGGACTCGCAACTTGCCGGGAGACATCGCAAAAACTTTCTCCGTTACCAAGCTGATCGACAAGCTGGCCACAAAATTCGGGCGAAAGCTCCATGAGACGCCCATTGGGTTCAAATACATTTGCGAACTGATGCTCGAACAGAACATTCTGATCGGCGGAGAAGAAAGCGGCGGGATCGGCACGAGCCTCTACATCCCCGAACGGGACGCCACAGTTTCCGCGCTGCTGCTTGCGGAATTGATGGCCTGGCACGGAAAGTCGCTGGGCGAATTGCTAGCGGCGCTTACCGCGGAGTTTGGCGAGTATCACTATGGCCGTGTGGATCTCGATCTGGAGCCCGGCCAAAAGGAAAAAGCCATCGCTCATTTTGCGGATGCCAAGCTGACCCGTGTCCTAGATTTGCCGGTGGTGCGCCGCGAGGACATGGATGGCATTAAGCTTTATTTAGGCGCTGCCGGGTGGGTAATGGTCCGCGCTTCAGGAACCGAGACGCTGCTGCGCGTTTATTGCGAAACGTCAAGACTAGTGACGACGCAGCGCGTTCTCGATGCTGTAACCAAGATAGTTCACGCTCTCTAGGTGCTGCCATGAAAACAATCAATCTCAACGAAAAATTCAGCCGCTTTTCCGACTATTGCAACCCGCGCATCATCGGCGAGGTGAACGACTGCCACGTTAAAGCAGTCAAACTGAAAGGCGAATTCATCTGGCATCATCATGATAACGAAGACGAATTGTTTCTGGTTGTGAAAGGCACACTGCGGATGAAGTTTCGCAGCCACGAAGCAGTCGTCAACGAAGGCGAATTTGTGGTTGTGCCGCGCGGCGTGGAACACTGTCCCGTGGCCGACGACGAAGTCCACATTATCCTGATCGAACCGAAATCTACCTTGAACACCGGGAATATTACCAGCGAAAGGACGGTCACCCAGCTCGAGCGCATTTGAAATCTGCAATCTGCTCCCGCGGCGACCTACGACCAGCCATGGAACACCGTTTCTACACTCTCGATGTTTTTACCAGCAACCGCTTTGAAGGCAACCCGCTGGCCGTGTTTACCGACGGCGATGGACTCTCCGACGACCAGATGCTTGCCATTGCCCGCGAAATGAATCTTTCGGAGACCGTCTTCGTGCAAAAACCGACAGACGAAGAAGCCCTCGCGCGGCTGCGCATCTTCACGACAAAAGAAGAGCTCAAGCTAGCCGGTCATCCGGTGATTGGAACTTGGTATCTGCTTGCGGAACTGGGCGTCGTTCCTGCACAGGATGGCGGCGTCCATATTCTCCAAGAGACAGGAGCTGGAGTCTTGCCGGTAGAAATCAGGTTCAAGGACGGACGACCACAGCGCGTCACCATGACCCAGAAGGAAGCCATCTTCAAGCCCGCGAAAATCAATAAGAAGAAACTCGCCTCCGCACTGGGAATTTCGCCCAAAGACTTCGATCCCAAACTGGAACCTCAGTTTGTATCCACCGGCATTTTCAACCTGATGGTCCCGCTGCGCAATCGCGCCGCACTCGGCAAAATCGCCATGAACATGACCGAACTCCGCGAACTGCAGGGCAAAAACGCGGCGATGGCATACTGCTTCGCTCTCGGTGGCAATGGCAAGGCCTTCTCCCGCGGCATGTTGCCCTGGGAACTCTACGAAGACGCTGCAACTGGCTCCGCTGCTGGCTCACTCGGTGCTTATCTTGTGCGAAATGGAAAACTGGCGCCCGGGCACACCCTGACTATTCTTCAGGGAGCGGAAATGGGACGCCCGAGCCACATCGAAGTGGAGGTCACACAAAGCGGGAAGAAACTCGTTCCTCGCGTCAGCGGCGCAGCCGTGAAAGTTTTCGAAGGAACCATCCGCATCTGAAGAAATTCATTTCTTGCAAATAAAAAGGCCACCTGGGAGCCCCGAGCGGCCTTTTTTGCTTTTCCGGAACTGACAACCGAGAACTGACAATGAAGAACCGCTCTTAGTGTCCGCGCCTGTCGTGGCGCAGATCTTTGCGGTCCTTGTGCAGGTCTTTCTTGTCCTTATTGATGTCCTTCTGGTCCTTGTTGCGATCCGCGCGGTCCTTGGACAGGTCTTTCTTGTCGTGGTTGATGTCGCGCTGATCCGCGTTGCGGTCCGCCCGATCCTTGTTCAGGTCCTTGCGATCGTGGTTGATGTCCTTCTGGTCTTTGTTGCGGTCAACACGATCTGCATGTAGGTCCTTGCGATCGGCTTGCGCCTGCGCGCTGTTGGCGCCGTATTTCTGGTCATCGCGGGCAAGCTGAGTCTTGTCATGATTGATGTCCCGTTGGTCCTTGCTGCGATCCACGCGGTCTTTGTTCAAATCGCGGCGGTCGTGATTGATGTCTTTCTGGTCCGCGTTGCGATCGGCGCGGTCCTTGCTCAAGTCGCGCTTGTCGTGGTTGATGTCGCGCTGATCCGCGTTGCGGTCCGCGCGATCCTTGGCCAGATCCTTCTTGTCGTTTCGGATGTCTTTCTTGTCGTTCTGAATGACTTGCTGTTGCGGAGTCGGATCCTGGCTCTGCGCGTACGCACCACCGGCGAGCAAACCGGCAAAGGCAACCACGAGCACGCCGCGACGGACCATGAGTTCTGCGTTCATGAGTCTTCTCCTGTTAAGTCATTCCTGGAGTTACCACCACACTTGGAGAATCAAACACGGGGGGACAACTCAAAGTTTCGCGTTAAATTGCAAACGATTGGGTAATGGATTGAAGACAGGGAAGTTATACATAACTAGTTTGTTTTCAATGATTTATGGACTGCGTCGAGGATTCCATTCACAAATGACCCGGATTCTTCGGAGGAGAATTTCTTCGCCATTTCGACTGCTTCGTTCAGCACGACCTTCGGTGGCGTGTCCTTGCCGTTCATCTCGTGAATCGCCAGGCGCAAAATGGCGCGGTCGATGGCCGCCAGCCGTTCAAACCGCCAATTGTCGGCGTGCTTGACGATGATGGCGTCGAGTGCGGTGACGTCTTTCGCCGCCCCTTCAAACAGTTTGTTGGCGAAGGCGCGCGTTTTGTCGGCCGCCTTGGCGCTCTTCCAGAATTTGGATTCCAGCTTGGTGAAGTCCTGCTGGCTCATGTCCCACTGGAACAGCATCTGCATTGCAAATTCGCGGGATTTTGTGCGGAGGGACACGTTACTTGCGCCGAGGCTTGCCGGCAGGGGCCGCATTCGAATGAGCCGCGCGAAGCCTGCGCGACAGTTGCGCCATTTCAATGGCGGCAAGGGCCGCTTCGAATCCCTTGTTGCCGCCCTTTAGACCGGCGCGGTCGATGGCTTGCTCCAGCGTGTCGCACGTCAGCACGCAAAAAATAATCGGCAAGCCGCTGTCCATCTGCGCGAGCTGCAAACCGCGTGCAGTTTCCGAGCAAACGTAATCGTAATGCGTTGTCTCGCCACGCAGCACACAGCCAATGGCGATGAGCGCATCGTACTTTCCCGTAGCGGCCATTTTTTTCGCCGTTAGCGGCAATTCGAATGCTCCCGGAACGTGCACCACGTCAACATCCTTGCTGCCCGCTCCCGCGCGCTCGAGGGCATCCACCGCCGCCGCAACAAGCCGTTCAGTGATAAAACTGTTGAACCGGCTCACAGCAATGCCAAAGCGAAACCCTGCCGCGCTCAACGCGCCGTCAATCTTTCCGGGCTTTGATTTCTCCGCCATCGCTAATTCGCGCTGCTCCCGAATCTAATCCTTGATTTCCTCTACCTCATTTACTTCCTTTACTTCCCCTTAAACTGCGGCGGCCGCTTCTCCAAAAACGCCTTCGTTCCTTCCCGCATGTCCTCGGTCGCGCAAGCCACTCCGAAAAGCGTGGCCTCCAGGAACAACCCTTCTTCCTGGGCCATTTCCACGCCGCGTTCGATGGCTTCCATGGTGAATTTCACCGCGAGTGGCCCGTTGGCGATAATCTTCTTCGCCATCCCTTCCGCGGCGGGGATCAACTCCGCCGGCTCGTAAATGTGGTTCACCAGTCCGATACGCTGCGCCTCTTCCGCGGTAATCATTTCCCCGGTGAGGCAAAGCTCATGCGCCACACCCTTGCCGCAAAGCCGCGCCAGCCGCTGCGACCCGCCATATCCCGGCAAAATTCCCAACTTCACTTCCGGCTGTCCAAGTTTCGCCGCCTTGCTTGCGATTCGAATGGTGCAGGAAAGCGCCAGTTCGCATCCGCCGCCCAGCGCAAATCCATTGATCGCGCAGATCGACGGCTTCCCCATCGTTTCCAGTAGATGGAAAACGCCCTGGCCGAAAAGCGAAAATTCTTTGCCGTTGACCGGTGTCTGCAACGCCAGTTCGCTGATATCCGCCCCGGCGACAAACGCTTTCTCTCCAGCGCCCGTGAGGATCAGCACGCGCACGGCCACGTCATCGCGGGCATCGAGCAAGGCATGCTGCAACTCTTCCACCGTCTTGCGGTTCAGCGCATTAAGCACCTTCGGCCGGTTAAAGGTGATGTACGCAATCGCGTCTTTCTTTTCGTAAAGCAGATTATCGTAAGCCATCTAAGCTTCTCTCGCTCCGATTCGCATTTTCTCCTGTAGGGGCGCAGCACGCGCGCCCCTACTTGGCAAAAACTAAAATTTCATCGCTTTCGGGTTCTGCGGATCGGAATAATCATAAAACCCGCGCCCCGCTTTGCGTCCATTCCATCCCGCCAGTACCATGCGCTTCAACAGTGGCGGCGCCGCGAATCGCCGCTCCTTGAACTCTTCAAACATAATCTGGGAGATATAGTACGTCGTATCCAACCCGACAAAGTCCAGCAGTGTCAGCGGCCCCATTGGATGTCCGCAGCCCAGCTTCATGGAATTATCAATGTCCTCAATGGAGCCGACGCCTTCTTCGAGCGCGCGAATCGCATCCAGCAAATACGGCACCAGCAGCCGATTTACGATGAACCCCGTGCTGTCGTGCGCGCGCACGGCCGTTTTGCCCAGCTTCGCTCCGAACGCCACCATCTCTTCATAGACCGCCGCGTCCGTCGCAATCGTCCGCACCACCTCGACCAGCTTCATCACCGGCACTGGATTAAAAAAGTGCAGCCCCACGAAACGCTGCGGGCGCTTCGTTGCCGCGGAGATCTCCGTAATCGTCAGCGAAGACGTGTTGCTCGCAAAAATTGTCGGCGGTGGACAGA
>Ga0137394_10000945_pt1 | contig 20540 bp, 21 predicted proteins | sample czobulk116metaG_FD_108278 | JGI IMG/M metagenome (GOLD analysis project Ga0137394, IMG submission 108278) | Vadose zone soil microbial communities from Angelo Coast Range Reserve, California, USA - czobulk1.16 metaG | ecosystem: Environmental > Terrestrial > Soil > Vadose zone | place: USA...
ATTCAACGTCCAAAGGTCAAGTGAGTTCCCGTCCTTTGAACTCCACGTTGGGTTACCATATACAGTTGCGCTACAAGCCGGTCCGTCTCATGACGTCATGTTCAAGGGCGTGACTACGCCATGGATGTCTATGATGATCGCACCAGCTGGTTTCGTCGGCGTTGGTTATACTGGTAGCAGTCGGCAAACACGTCCTAGCGGCAGTCGACGCAGCAATCATGCCGTCGCTATTTCGCCGCTGCCTCTTGTTGCCTGCCTTGCTGGGGGTATGCCATGCTGCTTCTTCCTTCGAGTCGCCTTGCTGATGCTCCGCCTTCAGTTGGTAGCGGCATGCTGCTTCTTGCCCTTGCTGCTGCCCGGATTGACGGTATGCTCCTCCGTGTTACCCGCCCCGTATCTACTGCGTTTTGAGTTGCGACCACACGGCCGCCGGTGCGTCTTTCTACTACTGTACTACAGTAGTACTTCATTCCATCATGTGCGCTCTTGCCATCTCTGCTGGGAGCTGGGAGATCATTGCTCAATACGCGTGCTACAGCTCGGTACCAGTACAAAACCACATGACTGTCCCGAAACCAATGCCTCACATGTGCCATACAAGTATTAGAAAAGTTGTAGTATAAAGTACCCCTGGTGTTTGGGTGGGGGAGACAGCTCTCATCATGGGTCATCCCATCCGTTCATGAGTCATTCCCTAAGCGACACGCTGACTACGAGAGGTTCGAGGTGCACCACAAACCAATCCTGAATCTGTCCCTCCCACGCCTCGTAATGGACGCCAGGAGCCTTGGAGAACCGGAAGCGCCGCAACATCCAGCAGAGCACCATTCGCATCTCCATCAGCGCCAGGTTCTTGCCGACGCAGCTCGTCGGGCCGTACGAGAAGGGTATGAACGCGGCCACGTTGTGTTCTCCCGCTGGCGCGTCAGCCGCGTCACGGTCGCCCTTGCTGCTGAACCATCGTTCTGGTAGGAACACCTCGGGATCGTGGAAGTACCGCGCGTCGCGATGGATGCTGTACGTGTGAAGGATGAGCTGTGTCTGCTCGGGGACGACCCTGCACGTAGAACATGGGGGTAGTAGAGTTTTTGTCATGTCAGAATGTGATCGACGAAGAGGATGGCAGTGTCTCCTACTTACAGCTTCCCTAGCACCTTGGCACCTTTGCCCTTGTTTATCGAGCGTTGCGAACCGCTCGGGACAGGGGGCTGAAGACGAAGGGCCTCATTACTGTTGGAACGGCAAAAAGTAAGTTATTGAGAGCTTCTTCATTCCATGCGTGGTCACCCACATGCAACCGTTCAGCCACTCCATTTGGCTCAACTTCAGTACGTCCAATGGTTCTTCTCCACTGGCGAAGGCGGAGTCAACCTCTTCTTGTAGGCGTGTATACGCCCCTGGGTTGAGCAAGAGGTAGTAGAAGATGGCGGCGAGGACGCTGCTTGTTGTGTCCGAACCAGCAATGATGGCTAAACCACCGTCCTGTGCAACGGCGTCGACAGAGGGGCGCTCCGATTCAGGAAGCTCCTCGCCACTCTATAAGTGGCTTCAGTGAGGTAAACGCGTCGGACTCGGTATGTTGGCGTACCAGGTGGTGGAACAAGTCCTTCCTGCTCGCGCCAGTCGCCAACCGCTTCAAAACATTTTCTCTGCCAAAGTCTCGGACGCGCTGAATGATCCCATTCTTTCCTGTGATAGTCGATAAAATGGGCAAGATGTATGTGACGTGTGATGTGATAGCACCGATACTACAGAAGGGCATTAGACACGCAAACCGCACCTGAGGGTGAATACTCACAGAAGACCGGACTGCAAGAGTGTCCAAATTCCCTCCTCGTCTCCGCCAGCCTTCATGAGCTCGAAGCCTCCCCCAAAACTGGAAAAAGTAGAATCAGCATCAGGTCCCAAAATCACGTGCGAGATATTTACGCCATATCACCCATGAAATCTGTACTGAAATAAAGACGTCAGCACGACGCTTCGGTCGTGGGTGGTGGCTAATCCTCACGTAAAATAGCTAAACCATGCTGCGATGTCCAACGAAGCGCCCTCTTTGGAAGCCGATCCGTGGACCAAGTTCTCTAGGCAACTTAGCAGTTGTCTAGTACGATTTGCCACAATGACTTCGTACTCCTTCATAGCCGTAGAGGAAAACGCTCGATTCCAGGGCTTGCGTTGGTGCATGTGTTTCACGGGATCGCGCTGACCGATTAATGCTGGTGTCCCAGGTCGGTCCTCCCAACCTAATCGTCATCACATGTAGAGTGAACGGCTGTAAAAGTTGACAAGTACGCACGTGGTCCTTTTGGCAGGCCACCTTGGCCGAGTATGGGCTGGATAAGGGAGGCATCGCGAATGGAGAGCTCGTTGGGACCTGGTAGTGCGTGTTTGGATAGGGAACAAAACAGAAGACGTCGACACAAACCTATTCTTACAACATCGCCATAACGATCGTGCAGGCTCTTGTAATACCGATGAAGATCCCCTTTGGCGTTGATATATGCCGCCCACCACTTGGATGTCTTGGCAATTACAGGCCCAGGGATTTTGGCGAGAGGATGAAAAGGCGAGACGCGATATGTGAGAGTGAAGAATAGCAAAGCACTGGTGTAGGCAGTAAAGGCGAGTGGGACGGCCGTGTACAGTGATCGTCCGGTGTAGGAAACAGGGAGCGAAAGAAGCGCTGGGGTCACGAGAAGGAGCGCGACACGTGACAGCGCCGACTTGGGCTCAAAGTAGCGGAAGACCAAATGCGACACCTACAACGGTGTGAGGAGAGAGGATACAGTAACTGGCAGCACAATACTCACGAAACCAGTGGCAAGGGCAACGAACCCAGCATCGAGGTCAGACAAGTTCTTGTGTAAATGACTCGGTGGCCAATATCGCGTCAGGGTGGGGAGAGACATTCTGGATGAGTACTGGTAAGAGGACTTGCAGGTATCACATTATTTATAGCCAGACCAGGTGGCTGAGTAGGTGCACGTGGCAGTGGTGATGGCACGGCGATGGGTCGGGAACTTTCTGCGTCCAGGACCGTTTTCTCAAGCTGACGAGGGATAACATGACGAGTGCTTCCATTTATCCGCCAGTCATATGAATTGACTGCCGAAGAACCTCTTTTGCCAGTGAGATGGCAGCCGAGTCACTGCGCCGCTGGATCACGGCCAGCCTGTTAAGGAATGCTCCACGTGTATGAGACGCCGGACCGAGTCGGCGATAGAAGACTTCCGTGCCAGTGGGAACCTTGAGGAGGGTGGAAACTACCAACTCGTCAATAGCACTAGTCTATCACCGGTTGTATGCCGGTGCAAAAGTGGTGCCACTCATGGACGTGATCCGAGTCAACAGGCGAGATAAGAATGTTTCATCCTCCGCAATTCTGGTGACGCGGCTCGAAAAGGTGCGAAAAGTAGCCAATCTTCTTCTAGTTGGAGGCTATCCTTCGTCCGACACGGGGCTTCTGCCGGGTTTATCATGATTGGCTTCGTCGTGCTGTAGGGGTGGAGTTCCGTAGGTATTCCGTGCCACAGATACAATTATTACGTAATAAATCAATTACGGAGTTATAGGTCAGTCACATGACCTGACGCGTCTTCTGTGTCCACCACAGGACACGGTCGCGGTACCAACCTCTTTCTTCCGATAGCTCCAGGAGGTGCACCTTCTCCCGATTCTGTAACTCAGAACAACTCAAGTTGTAGATTGACACGACGGCAAGCCGGGAGCAATGTCCATCTTTAACGGTGTTGTGGCCATGAATTTGGACAGGCCGAGCGCGGGCTATGAAGAACCTTCAACACCATCTAGGGATCCAACGTCCTCTCCCGCGAGTCACATCCAATGGCAGAACTCCCAGTCAGCCTGCGCAGCGATGGAAGAGTTGAGGGTTGCATCATCGGTGCCTCGTCGTCGTAAGTCTTTACTACTGTAGATAAAGCGCGTTCCTGCTACTCCAAATTCTGATGTGCGAGCCCCCATCTGACAACGTTAGCACCGCAACCGCTCACCTTTGGTTTCGAGCTCCCCCCATCCGCCGGACCATCCTCGAGCTCGAGCCCCTCCTCGGATCCCTTTCTTCTTCCCTCGGCAAAGCGGACGCGCATGCGGTCCGTCCGATCGCGTGCCCTCGGAGGGCGCGTCCACAACCAAGGCCAGCAGAGCCACTCCCTGAATGACATCCTCTCCATTCCCGCGACAGACGCGTCCAAGTTTCTCGACATGCTCGGCCGCGCATCGGCTCGCGTCGACGAGAACTCTCGAAAGCGGATGAAAGCGGCGGCACGGGCGCGCGAGAGTGAGAGCGGACTCCGTGCTTTCGATCAGCGCGGGCGGGCAGCGCAGGGGTCTGAGCTACTAAAGGGCAAAGGGCGGATGCGCGCCTCGACGGCGGTGGTGGTCACGCGCTCGATGGATGAGCTCGGGGACCACACGAATCTACGCCGGGACGGGCGTGCCACCGATGTGCATCATTCGAGTCTTCCCATAATGCAGTCGAAGGACCCACTTTCCCAGCCCCATGATGCGATGCACAGTGCGACGATGCGAGCGGCAGATAACAAGGGTGATGATGACGGTGACGTGCACATGCACATGCATACATCCGACTCGGCCACCGATGCTCCCACTCACTGCGATGATGATGATATGAATGATGTCGGCGTCATCATCGAAGTCGAAGAACCGCCGGTCTCCAACTCCACTTCCACCGGTCCAAAAAACGGGACACACCATTCCCCACCACGGCCTGCGGCCACTATCACGAGACATTCCCAAAAAAAGCGGCTCGAACCGCCCTCGCCGACACCCGTTCGCGCGGCTCCAACGCCACCACCCACTGCGCTCCGGGTTCCGTTTCCTGTGGGACCGGGGGCGCCCCTGCCACCACCAGCCGCAGCTGAATGGTCAAGCGGAGGAGGGCCAACCGCAGCGCCGACGGCCTCGAACTCACAGCTCTCCCAGCGCCGCGCCTCCGCCACCTCGATAATGCCTGCGGTCCCTGCGTCGCAGACACATGGTGGATCCAGGCGCGCACTAGGCATGACGCGCAACGCACCACCATCCAACACGCCGCAGCCACGGTATTCCGCCGGCGTCAAAAAGCCGTTCCGTCCGCCTCTCACGAAGCCCGCGGCCACCGCTACGACGGTGCCGCGTCTTCCCTCCTCTATCGCTGCCGCCGCTACTTCTACCTCTACCCCTCCCTCCAGGCCGGCACGAAATCGACAAGCGGGGGACGCAAAAAAGGGCGCCGGGGCGGATCCAGACTCGAGCTTTGATATCTCCTTCGATTTTGACCCCGAGGCCCTGGAAGCAGCAATGAAGGAATATGATTGATGTTTGATACGTTGGTCAAATCTTCTTGGACAAAAGCACGGGCGCACGACGCAACAATTCGAGTGTTGGTGGTCACTCACTCGTCGGCGGCTGTTTCTTACAGTTGTGCTCACATGGCGTGACGCCCGAGGCTGGCTCCTCCGTAGGAGCCTCTCCATGCCACAGAATGCCGCGCACTTCAAGCTTCATGTTTATACTTGAAACGAAAAACGCAAAGCAGGGATCATGCGTGGGGCGCGTGAGGGATGCCTTAGTTATAACTAAGATACTTTACAATAGCGAGCAGGTCACAGAGTAGCGCAATACATCGGACTGAAGAGACCGTGTACATCGCCAAAGCGATACAAAAATGGGGCTAAGATAGAGCAACTAAATGAGTTCGGCTGCGTTGACCGGCATCTCGTCCTAAAGCGAGGAAAGGAAGTCAGAAGGCAGGAAAAACTTCATGGAGTGACAGATCTCACTATCTGTGTGCTGTAGAATTGTTCTGATGGGTTGGGGAACGATGGGTCAGCGGGGGAAAAGAAGCAGCGACACGACATAGACCAACCTATATCCCGCAGAATGCGAACGTCATCCACAGTCACGAACTAGTATATAACAGTCAACAGTCGATACACAGAAAACCCATTTTGCCGCAAAAACGCACGTTAATAGCAACGCCTTTGCGACCGAACCGACCCGATCGACCAATACGGTGAATATAATTTTCGCGATTTCTGCTTGGACGTTTAAAGGCGGGAAGAGGCAAAAAAAGGGCGGATCACTGACGCTGGTAGGTCATAATTGATGACCAAGGAGACTTGCTGCACATCAATGCCTCGTGCCCAGACGTCGGTGGTAATCAACACCCGGCTGATGTATACAAGCTTATTGACGCACAATCACCGTATACCCGGAAAGACTACTCACGATGTTCCACCACGAAATTCTGCCATAATCGCATCACGTTCTTTTTGGGGCATTTCTCCGTGCATTGACGACACCGTGAAGCTGGCCGTGCGCATCTTTTCTGTTAACCAATCAACCTGTACAATCTGCTAAGCAAAACGGAAAAGGGTGAAAGTTGGACATGGTGACGTACCTTGCGTCGTGTGTTGCAGAAGATGACGGCCTGTGTTATGGTGAGTGTGTCGTAAAGGTCGCACAACGTGTCGAATTTCCAATCCTCCTTTTCGACGGCGACGAAAAATTGCTTGATGCCTTCAAGGGTCAACTCGTCACGCTTGACGAGAATGCGAATAGGGTCGGTCATGAATTTTGTTGTCATCTCCAGGACATCATACGGCAAGGTGGCGCTGAGCAAGACGACTTGGGTAGCGGGAGGGAGGTAACGGTAGACGTCATAAATTTGATCCTTGAAGCCCTTGTTGAGGAGCTCGTCGGCCTCGTCCAGGACGAGCATCTTGATGTTGCGCGTGCGGAGGATGCGCCGCCGAATCATGTCGAAGACCCGGCCGGGCGTCCCGGAGAGGATGTGCTGGCCATATTCGAGTTTACGTATGTCCTCGCCGATGGAAGTGCCGCCGATGCACGCGTGACATTGCACGTTCATGTAGTCGCCCAGAGCGAGGACGACGGACTGGATTTGCGTCGCGAGTTCGCGGGTGGGGGAGAGGACGAGCGCCTGGGTCTCTCGGACGGTGACGTCGATGGATTGCAGCATGGAGATGGAGAAGGTGGCCGTTTTACCCGTGCCGGACTGGGCCTGCGCGATGACATCCCGACCCTGCGTTATAGGGAGAATAGCACGCTGCTGAATCGCGGAGGGCTTTTCAAAATCTGTACGGTCCCGCGTGTGAGAGAACGGGATAGAGAGGAAAGAGGGACTGAATACGCACTGTAAGCGTAGATGCCCCGAAGAAGGTCTTCTTTTAAACCGAGGTCGTCGAAGGTAGAGATGACCGAGACGGCCTCAGAAGACTCGAATATAATTTTCTGTGGGGACAAGCGGTCAGCTGGTAAGCAGAAGATGAGATGAGAGACGCACATCGTCATTGGGGTTGATACCAGACATTTGTCGCGCTCAGTCGTCGTCTCACGGGTCGAAAACAGGAAATTTATCGGAGTTTGAAAGCGAAGCGTCAACATCAACCGCTGTTCGGTCGGCTGCACGGGTCAAGACAAGGCAACAATAATGGACTCAATCATCGAGTTGCAGCGACAGTCACACCAAGAGATTGAGCGGTATGAGCGAGCCCTTTACACTGTCCTCTCTCGCCCCCAAAATGTCCACCAGGCCCGCCTCCAGAGCGAGCACAAGGCTTCCCAGATCCTCGACCGCATCTCTTCCCGCGTCACCACGCTCAACTCGACGTACCAGAACGAGGACGTGCGCAGGGTGGAGATAGACGCAATCTCGACGCCGAGTCAACCCGGGGACTTGTCCGAATTTTACGCGAGGTTGGGTAAAATTCAGGAGCACCACAACAAATATCCTGATGCAGGTACAGATGGGGTCGAATTCGAAATTGCTGCCCTTCTCGATGACTATAATCCTGAGGATTACGATGATGAGGAATACGTCTACGAGGATCGTGAGTTTTGCAGACCACTCGTTTCCTATACCGACTCAATCCCGCTTTTTGTAGCCGTGGCAAACATGTTCTCAGGTGAAGAGTCGTATGGAAAATACCTTGACTTGCACACGAATCACACCACCTATAATAATCTGAAGAATATCGGAAAGCGTGTCGGCTATCTCCAATACCTCGACGCTTTGCTACTCGCCGAGAAAGGACCCATACACATGGACATCCCCAAAGAGACACGAGTCACCCGTGACTATGAGACGTGCGTTTCTCGCATGCTTATCCGTCCCTTTACTTTCTCAAAGCCTCCCAGATATGTCCGCGCCTTACATACCTATCTCAAGTCCTTCATGCGCCGGACGCAGCCGCTGGTCGACATGGACGCGAAACAAACTGCTGCAATTGAGGAGTTCGAGAAAAAGTGGGAAGCAGATGAACTCGAGGGCTGGACGGATGCAACTCCAAAAGTTCAGGTCGATGGTAGCGAGGAAGGAATATGGTGTACGGCGTGTAAGTACTCCGCTATTTCGTCCCGCGTTTTGTTTTACCCGTTTGCAAGGCCAAAAGATGTACTCGAAACAAACTGTATACGATGCCCATCTTACCTCAAAAAAACATATCAAGGCTACCTCCCGGCAAGCTACGTCAGAGCAACCCCCGACCAATCCGAATGGACCCCCTTCTACGCCCGCACCCTCCGCGAATGCAGAGTCATCGAAGAATAAGCACCGCACCGCTGCGCTATTTACATATCTTGTCACCGCACTCCTCGCGGACCTCATGCAGCTCTTAAACGACACCAAAGCAAATGTCGAGCGTCGCTTCTCACTCACCGCGAAGGAGCGTGAGCAGGAGATACTGGAGGCGCAGAAGCCGCCGCCGCCTCCTACAACAGCTGGCCCCGATGGCGGAGCAGAAGAGGAAGAGGAAGAAGAACGAATTTACAACCCGCTGAAACTGCCCATGGGTTGGGACGGAAAGCCAATCCCCTATTGGTTATACAAGCTCCATGGACTGGGAGTAGAATACCGATGTGAGATCTGCTCGGACCATGTGTATATGGGCAGGTAAGCATCTTCATGCGATGTAGGTGTCGTTGCGACGATTGATACGAATCTTTGACAGAAAAAACTTTGAACGGCACTTCCAAGAATCAAGACATGCGTTTGGTATGCGCGCCCTCGGCTTGCCCAATACAAAACACTTCCATGAGATTACGAAGATCGAGGATGCCATGACTTGTACGTTCCTTACTGCGTTTGTGCTGTTCCGCATTGGGTGTGCTCATGCGTACATGCAGTGGCTGAGCGATTGAAGCGCGAGGGCAAGCATGAGATCTTCGAGGAAGAGACAATGGAAGAATTGGAAGATGAGGAGGGCAATGTGTATAATCGCAAGACATATGACGACCTCAAGAAACAGGGCCTCATCTGATCTGACTTGCGAGTTGCATAGGTTGCTGTATATTTTATCGCTATACAACTTTTTGGGATAACAGGTTACAAGTGCTATGGATTACGTCAGAAACTAATTAAATTCGAACGGGGGCGAAGATGACTACGCTCTGTATTAGCACTTGGCCAGCTCCTTCCGTCGTAGCTTCATTATGCACTTGTATCTTAGGGAGAATCCTCGGACGCTCTATCTTGTCACAAGCTCACAGGAAGAAGGTCATGGTCACCCTAGAAGAGCATTGGTATTCCGAGCAGCCGAGGACAACCCTTACCAGGCCGTCGTTGAGTTCCTACATAAGGACCAAGTGAACCTCTCAAATACGGTCCGCTTGACGAGCAGAGTCGTGAAAGGGTGCCTTGGTCTCATTTATGTCACGGATGGTGAGTCAGAAGGATATTCTTCGCTCTAATCGAGCTTCTCCGAGACTGCCGACGACAGATCTCTTCCTTGCCGTGATCACCTCCGCCACGGAGGTCGGGAACACCAGACCGACGGCGGTTTCCCCAGAGTCCATCGCTAGGATCCACGAAGTCAACTTCTACTGCTTGACTTCTTCCGTGTGGGATGACCTCTCCCTGGTCGGGGATGCCCTCCCCAGCCCCAGCTACGCAGAACAAGTCGACGTTATGGCCCTGCGCGACCCGCACGACGCATACCAGCAAAATAGTGCGCAGCCGCCGCAGCCGCCGGGCGTGTTCGAGCACCCGTGCTCCGCGCTGAAAAAGATCCTCTCGTCCGGCTCGTTCTACTACGCTCTCAGTCCGCACTGGGACATCTCGTCGCGCCTCACGGAGCGCCTATCGCGCGACCGCAGCGAGGCCCACGACCTCGGCGCGTTCGACGAGCGCTTCGTGTGGAACGAGTATATAGTGCGCAGTTTGCTCGATTTCCGCGAGCGATTGGACTTGAAGGAGCGGGAGGATCTGGACAGGTGCCAATTCATCGTAAGTTTGTTGTTGTTGCGGCCGCGCTTGGTATCGGCTGCTTTACGGGGTTCTCTCCATGACGGGATAGGTCCTTGCCATCCAAGGCTACGCAGGCGTGTTTACGATCCCGCTCCCTGCGCCTCCGACGAATGGCACTCCGACCATCGCGACTCTCAGTCTAATCTCCCGCCTGGCGGCAAAGCGTGCTGGGACGCGCTTCAATACGCGCGGCGTCGATGACGATGGAAACACGGCCAACTTTGTTGAAGTAAGGCGTTTGTGAACCCCCGACTTGGGCCAATACTAGTGTTCACATTTCTCCATAGACAGAGACGATCTTGATTACGGAGCTCCAATGCTTTAGCTATACGCAAGTGCGCGGAAGCGTCCCTCGTAAGGTTTATGTCACCAACGCGTTATATGCCGGTGTTCATCCTCTTCTCCCTCAGTTTTCTGGGAGCAGCAAGGGTTACAGACGTTTGGGCAAAAAATTCAAATCACGCGTCCTCAGGCGTCACAGCCGGCTTTCGAGCGACATTTTGCGCATTTGACGGAGCAGTATGGTTACGTTCACGCGATCAATCTTCTCGGGACCAAGGATGCTGAAGCGAGCCTCACGGCGGCGTACGCACGACATCTACAAATTGCCAAGGGTGTGTGGGGCGACGATATTGACATCACCCACTACGATTTCCACCAGGCCGTGCGAGTGGCTGGACACGACAACGTCATGCGTGATTTCAGGTTTGTTTCCAAAGCTGCCGCTTTCTCAGGCTTTCTCAGGCTGGCTAACGTGCGTTGGTACAGAAGGTTGAACAGCGTGTCAGACAACATTGATCGTTTCGGCTTCACGATGTGTGATGCCAGCTCAGAAGACATGATCACCGAGCAGAAAGGAATCTTCCGTACGAACTGTCTTGACTGGTATGAAATCTGCACTCTATTGTTTGTTCTCTGACGCCACGTGGGCTGATATATTTTGGGATCAGCCTAGATCGCACGAACTTTGTACAGGACATCTTATCGAGGACCAGCTTAGAGCAGTACCTCCTCCTTGCCCGGAAGGACTGGTGGTTGACCTCAAACTCGCTGTGGTCGTACCATCGCGAGTTATGGGCCGAAAATGGGGATGCGTTGTCGAGAATATATGCGGGTACCGGTGCTCTCAACACGAGCTTTACGCGGAGCGGGAAGCGCACCCTCGCTGGTATATCCATCCACCCTGTGTCTCGTTCAGACGTAATGGTTGACGAGACGGACAGGTGTCTTGTCTGATGCAACAAAAAGCGTTTCAAGAGCATATATCAACAACTTCCAGGACAAGGGAAAACAAATTGCTATCGACATGTTTCTAGTATGTCGCTTCACTTTCCCGAGCCCGTTTCCACCACTCATGGCCAAGTAGGGGAACCTCAATAATCAAACTCAAGTTACTATCTTTGATCCGATTCACGACTCTGTTCGAGCCGCACTAGACGCAAGGTGAGAAGCTCTCCTACTTGCGTACGACGACTTCCTGCACGGCTTACAACGGCATAGACTTTCAGAATACTCCACTACGAAGACATGCACAATTTTCGTTGGGACGTGGAATCTCATGGGTAGAGTAAGTATGTTGCACGGCTTAACAATTTACCATTAATGCTGGTCACATATCTTGTATAGCCGCCATCGGAATCACTTTTACCCTGGCTTTTCCCCAGAGAAAGTACGTGATAGTCTCTATCCGCTTCGTGTTGATGTTTAATATGAGACTTCAGCACTTCCCGAGTAAGACTGGCTTCATATTCGTGAGCCGCAGAACTAATAGGAGCTATAGACCGGATTTAATGGTTATCGGCTTTCAAGAGATCGTCCCTTTAACAGCGCAACAGATCGTGCAAACTGACCCCGAGAAAAAGCTTGTCGCTCATTTTCCTATTTAGCTCCCGTACTGATCCGGCGCTGACAGACGCGTATGGGAAAACAAAATTCTCGAAACGCTCGAACGACGGCCAGGTAAAAAGTCCGACTACATCCTTTTGCGAAGCGAGCAGGTATCTGGGTATACAGAGTTCCGTTTTCCCAGACTCACGACATCACTTCTTAGTTAGTTGGCACGGCTTTGATCGTTCTGGTCAAGTCCGAACTGACCGCCGTGATTCGCAATGTCGAAGCAACCAAATGCAAGGTTCGTCCGAGGCCCTTTGTAACGCATATACCTGCAATTTTACCTGAGGACAGACTGGTTTACGTGGCATGTCCGGAAACAAAGGCGCTGTCAGCATCCGTCTCGATTACTATGACACCAGCTTTTGTTTTATCACCGCCCACCTGGCTGCTGGTCATGCGAATGTCGATGAGCGGAACGCTGACTATCAAACCATCGTGAACGGCTTGCATTTCCTACGGGGAAAGACGATCGAGAGTCACGAGTACGTATCTCACACCCGCATCATCGATTCAAATGCATCCCTCAATTTGACATTTGACACCGCAGCAACATCATCTGGCTAGCGGACACCAACTATCGTATCGACCTAGACAACGCCTCTGTCCGCGCATACGCCGAAGATGACGCGCTGGACATGTTGCTCGCTGCAGATCAGTTGGCCTACGTTATGTCCACAGGCGTTGCCTTTTCGGGCTACGTCGAGGGTCCGATCTTGTTTCGGCCGACGTACAGGTATGATGTAGGGACCGACAACTACGACACGAGCGAGAAGATGCGCATCCCCGCGTGGACAGGTTCGTCACCTTTTCCCCCTTTTCCTGCAAACATATAACGTATCGTCGTGGAACGTAGATCGCATATTATTTCGAGGGAATAAGCTTGACTTGTCTGTGTACTCCCGTGCGGAGCTCAGGGGTTCCGATCATAGGCCTGGTAAATCTTTTTTTTCGTTCCCTTTTGAAGATCTCATCCATACTGACCGACTGCGTACCCAGTCTACGCGGCGTTCCGCGCGACCGTTCACGTCATTGATCATGCGAAGAAAGCCCTTCTCGGTCGTTTGCTTGCAGAGAGCGTCACCTCAACGGCACCAGGTGAAACAATCGAGGAGAAGCTCGCAGCGCTCACGTTTTCTCATTCTGATGACCGTAAGTCTAGTCGAACCTTGGACGTATACGTGTTGTTTGAACTAAGCATGCCAACAGTGCCACCTCCAAGTTCGGAGACGGAGGCGTGGTGGGACACACCAGGCGAGTCATTCACGTTTGATGCATAACAAAGAAAAATAACCCAATCCCATCATCGCCTGTAGATCATCCAAATGGTGTCGTCCCGGCGTCAGTAGACATCGACCTTTCAGTACCACAGCGAGGAAACCCATTCGACCATTCGCCGCTCGACTCTCCGTTATCGGCCTCGCCGTCCTCGTCGGACGAGGAGCTGTTCAATCACGCGCTAGCACTGCAAACGCCCATGGTTCCCTCGAAGAAGCCCCCACCGCCCCCACCGCCACGAGCGAGAGCGGGAGAGAGTTGAGACATCGCTTTTAGATCTAGAGGATGCTCTGTTAGAGTCGGAAATAGAATACACCATCTATTTCGCGGACACCACGGACTTTTCCTTTTTATTACTTTGAGCATGGACAATCGTTACTCACATCGGCGGGAAATTGCAAGGGAATGTTGTATTTGTGGATGAACATAATCTCATATATATGCCAGGCAAAATAACCAAGATATCAGAGGTTAGATGTTTTTAACGCAACCAAGGCCCCTAAGTTCATACTGTAACAAACTTCAAACCTATTTTTATGCCAAAAAATGAAATAATAGAGACGATGATTCAGAACAAATTCAGTAAACTCAGAAATAGAATATCTCTGATCTGTGGGAAACTGCTCTATAAGTGCATTATAAGTGTTAGAGGCCATAAGTAGAGAATATGCTCTATCCAAAGCCTCATTATAGCTTTGCCTAGATGTTGAGGCATAAAGGCAGGCATTGTAGGGTTTGCAATACGGACCGGTATGGCTAACACGCGCGAGTCCGGATCAGGCAAACCGCCGCCCGGTTGTATATTCAAATCTTGGGAAACACCGTTTCTTGTACCAGACCCATCGATTGTAGTTCATTTTTATGCATAAGTGTTGCAATAATATAATTAGATGCGCCGCGACATATTCAACTGCTCTATAAATGCAATCTGAGAACCAAATCCAGAGGGTACAGTACCACGGGGAAGTGAATTTAGAGGGCGAGTTTTCGGGAGATCAAGCTGCCGATCTCCCGATGCCACGAGCGTAGAGCTCTTCCTTCCTACCAGTCCCGAGAGACAATTTTTAAAAGGTCCCGGCCAGATACGTATCTGCCATCGCCTGCAGCACTGCTGCTCATAAACACTTGCCCGTCGATGCTTGCTTTGCGGTTTATCTGAGTTTGCCCTTTTTCTTGTCACATCATGATGTCCCGGGTCCATAGTTAGTAAAAAACTTGGCCTCAGATTTGGAGCAAAGATGACAGAGATGAACGCGTCTTTTTTTTTTCCAAGCTCAGTTCTCAGTGGTTGGGGCCTTGAGGAGGCCACGATAATATCATTGTTCGCAATCGCAAGACGTGTGGGAAAATTCTTCCCCGGGCCGGTGCGACCGCCGGGCGATAGTTCCGATGCCAAGTTGGCGGCGCCGCGGCGACCATTTGCCAGAGGATACACAGCCATCTCTCAGCGCGCAACACCAAAAACGTGATGATACGGGTGCAGAAATGGGAGAACCCAACAATGACATCGACACGGAGACGCTGCAAACCCAGATCGACCTCTCCATGGCATACACACAGAACCTCGTCGCATCTTGGCTGGCGCTGCCGTCGTCGAGTTCCTTGAACCAGTCGTTGCCGTCGTCGTCGCGCGCAACCGAGACAGAGGTGGAGTTGCAGGCACTCCTACGTCGGCCGCCACGGTGCGTGATTTTTCCCCAGTCCGAAGCTCTCGCGAAACATCCATTCAAGCTGTTCCCTGCTTCTTTTTTTTTATGGGCATTAGGTTGGGCGTGGGCGCACCGCTCCCTGAAACTCCTGCTCCCGCGCAGATGCGTCTCGTGCGGAAACTGGAAGCCGGTAAGAGGCGCTCTCGGAACATGGAGAATGGAGATCTGGCCGAGAGTGCGACGGCAGCAACGGCCAACGACAGAAGAAGCGGACGGGAAGGGGAAGATAGCGCAGAGGAGGAGTCCCGGATGGCGAGAGCGAGCGCGGTTCGAAAGCGTCCGAGGGTCGTTGACCCTTTCGTGCCTGGAGGGGGGAAGGGCAAGAAGAGGAAGAAGAAGGCGGCTACTGTGGAGAAGATGGAGCAGGAAGAGACTACTGAAGCGGCGGAGGCAGCGCTGCCGGTTCAGGATGTTGCGGTGGAGGAAGCTCTGCCGATGACGGCGTCCGTCGACGCGACGACGGGCCCGAATTCAAAAAAGAGGAGGAAAAAGAAGAAATTTGCCGAGATGGAGACGCAGCCCATGCCCGAGGGCGAGAGCGAGGCCCGCGCCCAGGGAGCGCAGGGACGCGCCGTCGCGCTCGGAGGGCCCGTCAGCGAACCGCAGTCTCCAGACCGCGGCGCGGAAGGCTCCACACAATCGCATTCAGGTATGTCGTGCATTTCGACACCTCGTAATCGCGACGTGAGTCGTTTTCGCTCTGCTCACTCGCGATTCGAAATCCCCTATAGTAGTTGCTCCGCCCGACGTTGGCGTTATCTCCCCGAAACCACCGCGGGCGTGGTCTCCTTCGGTCCTACAACCTCGGACTACCTCGGGCCCCTCGACTCGTCGGGCGTATTCACCCCCAATTTTAAACCTCACTGGTTTACCGCCACCAGCCCCCGAAGAGCCGGAAGGCTCTCCTCATAAGAAGCGGAGGCGCAAACGGAAGAAGAGAAAGTCGACGGGCGAGCAAGGGGTCGAGAAGGGTCCCCCATAGTGGAGTAGTGGTTCCTAGTTGTTCCATCTTCACGAGTGTCATCTTTGACCACATATGCAATTTATAATACATCACTGGATTCATTATTCAATCGGACTAATGTATTTCGCTGGAAATGATACAAGACGTGGCTGGGCGGGTCATACACTGGTCTTGACGGCTTCTGGGGTCGTCTGGATTAACTGTGAATGGCCCAAGGAGTAAGCACGATTCGATGATTAGTCACGAAAGCTTTGAGTGCGAACCTCGGGGTCTTCGACGGGGGCTTCGTCGATGAAATCCGGCGCCTTGTTGAGATCCGCAAGGTATGACGCCCCTTCCTCTTCCTCCTCCAACCCGAGCGCGTCCAACTCTGCGTTTTCCGTTCGATCGTGAGTCAAAAAATCAATTTACATATTCTCGACAACGGGAAGAGAGAAGGGTGCGCACCCGCTTCGAGTTCTGTCTCATCGAGCTCGTCCGGAACAGCGTAGGAACGGCTCAGCGTCTCTTGGACCTCGTTGGCCTGATCCAGCAGCTCCTCCATCTCAAACTGCACATTCTACTGGGCCAGTCAGAGGTGAGGTGGGGTTCATTAAAAACCCTCCCGGAGAGTTTTCGATACGGGCATTGTGCGCACCTCGATCTTGCCAATGTCGATCTTGCCGTATTGCTTGCGCAGGTCCTTGTTCGCCTGCGCCATGGCGTCAAGCGTCACCATGGTATTGCGCAGGTTCTCCGTCGCGAGCGCGGTGCTCTCGATGTTGAAGGTCTGCTGCGCGAGTTGGGCGAGCTGCGCCTCGTACATGCGCTTCTGCTTGAGGGTGCGCAGGGCCCGTTGCTGGATCGCGTCCTGACCATTCATGGTATTCAAGCCATCCATACAGAAACCGACGTTATTACAGTCAGCCTTCGCGAGGAAGAGAAAGACGAAACGGGAAGGCGACACAACCTTGCCGGGTCCGTTGCGCAGCTTGCTCATCTGCTCCTTGTACCGCATGAGCTCTCCATCTAGCTTCTTGATCTTGACCTCGATAGTGGCCGAGCGGGCATCTGTCTATCGTGGCGCGCAGGGTAACGACTGATCGTGAACACACGAACGTGCCCCAATGTCTCTCTAAGTAAGCGAGCCCCACCTGATCGACGACGTCCTGCAATGTCGGCTTGGGCTTCTTGCTGCTGGAAGACGTGCCAAATATCCTGTTCATGGGTGCTTTCTGAATTCGAATATGGCTAGCCTCTAGAGGTTGAGACAAGAGACAGGTGGAATTGCAGCTGACTGGGTAAACTGGGCAAAGCAGCACAAGTTTCGGCTGGTGCCGAAAGGGTCACCCACGCTTATCGAGATCAGATGCGGGACTTTTCTATTCACAAGTAACTACGCATACAATTTCGATGCAATGTAAAAAAATGACTTCTTTGCTTTCGTCAACGTTCTGGCTCCCGCGCATGATCCTTTTCTTTTGCACTGAATTTTTTTGCAGGTAATTGTGGCTCGACTGGCTATGGCCCACTTACCTAATCTTGAGCCAAGTTTTTGGTCAGAATTGACCCCAGAACGAGGCCATCAGGGAAACAAGAAAAAAAAAAATCTCGAGTCGGGTGAGCACAGAGCATTTTTATCCATTCGTCCGTTTCTTGATACTTTTCCGGGTCACGTCCTCTTTCTTTTTCTTAGTTTGCGGTTACATATGCGAATCGTCGTTGTCCCCAATCCGGACTTTTGATCAGGCAGGCCTGAAGGCTGTTCAGCTTGTTCTCATGCTTTGATGTGTCCTGTTTTACGTCTTAGAGACACTTAAATCTACCGAGCGCTTCGCACAACTGCTGACTGGCTGGGATCATCATCCCTGGTCCGGCCCTCAGTGAATACTCCTGCGCCTTGCGCTCTCCCTCATATCAGTTCTCTCTTATCCTTGCTCGCTACAGTCCTTGTCACAAGCACCGTAGCCAAGGTACTATATGTCATCTCTCATTTTTCCCGTTTTTTATCAGCCTATTCGTCAATTTTTACCCGCTGAGTACATCTCATTCTGATTTCTCGCTCCATCTACTAGCGTAACTTACCTTCTCGCCTACCGTAGTTCTCTTGAACGTAGAGTAGAGCCGCCGTTTATCCCAAGAACAACCTCGTGAAAGCTCGTGTTCCCGAGAGCGTCCCCTAGGCCGCTACAATGTCCGCCGTATTTCCCCACGTTGACATCTGTGCGCTGAAGAGATTCGCTGCAGCTGCCGCTGCTGGTGAACATGCCTTCCGTCTCGACCGTAGCTCCATTGTGGGGGTACCATCGTCAGCCGGAAAGAGAAAAGGGAAGGGCAAAGCCAACGACAGGAAGCCGCTATACCCAGCGGTGGCTGGATGTGAGGACTTCTGCCATGTGGGAGAACAAGTACGCCCCTTCCGAATTCTTTCCCGTGATTAATATCGATCACTCTCCTCCATGTAGATGATCCTGATCACATTTGATCCGAGGAGTGTCCCTCTTGGCCCTCGTTCCATGCTTGCACACTTCCCACGTGGTAGGCCAACGTATACTACCAAGGCGTTGGTAAGACACTACCCATCGTTCTGTCTCCGTGCATGAACTGTCGGTGACCAGCATACTGTCTACATGCAGGTTGGCATGACCCAAATCGTCCGCGATCACCAGATCATCGCACCTAAAATATATGGATACTACGATAATGTCCCGAACCCAATCAACGCAGAGGTGGTCTTGCTTGAGCTGGTATGAACACCCCCTCTTCCCACATTGTGGCCTGAATCTACGCACATTCATCCATTTTGCTAGCTCCCGGGTGAGTGCCTGGATGACATCTGGATGGACCTCGAACCGCGACAGATCATGACCGTATGTGCAAGACTCGGGGAGCTGCTCGTCAAGCTCTTCAATTGTCGCAGCCCGTTACTTTGTTCCGAGACAGACGTCCCGGACTCTCCCCCACGAACGCCGGGAGCCTCAGCCCACTATCGTCGTCCTGTGCTGCTGTGCCCGCCTTTCGACGAGGGTCCACTAGCACAGATGGAACCGCAGGAAGGCCTCACGTCAACACACGACTATCTCCTCGCCCTCGCAGAACGCCCAGAACGCATTTTTGGTGAACCCAACGAGGTTCCTGGCGCACGTGATACCGCGTGGCCTGGGTTCGCCTCGCTAGACGACGCAGATGTCGCGGCGGTGCGCGACACGTGGAAGCGTCTCGGCCACCTGATATCGTACCACTCAGGAGGGTTCTACATCCCGGGCGCGCTGTCGCCTGAGGCGCGTTTCACGGCCTATTCGGTGCTGCAGAGCAAGGAGTTCGGGGTGCGCCACTGGGACATGCAGATGGCGCGCTTCGTCGTGCGCTGGGCGCATCCCGGCGACGTACACAGCGACGCGACGCTTGCGCTCACGGGCTGGGAACACGCCGCGCGCGCGCCACTCTGGTCTTGCGCGCGCATGCCGTCCTGGCTCCGCCCGCACCTGCACCCGTTCGAGCGCATCACGTGGGAGGGACAGCGCAACGTCCGCCAGTTCATCTTCCACTCCGTCTTCCACGGCGATTTTGTCCCGCAAGCGCGCGCATGGGAGTGGGTCGTCACGCACGTCTTCGGCGTGACAGAGCGTTGGTTCGAGGGACTCGTCGGCGCGCACTGGGGATTCCGCGACGCTGCCGAGGTCCTCCTGCTCCGCCTCCGCGATCATTGGATGCGCGAGCGCCCGGACGTGCCCTTCCCGTTGGACGAGGACGAAGGACGGGGACCGCTGTACGGCGTATCGGCGGGCGCTAGTAGTGATGTTGCCGCTGGCGCCGGGGATCTGCCGGAGGGAGAGGCCCAAGAGGAAGGAGATGCGGAGGCTCAGGCGTTGCTGGCACACACGCGCACCTTCATCGAGGAGGTGAGCTTGGCGATGGACGCGCTTGGCAGCGAAATTGCGGCCGCTCAGGAGGCGTTGTGGAAGGATAACCCGCGGAAGAAAGGAGATGGAAGAAGAGGATCACGGAAATGATGGCTTTGCTATGAATGTATACTACGATACCTACACAACGTACTATTAACAACGTCGCCCGGAGAATACCAGCAATGTGTAACGATAACTTTGAAGCTCGATAAGGGCATGAGGATGATTTGACGTGGTCATTAGATGTACCCACGGCCACGGCGGTTACTCGTAGGCTGAGTCAGCCTACGGGTTGCTAGGTTTTGGCTGTAAAAATCAACCATAATTTCCTTTTCCGGGAACCCGTAAACCTACGGTATCTAGGGAAGTGTCAGTACTGTATAGGTCGTGATCAAGAAGAGATTGCACATGCGCTGTAATACAATCTCGGCTAGCGGCCATCTCTTCTTTGACTACAAATTGACTGACTGCATCTCTTCTCTTCAAGCGAGCTGCAATTGCCGCGGAACAGTGAGCAAGGGTTCTAG
>Ga0137394_10000946_pt1 | contig 20537 bp, 16 predicted proteins | sample czobulk116metaG_FD_108278 | JGI IMG/M metagenome (GOLD analysis project Ga0137394, IMG submission 108278) | Vadose zone soil microbial communities from Angelo Coast Range Reserve, California, USA - czobulk1.16 metaG | ecosystem: Environmental > Terrestrial > Soil > Vadose zone | place: USA...
CTCCGGCAAAGCAATCCTCCTCGAAGGGGTTCTGGGTCACCCGCGGAGGGTGAGCAACCAGGGGACTTTGGATTGTACCGCGTCTGGCGTTTCCGTGAAGATGTTCCGGCCAGGCCCCTCACACGTGAGGGCTGAACGCATCCTTGTGCAACCGTACTACCGGCGGTTGGCCCGGGCAATTGTCAATCGCCATGACGTCAAACCGGCCGGGGCATTCCCCTTGACGTTCCACCAGGAATCTCTGAGCAGTGCAAACTACCAAGAGCTGTTTTTCCCGGGTAACGCTAGGTTCCGGTAGCGCCGGCAAGTCCTCACGGATGGTGCGAGTCCTGACTTCCACAAATGCCAGGGTCCCGCCATCGTAACCGACTAAATCGATTTCGCCCTTAATGTGTAGTTCCGGGCCACGAAGACGTATCCTGGCCTCCGCAGATACCCGTAGGCATAGGTTTCTCCGCGCACGCCGCGCGGCGGGCTTCCAGTTTCTTGGCGTCGTTGGAAAAACTCTCCTCTTCGCACAAGCCGCGCCGCGCCATGGGACCTTTCCGGTTCTCCTCTGGGAACTCTGTGTTCTCAACGATTTCTGCGTTAAATCTTTTTCCCCGCCTCACGGAAGCAATCTTCCAGCGTTCGCGCGGCAAAGTCCGCCTGTTCCTGATCAATCAAAAGAGGCGGTGACAACCGAATGGTGTTCTCGCCTGCGCCGAGCACCAGCAGCCCCTTGTGAAACGCTAGGTCGACAATCAAGTTGCGCAAGTCCGCCGCCTTTTCCTTGGTCCGCTGATCCCGCACGATTTCAATGCCGATCATCAGTCCGCGCCCTCGTACATCGCCGACGATCTTGAAGTTCTTCGTCCAATCGGCCAAGCGCCCGAAGAGATAGTCGCCCATACGATGGGCGTTTTCTTTGTACTCGCCCTCGATCAGATCCATAGTGGCCAGCGCGGCCGCAAGGCACACCGGGTTTCCGCCAAAGGTGGTGCCGTGTGCGCCCGGCTTCCATCGCATCACGCTTTCTCTTGCGATGATTGCGCCGAGCGGCATGCCGCTGGCAATACCCTTCGCGGAGCAAAGAATGTCCGGTTCGATTCCGGAGTGTTCACTGGCCCACCATTTCCCGGTGCGCCCCATGCCCGATTGCACTTCGTCCACGATGAACATGATCCCGTGTTGCCGGCAGATGCGCTGTAATTCTTGCAGGAAGAACTTCGGTGCGGGCACATAGCCGCCTTCGCCCTGAATGGGCTCGATGATGATGCCGGCGACGTCCTCGGGGTCGAACAACCTCTTGAAAATCTGCCCTTCGAGTTGTTCGAGGATTTCCGCGCCGCAGGTTTCGCCCGTATGGCCGTGCGCGCAGCGATAAGCGTAGGGATACGGGATGTGCTCGATGCCGCTTAGCAGCGCGCCGAATCCCTTGCGCTGCGTTGACTTCGAAGCCGTCAACGAAAGAGCCCCCATCGAGCGTCCGTGGAAGCAACCGTAAAACGCGATCATCTTGTCACGTTTCGTGGCATATCTCGCCAGCTTGATGGCGCCTTCGATTGCCTCCGTACCGGAATTTGTAAAAAAAACTTTTTTCGCCTCAGCTCCAGGCATGGTCCGGCCAAGCCGCTCTGCCAGTTGCGGCATGCTCTCGTAATAAAAGTCCGTTCCAGACATGTGAATCAGCTCGGCGGCTTGCTTCTGAATCGCGGAGACCACTTTCGGGTGGCAATGTCCGGTCGAGCACACGGCAATACCCGCCGCGAAGTCGAGGAAGGCGTTGCCGTCCACGTCCTCGACGATCGCACCGTGCCCGCGCTTGGCCACCAGCGGATAGTCGCGTGTGTAGGACGGCGACATGAATTTCGCGTCTTGCTCCAGGATTCGTTTGGCGTTCGGTCCGGGCAGCGCTGTTACGAGCCGGGGTGCTTTCACTTCCAATGTCGTTGGCATTTCTTCCTCCGTAACGGTAACAAAAGGTTGGAGTTAATCAGTAACTGCGGGCGCAGGCGTGCAAGCGGACGAATCCGCCAACGGCCTGCAGGAGAAAGAGAATTAGACTAAGTCTACGCCGTAGAGTTCTGGCCGCTGGGCGGCCGGCGGGAGGAAACCCGGGACGTACGAAGCGCGAATTTGAAGGTTAAGGCTCACTTGCGTTTCCAGCGGACGCTCCCATCTTTGGCGTCCTCAATGATTATACCACGATCTGCCAGTTCTTTGCGGATTCGGTCTGCCGTCGCAAAATCGCGTCTTTTCTTGGCGGCGTTGCGCTCCGCGACCAGTTTATCGATCTCCTCGTCGCCCGGCCCTGACTCCGTGTTGCCGTATCCGAGAGCGCGAAGTTTTTCGTCATCATTCTCCTCCACAATGCCGAAAACTTTGTCGAACGTTGCCAGAAACTCAAGCACCGCCGGAGCATCCTCCTGCCGGAATTCGCCTTTATCCATGGCAATGTTTGCTTCGCGCACCAGATCGAAAACGGCCGCAAGCGCCCGCGCCGTATTCAAATCGTCAGAAAGTCCAGCGTCGAACTCTTCCGCGGCTTTTGCTATGCGTACAGCCATGCCCTCTTGTTCGCCCAGGGGAAATTTTCCCCGCTTCAGCCGGTCGGCAAAATTCCGCAACCGTTCGACCGAGCTAGCCGCCTGCTGGAGGCCATCAAAGGTGAAATTGAGCTGCTTGCGGTAGGGAACGCTGGCAAGAGCAAACCGCAGAGCCGAAGGCTTGTAACCTTTCGCAAATAAATCGCGCAGCGTGTAGAAATTCCCCTGTGACTTCGACATCTTCTCGCCTTCAACAAGTAGATGCTCGGCGTGCAGCCAGTAGCGCACGAACGGTTTGCCGGACGCGCCCTCGCTCTGCGCAATTTCATTCTCATGGTGCGGAAAGGCCAGGTCGATTCCGCCGGTGTGAATATCCAGCGTCTCGCCGAGATACTTCATTGCCATCGCAGAACATTCAATGTGCCACCCAGGACGGCCGGGGCCGATGGACGTCTCCCAAAAATGCTCGCCAGGTTTCGGCGCTTTCCACAATGCAAAATCGCGCGCGCTCTCTTTTTCGTAGCGGTCGTTGTCAACGCGTGCGCCCGCCTGAATCCCAGTCAGATCGATCTTCGAGAGCTTTCCATATTCGGGAAATTTTGCGATGCGGTAATAAATCGAGCCATCGCCCGGATAGGTGTAGGCCTTCTCCTGCAGTCGCTGGATCAGCTTCACCATGTCTTCGATGTGATCGGTCGCGCGAATCCAATGTTCTGGCGTCTCAATACTGAGTGTTTTGCAATCGTCGAAAAACGCCTGAACAAATCTCGCCGTGTAGTCCCGGATGCTCACGCCCGCGGCAGCGGCGTTCAGAATGATGCGGTCGTCCACGTCCGTCAGGTTCATTACGTGGTTCAGCTTGAATCCACGCAACTTCAGGAACCGCCGCAAAATATCCTGGAACACGAACGTGCGGTAATTCCCAATGTGTGCGTAGTCGTAAACGGTCGGTCCGCACGTGTACATGCGCACTTCGCCCGCTTTTTGTGGAACGAAGCTCTCGATTTTCCCGCTCAGCGTGTTGTGCAGGTGGATGTCGGCCATGGGCTGTAGATGGTCTCTTTCCGCAAACGAATAAGCGTTCGATTGTAGCCGAGCCGTTTGAAACGTCGCAATGTCGAAGCTGGACCATGTTGCGCGAATCCGGACGCAATGCGACTCGTTTGGTCCTAATTGACGCCTGCCGCTCGCGCAGTTAGAGTCCTCCTTCTCATCTAGTGCAGGAGCTTGAAATGAATCGCTCTCGTTCGGCCGGTATTCTGTTCGTTCTCGCTGCCTTGACCTCCTCGATGCACGCTCAGGAGCCGCCGAAGACGAGCGGCCCCAAACTCCTCACTCCCGAAGCCTCGCTGAACCTACGCAGTATTTCCGACCTGCAATTCGCTCCGGACGGTAACCGGTTGGCGTTTGTAGTCACCGAGCCCGCCAAGGGTGAGCGCCGCGCGCGCCACATTTGGCTCTACGAGAAGCAGTCTGACGTAATCCGTCAGTTCACGCATTCTGCAAAGTCCGAGTTCCTGCCGCGCTGGTCGCCCGACGGCAAACAACTGGCTTTCCTTTCCGATCGCGATGAACAGCAACAGATCTACGCCATGCGCGCGGACGGCGGCGAAGCCAGTGTCCTAACCAAGGGGAAGCGAGGCGTGAAAAATTTTGCCTGGTCTCCCGACGGCAAGAAGATGGCCTTCCTTGCCCCCGACGCAAAGACCGAAGCGGAAGAGAAGAAAGAAAAAGACAAGGACGACGCGCATGTCGCGGACAGAGATGACAAACACGCACGACTCTGGCTGCTTACTCTCGACACTGGAGAAGCCAAAGCCCTCACCGAACTTAAGTGGGACGTCCGCGAAGCCGTGTGGCATCCATCCGGCACCGGCTTGATGCTCAGCGCCACGGATCGACCGGAGGCGGATCAAAACACCGAGCGCCTATTTTTCTTTCGCCTTTGGGACACCGCTAATCCGGAACGCAAAGAGGTTGACTCCATGACCCAGGTTCTCGCGCCCCGGGGGCCCTTCGGCAATATCCGCATCGCGCCGGACGGCCAGCGGATAGCGTTTGTTGGCTGCCGCGAAGACGGCCCCTCGCCGCATGACATCATCCTCGCCCGGCATGGCGACAAGGCCACTCAAAATCTCACCGGCGCCAGCGTGGACCTGCCGGTCTTTGACTATCGCTGGTCGAAAGACGGCGGGCTGCTCGCCCTCGTTGAAGATGGCTTCCACACAAAATTCGTCGCTTTTACCGCGGAAGGCGCGCTTAAGGACGTCCCTGCCGTTCCCGCCAATCCAAGTGCCTTCGGCGTTTCCGATTCCGGTGTGGCCGCTTTTGCAGGACAAACCGCGACAACGCCGCAGGAATTGTGGCTATGGGACCAGAAGAGCGCCCCCAAGCAAATCTCTCACTTGAATGATTCCTGGAAGCAGTTCACGCTCAGTCCGCCGGATTTCTACAAATACAAATCTTTCGACGGCCTGGAAATCGAAGCGGCCCTCCTGAAGCCGCTTGGCTACGATGGCAAATCGAAGTTGCCCCTCATTGCTTTGATTCACGGCGGCCCCACCGGCGCCTGGCAGGACTCCATCGAAACGTGGGGACAGCTCCTTGCAGCACGCGGCTACGCGGTCTTTTATCCCAATATTCGCGGATCGAGCGGATACGGGGAAAAATTCATTGAGATGAATCGCGGCGACTGGGGAGGCGGTGATTACCGTGACGTCATCGCCGGTGTCGACGACCTCGTTGCGCGGGGCATCGCCGATCCCGAAAAGCTGGCCATAGGCGGCTGGTCGTATGGCGGCTACATGTCCGAATGGGCGATTACACAAACTACGCGATTTAAGGCGGCTGTCTCCGGTGCCGGCCTCTCAAACCTAATCTCCGAGTATGGCACCGAGCAAGGCCCCTCCTACGATGAGTGGTTCTACGGCCTACCGTATGAGCCGGAAAAGATCGCAGGATTCCTCAACAGCTCGCCCTTCGTTCATCTCAGGAATGTGAAAACGCCGACCTTGATTCTCCAAGGAGATGCCGACCCAGTTGATCCTCCCGGCCAGAGCCAGGAACTCTACCGTGGCCTCAAACGTTACGGAGTCGAAACCGAATTAGTCATGTACCCGCGCGAGCCTCACGGCTTCCGCGAGGAAAAACATCTCCTCGATCGCTTGAACCGCATCCTTGCCTGGTATGACAAACACCTGAGAGAGGGATCAAGGGCAACCAAGTAAGTCTCGGACGAGAGGTCAGGCATGGCATGAAACGCTTGTGGCGCTAGCAAAGCCGCCACAAGTTGTAGGGTAAGGCTTTACACGCGATTCACATCGTGTTACTGTTTTTTTCCGTACCGCCATCCTTGCGCCAGGCGGCTGGGCCTCTGACTGAGAACCTGCCAAACGTTTTGACAGGCGACCCGTGTCGGGTTGACCTGTCGTTCCAAAGCCCCTCCCCTCGAGGAACGAAACGTCGTCTCTCTTCGCGTGTTGTTGCCACAGCCGTGGGCAATGGCTGGGTTTTGTTGTTATCCATTTGGTTTCGAGTTTTGTGCTGGCAGCCGTGGAGTGGTTGACGACCAAAAGGGGACATCTTGCTGAAGCTGCGAAAAGTCGAAATCGTTGGCTTTAAATCGTTCTGCGAACGCACCGTCGTCACGTTCAGCGGCTCCGGCACCACCTGCATCGTCGGCCCGAACGGCTGCGGAAAATCAAACGTTGTTGACGCCATCTCCTGGGTTCTCGGCGAACAGAGCCACAAATCGCTCCGCGCCGAACGCATGGCCGATTGCATCTTTAATGGCACCACCAAGCGCCCGCCATTGGGCCTCGCCGAAGTCACCATCACCATGGAAGACGCCGAACTGGCCGAAGCTGCCCGCTTCGTGATGGAGAGCGCCACGTCAGACTCCGCAACAGATTCAGAGGCGCTGCTTAATGAAAACCCTGAGACTTCCGGCTTGACGGATACTACGACCGAAATTCTCTCGCTCGACCCCGCGCAGGCCCCCGAAACAGAAGAAGCTGTCGCTGACGGTTCAGCTCCATCCCCAGCTGAACCCGGTGGCAAGTTCAAGCGAAAGAAGAAGCAGCCTGACAAGCCAGTCCTGGCCATGAAACCGGGCGAAGTCGTCGTCAGCCGTCGTCTCTATCGCTCCGGCCAGAGCGAATACCTGATCAACGGCCGTGTCGGCCGTCTTCGCGACATCCAGGAAATGTTCATGGGCGTCGGCCTCGGCCCGGACTCTTACGCCATCATCGAGCAGGGCCGTATCGGCTTGATTCTCTCGACCAAACCCATGGAGCGCCGCGCCATCATTGAAGAGGCCGCCGGGGTTACGAAATTCAAAACCAAGAAGCGCCTCGCCGAAGCCAAGCTGGAATCCTCGAAGGTCAACCTCTCGCGCGTCAACGACATCGTCATCGAAGTCGAAAAACAGCTCGGCTCGCTGAAGCGCCAGGCGGCCAAAGCACGCCGCTACTCCGAAATCCGCGACCAGATGCGAGGCATCGTTCGCCAGATGCTGGCGGGTAAGGCCCGCGAACTGGACGCGGAAGCCGAGCGTGTTTCCAAACAGCTTGAAGAAATGAACACCGCCGAACTGCAGCGTGCGACCGCCATCCAGCAACAGGAAGGCGAACAGGACCGGCTAAACCAGCGGATTTACGAACTTGATGCCGAGATTCGCCAGAACCAGAATGTTTTGAACCTTACCGCGCTCGAAGTCGATCGCAGCGAGAATCGCATTGCCTTCAACCGGCAGCGCGCCGAGGAACTCGCCGGGCGTCACGCGCAGGTTGACACGGAACTTGCGCAAGCCACGGCGCAGGCCGTGGAGTGGGAATCGCGCAGCGCTTCGCAAATTCAAGCAGTAACGCTGCTGCGCGAGGAGTCTGGCGTTTTGACCGCTCGCGTGGAGGAACTCGCGAAACAAGCCAAATCCCGCGCCGCGCAGATTTCCGAATCCGAATTGCGAATCGAAACTTTGCGCCGCTCCTCGTCGGAGGCCGGCGAAAGTCTGTTGCGATTGCATGGCGAGCAGAAGCAGGCCGAAGAAGCGCTCGTGCACCGGGCCGAAGCGCTGCGAAAGCTCGAAGCAAACGAACACGACTTGCTCGAAACTTCGATGCGCGCGCGCGATGACGCCGAACGCGCCGCGTTCGATCATGAATCCGCGGCCGGCCAACTCAATGCGCTGAAACAAAGCGCCACGCAGCTTCAGGCGAAGATTGCCGGGTTCCGCGAGCAGCGCGATGCTCTGTCAAAAGAAGCCGGCGCTCTTCGCGATTCCGTGGCTGGAGTTCGCGCGCGGCATTCGACGCTTACGCAAATTCTGAATGACCGCTCGTACACCGCCGACGCGGTGCAGAAGCTTTTTGCCGCCAACGAGCGCGGCGGCGAGCAGGATTTTCGCGCCGTCGGCGTGCTGGCCGATTACGCGGAAGTTGAAGAGCAGCACGAATCCGCCATCGAGCAGTACCTGCGCGATGAGTTGGAATACGTCGTCGTCGAAACCTATGACCACGCACGCGCCGGCGTTTCCATGCTGCGCGATGAGGTGGGAGGTCGGGCCACCTTCTTCGTCGATTCGCTTAAGAATTTGCGCCTCTCGTCCGAGTACGAGCCGATCGTCAATTTCCGCGCCGAAGACGGTGTCATCTCGCGCCTCGACAAATTAGTGGAGTTCCGCGATCCGCTTGGCGCTGTCGCAAAACAATTCCTGCCGCGCTTGCGCTCCGCCTATTTAACGGACAGCACGGCTGCCGCGGAAAAACTCGCCCGTGAAAACTCCCAATACGCGTTCGTCACGCCCGACGGAACGTGCTATCAGGGTCGCATGGTCACTGGCGGCCGCCCGGATGAAGTGGGCCCGCTTGGCATGAAGCGGGAGTTGCGCGCGCTGGACGCCGACGTGCTGCAGCTCGAGCATCAGATGAGGGAGAAGCAGGCCGGTATCGAAGCTGTTGCAGCCGAGTTGCACTCGTCGGAACAGGCGCTAACCGAACTCGATGAGAAGCAGCGCGAAGCGGAACGCGAATCCATCTCCGCCATGCACCGCCACGGCCAGATGCAGAGCGAATTGGCCCGTCTGGGGCTTGAACTCACTATTTGCCAGAACGAACTAGCGCGCACCCGCCAGGACGTAGAAAATGCGCGGCAGCGCGCTGAGCGTGCCAAAAACCAGCATGCTGCCGCCGCTCTGACCCGCGCCGAGGCCGATACCGAAAGCGTGCGGCTCGCCGAGGCACTCGTACAGCTGCGCGGCTCCATCCAATCGGAACAGAATGAGCTTGCGGCCGGACGCGCCCAATTCGCCGCGTTGAACGAGCGGCTCATGGCTGCCGAAGCGCTCGCTGCCCGGCTCAACGAGGAGCGCGCCGCACTCGGACGCCGCGAAACTTCGCTTCAGCAGCAGGTAGCTTCGATCGGCGACGAAACGGCCGCCCTCGCCAAACAAAGTGAGGAACTATCTCTGCAGCTCGAAGGTTTGCGCGGTGAGAAATTGCGCCTCGAAATCCGCCAGCGCGAACTCGAGCAGGAATGGGACACCGCCCGCACGCGCGTCACTCAGATGGAAGACCATCTGCGCATGGGCCGCCAGTCGCTGCAGGATCTCCGCGAGAAACGTAGCCATGCGGAAGTCGACCGCGCCAAGAATGATTCCGACCGCCAGCATCTCCGCGAAACTTGCATGAGCGAAGTGAACGCGCAGCCCGAGGACTTGATCGCCACTGAAGCGGCTTTCATGTCCGGCGAAGAACTCGCCATCGCTGAAACGAATTATCGCGAGATGAAGCAGCGCATCGAATCCATGGGCCCGGTCAACATGATGGCGCTCGAGGAATTCAATGAGTGCGACCAGCGCTTCACGTTCCTGACGCGCGAACGCGATGACCTGCTCCAGTCCATTGCCGACACCCAGCAGGCCATCGCCGAGCTCGACCTCGCCACCAAGGAAAAATTCGAACACGCCTTCCACGCCATCAACAAAAGCTTCTCCGAAGCCTTTCACACCATTTTCGGCGGCGGCATGGCGGAGATGCGCTTGACCGAGCCGGACAGTTCCGGCGACGCCGGTATTGACATCGTTGCTTCGCCCCCAGGCAAACGCTTGCAGAATGTTTTGCTGCTTTCCGGCGGCGAAAAGGCCATGACCGCGCTGGCTCTGCTCATCGCCATTTTCCGCTACCAGCCCAGCCCGTTCTGTATCCTGGACGAGGTCGACGCACCGCTCGACGAAGCCAATGTCGGTCGCTTCACGCGCTTGATCGGCGAAATGAGCGGCCAGACACAGTTCATCATCGTCACCCACAACCGCAAGACCATGGAGATGGGCAGCGTGCTCTACGGTGTGACCATGCAGGAGCCGGGCGTCTCCAAGCTCGTTAGCGTCCGCTGGGAAGAATCGCAAACGGCGGCACCGAAGCGGCAAGCTGCCGCCGCTTCCGCCGCATAAAGTCTCACGCGTTTTCCTTCTAGCCGTGGCCCGCCGATGCGGGCTGCGCCGTCGCCATCTTCCGGCTGAATCCTCTTGCATTCTGCCTATCCCGCATGATTTTTTCTTATGTTACCTCGCAAAAGAAATCCTCTCTGCCGCCTTTCCCTCCGCGTTCCACTGCGCTAGAATGCTTCTCACTTTGTCGGGGGAATTTTCTCTGTGTCATCTGCTCCTGCCATGCGAGTCTTGAGGGAAACGCAGTTCGCCGGCCTCACACCCGCCGCGCGCGGCAAAGTCCGCGACATCTACGATCTCGGCGACAAGCTCCTGATTGTCGCCACGGACCGGCTCTCCGCCTTCGACGTCATTCTTCCCACTCCCATTCCCGACAAGGGCCGCGTCCTTACGCAACTTTCTCTGTTCTGGTTCGATCTCTTGAAGGATGCCATTCCGAATCACGTCCTCAGCGCAACGGAATTCCCAGCTCCATTCGATAACTTCACGGGCGAACTCGCAGGCCGCTCCATGGTCGTTCGAAAGACCCAGCCGCTACCTATCGAATGCGTCGTGCGCGGTTACGTCTCCGGCTCAGGTTGGAAAGACTATCGTGTCACCGGAAAAATCTGCGGCATTCCACTCCCTGGCAGCTTGGCCGAATCCGACCGCTTGCCGGAACCCATCTTTACGCCCGCAACAAAAGCGGCCTCCGGCCATGACGAAAACATCTCTTTCGACCACGCTGCATCGCTCGTCGGCAAGGAACTCGCCGAGAGAGTCCGCGCCGTCAGTCTCGAAATCTATCGCCGCGCGGTTGCCTATGCCGAACCGCGCGGCATCATTCTCGCCGACACGAAATTTGAATTTGGCCTGCTCCACGGGGAACTGATCTGGATCGACGAAGCCCTCACGCCCGATTCCTCCCGCTTCTGGCCCGCCGCGCATTACAGTCCAGGCGGTCCGCAGGCTTCTTTTGACAAACAGTTTGTTCGCGACTATTTGGAGCGAATGCAGTGGGCAAAAACCCCGCTCGGCCCTGAGCTTCCTCCTGAAGTCGTCGAAGCCACGCGTGCCAAGTATCGGGAAGCTTATCGCATTCTGGTCGGACACGAACTGGACTAGCAAGCCGGCCCTCACACCGTAAGTTTCGAGCGGAGCGTGCCATCGTGAAAGATCAATTGGAAGGGCTCGTCAATCAGATGATCGAGCGGGGAATTCTGTTTGACGAAGCCGTTGGGGAATTCGAGAAGCGTTTCATCAAGCGCGTTTTGGACCGTTCTAACGGCAACCAGTCTCGCGCCGCCGAAGTTCTGGGCATCCACCGCAATACGTTGAGCCGTAAGATCGACGCGTACAAGCTCGATTCCAACGGCCACCGGCGCCACACGCGCTGAATTTCTCCTCAAAAAGTGAAAACGGCTGCCCGTCTATCTTGGGCAGCCGTTTTCTCGAGCATTCCGGAGATGAGCCATACTAGCTCGGCTTTGCCGCCGGCTTTCTCGCTGCCGGCTTCCGCACCGGCTTCTTTGGCGTCTTCTCCTTCGGGATGTCTTCTTCCTTCACTTTGCCCTTTTCCCAGTGCAGGAAAAATGCCGGATCGGGATCGTAGGAAGTCAGCGTCCCCGTAAAGTGTACGACGTTGTCCTTCTCAAGGCGTGCCGCCTCGGGTTGACCGACGACCTTTACATCCATGTTGGGCGTGGTCGCTTTTTCAAATTCGTCATCGCTGGTGACAAATGCAATCTTCAGCACGATGGCATCAGTCCCCGGCACAACTGCGATCAACTTCCCTGGCACTTCAGGAAATTCCAAGCCGCAGGCTGCCAACCAGGTTACTTTGGCTTTATCGCCGCCTGCTTTCAGGTCGGCCGCCACTGAAGCTATAGTCATCACTGGCGGGCCATTACGAACGGCGTCAAGATCTGCGCTGCTCGGTAACTTGTAGCTTTCCGGCCGCTCTGCGGAAGTGCCGGCGAGCTGCAGCAACTCATTCATTTGCGCGTCCGTCAAGCTATCGCAGACGTTCCCGCCCTGATAGTTCGCAACCAGCTTTCGCAAGTACCCCTTGATTTGCCTGGATTGCGCCTCCGTCGCCCCCTTGGCTGTCACTGCCTTGGCGAAATACCAGAAGGCGTCCATCTGTTGCGGCGGCGTCATCGCCTGGTAGGCCCGGCCAACGTTGTAGTAGGCGATGGGATCATCCGGATTTAAGGCCAGCACCGCCTTGAAAGAAGCGGCTGCTCCAGCATAATCTTTCAGCGTCATGGCCCCGTTGCCCGCAGTGTAGTTGAAAAGAATAGCTGGTGCTTGCTTCTGTTTCGCAAAGTCTTCAGCGGACATGTTCTCGGGCTTTTTCAATTCATCAAGCGTCTTCAGCCCAAGCGATGCCCCCTCCCGGCACTTGGTTGCGGTGTCCTTCGCCGTAGGATCCGTGTCTTTGACGTTTAAGCTCGCGCAGGATAAAGCCCTGGCGTACAGCGCTTCGTACCGGATTCCTGATTCCGCCTTGTCACCCAGCCCAATGAGCTTGTCAGCGTACTCGATCACCTTTTGAGGATTCTTCAGTTGCGTGTACGCGCGGTAGTACAGCGGATAGATATAAACAAGGAGATCGGAATTCGGATATTTCGAGATGAAATCGTCCGCGCACTTGATCACTGCCGCGGGGACTTTCTCCGCGGCGCACGCTTGCTCGGCGTTGTATTCCGCTTGCGTATACTTGGGCCCCTTGGCCGCGGCGTCCTGACCCGCTGCCGGCGCCTGCGCATAGGTGCTAACCGCGTTCCCAGCTATCAGCATTAGGGTTGCGCACATCGCCAGCCCCGCCAATCTTCGTGTTGCGTTCATTCCCATTTCTCCTCGCTCAAATTACAAGCCCGAGTCTTCTGCTTCCGGTGCACCCGGAATGCTTCTGCCGGGAATCGCTTTGTTTCGGAAAACTTTGGGATTATAGGGAAATCCGCGCCCTATCCGCAAGACGTTACCTTTCGCTGACTTTATAACCTGAGGATTATCGTGCATCAAGAAGGCAGCTTCTCTATCCATTCCCTCTCGGCCACCCGTGCATCCCAGGTGCCGCAGGAATCTCTAGTGATAGGATGAGTGTCGCACAGAAAGAGTGGTACGTACGAGGAAGAATTCTCATGGCGCGAATTCGCGGAACAGATGGTGACCCCCAGCAAATGCGGCCTCTTGCGGGCAGCGTGGCACTCGTCACCGGCGCGAGCCGAGGTATCGGCCGCGCGATTGCCCTGCAGCTTGCATCGCTGGGAGCCTCCGTCGCTATTTGCGGCCGGGATCGCGCCGCACTCGAGGAATCCGTCAGTGCACTGGCAAAGACCCCTGTGTCGGTGCATTCCCAAATCGCCGATGTCACCAAGCTCGCAGATGTTTCCGATCTCGTCGCCACGACGGAATCCACACTCGGCCCCATCACCATCCTCGTCAACAACGCCGGTATCGGCCTCTTCGGCCCGGTCCACGAGAAAACCGAAGCCGATTGGGATCGCGTTTTGGATACCAATCTCAAGAGCGTCTTTCTCGTTTCGCGTGCTGTAGCTCCTTCCATGATCCGCCGTGGCTCCGGCGACATCATCAACATCAGCTCCCTGGCCGGAAAAAACACTTTCGCCGGCGGCGGAATCTATTGCGCGTCCAAATGGGGCATCCTCGGTCTCTCCGGGTGTATGGCCGAAGATCTCCGGGAACACGGCATCCGCGTCAGTGTGATTTGTCCGGGCAGCGTCGCCACGGAATTCTCTGGCCGTAGCCCCAAGGACCCCTCAAAAGTACTGAGTCCGGAAGACGTGGCTCACGCCGTCGAAGCCATCGTCACGCAAGGCCCGCACAGCTTCCTGAGCGAGATGCACCTCCGGCCGCTGCGAAAGCCCTAGAACGCCCGGCGGCGCAAAGAAGTCCGTTATATTTCCTCTTGACAATCGTCGTTGTAACAGCTATATTTACCCCCCATGGACTCACGGTCCAAATCCGCCGGTCCGGCTGTCTCCCTGGAGAACCGCGTCTTCGTCGCCCTCCTGCAAGCCGCCGACACCCTCGGCCAGGAAGCCGAACAACTCCTCAAAGCCGCCGGCCTCACTGGCGCTCAATACAACGTCCTTCGCATTCTCCGTGGCGCGGCACCTGAAGGTTTGCCCTGCCGCGGCATCGGTGACCGTATGATCTCTCACGACCCGGACATGACTCGGCTCCTTGACCGCCTCGAAAAGCGCGGCTTGATTACCCGTGAACGCCAGACCGATGACCGTCGCGTCGTGAAAACGCGCATCACGCCACAAGCTCTCAGCCTTTTAAAAACCATGGACCAGCCGGTTCGCGAACTTCACAAGCGCCAGTTCCGCCATATGTCTCATACACGCTTGAAGGTTCTTTCCGATTTGTTGGCGGAAGTCCGGGTCCGCAAGTCTACCTAGCAGTCTTTCCGGAGCAAGTTTCGAAGTCTTAATCAAAACAAAAGAGGAGAAAATCATGGGCCACAAGCTATCTCGAATCGCACTAACCGCCGGACTCGCAGCTGTCCTTTCGCTGCCGGCCGCGGCCGCCACTTCCGAGTGGAAGATCGATCCGCAACATTCGTCGGCGCAGTTTTCCGTCCGCCACATGGCTATTTCCACCGTGCGCGGCGCTTTCAGCAAAGTCAACGGCACGATCGTGCTCGATGACAAGGACGTCACCAAATCCACTGTCGACGTCACCATTGACGTCTCCACCGTGGATACCCGCGAGCCCGCCCGCGACAACGATCTTCGCAGCGACAAATTCTTTGATGTCGCCCACTTCCCCACCATGACGTTCAAATCCAAGAGAGTGGAGCAGGCCGCTCCCGGAAAGCTCAGAGTCATCGGCGATCTCACCATTCGCGGGACCACCAAGGAAGTCGTGCTCGATGTGGAAGGACCGACCGCTCCGGTGAAAGATCCCTGGGGCAATCAACGCGCGGCAGCCAGCGCCTCCTCAAAAATCAACCGTCAGGATTTCGGTGTGAAGTGGAACGCCACGCTGGACAACGGCGGAGTAGTGGTCGGTGACGATGTCAACATCACCATTGACGCCGAGATGATTCGGCAAGCGGCAAAGCCCGGCAACTGACAGCATCCTGCTAACACGGCTTGGGAGCGGAATGGGCGGTAAAAATGCACCGCCCGCTCCTCCTGAAACATCCAAACATTTGGCGCAAGCGAAAGGCACCGAACTCATGCAAAAATCAGCCCCAAGCGATTTTCCAGTTCACGAACTGATTCGCGAACGTTGGAGCCCCCGCGCATTCGCCGACAAACCTGTTCCGCAAAACATCTTACGCAGCATTTTCGAAGCCGCCCGCTGGGCGCCTTCCAGCAATAACGAGCAGCCCTGGGCCTATATCGTGGCTACGAAAGACGACAAAGCCAGTTTTGAAAAAACCCTCAGTGTTCTCGTGGCATTCAACGCCGCCTGGGCCAAGAGCGCTCCCGTGCTCGCTATCGCCGTCGCCCAACTATCCTTCGCGAAGAACAACGCTCCCAACCGCAACGCTCAATATGACACCGGCGCGGCAACCGCCTTGCTCTCCGTAGAGGCTACCTCGCACGGCCTAGCCGTTCATCAAATGGCTGGCTTCGACCACGATAAGGCCCGTCAGGTCTTTGGCATCCCCGCAGGTTGGGAACCTATCGCCGCTCTCGCCATCGGTTATCATGGCGACCCATCGTCCCTGCCGCAGCCTCTGAAAGATCGTGAGATGTCTCCTAGAACACGCAAGCCCATCGCCGAATTTGTCATGGCCGGTCACTGGGGGCATACTGCTCCTTTCGCAACGAAATAACCGGAGATCGCCGCCCGCCCAGCCATGCACCGCACGCTCGAATTCCTTCTCCATCATGGATACGTCCTCTTGCTCGGCTGGGTCTTCGCCGAACAAATGGGCCTCCCGATCCCATCTATGCCGCTGTTGCTCGCGGCCGGCGCCCTCGCCGGCACTGGCCATTTAAGTTTTTTCGCTTCACTCTTCTACGTTGTCTTCGCAGCTTTGGTAGCCGATTCCATCTGGTACGAACTCGGCCGCCGCAAAGGCATCCGCATTCTCCAGTTTCTCTGCAAAATCTCTCTTGAGCCGGATTCCTGCGTTCGACGCACCGAGGGCGTTTTTTCAAAGCAGGGCGCGCGTTCGCTCCTTTTAGCCAAATTCCTCCCCGGTCTCGGTACCGTCGCTCCTCCCCTCGCCGGCATCTTTCACATGCGTCCTCGTCGTTTCCTTTTGTTCGATGCCGCCGGATCGCTCCTCTGGTCGGGCACCTTCCTCGGCCTCGGTTTCGTATTCAGCGGTGAAATAGAACGCGTGGCTGAGTATCTCGCCTCTCTCGGCGGCTGGCTGCTCGTCCTTCTTCTTGCTGCCTTCGCGGCTTACCTCGCCAAGAAGTTTGTCGCCCGCCAGCGCTTTCTCCGCGAACTGCGCATCTCCCGCATCACCGTGGATGAATTAAAACAGAAAATCGATGCTCGCGAAGAACTCGTCATCGTTGATCTCCGCCACTCCGTGGACTTCGAAGCTGACCCGGAAACCATTCCCGGCGCTTTCCGCATGGATTCCAAGGAGTTGGAAGAGAAGAATGACCGTTTGCCGCGTGACCGCGAAGTCATTCTCTACTGTACTTGACCAAACGAAGCCACCAGCGCCCGTGTGGCGCTGCTCCTCAGAAAAAAAGGCATCAACCGCATTCGCCCGCTACAGGGCGGCCTGGACGCCTGGCGCGAACGTGGCTACCCCTTGGAGACTGTTACACTTGCGGTAGAAACAAAATAGAAGCGCGAACTATCGCCGGCATCGCTACGGGTTGTTTTTTTCTTCGGCGATATCTACATTCTTATAGCCGCGGCAACACAATCCCGCTCTGCGACTGGTACTTCCCCTTCTTATCTTTGTAACTCACTTCGCAATCCTCATCTGACTCAAAAAAAATCACCTGGCACAATCCTTCGTTCGCATAAATCTTCGCCGGCAACGGCGTGGTATTGCTGATTTCCAAAGTCACAAAGCCTTCCCACTCCGGTTCAAACGGGGTTACGTTCACAATGATCCCGCATCGTGCATACGTTGATTTTCCCACGCAGATCGTCAATACGTTCCGCGGTATCCGGAAATATTCCACCGACCGCGCCAGCGCAAACGAATTCGGCGGAATGATGCACACGTCGCCCCTGAACTCCACGAACGACTTCGGATCGAACTGCTTCGGGTCCACAATCGTCGAATTCACGTTCGTGAAAATCCGGAACTCGTCCGCCACCCGGATATCGTAGCCGTACGACGAAACTCCATAACTGATCACTCCATCACGCATCTGCCGGTCCGTAAACGGCTCGATCATCTTGTCCTCCAGCGCTTTGCGCCGGATCCAGCGGTCTGGCTTGACGGCCATCCATTCCTCCCCGGAATTTCTTTCGATTTGTCTCTTCGCTTGGTTCGAACAGCAAAACATTTCGTTTGACAGAGCCAAAAGATGTTCAGTGTAGATTACCCCTCACGTCTTGACAACCTAGGCCACACCCTCTAGCATCTGCCTCGGAAGCGTTGGAGGATTGCGTGATCAAGCTGGACATCGTTAATGCCGTCGTCGCCACGACGAACATCAGCCGCACCAAAGCCGAGCAAGCCGTCGAAACGGTCTTCGAATCCCTCAAGCAGGCTCTCGGCCGCGGCCAGCGCATCGAGCTCCGCCGCTTCGGCGTCTTTAGCGTCAAGCCCCGCAAAACCGGCATCGGCCGCAACCCCCGCACCGGCGAAGAAGTCAACATCCCGCCGGGCAAAGCCGTCCGCTTCAAACCCGGCAAAGAGCTTCAGGGCATCGACGAAGAAAAAAAGAAGGAATAGCCTCGCCTCGATCTCGTCTCAAAAGATTCCAGCAAACAATCTCCTCCCCGATTCGAAACTGGCGCGAACCCGTGCACTTGTGCTGTACTGGTTCGTGTTCATCCGATTCGTCGCGCCGGCCGCCTAGTGAGTAACCCACTCTCAGAAAATCCGCCGCCATCCATTCCCATCCACTTGGATTGGCACGCCGTTACTCTCCTCGAATCGCCCTACACGCCGGTTCCACCTCGTCCTTCGATTAGGTCGCTCTATCTCGCTGGTGTTCTTTTTCTCCTCACTCTCTGCACTTGCCTCGTCGCCGGCACTCAATTTGCCGTCGCCTACGCGAAGAATCAAGCCGTTTCTGTCGACGAATTTCTCAACGCCTTCAAACTTTTCTACCAGCATCCAATTGCCCTCGCTGCCGGCCTGCCTTTTGCCCTCACTCTGCTTGCCATCTTGCTTGCCCATGAACTCGGCCATGTCTTCGCCTGCCGTCATCATCATATCCGCGCCAGCTATCCTTTTTTCATTCCCTTCCCTTCACTCATCGGCACATTCGGCGCATTCATTCTGATTCGTTCACCAATTCGCACTGCTCGCGCGCTCTTTGACGTCGGCGCTTCCGGCCCGCTTGTCGGCTTCGTTCTCGCTGTTCCCGCTCTCGCCTACGGTGTGCTCCACGCCAAAATTGTTCCCGGTCTGGACAATACACAGAAAGTTGACTTAGTCTTCGGCATTCCACTTCTCTTGCGCCTCTTCGCGGCCATGGTGCATCCCGGCATCTCTCCTGGCACTCTCCTGCTTCATCCCATCGGCCGCGCCGCCTGGGTCGGCCTTTTCGCAACTTCGCTCAATCTTCTGCCCGTTGCCCAACTCGACGGCGGCCATATCCTGCGCTCCTTAAGTGCTTCGCTCCACCGCTCCATTTCTATCTCTCTTCCTCTCGTCCTTCTCGCTCTCGGCCTCTTCGGCTTTTGGCAAGGCTGGTACATTTGGGGAGTCCTCCTTTTCGGCATGCGTTTTCTTCGCATCGCGCCCATCTACGATCCCGCCTCGCTCGACTCCCCTCGCCGCTGGGGGGCATTTTTCGCCCTCCTCGTTTTTCTCCTCTGTTTCATGCCTGCTCCGCTCTACTTTCCTCCAACTTCCCATTGACCCTGCCCAATCTCCGGTTATGATGCCTGCGGCCTGAAGCGCCCTGTCGCGCCAACTTGCCCATGCCTGAACTCGTCAGAACGCTTCGCCATCGCGACCTTCTCCTCCTCTTCATCGGTTCCGTCATTGGCTCCGGCATTTTCCGCACTCCCGGCCCCATCCTTCGTCAAGTCGACGGCTCCGTCGGCCTCTCCCTCCTGGTTTGGCTGGTGGGTGGCGTCCTCTCCTTGCTCGGCGCGCTCACCTATGCAGAACTTGCCGCCGCAAATCCCGAAGCCGGTGGCTTGTATTGCTACATCCGCGACGGATTCGGCCGCCTCTCCGCTTTCCTCTACGGCTGGTGCTTGTTTCTCGTGATTGCCAGCGGCTCCGTCGCCGCTCTGGCCCGTGTCTTCAGTGAATATCTCGCCAGGGTAGTTCCGATTTCTCCCGTGGAACAAACAATGATCGCCGTCCTGATGATCGGCGTCGTCACCGCCGTAAACGTCTGGGGCACTCGCAAAAGCTCCGACTTGCAAAACTGGACCACCCTCGTCAAAGTCGGCATCATCGTCATTCTTAGCGCCTTGCTCCTAGCCTTCGGTCATCACGGACACGAGATTCCTTCTGCCCTGGGTCCTCGGCAGCACGGTCCCGGCATCTGGTCCGATTTCGGCCTTGCCATGATCGCGGTCCTCTGGGCTTACGAAGGCTGGCAATTCGGCACTTACAGCGCCGGGGAAGTCATCGATCCGCAAAAAGCCTTCCCGCGCGCCTTTCTGCTCGGCTCGTTGACTTTGGTTGGCCTCTATTTTCTCGCCGTCATCGCTTATCTATTCGCGCTTGGTCCCAAGGACATGGCCGCGAGCGACACCATCGCCGCCACCTCGGTCGCCGTTGTCTTCGGCCCGTGGGCGGGAAAGATCGTCGCTCTCACCATACTTATTTCCACTTTCAGCGCCGCCAACAGCGTGATCCTCACCGCTCCGCGCGTTTTCTACGCCATGGCCAACGACAAACTTTTTTTTAAGAAACTCGCGGAAGTCCATCCGCGGTTTAAGACACCCGCAGCAGCCATCATCGGACTAGGCGTGTGGTCTGCAGTTTTAGTTTGTGCCGGAGAGTTAGGCTCTTTCAGCAGCCTGATTGGTGGTGTGATTTTTATCGGTTGGATCTTCTACGGACTCGGCGCCGCTGCCATTTTCCCCATTCGCCGAGCCTCGGCAGGCCGCCCCATTCCGTATCGCGTTCCGGGCTACCCTTGGACTCCCATCCTCTTCGTCCTTGTCGCTGGCGCCATCGTAGCCAACGCCATCTTTCTAGCCTTCCGCGACCCTTCCCAATTCAAAAATCTCGCCGCAGCCATCGTCCTCTTCCTAATCGGCCTGCCCGCCTACTTCTTCTGGCGCAAACGCGCCACTTCCTGATCCAATTCCTTTGTAGTGGCGCAGCATGCTGCGCCCCATCTAGGCACAAACTCTCACGTGAAGGAATATTCCTCAGGCCAGTAGTCTCACTCTTCCGGCTGAATCTTCGCCATAATCCCCAGAACCGCCTCCCGCGCCTGCCGGACTCGCTCGTTGTCCGTTCCATTCGGTTGCAG
>Ga0137394_10000947_pt1 | contig 20531 bp, 32 predicted proteins | sample czobulk116metaG_FD_108278 | JGI IMG/M metagenome (GOLD analysis project Ga0137394, IMG submission 108278) | Vadose zone soil microbial communities from Angelo Coast Range Reserve, California, USA - czobulk1.16 metaG | ecosystem: Environmental > Terrestrial > Soil > Vadose zone | place: USA...
GATTTATTGGCGTAAGTGGATTTTCATTTTCCCTCGATTATTCCGAGTCTAAGAGTGCTTTATGCAGTGCTTGTGGTACTTCTTCAAACGCAACCTCTTCCGCTGCTGCCGCAGGTCTTGAAAGCAGCGAAATGCAGCCCTTCCGTTTTCTTCCCCGTTTATACATGGATTTTGTCAATTACACCACGGACGTTTCCTGATCAGCTTTTGTTTTCACGACTGTCACTACTTATAGAGGTAGTGCCTAGAAGGCGTTTGCAGTAGATGTTCATGTCGGGATCCTAGTATCGATAATACCATGAACACTATTTACGAGTACACTTTGGGTGTCCTAACCCGTCTTCAATACCCAAGGTCTGTGGACCTCAGCGCACCTCCACTCAAGATTCGTCTTTCAAAGCGATAAGCCGCAATGATGCGTTCCCGCGCTGCGTAAACTGTCTCCATATCAAGCGAGGACTTGATTAGCCGAGTGCGACAGAGCGGACAGGCCGAGTTCTACATGAGCGTGAATAAACAGCAAGCCATGATGCACAATTCGACATTCACTCTATTACGTATCCAGGTCAAAAGGCTGGTTTGGTGCGGTCAGTGCAGATGTTCAGTCGGCAACTATAATAGCACTCAACTCCTTTCGGCAGAACGCGTGTCCGCATGTGTCGGCGAGGCGAGTGACACCACGGTCTTGTATGGGTTGAGCGGGTGAATCCATCGCGTAGGCTATCTCTTCCTCGGCGAGAGCGGCAAGAAAGGTATTCATGCAAATGGGACAAGACACATCTTGCCGCACCGGGAATATAAACCAATCAGTAGGATCGCGATGTCAGTGCCGGCGTTGTTGGATGCGGGGGCACGGCGCACCTCGTTGACCAAGACGTTCCAGATCGGCCTCGGTCAAGCGAGGGAGCTTTTCGATGATCGCTTCGATCTGCCTGAGAAATCATTCCACGAAAAGGTCACCTCTCTTCCTCCTCGCGAGGACGAGAGGATCCGACGGGCGATTCAATGGCGATGGTGGGTAAAACAACTTACTCATCTGTCAAACTGATGGTATTGTTTTCCTCTCCTTCCTCTTCCGCGCTCGCTTGCAGCGAAATCGCGAGATCCCTCCCAAGTGGAGAGTTAGGGTCGACGACGCTCAAAACGTTGGGATCGAATGGGTCCCATTCGGGCATGTTGATATCGGTGAATGGGGACTCGCCAGAGGATGCGTACGCCTCGTGACATTCCCATATATACACTTTCCGTTTTCAGTGCACCACGTCGCAGCCGAGAACAATTTGGAGCCAGCCAGTGAGAAACATTATCATTCATAGCGCAGCTTACACAACCATAGCAGGAGAGCTAAACAAAACACAGAATAAATCATATCCTCATCTATCTATACAATGAAACTGGCAGCACCGCTGACAGCACTGCTCAGAATGGGTTATCATCTGTGGTGACCAGGTCGCTTGACGTTCCCGAGCTCGCTGGAGGAATCGCGTCTCTGTCTTCGTCATCGGATGTGTTTGTAGCTGCACCACCGAATAAAGAAATGGGCGCAGTCTTGCCTCTGCAAAACACCGACTTGTTAAGCGACCTTGGCAGGAAATCAGCGGCGGATACACTCACGCGTTGAAGCGTTTCTTCTTGGCGGCGCTGATCTTCTGCGTCACTGGTGTCAGCATATTGTCGGTTGGCGAGACATAGGTTGGGTTCCTATCCAAGCGTTTCAGCCGATCAGAAAACAAGAAAAAAGGGAGCAAACTCACTGCGTCTTGGCCATGCGTTTTGCGAGAAACGCCCTTGTGCCCATGCCTGGCCCGTTCGTGGTGGCATTGCCGAGGAGCGCTTGCGGTACGGTGACGTGTGCGGCGTTTTGGGGATTGTGAAGGGGCTCGATATGGATGGAGGCGGGGGAGTCGCTGGGGGTAGTAGTAGCGGACATGATGAGGGGCAAAAGTTGAAAGTTAAAACGTGTCGAGACGCGCGCACGTAACTCAACTCATTAATTGAACAATCACGTGAGGACGCGACAGATCACGTGGACAGTCATACAGGTCACCTGAGGGGTTCTGCGTGTTCTTCTCACCGCCGCTGCCACGTCACGAACTGAGAGCGTTTCTGTTTGGTATTCTCAGCGAGTCATAGTACAGGTACGCGTGTTGTTCGAAGCGGGGCCAGAGGGAAAAACATGTGACAGAGGACGAGATAAACCGAGCGGGCCGGGAAAGGCCGAGGGCCGAGGTTGTTGCGTTTTGGCGACGTCGGGCGTTGGTGTGCTCACCTCACTGCTCGCTACACCCAGATTAATTCCCCTCCTTTTCATCCCTCCTTTTTCGTTCTTTTCTCTTTCATCTCCCCCTCGTCATCGTTCCTCGATATGCCAGGCGACATTCTCAAGAAACGAAAGATTGCCGTCCTTGGCTCCCGCTCAGTCGGTAATTCTAGCACGTTGACAATATCCCGATTCCATGCTTATTTCCTACGTCACTACAACAGGGAAGTCGTCCCTCGTAATACAGTTCACAGAGGACCAGTTCATCGAGTCTTACTACCCAACCATCGAGAACACTTTCTCAAAGAGTGTCAATTACAAGGGCGTTGACTATGACTGTGATATCATCGATACCGCTGGCCAGGTATTTTTACAGGTCCTGTGCGCTACGATTGCACACTTACCACTCCACGCTGGCAAGGATGAATATTCAATTCTGAACTCCAAGCATGCAATTGGCATCCACGGCTTTGTTCTCGTATACTCGGTTACCTCGAGAAATTCTTTCGACATGATCCAGATCGTGTACGACAAGATCATCAACTTTTGTGGAATAAAGGAGATCCCGTGTGTCATAGTCGGCTCCAAGATAGATCTTCCACAAAGGTACCACCCACTATTCCTACATTCAAATGGCCCCGTCGGTCGTCTTAGACTCACAACCCGCACATCAGACAGGTACAATCGGCAGAAGGCGAGGACCTTGCCAGGGCAAATCACGCGGCTTGGGTAGAGACAAGTGCGAAGGACAACATCAATGTCGGTGAGTCACCTTCAATTCGCAAACACAGATGTTGGCTGGCGTCGATTAACGTACACGGTAGTCAAAGTCTTCGAGCTGTGTCTCGCAGAAATCGAGCGACAAACCCCGACAAAGGCCGAACCGCCAGCTAGCCGTTGCCTAATTATGTGATGAACCGTCGACTTCTCCGTTTCTGGAACTGACTAGATTCTAATCGTCCGTGGACTGTGGATGGCGCTTCCGTCGGCTTGGTGGTCTTCACGTAGCTGTCCACTTTCTCGTACCCTCCTCCATCGTTGTTGCTACAGTCTAGGCCGTATGAGGTTTTCTGTATTTTCCATTTCGATCATCTTCTATTGGACTACAGGGGACATCATCTCCTTAGAACCCCTTGGTGTTTTCATGCTTTGAACCTGTATGTACCTCTAGCGCATCATACTTCCCAAGTCAGCGGGTCTGTTCCCGTACTACGCCCTCCACTGGTGGTTTCTAATATCATTATTGTGTCTGTTCTGGCCGTTTGCGTCACCCGTGAGGTTCTATCACTTCTGTTGGCCACGCTGCATCGGAATGCATCGTGATTATACCGGCACAGGTCTCAAGGAATGACACTGGTCTTCATTTCCGAACATATGGGCCGATATTTGACTACAACTCTAGTGCGACGAGAACAATCATAACTCGTAATCATACTTCCCACCTACCGCCTCAGGCAGTTCCATCACCGAGGAATCTAGCTTTCACCGTCCTGCCCTTTAGCCCGATGGCCTTGAGTATCTGTGGGTCTCCGGGTACTAGGTCGATAGCTTGATCACCCCACTTGACCTCCTCTCCCTCGACGTCAAGTACGATGCCCTTGATGGGACGCTGGGTGCTAAGCGCGACAGATTCACCATCCTCAGACGGCGTGATTTTCAATCCCAGGTCTTTTACGTCAGGGAAATGGATATACTTGAATGGCTCTGGCCTGACCAGTTCCCGCATGTCAATGCCGTATTGTCTGAGCCCACGCGTCGACACTTACCAATTGGAATGCCGTCCCAAGACAGCGCAGTCGTCAACATCCAGTAATCGCGCACCAACGACGATCGATTTTGGCACTTGGCTCTCCCGCGTGCGCACCGGCTGACCAGACACTTTCCCCTTCCAGAGCTCTGTGCTGGCATTGGGCGCCAGCATGACGTTCGCCTCCCACCGATCGCGCCAATCGGGTCGTTCCAGATCGAAGGACGTGACCTGCAGAGTGGCAAGCTTCGGCTCGAGCGCGCTGTTGGTGCCCCATATTTCGAGATGCGACGTAATCGTGAAGTCCGCCAGCGTACGTTCGTTCACGTACTCTTTGTGTTCCTTGCGCCTCATTCCCACCGTGTACGGACGAAGCTCACGCGCGATCGCGAAATATGCAGGCTTCGGACGGAGGAAATAGTCGATTATTGACCAGGAGGTCACGGGCCAGCAATCGTTGATCTACCGGAAAAGTCAAATGATGAAAAATCCGCGACGATAATGCGCCCGAGATGCGCCCACCTGCCACACAAGCGCACCCGCTGTATACTCCTTTCCGGGGCCCGCCCAGTTTCTTCGCCACAGGCGATATGCGGTCGCGAGGGCCTCGGCCTGCATGATTTGCGTATAGTAAACATAACTACTAGGTGTTAGAGAACACGGCGTCGACCAGAGTCGCATGGCGAACCTCTCTATATCAAACGCGTGCTTGAAATTTTCCACTAGATACAGCTCGAGACGACGCTCGAAGCCAGCAGCTTTGTTGTGATTCACAGTCGTACTGAACAGGCTATACTTCCAGATATTTTCTGCTATCAGACGATGCATACGTACCGGGATTGTGGGTGACGCTCGGATACATCTCCGTCTGTCCAGTAGTCGACCGTACGGATATTGGGATATGCCTGCCTGCACAGCTCATGAGCTACTTGGCGCACGGAACCACCCAAAACTTCTGTGTGACTAACATTCCGAACTCTGAAATAAATCGTCCTGCAAGAATGTCCCAGTTGTGCCACGGCTCCTGAGAGCCATGCCACACATTCCACTGGTGCAAGTCGCCATACGACTGGTCTGTGGTCACTTTTCCGTGCCCACTGTAGGGCGAGCCTCGGTGGTAATGAAAATCCGAATGCTCCTTGACGATTTCAGGCAAGACACGTTCGTAGATGTGACGGGCGGGAAAGTTGGTCTTCCGAAAGTCGGATTCCTCGTCGTCATAGTCGAGCTCCAGTTTTAACGACTCCGCTAGCTGGTAGTCTGTGTGTCGTAGATCGATCAGCCTGAGGTGTGGCTGGGGTCAAGATATTTGGAAGATGTCTGACCTTCGTTGTTCCCAGCGAGAATCACGATTGAAGGGTGATGTCGCAGCCTCTGAACATTTTGTTTTGCCTCCAACTTCACGTTCGCAAGGAACGTGTCGTATGCAGGGTACTGGGCTTCCTGCGTTGTAGTTGCTGCGCGTAGAAACGAACAACTGAACTGACCTGACCGCAGCCAAACATAAAGTCTTGCCAAACAAGAATCCCTAACTCTTGAGGACGGTCAAAGGCAATGAATGGGGAAAACGCATTCAGCATGACGTACGAACCATCACAGATGTCGTAGAACACATCGTCCTCATAGATGCCGCCACCCCAGACCCTCACCATATTCTGGTTTCCGTCCTTCAACAATTGCAACCACGCACGATATCGCCCAGGTGTAATCCTGGAGACATACCGTTCATGACAACACATATGAAACCCGTTCAAACCGCACTCAGGCTCACCTCGTCACGAACGAGTCTGCAGGGATCCAGTTCGAACCCCCGCAAAAGGTACGGATGTTATTTATTTCGAAGAGCCAAGTAAGGCCGGGCTGGCCAATCAACTTGTCTTCAACGACACGCACGCGGCGGAACCCAATCTTTTGGGTTTGGGTATCCAATAACTGGCTTTGCTACGATAATGAGTTGAGTGTATAGATTCGTTCCCGAGGACGAGGAACATACATCATCGAACACCTTGACCTGAACGTCATACAAAGGCTGGTCACCATACCCAACCGGGAACCATAATCTGACTTCTCCCTTCACGAAACGGAACTCAGCCCGAGTGGCACCACCTTTGATCGCGAGGCTGCTCTGACTGGCCACAATGGAGCCGGAAGGATCTTTCAGTAGAACTTCTGAGGTACCCGATGTTTCTTGTGGAGAAAGCGCCATGCGTACAATCAGGGTTGCCTCAAGGTTTTCGTCCACCTTGGCGGAGATGTGGAGGTCAGATATGCGCGTATGGTATGTGTGGAGGGAGACAGGGCGCCAAGGTCCGACGGTTAATAAAGCTGGGCCTATTTGCTGTTCAGATTGAACACTCCGGAATGAAGAGAGATGAACGAACCCCAGTCCCAGCCGTAGCTTCAGCGTCTTTTCAGTATTATGCCACGACAATGGTTGAGGTGCTCACTTGTACTGGGCCTTGCGGACGTGCAGACGACTGGGATCTCCATTCCAACACTCGAATCGACCGTATTTCTTCTCGAGATCCTTTCCCTGAGGACAAGTTCAGTATCCGAAGAAATTACCCCACAAAACCTTGCCTTCAAAAAGGTACTCGGAAATAAGATGACAAGTTCATTTTCTCCCACGACGAGGTGATCCTTGACAGATACCCTGTACGTTACGAGTTGATTCTCCGTTCTGAATGTTCGTCGGTGAGTCGAACTCGAACTAGACGCAGAGCGAAAAAGCGGTACTCAATGATCTTCTGGCCATTCTGTGGAGGGAAGGTTTCAGTCCTCTCGCGCGAATACCGAGTGGTCCGGTGTCAAGGTAGTTTTGGATTGCTACTACTACTAGTGAACCGAACGTTAGATACTCACCAAAGATACGACACTAAAAGTGTCTAGGCCGTCAAATACTAGGTCAATGTTCGGCGCGGAAAGCTCCCTGTCATTGGCCTCGAAAGAGGTCTTGAAAGCCCAGTCCGCTTCCCCAATCCCTGAAGATAGTGGCAATTAGAACTGGAGTTCTGAGGTCGAGTAGCCTAGAAAGAAAGCAGTCACGCGTACACTGTACGTCCCACTCATGGAGCCTAAGGAACTGTCAAAAATGAGTAGAATTCCACCACGTTGACATATACATTTCGTTTGACTTACGGGATCAGGGATTTTCTTCAAATGGAGGAGCTCGACATGCACTGACGTAGGAAAAGTGGACGTCTTCAACCATTCGCCGTCTTCCGTCTCCTGATCTTCGCCAATTCGAGTGAAAGTCCAACCGTAGCCGAGTATGCGGTTAACACTACGCATCTCGCAGGTCCACTGGGGTCCGATGAACCATAGGATCAGAATACGCAATATAGCTTGGAGTCTTTGACTCGGAATCGATCAGATAAGGCGCTTTCAATAGTTCTCATTCTAAAGGGAGGACCATCGCACTACGCTTTCATAACGACTTGTACATATGAAATTACAAGTATACAAACGAGACGCAATACTATCACGAGTTTGTGCAACCTGAACAGAGGCCAGGCCAGTGGCTGGAGGTCGATTTATACCATGGATGTCACTCAGCAGAAGTACATTAGCTTCTTCATTCGTTCGTGCGTCGGTCTGAAGGCCTGGCGGAATCTCTCCAATGTCGTCACTGCCTCTGTGGTATTAGTTGCAGCCTCAGATGCGGAAAGGTCCAGACCCTGTTGCGGGTCGTAATGGTGCTTCGCTCTGGAGCACACGATATCGGCGTCTAGAATAAAGCCCATCGTCAGCGGTATAAATACGAAGACAATGAACAGGCATCACAATAGACCGGTGCGGGTATGGAGACGGAGCGTGTAGCCCTCGCATACACATGGCAGAGAGCATACGAGAGGGATTGTAAGCCGTCAGCACTGCGCACGACATCAGCATCGAAAGTAGAATAAGTTCCGAGCCACCCTGAGAGACATACGTGAATTTGTTCTCATCGATGAGGACGTTGTAGTGGGCTGGACGACTGGTACCGAGGATCCCTCCGTGACTTAATAGGTAAAAGTCAAACTCGACAGGGTTAATGACATCGCTGTCAACAACAGTGCCGGCGACGCAATTTCCACTTCGGTCACCCTCATTTTCACTTCGCGGGAAGAAGCGAACGTGGTGCCGCTTCCCAACGATGATGAGAGTGATAGCGGGTTTGATACCCAGTTTGGCACACGCATCTATGTTAAACGTTAGGAGATACGAAATATGGGGGGCGGGGGGCGTACTTCGAATCAGTGGAAGTTCTTCCTCGAGAACTGTAGCAAATTGCCCTTCCGAGACACCATCTGAAGAAGACCATTTGTTATGCACATACTAGAGGAAGGATTGAAACACTGACCTCGATAAAACAGAATGCGCTTGGGATACTTTCCAGTTGCGCCTTTATATTGGGTAAGTACGTACTATCATTTCTTCGGTCATCTGCTCGCATAGGGACGCTTAAAGACGCACGGTGCACATCGACTCCATTGCCTCTATGATCTCCTTTCGAGATGTTTGCACCTCCATCGTTGAAACATATCGAACTGCGCTATTGTCGATACTTCCGACGAGGGAAGTGAATGACGGGCGGTCTCCCGAACCGGGGGCAGGATGAATGACATCGGCACCTAAACAAACCGGATTAAAATGATTGTCGCTTAGTATTAGGTTAGAAGACAATGCCTACCCATGACAATGGTCGGATTTGCGGTATCCGTTAGAAAAGAGACGTCCCGGGGTTCGGGGACAGCATTGATCCCACCAAGCTTCACGTTCACCCTGCAGGGAAGCTAGGTCAGACGAGCCAACGCGCATAATAATGTACCCACTTGAGTGTGATGTTCGCGTAATATTGCGGCTTTGCACGGAAGCACTTCGCCGATTTCATACATTGCGTGACAACGCCCGTCTACAGATGAAAATTGATATGTCGGAAATGCCATGATAAGCCAATAATTACCGAAACATCGCCAAAACTGGTTCGTAAAACGTGCATGTTAGATCCCAGTCGCAGATAATTGAGGAATATGCATTACTGTTTGACGGCAGAATAGATATCGTTTCCGCCATCTGGAAGAATCACGACAACAAGTATTGGGAGACTTCCTGAACGACGCTGACACTCGCTACCGGCAGCGCGAAGTTGCTGCAAAGACTGTCAGGCAACTTTCAGAGAGAAGGTACAGAGAGACGACGAACTTGACCAATGTTCCCTTGTCCCGACTCCCATTTTATGAGAGCTGGTCGAGGGTTGATATTTATACCTAGAATGCCTCAGTTCGTCGATGTACACAGCGCGCGACTTGAGTGTACGCACCGACAGCTTCACATGCTTTCACTAAATCAGTGGCCATCTGATTCGCAGTCTGCTCGTTGAAACGCTGCTGTCGTTCATAAACGATGACCATCCAGTTCGGGACTTTAGATGCTTGTAACATCCGCTTGTCAATCCTACACAAGGGCGAGGTCAGACCAACAGGCAAACTACGCAAAGAGACGTACAGGTTCCAAGCACCATCGCGTGGTCGCTGGCATGAATTCTGAGAATCGTTTCCAGTCTGGAGAGATAAGGACGATGCTCACGGCACTAGGCTGCTTGGAGGATTGATGATACTTGAGCGTCGGGGCATTGATAACTCGAGCCTGAGTTCTCAGTGGCTGCTCTTCCACTGTCATGCCAAACTCGCGGACATATTCTGATTGTCCGTAATTGAGAACCTTTGAATCGACGGTCAGCGGGGTTATCTAATGCATACACCCTCGACGTACACCCAAACCATTGCAGATGCTATTCAGGCGTTCAAACGGTCGCATTGTCGCGAATTCGAGGACGGAAGTTGTCTTGTCAGGGGGTACTTGTTTGCGCATTATCTGCCCCGGAGGAACTTGGCAAAGCTCCAGTGGAATTAGAGCACCGGTCGAGAGCTGCAGGATATTGGATCAGGATCAGAGAGAAGGGTAGAAAGTAAAGATGCACAAACCTCGACACAAATGACGTCAGGGTACCGCAGAGGCCTACCCAAGACTCCCCGGAAATATTCCGCAACCGTCTGCTGTTGCCCATTTCCTAGTTCGAAAGAAAGATCTTTAGCTCCGTCTCTGCTCAACTTCCTGACGACACGCGGTCTCGGACCCTGTCCACGGTCGCGCTGACCATGCGTTGTCGTGATCTTGATCCCAGTAATAAACCGCTGCAGGCGGATGCGCTCCCTATCGGGAAGCCCTTTGTTTGGCGCGAGTGCGCCCTCTCTGTCATGTTGGAACCCAAGGAATGCCAGGGCAAGTTGGATAAGTGGCCCAGGCGCGTACATAGCACCTGTTGAAATATCGACGTTGATAAGCATGCGCCCGATTGCGGGCCTCACAGACTGGAAATAGCCACGCCACAGCACGATGCCACCACCAATGTCTCTCGTCTCTCTGTCTGTAAAGAACGATCGGGCATTGAATGGATATATCAGGTTTGGTGCCATTCGAACCACTACGTTGAGTGCCTATTCAGAGCCGTGAATAAAGGCGCAACTGGAACGGGAAAAGTAAACTGTTCGTACTGTAATCGCGGTCAATACGGTGTTATCGTGACTCATCTCTCCCCGTAAGAAACCTTGAAGGACTCTAAAGGACATGAGAATGAGTTGATTCGGGGCGGTGAATATATATCATACTCGGGATTAATCGAGGCGACGTGGGTCAAACGAACTTTGAACTCCGGAGGGGGGCGACCACCTCGCTGTTCACAACCCGGTGACGGTGGGGGACCCATAGGGACCACGAACTAGAAAGAGGAAAGAGAATTACGCGGGACGGTGATCAAGAACTTGGAAGACCAACCTCACGAGAACCTGACTCGAAGGGGAGTTTAAAGGGCATGAATATATTCTTCCGCCCATCGTACGCTCCGGGTCTCGCGAAAAGTTCGCGTTCCACATGAGTTTGCAAACGATTGATTATTTCGAAATTTCGTGCCATTGGAAGCGGCTTATCGGGCAAAATGACTACAATCGGACATAATCAGTGGAGTACAGGTGCTAGAAGAGTAATGCTTACCAACTACATGGATACGGAGTAACCGGAGGACATATCAGATACATCCTTCCGAGAAGGAAGAGTGTCACGTACCGTCATAGTGATATATAGTGCCCTGATCGAGTTTTGCGGGGAAATGATTGGTGAATATCTCGACCATTTTGCCAGCGGTCCCATGCCCTGGACGTGTGACGCCAATGGCCTTGACATGCGCAAGAGGTGCGAGTGTACGACGTTCAGCAGGGGCGCCAACTGGGGGCGCCCCGCCTCGAGGTGGGGGACCACCACGGGGAGGACCACCGCGAGGACCACCGCGAGAACCACCACGAGGAGGAGGGGGGCCGCGACCTGGAGAGCTTCCTCGACCGGGGCTGCTACCGCGTTCAAAGCCACCGCGACCGCGATCACCACCACGGCCACGGTCAAAACCACCACGGCCACCGCGATCCCCGCCACGTCCACCGCGATCGCCACCGCGACCACGACCACGACCACGGCCGGTATCCATAAGAAAAGTTCGATTTAAAAAAGCGAGGGAGGTGTGTGATAAGAGGGAAGAAGGGGGAAGAGGGGGAAAGAACTATATGCGGATCGAAGCCTCGATGGTCGACTTTTTGTATCAGACGTGGGACCCGGCCGGACCGTTCACGTTCTGTTCTTCTTTTCTCAAAGGCGTTGTTGCAGCGACTGATAAGGTAGCTTGCGCTGTCGTGCGTTGGAATCTTTATGCGATAGGCGCGCCTTTGTATTAATATAACGTTACTTACATCGTGTTCTGTGGTCCCTTTCACAGCGCAGCAGTGTCGAGGTTGTCAGTTCCTTGTCTCAGTTATTGTACCGAACCAACCACGTGTCGATCCGCCCGTTATCACACAAGAGCGCTCATCATCTTCGCACCGTTGGCGATGGTCTCCTTCCTGCCGTTGCTGGACACCCAGGATACGGCCATTCTCACCACCCTCTCTCGTGTCGGACCCGTAATAAAGCCTATTGCAAGCGCCCTCGATGTGCAATTAGATTTACGCGATTCTTACATCCTTGTCGACAGCCACACTTCGCTCAACTACGATGATCTCATATCGTGCTTAGATCGGGGAGCCGAGAAAGTCATCTTATCCCTCGCTCACGCATCCGAGGTCATCAGTTCGGTGCCTTCAGATCGAATCCTCCTCCTCTTAGATGTTGCCAATGCAAGTGCCGTCTCAGACAAGACCCGTTCAGGCGTCTCGGGCGTTCTCCTCAAGTCGCCATCCCTTGAATTAGACCTCATATCTTCTGTATCGCGTTTCTTTTCCGACTCATCGATATATGTCTTGTCCACCTCACCCACACCACCTACTTCATTCACCATCCGCGAACTGCGTTCAGTTGGTGCTGTGCCCGTCCTTCCGACTTCACAGCTAACACTCGGCCAATCCAGCTCCTCTCAGCTGAATATCGCCGACGCATTCCTCGCGCCTCTTCGCTCCGATCGTCCCGATGGCCTTTTCCCCACCGTTGTTTCTTCTTTCGCCCAAGGTGGTCGCTCGCTCGGACTAGTATATTCTTCTCGTCAATCCATTGTCGAGTCTATCCTGTCTGGGAAGGGAGTTTATCATTCCCGGAGGCACGGTCTCTGGAGAAAGGGTGAGACCTCTGGTGCGACACAGGACGTCGTACGCATCAACCTCGACTGTGACACGGATTCCCTAGAGTTCAGTGTCATCCAGCAAGGAGCCGGCTTCTGTCATCTGAATCGCCCCTCATGTTTCGGCGAATTGAACGGACTGGCTGCGCTAGAGACCACCCTCAAATCGCGCTTAGAATCCGCTCCCGAGGGTTCCTACACGAAACGACTTTTCAATGATCCTGACCTCCTCCGATCGAAGGTCATGGAAGAGGCAGACGAACTTTGTGGCGCAGAGACAAAAGAGCAAGTTGCATTCGAGGCGGCCGACTTGTTTTACTTTGCTTTGGTTCGGTGCATCGCTGCGGGCGTGAGTCTCGTCGACATTGAGCGCAACCTCGACGCCAAAGCACGCAAGGTCTCCAGAAGATCGGGAAATGCTAAGGCACGGTGGCCCTCAAAGTCAACCTCTTCTGCCGAGCCACCGCCGCCTGCCCCCGCAAAGGTTGCCGAGCCAACCTCACCCGATCCCGACGCACCTATTCGCATGCGCAAATACACAGCGTCATCCCTTTCCCCGTCCGAACGTGCCCAGCTTCTTCGGCGGCCCGTACTCAAGTTCGATGCCATGATTTCCAAGGTCAAACCCATTGTGGATTACGTGCGCGCTCAGGGAGACGCGGCGCTCCTCGAGCTGACGACCAAATTCGACAAAGCGCAGCTCGACAGCACGGTCGTATTCCCGCCCTTCGCGCCCGAAACGATGCAGCTCGACGACGCCATCCGCGCCGCGATCGACGCGGCTTACGCCAACATCCGCAAGTTCCACGAAGCGCAGGCGAGCGCCGACACGCTCGTTGTCGAGACGATGCCCGGCGTCGTTTGCTCGCGCTTCGCACGCCCCATCGCACGCGTCGGGCTTTACGTCCCCGGCGGCACGGCAGTCCTGCCCTCTACGGCGCTCATGCTCGGCATCCCTGCGCAGGTCGCCGGTTGCCACGAAATCGTCCTCGCCACCCCGCCTCGTCCCGACGGCAGCGTCTCCCCCGAAGTGATGTACGTCGCGCACCTCGTCGGCGCGTCCGCGGTCCTCAAAGCCGGCGGCGCCCAGGCAGTCGCTGCACTTGCGTATGGCACGCAGACAGTTCCCAAGGTGGACAAGATATTCGGCCCAGGTAATCAGTGGGTGACGGCGGCCAAGATGCTCGTGCAAAATGACACCGACGCGTTGGTGGCGATTGACATGCCCGCGGGGCCGTCTGAGGTTCTCGTGAGTCCGACACTGCGTTCTTCCTCGTCCTCCTCTTTCTCTCCGACTGTAAAAAAAAACGAAGGGCTAATGGTGCGGCTCACACAGGTCATTGCGGATCAGACTTGCAGTCCTGCCCACGTGGCAGCAGACCTGCTTTCCCAAGCCGAACATGGCGTCGATTCGCAAGTGGTGCTCGTCGCCATCGATCTTCCAGAATCGATTCTTTCCGAAGTAGAGTCACATGTCGACGCCCAAGCACGCGCGTTGGAGCGTGTGGACATCGTGCGCCAATCTATCGCGAAGAGCATTATCGTGCAGGTAGACGCCTTGGATGCCGCGCTGGCATTCTCGAACGATTACGCACCGGAGCACCTTATCCTACACATCACGAAGGCCGCGGATGCAGTGGCACGCGTTCAGAACGCCGGAAGCGTTTTCGTTGGACCGTTCTCTCCTGAGAGGCAAGTTCCGCTTTCTGGCTCCTGAACCATGGCGCTGATGATTATCGACATCCCTCCGCCCTACTTTGCGCTTCTATGCAGCTGCGGAGACTACGCATCGGGAACAAACCACACGTTGCCGACAAATGGCTATGCACGTCAATTTAGCGGCGTGAACACGCTCTCCTTCCAGAAACACATCACCTCACAAGAACTCACCGAGGACGGCCTCAAAACCCTCGGCCCTATAGTGGCCACGCTTGCGGACTGTGAAGGGCTGCAGGCACATGCAAACGCAGTCCGGATCCGGCTCGGTTCGATATGAGGTGGAATGAGTAGAAAGAATAAATGCTGCTGTAGCACGCTCGCGGCCTGCGACACAAACAATAAACTGCGCAACCCATGAATTCCGCGGGTAAAAGGAGGGTTCTATAGCAGTAAGAATAACATGATGTATGCCCGAACATAATGTACGACGATTGGGCTCAGTTGGTCCGGTAGAGGGCGCGTTTGGCGACCTTGACGATAAGCGGGGTGTCGGGGAAGGCCAAAACCTCGAGATTTGTGGCATACTAACATAACCGATGTCAGATTGCAATAAGAATATCAATCCACGCTGAGGCACGCACAGGAGTGGGAGTGTCTGCACCAGTGATACGCTCCACTGGCGCATCGAGGTAGTCAAACGCTTCACTTTCAACAATTTGGGCACAGATCTCAGACCCTACGCTGAACGCGGGGAATCCACCCTCGACGGTGACCAGGCTTGGGATGGTGAGTGCTCGCAAAACGTGCGATAGTAGTTACTCGTGCTCACCGGTTGGTTTTCTTCACTGATTCTTTGATCGTATCGATATCCAGAGGGCGAATAGAACGGAGATTAATGACCTCCGCCTTGATGCCCTCTTTGGCCAGAATATCTGCCGCTTCAAGGCTGTGAGTCACCATCTTGCTGTGGGCAACAATGGTAATATCGCTCCCAACGCGCTCAACCTTGGCCTTCCCGATGGGGAGGAGGAAGTCATTTGACATGGCTTCTTTGGACATAGGGAACGAAACGCCGTAAAGCATTTCATTTTCGAGGAAGACTATAGGGTTAGGATCGCGGATAGCGGACTGATGACAACCTATGTTGGTTTGGCGCCCTAGGTGTAGTTCCGAAATATTACACACCTTGAGTAGACCTCTGCAATCCTCCGCACTCCATGGGCTAACAACTTTTAATCCAGGGATCTGACCGTACCATGCCGCGTAGTCCTGTGAGTGCTGTGCGGCAACGCCAGCAGCAGCGCCGTTGGGGCCACGGAAAACAACGGGACACGGGACATTTCCACCGGACATATAATAGGTCTTGCCTGCAGAGTTAACGATCTGGTCGATGGCTTGCATGGCAAAGTTGAAGGTCATAAACTCGCATCTTGATTGTTTTAGTTCGCGTGGGTTAGTGTGATTAATTTGAAAAAGGTGACGCATACATTGGTCGCAAGCCGGCGAGAGCGGCACCAACAGCGAGACCCGCAAAGCCCATTTCTGTGATTGGGGTGTCGACGACACGCTTCTCGCCGAACTTGTCCAACAAGCCTTTCGTCACCTAAGACATAAAATTGAATGCGCAATGATATGCGCGTGATGGCATTCCAACGGACCTTGTAAGCACCATTGTAGCGGGCGACTTCCTCGCCAAGAACGAAGACTGTTTCGTCACGGGTCATCTCTTCCTCCATGGCTGTGTTAAGTGCCTCGCGAACCGTCATCTATGGAAGAAATGTGAGACATGGCTCAGTGAGAACAAGCATAGTTGGACACCGACAGAGGTACTTCCTGCTTCCGTGGCAAACGAACGGAACACATTCCGACGATGAGAAAGGGAAGCGCCAGCGCGCAAATTCGCCAAGGCCGGTGCTAGTCTAGAGAAAGGTCTCGTGGCCATGGTCTTTTAATTTTGAACGAGAGGAAGAAAAGAGGGAAAAGGAGAATGGGATGATTTTAGTTGAAGCGGACAGCGAGATTCGAATATTTGATTTCCCCATTTTTGGGGCAGCGCGCTTCATATCCGAGCTTACAAACAGGCATCAACAGCGCCTCCGTCTGCCTCCGATCCGTGTCAATTCTCCGTCATGTCCGTCGTGGTCATCACAGGAGCTTCAAGGTTCTCCTTGAGCATCATTTAATACAGAAGTCGTGGATTTTGTTCAGCTGATTCTTCGTCTGCATAGGGGAATCGGTCTCGCAGCCACTTCATTTTTACTCGAAAGATTCAAGGCGACCGTCATCGCTATTTCACGCACTCGTTCGTCCGAGCTGAATGCGCTAGCTGACGCACACCCCGAGACCTTGCAAATCGTCCAGTGCAACATGCCAGTTTCGGTTGCGTCCTCGCTTCCGAGTCGTTCGCTGATAATCTGCACAGAACCGATGAAGTCGCATTCACCCGGGCTATCCAATCTGTGTCTGCCAAGTATGGTCGCCTGGATGGTTTGATACTGAACGCTGGTACTCTGGATCCCATGATGCGGATTACTTCGGCGGGCACGTCCCTGGACGCATGGAGGACGCACTTCGAGGTTAATGTGTACTCTCTGGTCACTGCATTGAAAGCTGCTGCCCCGTCGCTCCGTGAGAGCCCTAACGGGGGTAAAGTTATCTTCGTTAGTTCGGGTGCTGCCATCGGTGGTCTTGCGGGTTGGGGCCCATACAACGCGAGCAAGGCAGCCATGAACTCTCTGAATCGGTAGGATTACGCCCGGCATCCAATCTAGGCCTTTCGCTCGCACTAATGTTCTGAAATCAGGACATTGGCCACCGAGGAGAAGGGCAAGATAGTGTCAATCGCAGTACGCCCCGGTAAAGTGGATACAGATGTCCGTTTCTTTGCGCGTTTGTGGTCGACCTCGTTCGCGGCTTACGAGGGGGCAGATGCAGAGGAATATCCGAGATGCTGGTGGCGTCCACATGGCACCTGACGTTCACGAACGCTTCGTACGCGAGAAGGAAGAAGGCTTACTCACGAAGTCCGAGGACCCCGGGCACGTCATAGCTGCTCTTGCACTCAACGGGCCACAGTCTTTGTCTGGCGAGTTTATCAGCTGGGATGACGAGAGATGCCGAGAGTTCAGACGGCTGGCTTGATGCATGATTCAAAATAAGAAGTTGTATGCCCAAATCCATTGAGAACAAATGCACGGTCGGTCGGATGTCGTCCGACTCATCCCTGTTTTCATAACGTCCATGACGACGGCACAGCGCATCGACATTCATCACCATTTCTTTCCACCCTCTTTGTCGCGCGTTAAAGCGGCACAATCCCAAGCAGTGGGCTTCCGTACGCCTCCAGAAAATTTGCCATGGAGTGCGGATTTGAGTTTACGCGCGATGGACTCGTTGGGCATTCAAGTCGCAGTTCTATCACTACCTTCGGGCATTGCGGAGACCTTTGACGAAGCCAAGAAGTTGAACGCGGCGATGCGTGAGATAGTACTACAACACGAGAACAGGTTCGCGTTTTGGGGCTGTTTGGGTGACTGGCGCGATGTTCAAGGTAATCACCACTTTACTCCATGTAAACAGACTAGTCACTTTGCCAATGTTGCTGCTTCGTAGGCGCGCTCCAGCTCATTCCATATGCATTCGACGAGCTCGGCGCGGTAGGAATTGCCGTCTCTTCATCTTACGGCTCTGGGAGCGAAGCCAGTAGGTCCACCACCGTCATATCCCTAATGATGGACGCCTGTTCAGCGGCGGTCAGGGTACATAGGTGATGACATGTATGACCCCATATGGTCTGCGCTCAATGCACGAGGAGCGATTGTCTTCATCCACGGCACGCAAGCGCCGCCTTCTTTGACAGCAATCCTGCACCCGACGCTTGGATTTCCCATTACAGAGGTAAGATCGCCACAGGAAGCGTTAGAGCGCTGGTCCTTGTAAACTAGCAGTTGACACCGCAGTGACCGCACACGATACTCACAGGTACCACACGAGACTTTCAAAGCCGCCGCACAGCTCGTCGTGAGCGGAAAGACGCGTCGATTCTCACACATCGATTTCGTACTCGCCCACATGGGCGGGAGCACGCCCGCGCTCGCGCCACGGGTCGCCGGGCTTGCCCGGTACATGGGCGCGTCGCTTTCGGAGGACGAGATGATGATCGAGTTTCGGAGATACTGGTGGGACAGCGCGCTGAGCGGCAGTTATGTCACCACATGTGGCGCAGGAGGGTGGGGTGTTGGGGATCGCGTCCTCTGGGGAAGCGACTTTCCAGGTGAGCAAAAAGATCCTGCAACAAACCCCAGGCCCGAGTGGCTGACAAAGCGGTAGCTGTTTCGATGGACACCGTCCGATGGTTCGATGGCCAGCTCGAAAAGGTATATCAAACCAATACACCACAGTTGGAGAATATACGCCGTAAAAATATCCTGGCACTTTTCCAGGCTCGTAATATCAAGTTACTTGCTAGTGTGACCTAGTCAGGCTCCGAACAAATCGCTAACTTGACAATTTGCACGGATAGAAGAGCATGGTAGTCCCTTTAGAGAAAATGATGAGAATATTGTCATTGTGCTATGCCCTATGAATGCGTCTACAAAGCAGTGCGGGCAAAAAACAAAAAAAAGGATAAGAGTAGGACAAGGATGGCACACCGACCCTGCCATCATCCCGCGCAAGTACATGCCACACAGGTCTATCAAACATGACTAGTAATGTTCTGGCTCTTTCAGCCATGTCATTAATTCATTAAAACCTTCAGTTCCAGGAATGAGCGCCAGTCCATGCTGGCCCTTGGAATTGTAATAAAGTCCTTTACGGACGCCATGAGACACCAGGTACTTTTTGATTCGCTGTGAACACATGCGTTCGTCAGTCTTACTACGAGTGAGCGATTTCTGGGGCGGGCTAACCGATGCGCAGAGAACCACATCGTCGTTTGCAAGGATGAACTTATTCCGCGAAGGGTCACGCGCGTGAGGTATCTCTTCGAAGAACAGCGTGTTCGCAGTCCAATCGAATTGTCTTTGAAGCAAATTGGAAATGCCCATTTCTGTACTGACGAAATAGTTCATAAGAAGCTGCAGACCCTATTTAGACAAGATACAAGTCAGACGAAGACGACGGAGTATTTCTGGAAACACGGCTCACGGTCGTGGCTGGGTTGTAAAGGAACTTGAGACAGAGGTCTTAGTTAAACGATACGTGAATATAGAAGCAAAAACACAGCTATGATCACATACCACCTTCCCAACCACAGAAAGTGACGGGATCGATAAATAATGACCTTGCAACAAGGTCCGGCGCGTCCTTCAGGAACCAAGCGTGGACGTATGAACCATTTGAATGGCTTGCCATCGTGATGCCCTTCGGCTTTGAACCACCTCTTTCTCCTTTCCGACCATCAGCTGGATTTGCCACCCACCCAAGATCAATGAGAAGCTGGCGCATGATGATCATGGTCTCCTTTTTGTTCTTGGGGACGAGGAAGCGAGGGTGGAAGATCTGCTGACTTATGTGGGGCTGTAGGATAACAAGTAGTGGGCGATCCGGGACCCGAGTAAGGAAACCATGGATGATGGTGCTGTACTGGGGCAGACCAAGGCCTAAACCATAGGCGAATACAATCGGCGTTGGGCCTTTGCATGCGTCCCACGTTGGCGGGACGCGCACAAGATAGTCAAGGCCATGACGGGTGCCAAGGGTCATACCCCATACACGAATGAGCAACTGCTTCATGACGAAGTCGCCGAGAGCGACAAGAAGGTAATAAATCAACGGACGCCACCAGATACTAACGGGATCGAGAGTAAGCAGTCTTGGATGTGCGTTTGGATTTGAACCTTCTGGGATTGTCGTGCCCGTGCGCTTTTCAACCAAGTCGAGGCAATCTAGTAGGACTTTGAGTTGGGCGGGTGGGATCTTGTCAAATTCAGGCATGTGTTCATAATAGAGAGACCAGTAAAGCCAAGCACACATCTCCTTCCGTCGAATTTGTGACCATGGGACTCCACCGAACCTGGTAAGGGTAGGCCGGGTGGACAGGATCAATTATCATCCGCGCGGTTTGAGGTGGGTCCAGGACGCACCAATTCCTGAATTGATCTTGAAAGTCGATGGCACGAGGGTCTGTCGGACTAAGCCTTTCAATAGTCTCAGCGGGGCTCCCTGGGCGGGAAACATCAAGGGTCTCTTCGTCATTGCCATCTTGGGGTAGACCGGCGAGACCA
>Ga0137394_10000949_pt1 | contig 20519 bp, 26 predicted proteins | sample czobulk116metaG_FD_108278 | JGI IMG/M metagenome (GOLD analysis project Ga0137394, IMG submission 108278) | Vadose zone soil microbial communities from Angelo Coast Range Reserve, California, USA - czobulk1.16 metaG | ecosystem: Environmental > Terrestrial > Soil > Vadose zone | place: USA...
GATTCATGGAGTCATTCCCCCCAACCCTCCGGACCTTTAGCAAACGAGCTCACTTTTTAATCAAAAGTAAGTGACCAACTTTTTCACAAAATAGGCAAAAAAAAAAAAAGAGGACATATCATCTCCATAATCCCGAAGAGCGCGCCGCGAGTGAGCAATTTCACTGACTGTCCTCGAGGCCTGGGCCTCTCTCTCCGCCTGTCCCTGTCTGCCCAGCTTGCGGCGCGCTTGCGGTTTTATCGATCGTTCCCTCGTACCCACCCAGTCCGACTGCGCTTTTCTTAACTTGTAATCGCAGATGACGGCGCTTTGGAGCCTTACATTTCTTGTTGCGTGTGATGGCTGTGATGGGTTGTGAGGCTGTGATTTGCAATTTGGCGGCGGCAAACGCGACACGCGACATTGACCCTTTGCCAGTTGCTTATCATCCGCCGAGATCCTGGAACGTCCATCTACCTACATCGTGTTTGAGTCGCAAGTCTTGATGAGGAGACGTCCGAGCTGCTGATGATCAAGTATACAAACATCATATAGCACGTCCGCATGTCCACACAAATCCGAGCGAGTACATGAAGCCGCAGTTCAGAAATAGTATCCCACAGTAGATTAAAGCAGAGCAAAGGAAAACGAAAACGTGACATGAATCGAAGCAGGGGGGGAACTACAAGAGCAATAAGGGGAAGGGCTAAGAGAACGGTGGAATAGATCATGTGTCTCCATACAGTCGCGAGGAATGAAAACAAAAAAAGAGAAATCAAATAACACAGTTATGCTGGACTTGATACCCACTCGTCATCAACGTCCATGGCTGGCGAGCCGTCGTGCGCGGGACCCCCCGCTTTTGGCGTGCTGCCGCGATCGCCTTCCTCCGTAAACATATCCTTCTTATTCGGCGTCGACGGTGAACTTCCCGACAGACTCAACCGACCAATCCCAGTTGTGTGGTGTTCCGTAGAAAATGTATCTTGCAAAGATGAGGAGGATGAGGATGATAGAATATTTACAGGGCGGATTATGGGGCTCAGTGAGGGCAGTGATGCATTGACGCTCGCAGGGGTACCAGTAGCACTCGTGGCGGCGCTTTCTCCTGCGTCCCCAGGTGAGCGGTGTGCCATGGGGTCCAGTGGTGGCGCATTTCCGGAACTTGCACTGGCATCTGCATCGGTCGCGGCGTTGCGCTGGAGTCCGATGACACGCAGGCGTTCGACCCAAGCATCAGCTCGGTCGAGCGAATCCTTGACGACACCAGTCACACCACGCATCATATCGAGACTCTCGGTGGCAAGGGCAAGAATGCGTTGCGCGGCCTGCTTTGCTGAGCCTGCAGTGGGCGGGACCGCAACTGGGGCACCGCCCGCGCCTGCACTGTTTTGTCGTGGATGGCGCGGGCTGGCTGCGCCCGTTGGTGACGTGGGACGTGAAGTTTCTCCCGTCCCATTCGCGTTTGCCCGTCGTGCACTCCTCCGAACAGAGCCGCGTCCACGGGTAGGTATGGGTGTCGGCGCGACGTTCTCACGACGTGCGGCGCTTGCCCAGGCTTGTGGAAGGTGAAGGATGAACCCTCGGACACGCGTGCGTGCGGGCTCCGGCAGCGCGCCACCCGCGTACTTGGAAACAACGTCGACCACCTGACGTACAGTGGCGACGACATCTCGCTTGACGTTTGTAAGCTGGAGCATACGCTCCTGAGAGATGAGGGCATCAGGGTTAAGCGCATGTGGTGATTCTGGTGGCGGATGCAGTGACGCGATAAAGTCGCGCAGAATCACGATCTGGCCGTCGATATGTGTTGCCGCGAACTTTGGTGGATGAGTCCCCGATGACTTTAGGCACAACAATGCGCGACCGACCTGCAACCATTGAAGACAATATTTGAGACGTCTCATGCTTTCCTCGCTCACGGCAGCGCCGATGCCGCCTGCCTCAAGCAGTACAGCCTGCCATCGGCTTCTCTGTACGACTTGTTGCTGTTCCTCCGGGTTCACCGCTAGCACGTTCTTTTCTGGTTCTAATAATACGTCGTCAGCCGCGGTCGGCGCGGACATGAAACGGAGTTTTAGGCGAATAACTCACCCGTTGAGGCGTCGCGCTCTGCAGAGTTGCGCTCCATGCTCACGTCACGTATTTGTGGACCCGACTCGCGACTGCTGCGCCCCCGTTTTCGTTGGCGTTCAACGCTTGCGCTGCGCTCATCTGCGTCGGCGCTCGGCGGTCGTCGCGTGCCTGCGCTGTAGCGCCCGAGCTAAAACGGGAAATAACGACACGCATTAGGAAAAGCTTAACGGACCGAGGAAATGCAGACAAATAAAAGCAAAGAAGAGATAACAAAGAAGGGGGAGACGGCAGAATAGAACGTACCCGGTCGAGCTGCTGACAAGCAAACTCGTCTAGAGAGGTGACCGGTAATCGGTCGATGACGGGCCGCGAGATGCTCTTCACGGAAGACTCCATCATCTCCGCGCCGTACTGGATAACAGTGTCAACTGAACGTCGCCTAGATGAGGGGGGAAATTGCGACGTACTTTGACGACGCGAGAGCTGGCTTTGCTTTGCTCATATGCTCGGAGGGCGGTGCCGACAACAGGGATGGTGGAGACGCGGGAAAACAAGTCCGCGCCCTCCTCAAGGTCCTCCGAGGCAAGCGTTGGAGTAGTGAGCGTTGGAGAGTTGGACGAGGATGCGATCGAGAGCGCCGGCGTAGGCTGAGAGGCTAGATATACGGGAGGGATTGAACATGACTGGATTCGAAGATGCGGGGGAGATACGCACAGCCACTGCTTGGCGGGTGTGGAGGAGAATGGAGGAGCGCGCCGTGGCGCATATCGTCGAGCGCTCTGATGGCGATTCGTACGTCCTCTGTCTCATCTTGGATTGAGCGTTGGGGAACAGGATGAAGCTGGGTGGCGGCGGACATGATGGCCAGAAAAGGATAAAGTGAGCGTCTGTTTTGATGATTAAGTGAAAGAGGGAAAGAGGGAGAAGGGGGTCGGGGGGAAAGGGCGAGTGGGGTGAGGAGGGAGGCAGGAGGGGATGTTGGGTCGTGGAGAGATGGATTGTGACGGGGAGGTCGCCTAGGATGGATGGAGCAGACGAATCTTTGTGCTATTCCCCACTTTCACGTGTCAAAATTGATTATTTTTAATTCAAGCCCAGCTGATAAACACAGATATATCCAATATTATATTGGGCGATCCCTGCCCTGCCAGGACAACAACATAAGTAGAGTCAAGAATAACAAACGGGATATCACACACAACGAGTCGAGTCCGGCAGGGAGGAAACTACGTGCACCGTCTGTTTTGCAGAACGGTCATCGCCCGAACATACGTATAATGTAAAAAAGGTGGGAAAAAAATAGTATCGCAGGCCGAAGGATCAGGTAGACTTAGAAAGCAGATAATCAAACGAAGCCACGAAATAGGTACTAACAGCCAATAGCGAGCAACGATATATACGACGAAGTGCTTGTCCATAGTCATAGCAATATTAAAATGAGCGTATCTCTGCCACCGATACAGCTAAAAGAGAGTGCACAGCAATAATGAGCAGCAAAGCAAATCGAAATAGAATAGGGGAGTGAGGGGAGAGGGGGGGGGGGAAGCGGGTAGCTGAACTGTGTCACCTTAATCCCGCGCACTATCGGCACCAGTCGTCACAGGCCATACGCTCTCGCGCCCGCTTCTGGGGGAGCCAGGTGAGCTCCTCGGAAGTTGAATGGGGACACTCGGCGCCGTGTCACCGTTAGACGCTTCTGCTTGAGGTTGGGCCTGGTCCTCCGATGCTGCCTGTTGTTGCTGTTGTTGCGATGGTTGCTGCGGCGCAGCTCCATCGGTCGACCCGCGCATCTCGTCCAAGCCTCGCTTGACGCCGGCAATCAGTCGGTCTGTACGCTCGAGGAACTCCAAAAGACCGTTCCTATGCTCGTGCAGCTCGTAATAGTGCCGCTCAAGCTCGGCCACCGTCGGTACGACGCCGCTCATTAACACGGGTGAGTGTCCACGTGGGAACCCATACCCTCCGATAGACGCATACCCTGCGGTTGCACTCTGCAGAGGAGAGTGCGTGCGGCTGGGAGCGCCGCTGCGAATGTAGCTCGCGGAGCCGGGGAAGGCCCCCTTGGCCGCGACGTATCCCGCTAGCACCCCAGTCAGATCCGTGCCTGGTCCGAAGGCCGCACCAAGCGGCGGTAGTTCGAACCCACCGGCAACGGTGAACGGGTGGGGAGGGTGAATGAAGCCACCGCGCGAACCGGGACGAGGCGCATCGGTCATCTCCCAATTCTGCTGGGCTTCGTTCCCCCTGCCCTCTTCGTCATCACCGTCCTTTCCTTTGTCCTTTCCGCCGCGTTTCACACGAGGGAACGAACGGCGAGAGCGCTTGCGCTTTGGTTCGGGTGAATCTTCATCCTCGTCGTCCTCGTCCCCAGTACCAGCGTGAACGCCGCGTCCTACGGAGACGAGGGCTTCCGCGGCAGCTTGGTCTGAGAGACGGCCGGCAGAGGCAGCTGCGGGAACACGTTTGCGCCGCTTGATGACAGTCTTTTTCATACTGTTCGGCCTATGTGTACCGTGAAGTTTGAAGTACAGGCCTGTACGTAAAAGGAAAGTCAGATTTCATTTTGTTGAAGTGAGCACGACAAAAGGAGGGGGGACGGCCGCCGTTAAGTAGAACTGGGTTCGCGACCAGTGAACCGGTGTTCGTCGCCAAGAATGCAAACAAACAAAAAAATATCGTTATCAAACAAGGTCCGTGATGTGATAAGATAAATTCGATCTCCGACCCATGAGAACGTGCCAGCGCATCACAGGCGCTGCGGCGATAACGACATTTTTTGGACAGGCAAAAGGGATGAAAAAATAAATACGAGCGACTCACCACAAGCATTGCAAATATTGTTGCCAACGTCGTCACGGCGCCAGAGCGGCGTTGTCGACGTCCCACAGTTGGCACACGATAGCGCACCGATGGGCGCCGCACGGCCGTTGCGACCACGTGCGGCTTGACCAGCGCTGCCATCGGGGGAGTCTGCGGACTGTTGCTGCTGTTCGGTAGGGGGCTGAGCAGAAGGGGAGGCAGGGTTGTTGGCCTTTGTGGAATCCATGTCGGATCGGGTGTTAATCGTGTTGTTGTACGTTGGGCAACCGGAGCAAGATGAACTACCACCAGTACCGTTGCAGAGACCGTCACCAGGACAAGTACCGCCGGAAAGATGAGGTGCGGGTGGGTTAGAGTGCTGGTTTTGGGTGGAAGACTCGAGGGCCGGCGAGGCTGCAGGTGTGAGTAGCGACGGTGGGGTATGTGTCATATGCCGGCTGGGCAGCGCTGCTGTTCCGTCACCGGTGGCTGCAGGGTGGGTGGCGGAGGTCGAAGAAGCGCGAGCTGAACCTGACCGACCAAGATCCGGGGGACGAATGCTGCCCTTTGATTTGAAGTAGAGGCCTGTTTAAGATCATTGCGAGTACGCGTGTAGGGAGAAAATACGAATATTGATGAACATGCGGACGAGAGAGTGGCGAAAGCACGTCAGCATAGCCGATACAATGAGATACGAGGAAAAAGAGAAGGATGGAGCCCAACGTGAGGATGAGAGATCATCCGTGCGACATAAGCGTTGTGCATGGCATGCGGCTCGACGCATTTGACACGTGGATGAGATGCGTTTATGGACGGGCACACACACGTGAAAAGAAATGGAAATGGAAAGTATCACTGACCACAGGCGTTACAGACAGGTTTGCCCTCGGCATCTCTACGCCAGAGCGGCGTACTGGTGGCCTTACAATTAGCACAGGCTTGCGTAGCCGAGAGCGTAGCAGATTGGGGCTGGACGGGCGTTGAGGGAGTCTGATCTGGCTGTCGATCCTGTACAATGTGGTGAGCCGAGAAGGGTTGATCTATCCGGAAAGCAGACCGATGAACCTTCGGTGAGGAAGCGGACTGAAAGCTGTTGGGGGACGGCGGGGCTTGAAAGAGATCGGTTGAAGAAGGATTATGAGGGAATTGTAACCTAGACACGGGGGATATAGAGTTATGTACACCGAGCATGGCGAGCTCGAGGAGGGGAAGAGGGGAGGGAAATGAGATTGTGGAGGGGATAAAGAGATGGGATGGTGACCGGAGAGAAAGAAAGATGAAGTTGCATCAAACGACGAAACAAGATAAACGAACTGAAACAACAGATGATATTATCAATCACCCAATCACATCCCTTCCATTTCATATTTCTCACGCTCAATCCCCCAATTTTATCCTCTCTACCGTCCTTTTGTCTGTATTCAGTCTAGACGTTACCATCTCCCGCCCACTTTATCCCCACCTTTTTCTCTCTCTTTTCATTCAGAAACAAGGTGAGAAAAAAAAAAAACTGATGTCCCCAACTCCCTTTGTTACTCCTTTCGGTATTTGCATTTTAACCGTTTGACGTGAAGCCTGGATTACATGTTTTCCGACACTCCCGTCTCGGCAGTTGTCCTGCGTCCCCAACATTTTATCTGCCTATGTCTATGCTCTTCCCCCCGTCAGATGCTCATGCATTCGCTCCCGACGTGTCCTGTATTATCCCGTGTCTAATCTGATAGACCACCCTATCGCACCGCCACTCGTCTAAATACGCAATCTGCGATCGAGATTTGTGGGGTACGGATTTGTATAGCTCCGGGTTCCCGCTTATATCTGCCTCCGGAGTCGCCCCATCGCACTCTTTCCAAAGAGTGTAAGATACTGCAACCTTCACAATCAGCACCCTGCTCAATCATTCACCTGCTTGCAGTATCCAAGTCCAGGCCCATTGATTCGATAAGATAATGCGCGCCTGTTTGTTTACGTGTAACCACGCCGCGTCAGGACCAGAACTACTCCCACCCCAGCGTCTCATCTGCCACATCTACGTCCTCTTCATCTGCGACAAATTCAATCGCGTTAATAATCTGATCAATCAAACGAGGCCAAAAGAAACAAAAAGGAGAAATCCGCGGGGTACCCGCTGCTACGTGTGCGGGGATACGCGGGGAGCCGATGGCGGTAAGGCAATTGCGGTTAAACACGTTCGAAAGCCTTGCCATCTGGGCGTGGCAGCGCGCAGGGTGGCAAGCAATACAATCAGTTTGCTCAAAAGGAAATATGTGCCTCCTTCGGGGCCTGTGCGGCCTGCGCAAATAGTCGAGAGGAAGAGAAAACGAGAGATATCGCTCACGTAGAATATCGAAATGAGCAAACGTCGCATCGCCCGCTCGCACGAGGATATCACGGAGTGTCATGCTCTTTCCCTCATAACCCCAATCGTCTTCATCCTTGCCATCGCCCACAGACGGGATTCTTGTCCCGCGTTCAGGGGTGCTCCCACGGCTTGATGCCAGGCTGGCGCTGGCAGGTCGTGCCTGCAGCCTTGCGGGGTCCGTCTGTACCATATCGCGTTTTAAGAACGACGGAAGGAAGGTCGAATCGTCTTCTATGAAGTCGTATTTCGGGGGTGCGGGCGGTTTGATGCTTGGCTTGAGGTCCGAAGGCAGGAACTCTTCATCTTCTTCAAAATTGATAATCTAGATCAGTTTAACGGAAATTAAGCACATCAATTGAGGGAGGGGAGGCGCGTGAAGGGACGAACCGTGGTCTTCCTTTCTTGCGTTGTCGTGGTTATTGGCCTCGCTTCACAAGACGATTGGTGATGCTCGGGAGATTCCCGGGCCACTGCCTCGCTTCTGTCGGCCCCGGTAGAGTTTGAGACAGATGTAGTAGTAGGGGGATCGGTGGGTGGTACTGTCTTCTTTGGACCGTGCTTCGCTTTGTTCAACTTCAAGGGGCGTGTTGGTTGACTTGATCCTGCGGTAGGGACGGCCGCTACGCGAGAGCGGGAAGGGTGATTACGGGCACGGGACGCCTTGGGCAGGGGGAAACCCGCAACTTGCACTGTGGTAACGTTTCCCGTCCGTGCAGCCTGTATTTGCGCAGGAGGCCTCGCGGCAATTTTTTCTCGCGATTGCATTGCCTCTGTTGTCACATCCTTGCTGGGTGCAGGTGGTGCTGGTACATCGGACGGACTCGCGCTTTGGGCCCGAGCGCTGGCATTGTCTGTGGGTGCGATTGACTCCAATTGCGCCTGCAGGCCCTCGTGCATTGTACGCATCCTGTTCAAGGCCTCCTTGAATGTAAGATTGGTTTGTTCCTCTGCAGCGAGGCGTTCGGTGATCAGGACGTTGACGCGCCGTGTTGTAGAATCGCCGGCTTGACCGCAGTCGCTAGTTTGGATCAGTCGAAGATCAGCGGATACAGATGACGTCTGCGTGATGGGAGACGAAAACAACGCCATGTGTTGGGGATGGTGCGCAGCAGCTGTCGGGAGTGGAGGCAGGAGATCTTCGTTCTGTTACGTCGTTTCCTTAGACAGACCAGCTGAACGAGCAGCGTCGGGAAGGCTTACTGTGGATATCTTTTCCGGTGACAAATATGTTTCGTTGATGCGCTCGGCGTCACCCGCCGAGAGCTCGGGCCAACTTAACCCTGCAAGACCAACGAGAAAATCGAGGCAGATACGCCCCATTTCTCCCTGCCATGCCCCCCGGTGCAATTCGTCCCGCTTAGATTTACAAAGCGAAACGAATTCGCCAAGGGGGAGAGCTGCTAGCATAGCATTGGAGCTCGATCCACATCTAGCGGTTGCGTTGCTCTGCATGACGGTGAGGCTCGCTTAGGTGGAGCCCCCCAGTAGCATGTAGACTAACCTCTGAATGTTTCAAATCCGCCTGGCGCTGCTGAAGTAGAGCGGCAGATCGTTCCCATGCCTTGCGAGCGGCGCGAATCGTTGCTTCCAAGGAAACATGCGCTCTAGGGAGGGTCGGCAAAAGACTCTAGGATACGTCAGTGATGCCAAAATAAGAAAGATTTGCTTTTGCGCACGAGGGCTAAAGAGGCGTCTGATGCAATAGCATTGAGCGACTCTGAAGTATTTGAAAAAAGTGCATGTGTGGAGAGTGCTATTATCATGCGTTCGAACCTGCAAGTAACATCGTGCTCAGGTATGTCAAACCAAAAAAAAGCGATCGATGTGCGAAGATCACCGTTCAGCTTACTCACCGAATTCCCGTGCATTCCTCTAGCAGGGACTTGCGCACGACGACATCTTTCCACCACCAGGGATCCGGTGTCGTCCCCGGTCCTGGGCTCTTCGATTTGGACGATGACGTACTTTGAGATTTAGAGAGCGTTTCTGGCCTCACTACGTGATTTCGCAGGCCCTCCAGGTATTTCGCAAGCACGGCTCTAAAAGCTACCGAGTCTGATGGCTGCGAACATGGGTAGGTCGGAAAGAGCTGAAACAAGTTCTGTCTGTACGAAGGCTCGTGGATCTTTTGATAGGGGGAAAGAACTCACTGATTTCAAGCGCGGCTTCTCGATTTTCCCGACCAGGAAGTAGCATAGGTCTTCCATGGTCTTGGTCCGATCGCGCAATCCGCGCGTCCTTACGTTGAAGACGTGCTCATCATATTCAGGTTCATCGGCGTGCGGATAGCCGAGGAGATGGATGTGGACGAGAAGGAGGAGTGGCAAAGGCAGAGATAGCATTGGTGTTCTTTAATAGAAAACCTGCCAACCGAAGCGTCTCGGGCGCGGGCGCAATTAACTGCTCGGGTATTTTCCGATTGCGCGACGCGCCTCGCAGACGCGCATCTAGTCTAGTCGTCACGTGCCCTCGTTCCCGCGCCATCTATCATAGTTATCATGCCCTCAACTGAAACAGTCAAGTCTATGTTAGTTTTGTAAACCATGGAATCGGTTTTGCAACATCTCGACCCTGTCATCTGGTGATCAATCACCCCCCTTCTCAGGACACCAATCGTGTCATCTCATATTCTCCGCTGATAGGGGCGTGACGCTCAAGGGGAGTGGATCTCGTGGTGCAGATTGGGGGAGACGCCGGGTGCGAGCCGCATCACCAAAGGACTCGTAAATATACCCGTGTCACCGGTGCGTCGGATTGTCAGCGATAAGTGCCCTTGCGTTACATGGGCTGTGTACAATCGCTCCAGCCCTGCAGGCCTATCGGACAGACCGCTGCTACACGCGGGTCCCCCACATCTGAAAGTACAGAAAGGGGCACAAATGATGGCCCTCCCCCATGCGCTTTGACTTCGAATTGAGTGCGTTGGGGTCGTATCTTGCCATCAGCGCTAACCCCAAGAAGAAAGAAAGGTGACGGGAATCCAAACAGTACGTATCCGCGATTGCTCGCTTGCAGACGGCGGGGTGCAACTGCACTCTTGGGTCCGGATGAGCCAGGGTTGTGTAGTAACCATCGCTTTCACGCAATCGAAGTTGTCTAGTGGATGTTCAAATTGGCGTTTATAGTTCTCCCGCCGTTCTGCTGTATGGGGTGCAACTGCACTCTTGGGTCCGGATGAGCCAAGGTTGTGTAGTAACCATCGCCTTCACGCAATCGAGGTTGTCTAGTGGATGTTCAGATTGGCGTTTATAGTTCTCCCGCCGTTCTGCTGTATGATCGTGCCGCGAGGGTCCAAATGTTCAGCCTCAAATATCACCAAACCCGTTTGGGGGCATGGCAAGCCATTTGTTTCAAACGATTATCGACTAACTTTTGAAAATCGCAACCAAGACAAGACGTTATTCAGAATGGCCTTACACATGCCCGCGTTTCCCCGCAATTTCGCTCGCGACTGCCAGCCACTGGCACCGTGACGGGAGGTTCTTGGTTCTCGTTGTCTGGCCACCCGTTACGATCGCTAAGCACCCAAAAAAAAACATTTTTTGGCACGTAAGGGCAGCGGCGTGACAAGCACTACAGAGTATGCACTCGTTGTGAGGATACGGGCGAACTGCGGTCATGTGGGTACAGACATCGGAGAATGATGGTGGCGCGGCGTGGCTGAGCGTGCACGCGGATGCCTTCTTGGCTGTACCTACTTACCGTAGCTCTAGCTCCCGCCACCCGCCACGGAGGCGGCATCAAGCCCCTCAAACCCCACCCCTTGCGCACGCCACCATCGTAGATGAACAGTGTCAAACGAGTTTTGATTTAGGGTCGATATCTTATCGTGCATTTGTTTTCAGAGACTCTCAAACGAACGAGACAATGGGACTATCATTGAAATGAGTGTGGTAGCTACATGTTTTATAGGGATAGGTAACAAATACAAGATTAAAACGCCAGTCAGAGCTAAAACGAGAGTGAGAGTATTTGACAGTTTTGAGATCCTAAACTAAAATCAACAAGAGCTAGGCCCGCGCAGCGGCACCATCCATATCTTTGTGTTTACGCAGATGCGAGACGTCGGCTACGACGGTGCCCGAAAACACCGTCACCTTTTTCCACATGCGGTCATCCACGGCACTGACGGATGCCTTCAGTCGAAACATCCGCGTGTCCTTCTTGCGGAAGAGAGAGATCGGGATGGGCACCCAGAATTTGATGTACCATTGGTTTTTGCGCACTTGGGCGTCCGACCAGTCCTCCTGGGTGATGATCCCCAGCGACGGGTCAAACGCCTTCTGCGCCTCAGCGAGCTCCTTCTTCGAAAGGGTCGCGCCTTGGAACCGTGTCGAAAACACCGGCAGCGCGTTGGTCTCGGTTGAGAAGCGACCTTCGTACGCGTGCGTCGCGCACTCGATTTCAAGCGCGTGAACAGGCGGGAACTTGAACGACGCTTCGTTGTCCGTCAAGACGAGGATACCAGGCCACGCGTGCAGGGAGCTACGTGAATCAGCTTAGCGCGCAGCCCACTTCGGTAAGGGACAATTGAGCAACATACTCATCTGGGAGGTCCCACAGTTCGGTGTGCACCTTCACGGGCGCTATCCTGAGATCGAAGCGGTCCAAAGACGTCCGTGACGCTGGGAGAGGAGCTGCTGCCGCAGTTGTATACGATGGCGATTCCCTGCCTTGATGTGGCACATACTTGGAAGACTTAACATGGTTTGAGGCGCCTGATTCGTCGCCAAGGGTGGTGGAAACTCGACGGACGGGGACAGCAATCCGTGATGATTGATCGCAGCGATCAGAGCTATCGCCGTCTGAGACTCGCATGGTAGGGAATTCGACAGTCCCGACTCGGCGAAGTCGGCGTTGAGGCGGATTTCTGGGAGCGTGATTGATCTCGGAGAGAGGTCGCGCTCTGAGAGGTTCGCCAGATGGTTTCCCCGAGCGAGTCGAGGTACAAGAGCCAGTAGCCGACGTTCCTTTAAGCCCTCCTACATCCTCGACGCTTTTTGGGGCACGAATCGTTGCCACTGATGACGTGGAGATGAGACGTAGACGAACTCTGGGCAGGCGCCCACCTGCATCGCCACTAGCTTCGTTCTCGTCCAGCGTGTCCTTGCGCGCCCGTTTCTTCGTAGGTGTGGGAGGCACGGATGGATCAACAAGAACAGGGGTCGAGATAGCATCAAGTTTCAGCGGTTTGCCCTCCCTCAAACTCCTAACAAACAATTTGTTAGGCTTGACCGGAACCTCTGCGCCACCACATGCCACAACAGAGATGGGGCTAACACAGGCCTGAGCATGCTGCTTCGGCTGAAGCATAGAAGGACGAGAAATGGGTAGAGGACGGGAGGTGGCCATACCCGATGGACCGCAAACTTGGGTGCGTAAAAAGAAGAGTACTCACCCACGACGTAGCCTTCGGAGCCTCGGATTTATACCATAGAGTCGCTAGCAACACGTCCACACGAAAGCCACTGCCATTGTTCCGTGACGCCGGTGATAACCAAATCCGGCGGTCTGATGAGGATAGCCAAGCCCGATAAATGATCGAATGGCGCCCTAACCTAATAACAATAAAAAATAGTGTGGTCGGTCCTGTTCACGAATTATGGAGCACAGCACACATACAATGCACACCTGCGGTTGGTAGTTTTCTGAATCGCCCACATTTTCATTCCTTGTTCCTACTCAATAAACGTCACTCATAGAGCTTTTCAGCCTATGATCTGAGCTGCGTAGATTGTCCCAATCGACAAACACAGACCCCACTTAACAATTAATGCAACTGAAGATACGGGACGATAACTTGAAATGGCATGAAAGTCATGTATTTTGTATGTCGAAGGGGTACGAGGTGGAAGTGGGACAATGATACACATAGGTTAGGCAACAACCCCTCACGCAGAAGCGGGCTGAGAGCGCTTCTTCGCCACAGTGTTTTCCCTGAGGAGTTGATGATATGACGGCATTCAGCGTTCGCGAAATATCAACTCCAAAACAGAATAACGCGCACCTGAAACCATTCTTGAATCGCCTTGGAACGTGTTTGAGGTACCGCATCCTGCCGGTCCCCGTCGTCTTTCGGCGCTTCCCCTTCTGTCCCCACTCGTAGGAACGCAGTTTCGCACTGGGGTACCCACATTGTGCGCACTCTGTAAAAAGAACGACTCGTGAACGCCCATCCATACTGCTGTATGTCACAGAAACGGACCCTTGTGTTGCTTGTGGAACGAACGATTGCCGCAGCGGCGGCAGAGTGTATGCGACTTGGTATGGCGCTTACTAGTGTGGGTATCAGAAGGGTGACGGATGGCACATTGCACGACAGTAGGAGAACGTACCCGAAGGAGGAGGTACCTATGAGAGTCGGACAATAGACAATCGTTAATGGGTCAACCTCTACGCAGGGCTTCTTCTAACACACGGACCTTTGGTCTATAGAAAAACAAACATAGGTCAGCTATTGCCTGGAAGGAGATGCGGGAGGGGTGGGGGGTAGCAGTCGTCATCTGCTCAATGCAACACCCATCCAGCCCTGAGATCAAGAAATTCCGGCCATTCACCCAGTGTATTCAATACAAGAGTACCTCTGGCATTTCAGAGGGTTATATGCGAACTAGACTCACCATCTTTTCGTTTTCTTGTCAGCAGTGTCGTCGATGGGGTTGCCGGAATAGGGTTTGTCCAAGGCTCTCTGCAACGGTGGCTGTGTTCATGCGTGGGAAATATTACCGGGAAACCTCCTATAATTAGATAATTAGATGCCCGTATACTACTCCCGGACACCAGTCGAGTTGTATCGCTGTATTGTACAGGAGTACTGTAGAACGAGTGGAACAACGGATTACTCCTCAAACCCTCCAACTGCACGTAAGCCCTCAACAACCCGCCTATATTCACAGAGGAGCTCCTTCACTTCGGACAACCGGAGATCATCTGCGACTGCATCCAAGAAGCGCAGATTTGGAGGAGCGATGCGCGGGATTATGGGAGACGTCGGGCGACTCGACAGAGGAGTCTCTACGCGAGTTGCGGCGGGAGTCGGTACGCGGGGAGGAGGAAGGAGCGATGTTTGTCGCGACGGCGATGGCGAAGCCTGAATGATGGTCATTAACAGACTAAATCTGGACACACGACCACTACGCACCAATTGCTGTTGTTGTCCTTGCTGAGGCCCAGAGAGCCGTCCAAGTCCGGGCATGCTTGCAAGGCGGTCGGAAAGACTCTTCCGATTCCGAGGACGTCGACGGCGTGTTGCACGGCCCATCATACTCTCGAAGCTGCGGATACTGCGCGTGTCGTGTCGATCACCCTCTCTCTCTTGCTCATCGTCGTCGTCGTCGTCTCCCTGGCTATCATCATCCTCGCTGCTCTCTGCGTCCGATCCATACACTGAGCGCTCGGAACCTGGCCTCGAAGACACATCCACCATCATCTGCCCAGACTCCTCGCCAGTGCTGCCGGCCGTGCTTGCGAAAGATTTCGCACGGTCACGGCGGGGGAGTGAAGCGGCCAGGCTCGCGATCGAGAAGCCACTCTCGCGGCGTAGAAGCCCGAAACCAGGGTGCACCGCGTTCCACGGCGCGGCCTCCTGGTCTGTGTTCGCATTTTCCGATGAGGTCGCGTGTGCATCGACAGAAGTGCCAGGCAACAGGGCGCGGAGCACACCGAAACCTTGGTCAACAACACCAAGGATAACTTTGTTAGCGGATCCAGCGATAGCATCGACTTGTTGCTCAACGCCGCGTCTGAAACGCGCAGGTACACCTTCAGGCGAGTGAGGTGGAACTTGTGACTCCAACGCAGCCCGGTGAACCGGGATGGGCGTCAAATCGGCAGTGCTAATAGTAGAGGAAACGTAAGGTCAGGTAGCCACTGGGAAGACATGACAAACCTCACGACCCTCTTCTCACTCTCCCCCAACCCGAGCGCCTTGAGATCAACATTCTCGAGGAAGTCGGCAACTGCCATAAGGTTCACCAGGCAATAGCTTTCTTCGCCGCCGATACGCTGATTTCTGAAGCGTTGAGTATAAAGTAGATGCGATACGAAATGTGATGGATTCGCTTTGACAACAGAGAAGATCATCAACGGTAAGATGATGTCGCCTGAAACAGGTGTTGGGGACGATGTTCGAGATGGTGCCGAGGGTGGAGCCGCCTGAGTGGAGGTAGACTCAGAGGGGGGCGGGTGTTCTTCTTGTCCCACGTGGCTGGGGGTGACGGACGCATTAGAAGCTATGGAAGTTGTCCCCTTGATGCTAACCGGCGATTCCACGTGTATCTGGGTTTCGGAATCGGGGGAGACAATTATAGGCGGGGGGTTCGCGTCAAACGAAGGGGCTACCTTCCCATCGTCAGGTGGCGCGGCGTGACCATTCAAAGTATGCGAGGCTTCGGGTGTCTTCTGGTTTTCCAATTCCGCCTCCGACTTCAGTCGGATAGGCGGCAGACGTGAGAGTCCATCTAGAGACAGCCTCAGCAACGACAACACCATTGCCCGAAGGGGGAGGGGGGACCTACCAACTACATTTTTGTGCGCTGCGACCAATACAGCCGCCTTGTCTGCTGGACACCGGGTCTCCGGGTTCTCGAGCCGGGAAAGTGCTAGAGGCAAACGATAATGAGTGACGAAGAATGGAATCCCGCCGTTCTAAAACGCGCACTTTCACCGCAGGCCTTGAGGATAGCTTCGACGCCTGGGCCGGCCGCGCCTACGTCGACACCGAGGTGTTCTAACCCGAGGTCGAGCATGTTCAGCGCGGCGACGCGGCTAGAAAGCGCTTCGTCGTGTGAGGCATCATCTGAGTTGGGGAGAAGGTACAGCCTGACGTGAGATCAGCCACAGAAATCAGACAGGTGATGGCCGAAACAGACCTGTCATAGAATAGCGAAGAAATGACGCGCTCCACGGCATTAAGAACTTTGCCCGTATGCTGCTCGCTCAGAGCTTTGCCACTTGGGCGGCGTTCGCGAGCTTTCTCTTGTTCCGAATCCAGGAAATTTTCGTGAGTAGGCAGCGCTGTCGCAGGACTGACACCTCCCCCCAGCAGGCGTTCCTCGAGCTCGGCGTAGAAAGCCTGAAATTGCTCTGCAAGCTCTTCAGCTGTTTCCTGAGGAGGGTCGATCACGTAAAGGGGCGAGGGTGATGCCCCTTGCTTCACGTTGCGGCTTCTCACGAAGGGGTATAGTCCTGCAGTGAAGTCATGCACACGATCGATGACCCAGGAGGGGACTCCGGATGATGAAAGAGTTTCTTTCACTTCATTTTTGAGGGCCTTGTTGATCGCTTTGCTCACATCCTTGCACACGATACGTCGGTTGATCGTGTATGCAGCAACCTCTATCGCATGCTCATGCTCAGCATTCTGCGGCGGGGATGGGGAAGGTGTCGCGGGAGTGGCGGACTTGCCGAATAGTGAGGCAAAAGAAGAAGAGAGACGTGAGGAACTGGTCTGAGAAGGTGCACGTTGTCCGGGCCTCGGTGGGAGAGGGGGCTTAGTCACTACATGCGGCGGAAGGGGAAGCGAGTGCGTGTGGGCGGGAAGAGTGAGGGTGGGGTAAGTCTGGGAAAGGGTAGAGAGTGGGACCTGAGGAAGAGGTGCGAGGGATGCGAGGGCAGAAACACGAGTCGATGGCGCTAAAAGACTCTCAAAGGGCTTGGAGCCGGGCTGTAGCGATGATCGTAGAGTAAGTGTGTCCCTGGGGCGGTCATTAATCACCCATCAAGCCACTCTAAGGCTGTAGGCTTACCCTGCGAGCATTCCTCTCAATCCAGACAGCGTCACCATATGCGTGTTGACGCCCGATGGACTCTCGCAAAGTGCGACGTGGTCCTTGACAAAGTCTGCCGTGATATCGGCGGACGCTCCGCTATCTACGGGTAAGAGCAGCGTGGCCTAGGAAACATAGATGTTAATGAGGGTGTTGTCTCTGGCAATATGAGGTACGACGAGTACCTTCCCGGCCGTTAGAGCGTTCCATATGTCAGCCCACTCTGGATTATTGTCGTGCTCCGCGACGAGTTTTTCGAGGATCTCCCATCCAATGCTGTTGGTTTCAAGGCCAATTGACTGGGCACCGGCCTTGAGGTTCATCAGCTGGAGCTTGTTGGCGGCGGCACTCCCGCCGGGTTGTTGCTGAGGGGAAACAGACAGCGAGGACTGGAGGGTTGTCCCAGTGGTCGGGGCGGTACGATGTCGAGGGGTATAGGTCGCATAGCGCGTCCCAGGAGTAGTGGTATCTTGTGCGTCCGACGTTGGCGCTGCGCTGGCTGGCGCAGATATTGGGGTCGGAGAAAGCAATGGATGCGCGGTAAGGGTCTCTCGAGTAAGTGAAGGTGCCGGTGACGGTGTCCGCTGTATGAAAAGACCCTGACTCCGTCCTATGGATCCAGAGGGAAAGAGATCATCACGTCGGCCGGACATCGTCAGTGCTAGTGTGGGGACGCGGTTTGGAAGCGTGAGCCGCCACGTCCGTCACGGTCCTTGCCAATGACACGCCACTTTCGCTCTTAATTATCATACTCTGGAATCAGAGCTCAATCTCATCTCTTTCTCACACCATATTTACAAGGTACTGATATCAATTGGGGATGATATCTGATCATTTAATATTGAGGCCGCTCATCTGTATCTGCCCGGGCGTGATCGGCTCTCGATGCGTACCAATTCTCGTCTGCCATGATTTAATTAGTACTGTAGTTGCCTGGGATCTTGCACAACGATCAAATCGCAGGCGTCTCTTGAAACAAAAGGATTGGATGACCCATGTACTACCATGCAACGGAGAAGGGCGTGAGATTATGTGTGGACTCGGGTCCCATGTGTAGAGTCGTCGCGGTTCGCGCCATACAGCTACTGTACAGTGGCCACATCGATCACAGATCGGACATCGCCTTTCAACTGATGGCAGCTCCTTCATCATCGGACACTGTCGAACGTACAGACCTCGATAATCACGAATTCGCGCAGTACATCCTCCAAGAACATGGCACCTATTTCCCAAAGTGGGCCCGTGCAGACATAGCAATCCTCGGGAACACTCACAATCACGCAGATTCGAGGATATGAACCCGTTTGCGGAGTCAATACCCAACTTGAAACAACGAATCAATCAGATACAGGAGCAACACACCGCAGAACTCGAGAAGCTCCACGCTCACCAAGCAGCACAGTACCTTGACGATGCGCTAGATCGGTATGCAGCACAGGGCGACGAGGCTAACGGCGATTACTCAGGCATTATCGATGTTAGCCATTCTCTTAAAAAACAAATTCCCACGAACCACCTTTGATATTTCGCGTCTAGGAGCTCTATAGTCAATCGCGTCATGGGAAGTCGAGCTTCGAAACCAGGTTTGATCGCGAGACGACATTGGTGCGCCTGGCCCACGTGGAGACTGTTGCACCACTACAGTACAAGGTCGCGACCAAACAGAGGGAAGAAGAATCGCGCAACTTGAAGCGGCGCGAAGTGCAATTTCCCCAGTCCGCGGTCGAGTTCAACACTATTCACGATAAGGAACTACAACAACGCATTGCACGCTTCTTGACATCAGACGCCATTGTTCAAGATAAGATGCTTAATGAGTACAGTTGGAAGTGGAGACAGGTTCAGGGGCTCAAAGAAGATTATATGAAAGACGTAAGTCCGATTGATTCCAATTTTTCAGCGCTTATCATTTGGGTATTTTGTTGTAGTTTACTTTCAAAGAAGACATACAGAGAAGGGTAGCCGTTGTCAGAGACCCTCGAAGAAAGCCTACCCTCACATGACATTACATCCGTACCGTACGTATGGGGCACCGCGGTCGCGGTGCTACCGTAACCTAGATGTATGGGGCTGTGATGGACAACCATGCCCATAGCGAATGGTTTTGTCAAGCTCGTGTCTAAAACTGCCTGTGGCGGTCGTCACGAATGCGTTTCAAGCTAGTTAAGTTCCCCATTCCACTGTCCAGACGATTCGTGACTCGGACGCCAAGGCCGTTGTGGGTAGCGTCGATTGTTCCTTGGACCTCAAGCGATCGTGCATGCGGTGGTTGCTGCGCCCTTGAGGATACACTCGCTTGTCCACCATGCAATGAGGGGATTCGGCAGGAGAATGCCGGCCACAGCTGGAAGCGATCGGAGGCAACGTCCCCGTCAGATGTCAGAGAATGTGCATAAGCGTCCCGATGACACACAACATTGCGGCTCTGTTGAGAACGACGGGAAGTGAGGAACCATTGGCAGGGAATGCTAGCATTCCGCGGCCATCGAGAAAGGAACCACGGCTGAACCAAAGATCTGGGAGGGCGTCTATTGAAGCGCAGAAGACAGGAGGTGGATTGCACAGCCGGCGATTGATGAGTGTGACGGGACTCGTGGCCGTGGCGAACACGTCTAGCATTCATCACATCTCATCATCAATCCGTGTCTGTGAGCGCCGCAGTCGTCCCCCAGCTACATGGCCACCTCGGTTTCTGATTCCTTGCTGCCATCCGTCGCACTCGGAGATGGCTGTCCTTTACGCCCTTGGGCGCGCCACATATCTGTCTCACAAACGAACTCCCCCATAAATTGGCTCTCCAGTTTACTCGTCCTTAGCGTCTTGTCTCACTGTCTCACCCGTTACGTCTTGGCGAAGCTCCCGCGCGCTTGATTTGGTCCTGCTTTGTATAAACACTTCACAGTCCTGCGCTCGTCCCCCCCCCTCATCAGTACTCCTGTTGAAACCATGTCTACTGCTACTCGCCAATACATGCCCCCCAACGGAAGGCTCCAAACAACCAACCTTGTGCATTACTTTCACCTCTGCTCGAGGGTATCCTTACTGACCCATCCATGGGTTAGGCTTACCAGTCGAATGTGCCGCGCGCCGTTGCGTCCCTGCTCGAGACGACGAAGCAGTTGCAGGAAACGCTACGCCTCTGGAGTATGTCGCGTGCATCTGAACAGCACGTCAGCAACATCTACGTACGCCTGGGCACCGAATTCAACTCGACCGTGGTCGCGTTTCAGAATTTTGGCATCGACATGAGGTCTGCCCTTATTTTGCCATGCTCCGCCCTCTGCCCACGCCTGATGCGGCATGATCTCTAGCGAAATATATCAAATTCCGCAAGATTTACGCACTGTGCTCGAAGCGTGTCTCAACGAGGAACCCTCAGCACACATGCTGAACAAGTATCTCCCGCGAGTACGTCAAATCATCGAAACACTACTGCGCGGGTTGCAGAGCAAGCAAGCAGCATATTGGCATGCTGTCGGGGACGCCCCGGTGCACGGCTGAGGTGTTCGGTTGTTCCTTATCACGGCGGGCTGGCA
>Ga0137394_10000951_pt1 | contig 20494 bp, 10 predicted proteins | sample czobulk116metaG_FD_108278 | JGI IMG/M metagenome (GOLD analysis project Ga0137394, IMG submission 108278) | Vadose zone soil microbial communities from Angelo Coast Range Reserve, California, USA - czobulk1.16 metaG | ecosystem: Environmental > Terrestrial > Soil > Vadose zone | place: USA...
GTACGACAAGCAGTAGTTCTGTGGGGATTTGGGATTTGGGATTTGGGATTCGAATTTCCCGGTCCCGAATCCCTAATCCCTAATCTAATCCCTAATCTAATCCCTAATCCCTAATCCCTAATCCCTAATCCCTAATCCCGACCTTCGAATCCCGAATCCCGAATCCCGAATCCCTTCAGTCAGACGCCTTGGTCGCCGTCACGCCGTCCTGCGCCGACAGGTAGAGGGCGTTGAACAGCAGCGGGAACGTCGCGTGCGTCTGCGCGCGATGCTGCGGGCGCAGACCGAACAGCACGACGCGGCCCGGGTTCATCTCGACCGACACCACCGCGGCCCGCCCCGTCATCAGCTCCTCGCCCTTCAGCCAGCCCGACGCGATCACGTTCGTGTTCGGATAGCGCGCGACGACCGTCGTGCGCTGAGAGGCGAAGCCCTCCACGATCGAGAAGAACGGGCTGTTGATGTAGAACCCGCGGGTGTCGGGCGCGACGCCGTAGCCGATCGCGTGCTGTGTGTCGACCTCGAGCCGCAGGATCGCGCCGGGCGCGAAATGCTGATCGCGAGTCAATCCCTTCTTCAGATTGCGGACCGGGATCGGCAGCTTATCGATCGCGAGGTCGCACGCGTTGCCCATCGTGACGAGCGTGCCGCCGTCGGCCACGAAGTGCTTCAGGTGCTCGAGCCCCGCCTCGCCGATCCCGCCGCGGTACTCGGGCCGGATCGCGGCAGCGTCGAACCCGTCGACGATGTCGCGCGGGTTCTGGTCGGCGATGATGATGGCGTCGAATCTCTGGCGCAGCTTGCCGCCGCGGATGTCGGCGTTGTGGATCGACGTGAGGTTGAACTCGTACTGCTCGAGGACCCAGCGCGTCCACCCCTCGTCCATGTTGCCGCCGGTCCATGGCTGATACATGGCGACGCGCGGCGCGTGAAACGGAACGGTCGCCGGCTCGACGGTCGGCGTGCGCGGCTCGCCGTTCTTCGTTCCGCCTTCGCCGTTCTTCGGTCGCGATTCGGCCGATGCCTTTACAGCCAGGCCGAAGTCCCCGGCGACCTGCTCGATCTTCCCGCGCGGGACGCCGGTCACCGCCACGTGTGACGCGCCGTCGAAGGCGACCTTGGCCCCGTCCTTCAGCAGGCGGTTGATCGCGATGGCCGTGTCAGGTCCCTTGTAGTCGAACGCGAAGCGCGTCCCGCTGCCGGTCACGCCTCCCGCGGTTTTCGCGGGCCCGTCGACCTTCGTCATCTTGAACGCCGGCAGCGCGTTCTTCACGAAGACCGTGTCGACGCCAAGCAGCATCCCGAGCGACCACGCCGTGACGTCATACGGCGCTTCCGGCGGCGCGTTCGGCGCGCGCCGGACTTCGGGGTACGTCTGCTTCTCGAGCATGTCCTTCGCGTAGCGCGCGAACACCTGCGTCATCGGGATCACGAACGTGCCTGCCGCGTAGGGTCTGCCGTCGGCTTCGAACGCCGCGTCGGCGCGATAGATCTCGAGGCCGCCCAGGTGCAGCTTGTCGACGAGATGCGCGGCTTCGCGCGCGTCGTGCTGCGTCTCGACGGGCACGAGGATCGACGAGGGGCTGCCTTTGCGGCCGTCCGCGATCGTCTGCCGGTTCACCTCGTAGATCTGCCGCAGGATCGTCTCGCGCCGGTCTGCCGCCGTCTCGAGCAGCGCCATCGTCGCGATCAGCTCGTAGTCGACGATGTCGCGGAGCGTCCAGTGGCCGCCCATCCAGGGGCGCGGGTATTCGGTGCGGGGGTTGATGTCGGTGGGCGCCGGAAGCGGCCCGCCGCTGAACTGCGCGCCGCGGCCGCCGCCCTCGCCGCCGCGCCCGCCCTCGCCGCCAGCGCCCTGGGCTGCGCCCGTCGACGGCCGTCCGGGCACGGCGCGCGCCTGCTCGATCGGCGCCGCGACGCGCGCGCTCGCGACTTCGGTGAGCAGGCCAATCTGGTTGTGCCACCAGCCGCTCCAGGCCATCGCGCCTTCCCAGTAGTTGGTGTAGGTCGAGTTGTAGATGATCCCTTCCTTGCCCGCGGCCTCGAGCGCCGCGGCCTGCGACTGTCCGAGGATCCCGTTCCAGCGATAGATGAGCGGATGGACGTTCACGTTGATGGGATCGGTTGCCGGCATGACGAAGATCCGCGCGGCGTTGCTGCCCATCTGGTGCTCGTCGAGCCACACGGAGGGAAACCAGTCGTGCCACAGCAGCCGCGCCGTGTGCTGGCTCTCCTTCTGCGTGAACATGTACATATCGCGGTTGTTGTCGTGGCCGACGTACGGGTGGTAGAGATACGGAATCGGGCTGCTGGCGTACTCCGTGCCGACGTTTCTGTTGAACCAGTCGGTCACCAGAATCTGGCCGTCCGGATTCAGGCTCGGCACGAGCACGAAGATCACGTTGTCGAGGATCTTCTTCACCGCCGGCGAGTCGTCGCTCGCGAGGCGGTGCACCAGCTCCACCGACATCTGCGACGCGCCGATCTCGGTCGCGTGAATGCTGCAGGTGACGAGCAGCACGAGCTTGCCCTGCCGGAAAATCTCGTCGCGCACGGCGTCGGCCGGCGCGCCGCCCTGGAAATAGAGCTTCCGCTCGAGCTGCTTGTAGCGATCGAGGTCCTTCAGCGTGTCGGGCGAGCTGATCTCGAGCGCAATGAACGGGTTGTTGTCGCTGGTCTTTCCGAGCTCGCGAAAGCGGACGCGGTCCGAGCGCGCCGCTGCCAGCTTCATGTACTCGACGATCCTGTCCCACCGGGCCAGCTTGTTGTCGGCGCCGATCCGGAAGCCCAGAAACTGTTCGGGTGATTGAAGCGGTCCGTCCGCGGTCGCCGCCAGCGTGCACGCGGCGGCCAGCGCGAGCGCTGGAAGAAAGCTGCGGCGACAAATCATGACGGACCCTCCGGAGACGTGCCCACATTCCGAAGACGTGCCCACTATAATGTCTCCGAAAACGATTCACCTAACCTTCGTGTCCTTCGTGGCATTCGTCGTGATGTAGCGTCGCCTATGACCCAGATGGTGAACTGTCGATCGCGGATGGACGCAGTGCAGGCGCCGATCGTTGCGGTGATCGGCGAGATCATCCGGCAGGTGCCCGGCACGATCTCGCTCGGACAGGGCGTCGTGCACTACGGCCCCCCGCCGGCGGCGCTGAACACCGCGCGCGAGGCGCTCGCGCATCCGGACACGCACGGCTATCAGGAGGGCGCCGGCAGCCGCGCGCTCATCGGCGCCATCGAGCACAAGCTGCGGCGCGACAACGGCATCGACGTCGCGCGCGGCAGCGGCGTCACGGTGACGGCCGGCGCCAACATGGCGTTCGCGCACGCGATCCTCGCCATCACCGAGCCGGGCGACGACGTCATCCTGCCGGTGCCTTTTTATTTCAATCACGAGATGGCGATTCAGATGGCCGGCTGCACGCCGATTCGCGTGCCGACCGACGCCCGCTATCAGATCGATCTCGACGCGATCCGGAAGGCGGTGACGCCGCGCACGCGCGCGATCGTCACCGTGAGCCCGAACAACCCGACGGGCGCGGTGTATCCGGAACAGGCGCTCCGCGAGGTGAACCGCCTCTGTCAGGAGCGCGGCCTCTATCACATCAGCGATGAGGTGTACGAGTACTTCACGTACGGCGGGGCGCGCCACGCGTCGCCGGGGTCGTTCGACGGCGCGCAGGCGCACAGCATCTCGCTGTACTCGCTCTCGAAGGCGTACGGCTTCGCCGGCTGGCGCATCGGCTACATGGTGTATCCGGCGCCGCTCGCTGACGCGGTTGCGAAAGTGCAGGACACGGTCCTGGTCTGCCCGCCGGTCATCTCGCAGATCGCGGCGGTCGCTGCGATGGACGTGGGCCCGGCGTATTGCCGGCTTCATCTGCGACCGCTCGCCGACATCCGCGACATCGTGATGAGCGAGCTTCGGTCGCTCGAGCCGCTGTGCATCGTTCCGCCGGCCGACGGCGCGTTCTACTGTTTTCTGCGCGTCAACCTGGACCTCGATCCGATGCGGGTTGCCGAGCGGCTGATCCGAGAGCACCGGGTCGCCGTGATTCCCGGAACGGCCTTCGGCATGACCGACGGCTGCTACTTCCGCGTTGCGTACGGCGCGTTGCAGAAGGAAACGGTCGCCGAGGGAATCGGACGGCTGGTCAATGGTCTCCGGGCGCTCGGCTGAACGTCCTGGCCTCCAGCACGACGCGTCGGCGATCCCCATCGCCGGACTGTCTCGCAGGACCCGAGCGAGTGCCGTACGTGGTGTCCGGCTTTAGCCGGACCGGCAGGGTCCGCCTGAAGGCGGACGCCACGTACGATTTTTCGTCCCGTCAGACGTCGAGCTCCTCGGCTTCGTCCGCGCGCTCCATGATGAACCGGAAGCGCGCCGAGGCGTCCTTGCCCATCAGCTCGTTGATGACCCGGTCGGTGACGATCTGATCCGTCACCTCCACGCGCAGCAGGCGGCGCGTGCGCGGGTTGAGCGTGGTCTCCCACAGCACCTTCGGCATCATCTCGCCCAGGCCCTTGAAGCGCGTGATCTCCGGCGTCGATCGGCCGTGACCGTTCTTCGAGTGCTGCTTCAGGATCGCATCCTTGTGCCCATCGTCGAGCGCCCAGAGCGTCTCCTTGCCGATGTCGATGCGATAGAGCGGTGGCTGGGCGAGAAACACCTTGCCGCTGGTGATCAGCTGCGGCAGGTGCCGGTAGATGAACGTGAGCAGCAGCGTCGCGATGTGGTTGCCGTCGGAATCGGCGTCGGCGAGGATGATGATTTTGCCGTAGCGCAGCTTCGGCAGCTCGAAGTTCCTGCCGAGCCCGCAGCCGATCGCGGTGACGAGATCCGACAGCTCCTTGTTCTCGAGCACCTTCGCGAGCGACGCGCTCTCGGTGTTCAGCACCTTGCCGCGCAGCGGCAGAATCGCCTGCCGCGCGCGATCGCGCCCCTGCTTCGCCGACCCGCCGGCCGAATCGCCTTCGACGATGAACAGCTCGCTGCTCTCGCTGTCGGAGTTGGTGCAGTCGCTGAGCTTGCCCGGCAGATTGAGGCGCGTGGACGTCGCGCTCTTGCGCGAGACCTCCGCCTGCGCGGCGCGGCTGGCCTCGCGCGCGCGCGCGGCCAGGATGATGCGCGCGACGATCGCCTCGGCCACGCTGATGTTGTGGTTCAGCCAGTGCTCGAGCGCGGGGCGCACGACGCCGTCCACCGCCGACACGAGCTCCGGGTTGTTCAGACGATCTTTCGTCTGCCCCTGAAACTGCGGCTCCTGCATGAACACGCTGAGGACGCCCGTGAGGCCTTCGCGAATGTCTTCCGCCGTGATCGTGACGCCCTTCGGCGACAGGTTGTGCGTGTCGACGTAGTTGCGCACGGCCTTGCCGATTCCCGCGCGCAGCCCGTTTTCGTGCGTCCCGCCGGAGCCGGTGGGAATGCCGTTCACGTACGACCGCAGGTGCTCGTCGGTCGCTTCCGTCCACTGCAGCACGAGATCGACGCGCAGGCCGTCGTCTCTCGTGAGCGTGAACGGCGCGTCGTGTACCGCCCTGGCGCTGCGCTGGACGACGATCTTCCTCAGGTAGTCGACGATCCCTTCGCTGTGCTCGAAGACGACCTTCTCCTTCGAGGTCTCGTCCTCGAAGCCGACCTTCAGCCCCTTGTGCAGATAGCTGGCGACCTCGAGCCGGTCCTTGATGATCGCGGGATCGAACTCGATCTTCGGAAAAATCGCGGCGTCCGGATGGAAATACACCGCAGTTCCGGTGCCGCGGGCCGGCCCGACTTTTTTCAGCGCGCTGACCGGCTTGCCCTGCTTGAAGCGCATCTCCCACTGGGAACCATCGCGCTTGACGGTCGCAACCAACTCCTTCGACAGCGCGTTGACGACGCTCGCGCCGACGCCGTGGAGCCCGCCAGCGGTTTTGTAGCTGCCATGCTCGAACTTGCCGCCGGCGTGGAGCATGGTGAAGATCACTTCCAGCGCGCTCTTCTTCGACGTGGGGTGCTTATCGATCGGAATCCCGCGGCCATCGTCTTCGATGGTGATCGACGAGCCGTCGGCGTGCAGCGTCACCCGGATGTTCGCGGCGTGGCCGTTCATCGCCTCGTCGACGGCGTTGTCGAGTACTTCCCACACGAGATGGTGCAGTCCGGCCGAGCCGACGCCCCCGATATACATCCCGGGACGCTTGCGAACCGGCTCGAGACCCTCGAGAACGGTGATGTCTTTCGCGGTGTAGTTCGCGGATGCCATGTAATGATGCCGGCTCCCCGACGACAGTCTAGGAGCCTTACCCGCGATTGTACAGGCGTTTGCGGCACCTCCTCACGGCGCCCGCGCCGACGGGGGGCGGACGTGTCCTCACGGTTGAGCTCCGGCGACCGCCGTCCAAGGGATTGGAGCTCGAAAACACTCGTCCCAAACACGGCGTTCGTTCAAAATGCGACGTGAGATGCGGTGTATAAATGTGCGCTCATTGAAACCCGCTCTGCGGCGTCTGTTCTGCGCCACGATTGTCGCGGTCTTTCAGCTCCATCCGGCGGCCGCCGCTGTCGTTTCCGAGGACGTTCCCGTTCCTGGTGGGACCGCTGCGCTCGCGCAATCGCTCGGCATCGAGCAGACGCCGGATCGCGGCCGCTTCATGTACGAGGTCACCCGGCTCCTCTACAACACGCCGGAAGGCAGGCGGCCGACCGCCGACGCGTTTCTTCAGGCGGTACATCAGGCGCTGGCACGCGGCAGGCGACTCGATATCGACACGCGGCCGGGTGAGCTGGTGCCCGTCCCGCTGACGGCGGACCTGTGGAGCAGCGCGATCTTCCAGCGCAAGGTGGCGCCGCGGGAGCTCGTCACGGCGATCATCGCGGACCGCTCGGCGGCGCTCCTCTGCCTCGGCCTCTCGGTGCTCGACGACGGCACGCTGGAGTACTTCGCGGACCATCCCTCGCTGCTGCAGCGGATCTACGAGCGGTCGGCGCCGGCCTTCGCCGCGTTCGCGGGCAGCCTGCGGATCCAGAACAACCGGGTCGTGCCGCAGGGCGGCGACGCTGCGGTCGCGCTGTGGGAAGCGGTCGTGGTCGAGAAGGTAACGCGCGCCGAGCGCTTTCTCACGCAGCTGTTCGAATCAGGCGAGGGACGGCTCTTCTATCTGTATGACGTGATCGGGCAGCTGGACCCGCCGCGCCGCGCGTTCGCGCTCGGGCTCTGGACGGCGAACACGACGGCGCGCACGGAACGTTTCAAGGCGGTGACGGTCGCGCTCGGCGCGTACCGCGAGTCGCATCTGAAGACGTTGCCGCTCGGCCGGGCTTCGTTCGATGTCTCGATGACGCTGATGCGGCTCCAGGTCGGGGACGACGGCACGCCGCGGCCGCCGGCCTCGCACGCATTCTGGTCGCGCGTCTTCAGCGGCACCGATCTCCCCGAAGATCCGGCGCGCCAGCTGCGGAGCGCGGACGACGAGCCGATCGATGCCGCGTGGCTGCTCGAGACCATCGGATCGGCCGACGTCCGCTTGCGATCGGAGCGCCTCGATCAGATCGCGTTTGGCCAGCGCGTATTCGCGGCCGCCGAACCTGGCGCCCGCGCGGACGTCTTCCTCGCGGTCCGCGCGTTGTCCCATTACCGGATGCTGATGTGGACGCTCGAGCGCATCGGCATCAGGGCGCCCGATGTGTACGCCGCGGCCGCGCGAAAAGCGGCGCGGCTCGTCCTGCTCGACGGCCGGCGTGGTTTCGAGGCGCAGGCGCAGTTCCAGGGGTCGCTCGCGATCCTCGCGCGCATCGCCACCGTCCGGACGCTGCCGGTGGCGCGCGTCCAGCAACTGGTCGAACAGCTCGTCGCGCTGCCGCTGACCGACGACGGCCGCTACGCGGGCGTCGTGGCGCGCTGGTTGCGCGAGGGTGTCGCCGCCGCCGTTCCCGCAGCTGCGACGACCGAAGCCGCACTCCTTGCCGCGATGTCGGGCGGTCCGTCGGGAGATGGCCCAGCCTCGAAGCGCGTGATGTGGGAAGAGATTCCGTACCGGCTCGATCTTGGCGCCGCCGAGCGCCGGCGCCTGCAGCGGGTGCGCGAAAAGCAGGAAGGCGTGCCGCTCGATGTGCCGCTCGAGCTCGCTGCGGCGGCCCGCCGCGTCAGCGCGCCGATCGGGCCCGAAGACCTCCGATCGCTCGTGGAGCACTTGACCGCGCTCGAGAGCGACATCCCGCGGCGGATCGGACACGAGAACGATGACACCTCCCCGCCTGGCGTCGGCGCGCCGCCCAATGCCATCGAGGCGCTTCGCAGGGCCATTCAGGAGGTGCCGCGCGACGTCCGCGACAAGGACATGAAGCGCAGCGTACGCGTCGACGCGCTCAATGAGTTGTCGGACACGCTCCTCGCGCAGGCGCTGCTGTCGATCGCTTACGCCGCCGACGTCGGCGATCCCGACGGCACGGTGCTGCTGGCCGACGATGTGTCGCAGCGGCACGATTTCGGCCTGGGTGCGAAGGACGCGGACATGCGGCTGCGCATCGCGTGGGCCGTGCCCCGTCCGGAGGTGACGCCCGGCGTGCCGTGGCACGTCAGCGGATCGCTGACCGGCCTCGACGTCGGGCTCGCGCCGCTCGCCTTGCGGCGCGTCAACTTCGAGCGCGTGCTGGCGGCGCCGAAGCTCACCTCGAACGAGCGCGACACCTTCGCGCTGAGCGTCTCGCTGCTGAACCCGTTCGCGATGCATGACGCCGAACGCGACCTCATCGCCGACGCGATCGCGCGGGGGCGCCGGCGCGTCGCCGCGCTCGGCGCCGCCGACGTCGCCGCGTTCGATCGCATCGCGGATGACCTGTTGCTCGAGGGCTGGCGCCGGCGGGCGGTGCGATGGATGCTGGCGCACGAGACCGACCGCGTGCCGTCGATGTTCTCGTTCACCGAGCTGCTCGCGCTCGGTGGCGCCGACCCGGCCGCCCTGCGCGACTGGGGCATGTCGATGCTGGGGCAGGAGGGGTGCCTCTGTTCGCGCTTGACGCCGGCCGGCCGGTGGCCGACCCTGTTGGGACGGCCCCCGCTGGGATTGACCGGCTCAGCCGTGGCCGATCTGAATCTGCACGTGGCCATCATGCTCAGGGATCTCCGCCTGCCCGCCGCGCTGGCGAAAGTCGTGCTCTCCGGCGCGATGCAGGACTTCATCGACGAGGTCAGACCGACCGACGACGCCGACTGGCTGACGCTGGCGAGAGCGGCGCGCCTCGTGTCGCGCGAGCGGATCGAAGACTATGTCGCGGCCGCGACGGCCGCCGGGCCGCTGATTCCCGAGTCCGGCCGCCCGGCGTCAGGGGTGAAATGATCTCACCCCGTCTCCCCGCGCCAGTCGCGCTCGCCGCGGTGATCGGTTGGACGCTGACCGTGTGGGCGCAGATGCCGGCCGACGCGCCACAGCTGAAGATTCTGTCGCCCAACGAGGAAGCGTACGTCACGGGCCCGACGCTGCTGCGCGCGCGCGTCGATCCGCCCGAGACGGTCGCCGGCCTGACCTTCTTCGTCGACGGCCGGCAGGCGTGCACGCTGACGCGCCCGCCGTTCGAATGCGACTGGGACGCGGGCGCCACGATCGCGGAACATCAGGTGCGCGCAGTAGCGGCGCTCAAGGGGGGCGCGCGCATCGTGCAGACCGTGCGCACCAAGACGGTCGGCTACACCGAGCGCGTCGACGTCGACGTCGTGCAGGTGACCGTCACCGTCAGCGACAGCCGCGGGAAGTTCATCCGCGACATCCCGCAGTCCGCGTTTCACGTGCTGGAGGACGGGCATGCTCAGGCGATCACGCATTTCGCGTCGGAGGACGTGCCGCTCGAGCTCGTTGCCGCGATTGACATTTCCGGCAGCATGGCGCCGGCGATGCCGCGGCTGAAAACGGCGGTGAAGGAATTCCTGGGCGAGGTGCCGCCGCAGGACCAGGTCACGCTTCTCGGCTTCAACGACAGCATCTTCACGCTGACGCGGAAACAGACCAATCCCGCCGAGCGCATCAGGGCGGTGGATCGTCTGGCGCCGTGGGGGTCGACGGCGCTGTACGACGTGCTGCTGCGCGGCATGGAGATGCTCGGCCGCCAGACCGGGCGTAAGGCGCTGGTCGTCTTCACGGACGGCGAAGATCAGGGCAGCCACGCCACGATCCGCGACGTCGAGCGCCGCCTGCAGTCGAGCGATGTGACGCTCTACATGATCGGGCAGGGTCGCGGCGTGACGCTGGAGCCGCTGCGGAAGATCATGGAGCGGCTGGCGACGCCGACCGGCGGGCGGGCGCTGTTCACGGACAGCGTCGAGGAGCTGCACGCCGCGTTCGCGGATCTGCTGGACGAGCTGTCGAACCAGTACCTGCTCGGCTACCAGTCGAGCAACACGAAGCGCGACGACGCGTGGCGCAAGATCAAGGTCGACGTCGACGGTCACCACGAAGTGCGCGCGCGGCAGGGCTACCGCGCCCTGGCGGGAAAATGACGGCGACACTCAACCGCGGAGGACGCAGAGCTCGCAGAGCAAGACATTTTCTTTCTCTCTGCGTGCTCTGCGCTCTCTGCGGTTTGCATGTCTTGTCGGCGCAGCAGCCACCGAAACCGAGCTTTCAATCGTCGGTCGAAGTCACCTCCCTCGACGTGACAGTGGTCGACGACCGCGGCAAGCCGGTGCCCAACCTCTCGCCGTCCGATTTCGTCGTGCGCATCGACGGCAATCCGCGGCGCGTCGTCTCGGCCGAATGGATCACGCTTGCGGCGGAGCCGAACGCCCCCACGCCGCCGCCGCCGCCGGACGGATACAGCACGAACGAAAGCGCGACCGGGGGGCGCCTGATCGTGATGGCCATCGATCAGCCGAACATCCGCTTTGGCGGCGCGATGGCGATTGCGCGGGCGGCCAACGCATTCATCGATCGCCTCGCGCCATCGGATCGCGTGGCGGTGGCCGGCTTCGGCACCGGCGCGCCGGCGACGACGTTCACCGCCGATCGCGAGCGCGTAAAGCGCGCGATCAGCCGCATGGTGGGGCAGAAAACCGCCGGCAGGCCCGGCGATCTCCTGCACAACATCGCACTGGTCGAGGCGCAGGCGATCGACAAGGGCGACCGTGCGACGCTCGAGTCGGTGCAGAACCGCGAGTGCCTGGGTGCCGGCGCGGCGTTGTTTGGCGGGGAACTGTGCCGCGCGGAGGTCGAGATCGAAGCGCACAGGCTGGCGATGGACGTCAATCACGAAGCCGACCAGACGATCCAGACGCTCCGCGATCTGTTTGCGGGGCTCCGGCAGATTGACGCGCCGAAGACGCTGATCCTGATCTCTGAGGGCTTCGTCATGACCGACGAGGCGATGATCATCGAGCTCGGCACGATGGCGGCGGAAGCGCGCACGAGCCTGTACGCGCTGAAGCTCGATACCGAGTTGTTCGAGATCGCCGAGTCGCGTGCGCCGATCAATCCCTTCGCCGATCGCCAGGCGCGATCCGAGGGGCTCGATCTGCTCGCGGGGGCGGCGCGCGGCACGATGTTCACCGTGACCGGCACCGGCCAGACGCTGTTCGAGCGCATCGAGTCGGAGCTCTCGGGCTACTACCTCCTTGGCGTCGAATCGGACCCCCGGGACAAGGACGGCAAGTCGCACGCGATCCGGATCGATGTGCCGCGCCGCGGCGCCATCGTGCGCTCGCGCCGCCAGATGCTGGGCGCGCCCGCCGACGGGCGCGTCGCTCGGGCCTCCCGGCCGCGTCAGGCCGTGGTCGCCGCGCTCGGCTCGCCGCTGCTCGCAACGGCGCTGCCGCTGCGCGTCGCGTCATTTGCGCTGCAGGGCCCCGAACGCGACAAGGTGCAGCTGCTGATCCACGCGGATATCGGCACCGATTACCCGGCCTCGAAGGTGGTGTCGGTCGGCTACGTCATCACGGATCGCAACGGCCGGATGGCCGGCAACAACTCGGCCGACATGCGGCTGCTGCCGGTCATGAGCGGCGTCCCCTCGGCGCTGCAGTACACCGCGGGCGCCAGCCTCGCCCCGGGCGACTACACGCTGAAGCTCGCCGTGGTCGAAGGCGAGCGCGTCGGCTCCGTCGAACATACGGTGCACGCGACGCTGCCCGACGCTGCGGGGGTCACGCTCAGCGAGCTCATGGTCGGGGGGCCGGTCGACGTCGGGGAGCTGTTGACGCCGACGATCGGCTATCAAATCACATTCGGCTCGGTGCACGGCTACGTCGAAGCGTACGGCACGCAGACCGACGGCGTGACGATGGAATACGAGGTCGCCACCGGACCCGACGAGCCGGCGCTGCTGAACGTCGACGTGCCGGCGCGCCCGGTTGGCGACTCACGCGTCATCTTCTCGCGCGTATTGCCGATTCATCAGGTGCCGCCCGGGAAGTACGTCCTGCGCGCGATTCTCTCGGCCGGCGGCACCTCGGTCAAGACGCTGACGCGCGGCTTCGAAATCGCGCCGCCGAAAGTGCTGTTGACGTCGGCCGACGGCCTCGGCGACACGTCGACCGACGCCGAGCTGTTCCTGCCGGTCGACGACGCGGCGATGACGCCGGTATTCCAGCGCGATCTCGCGGTCGAGGCCGAGACGCTGGCTCCCTTCCGCGAACGGATCGCGCCCGCCGTGAAGGCGGCGTTCGACCAGGGGATCGAGTTTCTCGCCGGCGGCGAGTACGTGAAGGCGGAGGCCAGCTTCAAGCGTGCGATCGAGCCGGAAAGCGACAGCACGGCGCCGCTCACGTTCCTCGCCGCCGCGTTTGCGGCCGGCGGGCATGACCGCGAGGCGGCGAGCGCCTGGCAGACGGCGCTCGTCGACGGCACCGATTTTCCGCAGATCTATCAGTGGCTGGGTGACGCGCTCCTGCGCAATCACGACTTCGGCGAGGCGCGGGCGATTCTCGAGGAGGCCGTCGGCAGGTGGCCGACAGATCCCCGCTTCACGAAGCCGCTGGCGATGTTGTACGGGACGTTCGGGCGAGGGCGCGAGGCGGTGCGCACGCTCGAGCGGTACCTCGAGGCGCGGGACGATGATCGCGACGCCTACTATTTCGCCGTGCAGTGGCTCTACACAGTGCACGCCAGCGGCGCCGTCGTCCACAACCGCGTGGAAGATCTCAAGCGCGCGCACGAGTACGTCGACGCCTACGCGCGCGCGAAGGGTCCGCAGCTCGCGCTCGTCAAGCAGTGGGTCGATTATCTCGAGCACGAAAAACGTTGAGCCGCAGAGGTCGCTGAGACCGCAGACGTCGGATCAACGCAGAGCCGCAAGCCCGCTGAGGTTTTGGTGGTCGGGCGCGCGGCCCGACGGTGGGCCGACGGTGTGCGGATCTCCCCGCGTTCCTGACCCCCACAGCGCCCGGCTTCTCGACCTGCTCTGCGATCCCCGCGGTCAAACGTGTCTCCGCGGGGTCTCGTGTTTCGTGCCTCGTGGCTACTGTGAAGAGCTCTTGCCCGCCGGCTTCAGGTACTTCGAATACCAGGTGATGTAGCGCTCGAAGCGATCCTGCTGGAAGCTCGGACGGCGAATGGAGTGCGGCTCGCCCGGATAGACGACGAGCTCGGTCTCGCGGCCGAGACGTTTCAACCCCAGACTTGTTCAGCCTTCAGTGTCGTCGTTCGCGTGGGCGGAGGCCGCCTTCTTCCTGCTCGCTCGGCGCACCGCCGGCTTCCGTGCTCCGGTCTTGGCCTGGGCGGTTCGGGCGGGCGGATGCGGCGGGGCGGCGAGGGTCGGCCTGCCCGCGCGCGCCCGCGGCTTCCGCGGCTTCGCGCGTCCGAGCAGCTCCGCCGTCGTGTCGATCGGAATCGGCTCGGCTCGGCGCTGCTCTGTTTCCACAGGCGTCGGCCTTTCGAACGACTCGTCGGGCTGTGGCTCAACCGGCGTGATGTCGATGATCTCCTCCACGTCGGGCTGGGGCAGCGCGCCCTTCGCCAAGGCGGGCGCGGCGCTGTGGAGCGCGGAACCCTGGAATACTCGCAGGCCACCGCGGCGGTCGCGCTCGACGCGCACGAACCCTTCACGCTGACACGCTCTCAGCAGATCCATCAGGCCGCCGAATCCGTAGCGCCGCTCATCGAAGCCACCTTCCGCCTGGCGCAGGATCTGTTTTACGTTCCGCAAATACATCGGCCAGCGCGCGCTCGTCGCGGCGCCGAGGATCTGTCCGGCGCGCTGAACGCCGGCCTCGCCGCTCTCGGTCGCCTTCGGCGCTTCCGCCGGGCTCGAGCTGCCGCCTCCGCTTTCGCTCGGGCGATGCTCACCCGGGCCCGCACCCGACGCTGCGACCTCGGTCTCGCCCTCGGTCGCCGTCCGGGCCCTCAGGCCGGGCGCGTCCGCATCGTCGGTGACCCCTTCGTTCAGCTCCACCATCACGCTGCGGCCCGAGGTCTTCAGCTGCACGAAGCCGGACTGCGCCAGCTTCTCGACGAAGTCCAGGAAAGACGAAGCCCCGTAGTTGCGCTCGGAAAACGTGGAGTCGAGCTGCAGGAGCGTGCTCTTGAGCAGGCCGGTCTGCGGCGTGACTTCGCGGTCCGCGAGGATCTTCAGCGCGCGCCTGAGGATTGGCACCGCCTGCGCGACCGGCGAGCTCGCCGCGGCGGCCGGCATCGGCCGGCCGGTCTTGGCGGCGGTCTTTCGCACGCCCGCCAGGTTTTCGTACGCGATGAACTCGTGGCAGTTGCGCTGCAGGATCATGCTCGTGAACGCGCGGCCGCCGACGACGAAGACCTTCTTGTCGTACTGCTTGAGCTTTTCGACGAGCGACAGGAAGTCGCTGTCGCCGCCGACGATCACATACGCGTTGATGTGCTGGTGCGTGAATGCCATCTCCAGCGCGTCGAGCGCCAGGTTGATGTCGGCGCCGTTCTTGTCGCCGCCTGGCGTCATGTTGCGCTGGACGAGGCGAATCGCGTGCTGGGTGAGTGAGCGGCTGTACTCGCCGGACCGCGTCCAGTCCGCGTAGGCGATCTTGGTGACGACCTCGCCGCGCTCCTTGATGGCGTCGAGGATGATGCCGACGTCGAATTGCTGGCCGAGGGTGGTCTTGACGCCGATCTCGATGTTGTCGAAGTCGATGAAAACGGCAATGTTCAAACGGTCTTGGTGAGGCAAAAACAGGATCCTTCCACTCCTGCGAAACGTGATGCGTTTGCGCTCTGGCCGTCAGCGGCCGGGGGTGCCGGCCAATGGTTCGCAGCGGTCGAGCTGACCGCCTCAGGGTGAGGCGTCGACGGTATTCTACTGCCTTTTTGTCGTCTGCTGTCGTCGGGATGATTGGCGTCAGGGTCGGAGCAGGGTCAAATCCCGTCTGACCGCTACCTGAGGCGACGCTTGAGAGCGCTCTCAAATTCACCCGGTGCGACTCCAAGAAGGCTGAGGCTCTCCTCGAATGTCTGACCTTTCCCCAGATATTGGAGCAGGATTGCCGTGTGCGCGCCGAGGCGGCCGACCAGAACATCGGCGGCGACGAGGCTCTCTTCGTAAGCGACCGCGGCTTCTGCCGCGCCAAGACCGCCGAAGCCGCCCTGCAGATTGGCCAGGGGAATCGCCACTCCCATCGCCTTGAGGCGGCGCGCCGCGAGCGCCGGATCGCGTGGCTCGAAATAGCTCGCCAGGCCCTCCTGGAGCCAGCCAGGCACGCCCCTGTTCGCCACGCTGCTCACCATCGCATGGGTCAGCTCGTGCGCGAGCACATGATCGAACTGCGGCAGGTTCTGCGCGGCGCCCTTGACCGGAATGCGGATCCGGCCGTCGAAGAGGCCGTCTGACCACTCAGGAGCCTGCGTGATGTCGTGGAACTGCTGTTCGCTGTAAAGCGTGACGACGATGCGCTCCGACGGGTAGGCGCCGATGGCCTTGCCGATTCGCCAGTAGGCTCTGTCGAGCACGTCGAACCCGCGCTTGCCGAGCGCGCGGTTCACTTGTCCGTCGAACACCACCGAGAACCGGTGATCGCTCCACTGCTCCAGCGAATCGTGCACCGCCGACTCCTTGCGCCAGCCATCCAGGCGCGCTCGCAAGGAGACGTTCGCCGGCGCGCGTGCGAGCGCCTGCTCGTACGTGCGAATGGCCGCCTCGATTTCACCCTCGTGATGCTCGATCTCGCCCAGCAGCGCCGAGGCGTCGATCAATCTCGGTTCCAGCTGCAACGCGCGCCTGAGCGACCGCATGGCCTCTGTCTCGCGTCCGAGCAGGTGGGCGGCGATGCCGGCGCCGAAGTGCAACGTAGGGTCGCTCGGAGTCTGGATCAGCGCTTCGCGAAACACCGTCGCCGCTTTATCCGCGTCGCCAGCCTGAAGGGCCTGCCAACCAGCCTCTACGCGCGCGGCGGCTGGCGCTTGCGCATGCAACGAAATCGCCGTCAAGCCGATCGCCGCACACGCGAGCAGGCGTTTCAGCATTCACGAGCTTCGCGAGGCTGGCGCTTCTTGCCGTCGAGGTGGATCGTGATTCGACAGAACACTACGAGCGTTATCGGCACGTCGCGCGCGCAGCACTAGCTCGATCCCGACAAGGGTGGCGGCGCCTCCGGCGTTGGCCACAACACTCGCGTGAACTGGCCGCGCTGGAGCAGCTCGCGCCCCTTGCCGCCGCGTCCGGTGACCTCGTATTTCGCCGTGCTGATGGTCTGCTCGGCGCCGCGGGTGGTTTCGACGGTCAACAGATCGCGATCGCCGCTCGACGCGATGGCGCCCAGCACGCGGTCCTCGTCGCGCAGCTTGATCAGGATGACGCCTTTCCCGGGGCCTGAGAGGTAGTTCACCTCGTCGGCCTTGCAGAGGATGCCACGGCCTTCCGCGGTCGCTGCGATCAGCACTTCGCCGCCGGTCAGCCTGCTGACGTTCACGATCTCCCCACCCTCAGCCGGCCGCGCGTACCGGCGGCCGGAGCGCGTGCTCGGCTCGGCGAACGACTCGAGGCTGAACCGAAGCGCGTAGCCGTCGCTCGACACCGCCACCGCGTGCACGGGCGGGGCAAGCTCGTCGGGCTCGGACCCCGGCTTCTTTTTCGGCGGCGCCTGACTCCGGATATCACCCACCACGCGCGGGTCGAGGCTGATCGCCGCGACGACCTTCTCGCCGTCCTTCAGCTTGAACTGCTTCTGAATCGGCTCGCCGTAGCCGGTCGATGCGGGGACGTCGATGATGCGGCTCGTGTACGCGACGCCGAAATTCGAGAAGAACACGCAACTCGCGCGCGTGCTGCCGGCGAACGCCGCCAGCACCGCATCTCCTTCGCGCAGCCTCGTCGTCGAGAGGTCCTTGACCTCCTTCTGGCGCTTCACCCAGCCGTCGCGCGACACGATGACGACGTTGTCCTCCTCGACGATGAAGTCGTCCGGCCTGTATTCGGGTTCGTCGCTGTCGCTCGCGATGGAGCTGCGGCGCTTGTCGCCGTACTTCGTGCTGATCTCCTCGAGCTCGGAGCGCACCAGCTTCCAGCGGCTGTCTTCGTCCTTCAGCAGCGCGCTGATCTGCCGGGCGCGCTTGCGCTTCTCGTCGAGCTCGTTGCGGATGATCAGGATCTCGAGGCGCGCCAGGCGGTAGATCTTGAGCTCGAGTATTGCGTCGGTCTGATCGGCGTCGAGCTTGAACCGCGCCATGATCTTCTCGCCGGCGTCCGTCTTGCCGTCCGACTTGCGGATCATCCTGATGATCTCGTCGAGCGCGTCGAACACCGTCTCGAAGCCTTCGAGGATGTGGATGCGCTTCTTGAGCGCCGCGAGCTCGTGCTCCAGCCGCTTCGTCACGACCTCGAGCCGGAAGTGCAGGAAGTGCCACAGGATCTGCTTCAGATCGAGCCGCTCGGGCCGACCGACTTCGGGATTTTCCGTCGGGATCAGACAGGTCAGGTTGACGGCGAAGTTGATCTGCAGCGGCGTGTGCTTGAAGAGGTACGCCATGATCATCTTCTCGTCGGCGTCCTTCTTCATCTCGATCGCAATGCGCACGTCCTCGGTCGAGAGATCCTTCACGTCGAGGAGCTGCGGGAGCTTGCGGCCGATCACGATCTCGGCGATCCGCTCGACCAGCTGCGCTTTGTTCACGGTGTACGGCACGCTCTCGATGTAGATCGTCTTGGTCGATCGCGTGTCGGGCCCGATGTCCCATGTGCCCCGCAGCCGGATCGATCCCGATCCCGTCTTGTAGATGTCCTTCAGCTCCTCCTGCGAGTTGAGGATCTGGCCGCCGGTGGGGAAATCGGGGCCTTTCACGTACCGGCACAACTGGGCGGTGCTCAGGTCCTCGTTGTCGAGCAGCTTGACGAGCGCCGTGCAGACTTCCCCCAGATTGTGCGGCGGAATGTTCGTGGCCATGCCAACGGCGATCCCGGTGGCGCCGTTGACCAGGAGGCTGGGCACGCGCGCCGGCAGCACGACCGGCTCGGTCTTCGTCCCGTCGTAGTTCGGGCGGAAGGGTACGGTCGACTGCTCGATCTCAGTGAGCATCTCGTCGCTGATGCGCGTCAGCCGGCACTCGGTGTAGCGCATGGCCGCCGCGCTGTCGCCGTCGAGCGATCCGAAGTTGCCGGAGCCGTCCACGAGCGGATAGCGCAGCGAAAAGGACTGCGCCATGCGCACGAGCGTCTCGTAGAGCGCCGAATCGCCGTGCGGATGGAAGCTGCCCATGACGTCGCCGACGACCTTCGCGCATTTGCGGTGCTTGGTGTCGGCGGTCAGGTTCTGCTGCCACATCGTGTAGAGGATGCGGCGCTGGACCGGCTTCAGGCCGTCGCGCACATCGGGCAGCGCGCGCGCGGTGATGACCGAGAGCGCGTAGTTGAGATACCTGGACTGCGCCGCCTCGTGGAGCGCGACGTTCGCCGTGCTGCCGGGCCCGTGGCCGCCGCCGAGCAGCGCGCCGCGGATTGCCGCGTCGCGGCCGCCGGTCTCGCCGCCGCCGGCCTCCATGTCGTCGAAGAGCGATCGATCGCGTGGTCTGCGCTTGGCCATCGGAATGTCTCGTGGAAGACCTGCTTAGAGTACCGCGACGGGCAAGTACCTGTCATCGTGAGAGTTAGCCCGAAGCGTTCTTGACATCCGATACGTGATGCGTGATGAAGAGAGGATTCTGAAAGCCCTACTCTTTTGAGCGCGCGAGCCCTTTCACGAAGGCGGCGCGGTTCGGCGCGCGCTTCAACGCGGATTCGTACGCGCTCGCGCCTCGACAGGGCGACCGAGCACGAGCAGCACGTCGGCGAGCAGCACCAGCGCCTCAATCTCGCGCTCGAGGACGGCTGCGACGAGTTGGGCGGGTGAGGCGGGCAGGTCAGGTGGGGCAGCCAGGGCGCACAGGCATAAGCCCACCAGGCCCGCCCGCCCTGCCAGCACCGCCAGGCTCATTTGATGAACAGCATCTCCCGATAGGTCGCCAACGGCCACGTCTCGTGCGGGATCATCAGCTCGAGCGCGTCGCCGGTTTCGCGCAGCGCTTCCATCGCGGGCACGACGACGTCGCGGAAATGCCTCGCGTGCTTTTCCGCGGAGCCGTTGCCCTCGTGATCGAGCGCCTTGGCGAGCCTGTCGGTCCGGCGCTTGAGCTCGTCGGTCAGCTTCGTCAGCGCGTCGAGCGTTTTCCTGCCCTCCACCGATTTGCCGCCCGCCGATTTGACCGCCGACACGCTCTGCGCGACGCACGTCTGGTAGGCGAAGGCCGCCGGCAGGATATAGCGGTTCGCCATCAGCACCATGAGCTGGCCTTCGACGTTCACGGTCTTGTTGTAGGTCTCGACCATGACCTCGTAGCGCGCGTGCAGCTCGCGCTCGTTGAGAATCTTGTACCTCTCGAAGGCCGCGACGACCTCCTTGGTCACGAGCTGCGGCAGCGCGTCGACGGTGTTCTTCAGGTTCTGCAGGCCGCGCTTGCCGGCCTCTTTCTCCCACTCCTTCGAGTAGTTGTTGCCGTTGAAGATGATCCGCTTGTTCTCCTTGATCACCTTCTTCAGCAGCTCGGCCACGGCAGTCTCGAGCGTCTTGCCGGCGCCGGTCGCCTTCTCCAGCTCGGTGGCCATGTAGTCGAGCGACTCGGTGACCGCGACGTTCAGCGCGATGTTCGGATAGCCGATGCTCTGATTCGACGACACCGCGCGGAACTCGAACTTGTTGCCGGTGAAGGCGAACGGGCTCGTGCGGTTGCGGTCGCCGGCGTCCCGCGGCAGCTTCGGCAGCACGAGCACGCCCGTGTCAAGCTCGCCGCCGTGCTTGGTCGACTTCGCGCTGCCCTTCTCGATCTGCTCGAAGATGTCGGTGAGCATGTCGCCGAGGAAGATCGAGAGGATCGCCGGCGGCGCCTCGTTCGCGCCGAGCCGGTGATCGTTCCCCGCGCTCGCAATGCTCGCGCGCAGCAGCCCCTGCCACTTGTTCACCGCGCGGAGCACGGCCGTGCAGAAGACGAGGAACTGCAGATTGTCATGGGGGGTCTTGCCCGGGCTCAACAGGTTGTGGCCGTCGTTGTCGCTCATCGACCAGTTCAGATGTTTGCCCGATCCGTTGACACCGGCGAA
>Ga0137394_10000952_pt1 | contig 20490 bp, 16 predicted proteins | sample czobulk116metaG_FD_108278 | JGI IMG/M metagenome (GOLD analysis project Ga0137394, IMG submission 108278) | Vadose zone soil microbial communities from Angelo Coast Range Reserve, California, USA - czobulk1.16 metaG | ecosystem: Environmental > Terrestrial > Soil > Vadose zone | place: USA...
GGCCCTGGATGATTTCACGGCGGCCAATGCCGCCGTGTAAGTCTTGGCCTTCGTATCAAAATCCTCCTCGGAAATCGCCTTGGTCGCGATCAAGCGACTGGCCCGTTCGGAATCATTCTTCGCCAATTCGGACTGGCTGAGCGCCCGTTGATATTCGGCATCCGCGCGGTCGTATTCTGCTTGATAAGGCCGCGGGTCAATTGTGATCAAAAGGTCGCCCTTCTTCACCTCCTTGCCCTCCTTGAAATGGATCTTGTCCAGGTAACCGCTGACGCGGGCCCGGAGTTCCACCGTCTCGGGCGACTCGAGACGCCCAATGTAATCGTCCCACTCGACCACCTCGCGCACGATTGGCTGAACGACAGAGACGGCGGGGGGCGGCGGAGCGGCCTGTGAGGCATGCTTTCCGCACCCGGTCCCTATCAAACCGATCAACGCCAGAGCTATTCCAATCAAGTAGATTTGTTTCATCGCGCGTTCAGGGGGTTTCGTTGGGTGGGTTTTTGTCGGCTGCTTGCTCGCGTCGCTTTTTCAGCCGTGCGTCCAACGAAAACCTGCCGCCGCCGGCGACCATGAGAGTGAAAACGATGACCGTGTAGAGAATCGCCATCAGTGGGTCGCGACCCGAAAGCAGGTTCTGAAGAACCGCCACCCCGAGCACGGCGACGAGCAATGCGGCGTTAATTCGCGTGAATAGTCCAACCACGAGGAAGAGCGGGCAAATGAACTGCACCAGGGTTGCGGCCACCGCAGACGCAATTGGCGCCGGGAAATGCATCTCGGCGACTTCCTGCGCCAGTTTCCAGGGAGTTCCGTGTTGGAAGTAAGCGATCCAGCCTTCGAGTTTGTGCCAGCCATGAACGCAAAAGATCGTTAGCCCCGCTGAAACGCGCAGAATGGGAAGCGCCCACTCCTCGGCAGCGCCGGATTCGACCGGTATCGCTTTTGTTAAGGATTCTCCTGAAATCTCTGATTGCATGATGATTCCTTCTGCTTTGGTGCTTCGCCGCGCTGGCCTAATTCCGCCAGGTGAACCTTGAGAATGCGTTTGACTTCGGCCAGCGCCTGCGGGTTTTCGTAGGTGCGATGGTCCGAGGGCACAATGAGTTCCGAATTCGCGCCCGCCAAATGGGAGCTCGCATAGGTGACTGCGCCATCCGAGCTTTTCTCACCGTCTCCGTGCCCACGGTCCCCGATGATGGAATGAAACGGTATTGATGGATCGACAGGCAATTCGGCCATCGCCATCAAACCCGGCGACTTTGACGAAAGTACCCGAATGCTGTTCGGATAACCACGCTCAAAAAGCCCGGCCGCCTCTGGTTTCAAAAAGTTCGGTATCGAGGCACGGAGATTTGACACAAACGCGTGAAGCTCCCCCGGCAGGTGCACCCGGCGCGCCACCACACGAGCGAAAAGGCCGTTGGCGATTTTGCTGCCGCGATGAGGGACGGCCACGAAAATTGCCCTCTTCACATAGGGCTTGGGGTGGAAATAGAACACTCGGCGAAGTCTCCGCACTTGCTCTGAGTCCATTTCTGAAGACGGTATAGCGAATGTTGAATTCCAAAGGGCGTCGCCGCTGTCTGTCACCAGCGTGCGCGCCAGCAGGCCGCCCATGCTGTGACCGATCACGACCATGTTTTGCATCGCGAAATCACAGCCCTCCGGGTCCAGGATCAGGCGCAACTGCTCGAGCTCGTCTCGGAAATCGGCAGCGCTTGTAAGAAAAGGAAAACCTGTGGGATAAAGGTAATGCCAGACCTGATACCTGCTCCGAATCTCGGGATCACCAATCAACTCGTTGGTCAGTTGCTGCCAGGCCAGCGGCGTCGACCTCAGTCCATGGACCATGATAATGGGAATGCGATCAGCCGAATAAGGCCCCATGATGTAAAGCCGATGTGGACGCGATGTTTCTGCCGGGTGCATGAGGGCCGGCCACCTCGTCTTGAAAAGCGGCCGGGTATGGGACAGCAGCATCGCCCAGGGGATGGTGTAATCAGCCGCGAGCTGCCATCGTTCCCCGCTCAATTCCACCTCTGGTGTGAAGACGGGATTGTAGAAGACCAGGCTGGCTGGCTGCACGGCGCCGGCATGACTGGCGGCGCTTTGGAAGACGAGCAGGGCCGTGGCGTGCTGAAAAATGCCTTCGTCCGGTTGGTGTCGTTCGAGCGGCGACGTGAGATGATTGGTCCGGGTGGCAATCAGCCTGGCGCCGAGGCCCTCGTTCCAATAGTGAGAACGCAAACCTCTTTCTTTCCACCTATCGGCTGGCAACCACTCATCGTAGTAAAAAGGACTGGAGCTGAGATCTCCCGGCTCGGCCTCAATACAGAATAACTGTCCACAGGCTGAGGCGCCGTGAGGGGTCTGCATTCCACCCGGCAGCTTCTGCAACAACATCACGACGGCTTCCGTGGCCTTGTTGTACGATTCGCAAATGCGGATATCCCACTGATCTGTGCGCGACGGCTTGTTTTGTTCGATAAGGTGGTGATAAGCAGTGGCAGCGGCTGCCAAATAGAGGCCGAGCGATTTTTGCGGCTCGGTATGCTCCAGCTTCTCCCCGTAACGAAATGTCAGATCGATGAGCGCGGCGACTTCCTCAGCCTGGTAACATCGTGAAACCGCCTCCTCGAGTTCAATCAACGCGCGCTCGGGGTCTTGTCGCATCAATCTTTCAAGATTGTGTCGGTGAACGACTTTCTCGTTCAGCGAATCCTCGCGCCACCAGAGACGTGTGAGTTGAAACGATGCGCCCTTCGAAACGAATGCCGGTTTGTCCACAGGCACAACTTCCACGCGCGTCGCGCACCCAGCCGGAAACGCCAAGGCGATAGCGACCCCAAGACGAACCTTGAAAGTCACCAGAGCCCATCGGATCCGAGCGAGTGTGGTGTGCATAGTTTTCGATTGAGAATTGGCAGCCCGGTAACTCATTTCTCTTGCTCGACGAGTCACCGCGCAACCCATTCCTCACCTGATTACGTCACTCAGCCGAAAACTGAAAAAGCAACCGCCTCACAGACCCCCTCGCGAGAATGATCTATCAGGCTGTTATGGAGGGGCTGTCCGGTGGGGTTCTTGTGAGAGTTTGGTCCTGGCAATCAGGGAATGCGACGTGGAAGTTGCGAGCAATTTGCCCTTTTTATTCCTGGCCTCCGCCTTAAGCACGAGCAGGGTCCTGCTGTGTGCAACCACTTCTCTGCCATTTGTTCGCTGGTTCTTTGCGAGCGTCAAGGCGCTTCAATTCCCATATCGAGGCTCGAATTCAAAGCTCGCGCTCATTTCAATCACGCCGTTCATTTGCCGGGAGCCATCTGCGGCGTTTGTTCTTTGGCCTTGGCCGAGTAAAGGAGGAATTTGAACGGGTCTGTGTTCTGGTACTGCTCCATGAGCTTGAGATAAATGAGCCGCTCGACCTTGGCTATGGTCGGGCTCTGCGCGAACCTGCCTGCGGAGGATTCCAGCAGCGATGCCGCCAGCTCGTATTTGCCGGCGTCGACCATGCGTTGTAATGCCTTTGCGAGCTGTCTTTCGGAAACACCGAGGTAATCTATCAGGATTTCTGCGCCGTCCGCGCGGCTGATGTGTCTGATTCCTTCGAGGTTTGCCTGCCAATAGCCGACGTTCTGGTCGTAAAGACGGTCAATCACGTGTTCGCGCATGATCAGATATGGAACTTGTGCGTCGGGATGGCCGGCGGGCAAATCGGCAGGAATCAGATTCGTCTGTTGAATCACGGCATTTTCATCGCCGCGGCGGATCGCGCTCAATACCTGATCGCGCAGCCAGGCCAGGTCGGTCTTGAGTTGCGCCAACATGGTCGGGGAGGCGAAATTCTGCGTGAGCGATTCATGGCCATGGAGCAGATGTTGGGGGTGTCTCTCGACCACGATGTCGATCGCATCGAACAACCCTTGCAGGTCGCCCTCTTCGACGAATGGCGCGCCGAGATAAGGCATGATGAAATCTCCCACGAACAGAATCCCTTGGTCCGGCAGTTCGATGAACATCGCGTCGGACGTTTCTCCTCCACGCACAGGAATAAGTCCGATGCGCGTTCCGCCGATCTTCAACTCTGTGCGTTGGTCAATGGTGACATCCGGCTTGAAGTTGCGTACGTCATTCAGGTTGAAGCGTTCGCCGAAGAAGTGTTTGGCGAGAATTCCAGGCGCATTGAGTTCGCGCGCCAATTCTTCCTGGTAATTGCTCCTGGCATAGAAACGCAGGTCCGGATTGAGGCTGCGGAAAAACGTGTGCCCGCCAACATGGTCCCAGTGGGCGTGTGTGATGAAGATGGTCGTCAGTTGCGGCAGGCCGGGCGCATGCGCTCGCAACGCTTCGTAGGCGGCCTTGGCGGAGTCCGGCCGCGTACCGGCGTCGATGCCGATCAGCTCTCGCCCGTCCTCGGAGACCACGAAATAGTATTCTGTGAACTCAAAACCTGAGAGGACGTAAACCCGGCCCGGCACGATTTCGGCAATGCGCCGCGGCGAGAAGGCATGCCCGGACGCGAGGTCTTCCGAGAAAGGAGTGGTCAGCACAATCGGTCTTTCAAGGTCCGTGTAGCCGCTGCGCCGTAGATACCCTTGAGCTTTAGCCTGTTCCCCGCCTGCGCTGGCGAGCTTTGCCAGTTGGTAATAAACCTCCCGCAGCCATGCCGGGTGTGGCGCTTTTTCGACGTTCTCCACGCACCATTCCAACTCCTGCTGAGCTGCCTTCCTTTGATGGAAGCGGGTGGGAAGCTGGGCGTGAACCACGCCGGCAATCCAGTTCACTACGAAGACTTGCCCGCCGGAGAGCTGCCTGGCTTGGTCCAGCATGGCGATGGTCTCTTTCACCCAACCGATTCGGTGGAGCAGCGGAACGGCCTGCGCATGTTGAGCTCGTAACAAACCGATTGCGCTCAGATACAGCGCCTTTTGAACATCCGTCAGGCGCGGCCCAAATTCCCTCAGCCGGGCCGAGAAGAACTCCGCGCCCTCACCTTGCATATTGGCGTTGGCATACTGCCCCATCAGCAGGAATAGCAACTGGGGGTCTCGTGGCGGCCCAACCTGATTCACGACCTTCAAGTATTCCAGGTCAGGACGATGAGAGGCAGATGGAATGTTGGTTCGATCTGCCCCAAGGAACGGCATCGCCGTGAAGCAGATGCCAAGTAGAACCACAAGAATCGGCTTTAACTTTCTTTGTTTCATAATTGCTCCATGTTGATACTGCCTATGCTTTTTTTGCGACGAGATCCCCGCCCCGAAGCGCGAGACACGCTACACCCGAACCGAGAGCAGCGAGCCCCATCGCAAAGTAACCGTGGCGCAACTCAACGATGCTCGCTGGGCCTTGTGCATCGCCAATAATTGCCACGAGAATTGCTACGCCCAGGGCCGTCCCGATCTGGCGGGACATATTCAGAACCGCTGAACCGGTGGACAGCCGCCCTGGCGGCAGGGCCGCTATCGCAGCGCTGGAAACGCTCGGAGAACTCAATCCGACTCCCATTCCAACCAGAAGCGATCCAGGAAGGAAGTGAGTCAGATAATGAGGCGCGAGACCCAAATGCCAAATCCACCAGCCGCTGCCAAACGCGAAACTGAGCGCGCCCGCGACGGCCACTGCTCGCTGGCCTATGCGGCCGCAAAGCTTGCCGGCTGGCAAAGCGACCGCGGCAGCCGTCAGCGGTCCGGGCGCAAGTTGAAGACCCAAAAGCCAGGAAGGGGACTTCCAAACGTGCGTCAGGAACATGACGTTGGAAAGAAGCATCGCGCCAAACGCAATCGCGAACAGCAATGCGCTCAGATTCGACATCGCGAAAGAGCGCACTCGCAGAATGGGAAACTCGATCACCGGCGCGGGATGAGTCTTTGATCGGCCAACGGACCACAGCATGAGCGCCACCGCCGCCGTGCCGAAGCCGCCGACGCTCCGGCTGTTCCAGTTCCAATCCCTTCCTTTGACAATCACCAGGACGAGGCAACCGATTGCCGTCGCGAGGATCAATGCGCCAAGCAGGTCGGGGCGCTTCAGGCTGGCCGATTCGCGGATTTCGCGCAGCACGCGCATCCCGGCAAACAGCACGACGATGCCAACCGGCAGATTCACCAGGAAGACCCAGTGCCACCCCAATTGCGTGAGCAGCCCGCCGACCGGCGTGCCTGCCGCGGCGCCGACCGCGCCGACAGCGGAAAACAGAGCCACAGCGATGGAGCGTTTCTCCGGTGAGAATTCGGGCAGCAACAAGCCCATTGCCGCCGGCCAGAGCAGCGCAGCTCCCGCCGCTTGCAAAATCCTTGCGCCGATCAGCATCCCCACCGAACCCGCCACGGCGCACAATGCGGAAGCGGCCGTGAAGACACCGACCCCCACGAGAAAGGAACGCTTGCGTCCGGCTCGATCAGCCCACCGCCCCGCCGGAACAAGCAAAGCGGCGAAGACGATGGCGTAGGCGTTCAATACCCAGGAAAGGCGCGCGACATTGGGCTCGGCGAAATGGACGGCAATGGCCGGGAAGGCCACATTGACGATGAACAGGTCGAGCGACGACATGAACACCGCCGAGAGCACTACCAGCGCCGTGCGCTTGCGGCGGGACTCTTCCGCTAAGCTTGATGAGCTTCGTGTTAGCGGATGTTGCTCAGGCGGCGCCAGCGGTCGATCATACAGACTGGTCGGTATGGTATTCCCCATAAAAACCTAAGGCTAGGGTTTCAAGCTGTCCAAATACCCGAAGAAGGCCTCGCTCGCCTGTTTCATCAGCCCCTGACTTTGCGAGTTCTTGCCCAGACCAATAATGCCTGCCTGCGCGGCGACGATGAACGCCGCCACGTTGCAGGGTGAGATATCCTTTCGGACTTTGCCGGCCTTGATTCCTCGTGTGAATGCCGTTTCCAGACAGCGCCGCCATTCGGCGTAGACGTTTTCAACCCGCTTGCGAAAGTCTTCATCCAGGGGAGACATCTCCTGCGCCAGGTTGTTCAGCGGGCATCCCTGCACAAGTCGGCCATTTTCAAGTTCTCTCATAAACTTTTGCAGGGTGCGCTTTAAATCGGCCACCGGATCGATCGAGTCCGCCATCGGATCAAGCCACCGAGCCCTGATCCGTGGCCGGATAACCTCCTCGACAACCGCGTAGCCAAGGTCGTTCTTGCCATCGAAGTGATGAAACAGCGCGCCCTTGGTCGTGCCCGCCTCCTGCACGATGTGGTTGAGGCTCCCGCCCTGAAAGCCATTTCGGTAAAACTCTTTGAAAGCCGCCTTCAGGATCTGGCCCCGGGTATCTGTTGGTGCTTTGGCTGAAATCACTTTCATCAACGACTCAAAATACAGACCAGTCGGTATGTTGTCAACTCATTTGTCATGCCGTGGCTGAGTGTGGTGGGAACAATTGCGTTCAAGCGACGCGCAACACCTATGCTCTGCCCCGAATCCTTCGGGGTGGAGTATAAGTTTGTAGTGCAGGTTTTAGCCTGTCGTTCCGGGCCTCCTCAGGCATCGCGGTAGATCGCAGCAAATCGCACCCTATCGCGCCCAAAAAACTAATCAGGGCCCTCAGTCGGGAAAAGAAAGACTTGCTTTTTTTCACCTCGGGAGGGTAACCTGACGGCATGTTCCCAAGGCGTTTTACTACAACCTTCCTTTTACTCATCTCGTTGACGTTTTACGTCGGAAGCCCCCGATGCGCGTTCGCTGCTCAAATCAACTTCGATGACGTTCCAAACGGCACCGTCATCGACAATGCCTATCCGGGCGTCACCTTCGGGTGTGTGGCGTGTGGATCTGGCCATGCCTATGCTCGCGACATGAACGCCTTTGGGTCGAGCGCGGCCGCCACCGAGCCGAACGTCATCACCCTTATCGGGTCTCCAGGTTCCGCGGACACAAATGCTTCGTCCGTCACCAGTTTCAACGCGAAATACGGCGCGGTGACCGTCTTCTTCGCTACTCCGCAACGAACGGTGAGGGTTCAGGCTCGGCCTCAACTTCCTTTGGAATATTTCGGACAAGGACTAAACAAGCCGTTCCTGGAGGCTTACAGTTCAACCGTCCAAAACAGCTCCACTTTTCTTGGGCGGGTGCTCTATCCCCTGAACTACGGATCGGGCGGCTATTGCGACACCCAAGGCGGCGGCTGTGGCGGCCCATGGCAGACACTCACCTTCACCTCTTCATCAGACAACATTCTTTCGCTGCGGCTCTCCAGCCAGCAAAGCCAGGGTGGACCAAACGTATTCGCTGACTTCGATAATCTTGTCTTCGAGGTCACTCCCGCGCCTGTGCTTGCTCAGCCGGAGGTGACCTACTGCACGAACTTCAATTCCGGTATTCCCGCGGGCATGAGTCTTTTCGGCAGCGCGACCGTCAACGGCGGCTTTCTCCATTTGACAGATGCCTCGGGAGGCCTCGGTGTCGCTTACATTAACGACTTCAACGGCGGCCAAAGAGTGACCGCGTTTCAAGCCACATTTATAGCGGCCTTATTCGGCTCCACCTGCTGTGGCGGCGGCGCTTTCCCTGCCGATGGCTTCAGTTTCAATCTCGCTCCGGCGGCCTCAACGCCCGCAACACCCGATCTCACCCAGGCGGTCGAAGAAGGCGTCGGCCAGGGTTTGACGGTGAGTTTCGATACCTGGGATAATGGCGGAGGTGATGACGCGCCGGCAATCGACGTAAAATGGCAGGGTCAAATCGTCGCGCATGCCCCGTTCCAGGCATCACAAAGCCCCATTGGCGCGCCCGATGCCGCTTCCGCTTCTCGCCAGGTGGTCATAAACCTGGACGACGACGGGACCATCGACGTGAGCTATGGCGGCGTTGTCGTCTTCAACAACGTTCAGACGCCTTACAATCCTGGAATAATTGGCGCACCAAAATGGATCTTCGGCGCGCGCACCGGTTTGGCCACCGACAATCATTGGATCGACGATCTCTGCATCACCGCTCGTTCGGGAGGCAAGCTCTGCAATAATTTCGGCCCCCGCGTCCCGCCTGTCGGCCTGACGCTCTTCGGCGGCGCGAAGATGGATGCCAGCCTGTTGAAGCTGCTCACTCTGCCAAACGATTCCTTCGGCATCGCTTACTTCGACGACGTTACCGGGGGACAATTTGTGAAGGCTTTCCGCGCCACTTTCAAAGCGGCCTTGTTCGGCTCCACTTGCTGTGGCGGGGGCGCTTTTCCTGCCGATGGCTTCAGCTTCAATCTGGTTCCCGCTGCCACCGTCCTGCCAAATCCCGGCTATAACGAGCCGGCGGAAGAAGGACTGGATGAAGGCCTCTCTGTTACATTCGACACCTGGGATAACGGCGTTGGCGAAGCGCCTGCGATCGGAGTCAAATGGAAGGGGCAGTTCGTCACGGAGGTGCCCTTTCAGGCGTCACAAAGCCCGAATGGTGCTACCGATTTCGCTTCCGCGGCCCGCGACGTCGTCATCGAACTCAAAGCCAATGGCAGGATCGACGTTTCCTACGGCGGAACACTCGTGGTGAACAATGTTCAAACTCCTTATGATCCGGCAGGAGTTGGGGTGCCGAAGTGGGTTATGGGCGCGCGAGTCGGTGGTGCCAACGACAATTACTGGTTCGACGACGTTTGCATCACTACGCTGACCGCGCCGGGCCACCAGATTCCGGACCTCTACAACACGGGAGTCGATGCTTCGAGCAAAGCGCTGCCGGACAACATCAGAGACAGCCATTATCTTTGGGTCCAGGGAGCAACCAATCCTTATGCAGCCACTGCCGCAGGCGGTTTCCCCATTCCTCCCTGGCTTGGTGATTCGACGCTCAGCGCCTGGATTTCTCCTACACTTGACACTGTGGCGGCGAGCGACGGGACCGGTAACGTCAGGTATAATTACAAGACCACATTCGATTTAACCGGTTTTAACCCTGCCACGGCCCGCCTGTCGGGGCGGTGGGCTACCGACAATAATGGCGTCGATATCATTCTCAATGGTGTGAGCTCGGGGCAGGTGAACACGGCTCAGTTCGGGGCCTGGACTCCATTTCAAATTACAAGCGGGTTTCTTGCCGGAACTAATGAACTCACGTTTGTAGTGGCCAATGGCTCTCCCGGCGGCGCTCCAGGAAGCGACCCGACCGGTTTGCGGGCCGAACTGTGGGGTATGGCATCTCTCGACTGCGGATCGGTTCGTTTTTCTGCGCGGATTGGCTTCTCGCAACAGAACGGAAATCTGGTCCTTACCTGGAGCCAGCCCGGTCTGATCTTGGAGAGCGCGCAAAACGTGACGGGCCCATGGCTTCCTTTGACTCGAGGCAGTAGCGTCAATGGCCGGGACTTCACCGCAACTTTGTCAACAACCGGACCGGCGAGATTCTTCCGGCTGCGTCTTGATTGTCCGTGAGCGCAGCCCAAACGGGGCTGAAGAAAACAGCCAGGGCAGAGTGAGTCTGCGAGCGACGTCCTGGGTAAACCACGTTCCACGTGGCGCGCCGATTGCAACCGCGACGGCCCGCCGCCGTTCGCTGCAGCGCATGGTTAGGCCACGTGCTCATGGCAATCAATATGAGCAAATGTGCCCTCGTGGTGAAACACGGAAATCCGCCGACCTTCAGGCCAAATGAAAACAACGATATGGGGCCGTCCCCAGTCGTGCTCTTCCCATCGAGGAATAACACCGCTTTGGACTGCGCCACCCGCCAACTCCGCGTGGTGGAGGAGCGCCGCCGGAGTGATGCACGAGCGAGCGTGTGTGATGTGCTCGCGAGTCTCAGGCAAAAGCGACCAAACCGCCTCGTACGCTGGTCTCCATCCGGGCAACATCACTGTGCTATCGATTTGCATGGTGCGTAGTGCCGCCTAACCACCCAAGCTCAGCCACAGCCGCCGGAGCGGGACGTGACCGAAGCTGGTGGACGTGATAATACCAATGACAAACAAAATGCCAAGCACGGCGGCTGTTGGTTGCAGCGCCTTGTTAGGTGCGATGCGACTCAAATCTCCTTCCACTCTCCCATCTCCAATTTGCGGGTCAGCGGCGGATCGCCCAAGGCGTGGAAGCAAGCCAAAGCGACTGCTAACTCCACAGCTCGGCCCCACTCGACTCCCAGTTGCACGCCCACAAACCTCGTAAAAATGATTTTGGAGTCACCGAGGCGTCTTCGGGTCGCATCATCCAGGTCATGCGAGCAATTCCTGACGCCATCGATGGCGTAGCCGTAAAAATAGTCGGTCATTTTCCACCGGTTCCGAAAAACCCTCCCCCGTTTGTAGGACTGGAGCAACTCGTCCGAGAGTTCGATAATGGCAGCTCGCTCGAGCTTTATATACAGCGCAGGCGGCCCATCCTCCAGCCGAACCGCAACCCCGACGATGCTCGCGCGGGTATTGGCTTGTTTGCACGCGATGGTGGCCTCACCGCATTGTGCCGGTGGCCGCGACTTCGACACTCTACGAGAAAGAATTCCAAGAATGCTCATTGTGCCGCCTAACGACCCAGGCTTTTAACCCCGCTCATTCTCCATCCGTTCATACGACACAGCTCGCGGAAAGCCAGATCACCTTCCAGACCCCGAAGGCCTGCCCCCAAACTGAATGAGCGGCGGTCAGCGACGGCGGCCATCCCCCTTCGCGCCAAGGCTACGGCGGCCACGAGGCGCGTCGATTGCAATCCCGATAAACAGCATCGGGATCCCGGAGACTCGACAGACCGCGCGATGCCGCCGTTCGCTGAAGCGAATGGTTAGGCGGCACTCGTCTGTCTCTCAGCAATGAATTTCTCATAATCCTCGAGCCAAATCTTCTCACAATAAGCCGACTCGCCGTATCGCAAAATCTGACGGCGTGCCTCGACCGGAACGAGAAATCTCAACCAAGCTACCCCAACGGAAAGCAGCGAATCACGGATGCCCTCAAGCTGAGGTGCCACATCAGTGGCACTACCAAACTCAATCCGGTCTTCTGGCCAATGTCCTAAATTGCATGGTTCGTAGTGCCAGCGGGAGCGGAAGAAATCGGGGCGTAACTTCGACGGCTGAATCTTGAATGGATAATCGTTGATGGACTCGGAGAATCGCTCACATGGCTGCTTGTCCAAATCGCGTAAGAAGTGGTGCCGGATACACACCGTAAAAAGCGTGCTCTGGGTAAGTGACGACCACTTGTCTCGGTGACGAACAAGAACGAGAACACCAAAATCGTCGAAGAAAAATAAACTCGCGCCGTGCCGGACGAAACCAGCCGCAACAAGAGGCTGGACAAGCACCTTATCGTAAATGGCGTTAAACTCGGCGGCTTTCATGCGTTGCGCTTGTGCAGCAACTAACGACCCAAGCTCAGCGACGGCGGCCACGAGAGTTTACCGTTCCACGTGGCGCGCCGATTGCAACTGCGATCCCGATTCCGCATCGGGATTCGCTGCAGCGCATGGTTAGGCCGTTCACTCACGATATTCAAAAACTCCATCTGCAATCCTCGTAACTCTCCACCTCGATGGAGGCTCAAAGCCGGGTGGCGTATTCGAGACGCAGACTAGCAAACCGCGATGATTGAAGCCACCTGTGATCTGAATCTCGACCAACGGCACGTCACGCCGGTCGGCATCCACTATCTGTGGCTGCAGCGCGGCAATAGCTGGTGGGAGATCGTTCGTGTTGCCCATCACCCATGCTTTGTGGTCTGGCTTCTCCGAAGTGGCGAATTACAACTGGCAATCGCGCTTCAAAAGCCGCCACGCCTCCAGCGGCCTGAATCTGTTTGGAAATTGACAGGCCGCTATCGCAGCCAGCGACTAGTCGCCAGCAACTCAACGACCTCGTCAGGTCGGATGGAACGGCCCAATGAAGGAACGAACTGCGGAAATCGCTCTCCGCGCTGCTTTGCTGCTTCGATAACTTCGGGTGAAGCAATCATATGTGCGAGGTGTTGATGCCGCACTCAGCGACGGCGGCCACGGCCTGTCGCGCCGCAGCTCAGAGCGAAGGTGGAAGGGGCGTCGATGGCAACCGCGATCCGATTCCGCATCGGGATTCGCTGCAGCGTATGGTTAGGCCACTCACGTCGTCTGTAGTTTGGGTAACTGCTCAAATGGTGTAATGGGGTTCAATGACAGCCAGCATTGTTCGCTAATCCACATGTCAACGTCTAGCTTGTGAAAGCAAGTATGGCACACGGTCACGACGCGCCAATCTCTAGTCCCCTGACAGTCAATACTCATCAATGGCTCTATCGGCTCGTCATCAATGATGCCGTCGTCAGGATAAGGGTAAACCTCTTTGACCAAGGTGTCCTTCTCTGCACCGCAAGCTAGGCATCTCTGTTTCATCTCGCGTGGCCTAACGACGCAAGCGACGGCGGCCACGAGGCGCGCCGATGGCAACCACGATCCCGATTCCGAATCGGGATTCGCTGCAGCGTATGGTTAGGCCGCGTCGTTTCCATCTGATTCTCTTTCGGGCAATAGCAGCCAGCAAAGCGCCGCCGCAATCATGAGCAACAGGCCGGAATAAAAGGCTGCAGCGCCCGCGTGTCCCAGCGTCTCCAGTCTCGCTTGCCACACTGGCCCTCCGCGTCCCTGATAAGTCTTATCGCCGAACGTGACAATCTGGAAGAGCGCGTCGTGAGTGCGCGGGTCCAGGATCGTCAACTGGAATACTAGCGCAGCGAATGCGACGCTGGCTCCCACAACTCCAACGATAAGCTGGCGACGTTGATTGTTCATCACGTGTGAAGCGGCCTAACGACCCAAGCTAACCCCGCTCATTCTCCATCCGTTCATACGACACAGCTCGCGGAAAGCCAGATCACCTTCCAGACCCCGAAGGCCTGCCCCTAAACTGAATGAGCGGCGGTCAGCGACCCGGCGCACGGGACGCGTGGATCGCAACCACGATCCCGATTCCGAATCGGGATTCGCTGCAGCGCATGGTTAGGCGGCAAAAATCATTTGTGTATCTCCGAACTCAGAACCAAGTGCCCATGCTTTCCCTCGGATACAAACTCTCCTACTCTCGGCAAATTGTGGTTGTGAAACCAGACTGACACACTCCATCGGGAACTCTCCCAACGCGTCGACGCAAACAATCAATAAAACAATCAGTGTCCATACCTTGCGCGCGCGTGTGCCCATTGCCGCCTAACGACCCAAGCTCAGCGACGGCGGCCACGAGACGCGCCGATTGCAAGCGTGACGGCCCGCCGCCGTTCGCTGCAGCGCATGGTTAGCCGACCTGTCCATCAAATCTCACTTCTCTCTCTGTCGGCTCGACACCCATGTCTGACAGATTGAGCGCCTTAATCATCGCCAAGACACTCCGGGCTTCGTCCTCTGGATACTGCGCCCTGCGGAAAAACTCTGGCAAGTGCGTCATCAACTCATCGAGCAACAGGTCTGCTCTGAGCCCTCGCCGGAAGTAGTGAATCCAAGCCGTGCGAGTCGCCGCAATGTCACCACGCGACGACCGCAACTCGGTCAACGTTTGACTGAACAGCCAGCCAACGAACCGGTCGAAGTCCTCCTTCGAGCTGTTCTGTAGTCGGTTGAATGACTCGGACGACATAGGTGCTCTCGGTCGGCTAACTTGAAGTGTGCTGAAGCAGATCCAGCCTAAATCGGATTTCTTGCAGCCTATTTCCTTGCACGCTTGAAGTTTACCGTTCCCCGAAATTGCTTGTCCATAGTATTTGTTGCAGAATGTTTGCTTCGCAGGCAGAGCCGCAAAGACCGGAAAGGGGTCCTGAGCAACCACACTTTTTCCGTTGTCGCGAGCACTCAGAACTGAATACCTGCCTCATCCCGCCGAACAGCTTGGACATCTCGGCCGGTTCGGCGCCGCTCAGAAGAAAAATGTTAATCCGAGCATCCCTGTGACACCGTTTAAACCAAGGTTGGGCTCGCTGAGGCCCGCGCACGACCAATGGACATAGCGGGCCTCGACGGTGAGCGCGACGTTGTCTTTCAGGAACCAATGGGTCCCCATTCCTGCGTGGTCATTGAACTCGAACGTCCCGCTCAAATCCGGAGGCCCGATGCTTGTTGCCGTCACACCGGCTCCCAGGTCGACAAATGGGATCCAACGGGTGCCCGTGGCAAAGTTGTAACGCAACTGCGGAGTCAGGCCCACGAGCCACTCACTGCTGGGAGAGAATTGTGCCCCGGTGAATAATTCCAATCGAAATTCCAGATTGCCCCGGTACCAATGGCCCTCGCCCCAGGTGCGGCCGAGCATGTGGCCGTAGGAGAGGCTGACGAGAGCTAAATCGTGAGCTTCGCGGCTACCGAAGGTCGCGATGCCATAGGTGGCTCCGGCACTCAGACCGATAGACTCTGTCGTCGATCGAAATCCTTCGCCGAGACCATTCTCCCAAATGCTTTTAGGAGCAGATTTCAAACTGAGGTCGGGTTTTGATGTGCCGTTTGTCGCCGCTGGCGTCGCCTGGGCCTGCGCCTTCCACGACGGGGTCGCCATCATGCAGAGCGTGCCCAGATAAAAGAGCAACCTGCATGCGGGCAGAGCGCGGAGAGCGGACGCCGTTTGGGTTTTGGGCGCGGCCTCGCTTTCAATAATGAAACTCAGGCCATGGCGCGCGGCAAAGCGGGACAATTCGGACGCTTCGGGCGCTGAGAATACGTCATCGTTTCCGTCGCCAATTACCGCGAGCGCAGCGTCCTCGATGTGCCGGTGCGTGGCCCACTGTTCCAGCCAGTCCGGCAGAAGAGATTGCGCGCGGCGATCCGCCAACACAATCAGGTCCGCGTCTGCCGCTTCCATCAGCGCTTCGGCCGCAATCGGTGCTACTTTCAGCATGTCCACTCGCCACGGCCGAATGTCCCATTCCAAGCTCGCGTCCGCGTGATGCGCCGCGCGTCGCAGAGTCGCAATCGCCTTCGTCGCGCGATTGAAGTCCTCGTAAATAAGCAACGCCTTCATGGCTGAGATGGTTGTCTGTTTGGTGGTTAGATTGAGGTTTTCCCGCGGCCGGTTAGCGCTTTGCAAGTTGATGGGGCGACTTGGCCGATGCGGTTTGTTTTGGCGAACCGGCGATGTGCACAAGCGTGCCGTCCAACAGCGTGTCCGTCGGATTTGTGACGATGCGCGCGCCGACGTTCAGGCCGGAGACGATTTCCACAGTTCTGCCGAGGTCGCGACCGACTTGGACTTTTTGCAAACGAATGGCGTCGGAATCATCCACCACCGCCACCTGCAATCCTTCACTGCGCACAATCACCGCCGTCGCCGGCACGACGATGGGCGGATTGGCCTGCGTGAGCGATAACTGCACATCCACGTGAATCCCGGGAAACAATTCGCCTTTGCCATTCGGCACTTCAATTTCCGTCAGCATGGTGCGGGTGGCGGCATCAAAGGCACCGCTGGTTCGCAGGACTCTGCCGCTGAACGTGCGTCCAGGATATTCCGCCACGGCGATCGCCACGGGTGAACCGACGGTGATGTCGCGCAAATATGCCTGCGGCACGTTGACCTGGACGCGCAGCGTGTCCATCTGGGCTAGTTCAAATAGCGCGCTGGCATTGCCGCCGGCGCGAATCAAGGCGCCTGTGTCCACATGCCGGCGCGTGATCGTTCCGGCGAACGGCGCGCGCACCTCCTTGAAACTCGACAGCTTTTCCAGTCGCGCGACGGCAGCTTCGGCGGCCTTCACATCCGCTTCGCGAGCGGCAAGGCCGCTGGTTTTCTCGTCCACTTCCTGCTGGCTGACCGCGCGATTTTTGAGCAAGCCCTGCCAACGCTCGGCGCTGCTGCGCGCGAGAATAAGATTGGCTTGCGCCTGGGCGAGCGCGGCGCGGGATTGGTTCAACTCCTGATCCAGTTCGGGCGAATCAATTTCGGCAAGAACCTGACCGGCTTTCACTTTCGCGCCGATGTCGGTATTCCACTTGAGCAGATAGCCATCAGCCCGCGCGTAGATTTTGGTTTCTTCAAACGCGCGCACGTCGCCAGGCAACGACAGTTGCACCCCGGAAACGAGGCGCGTCGCATTGGTCACGGTCACGGTGTGGTGGGTGACTTCTTGAGTCGCCGCCACCAACCTGGCTTGCGCGCGCAGGCGCGGAATGACTCCGAGAGCCAGTCCCCCAACAATTACGAGCGCCACACCAGCGATGATGGTGTAACGACTGCGACGCGAGGCTCTGGGTTGAGATTGTGCCAGCGCATTCGGGGATGACACCGGTGCATTTATCGGTTGGATTTCAGTATTTCGATTTTCAGTGTTCATAGGTAAAGCAGGCTGGTTTGGGATTCAAAATGTCATTTCGTGACCGCTGCGCGCGGATGAGCAGCTTCGGTGGCCTCCAATTCTTCCTCTTCGTTGCGGGCCGCGCCTTTCGCCCGCAGCAAACTGAATACGACAGGCACGAATACCAGGGTGGCAAGCGTAGCGACGATCAAGCCGCCTATTACCGCTCGACCGAGCGGCGCGTTTTGTTCACCGCCTTCGCCAAGGCCTAGCGCCATCGGGAACATGCCAATGATCATCGCGCCGGCGGTCATCAACACCGGGCGCAGGCGAGTCGCACCGGCTTGTAATGCGGCTTCAAGCGAATTTATGCCGGAGCGAAGTTGATCGTTGGCAAACGTCACCATGAGGATGCTGTTCGCCGTCGCGACGCCGATGGTCATGATCGCGCCCATTAAGCTCGGCACGTTGAAGGTGGTCTGCGTGAGAAAGAGTCCCCATACGATGCCGGTGAACGCGCCCGGCAACGCCATGACAATGATGAACGGATCGGTCCAGCTCTGGAAGTTCACCACCATGAGAAAATAAACCAGCAGCGCGCTAAGGATGAGTCCGAGACCCATCCGCCTGAAGGCCGTGTTCATGCTGTCCACCTGGCCGCGCACCAGAATTCTATTCCCTGGGGCGAGTTTTTTCTGCGCGTCGGCGACGATCTTGTCCACTTCACCAGACACCGCGCCCAGGTCGCGACCGGACACGTTCGCAAAGACATCGAACACGGGTTGGATGTTGTAGTGATTCACCACGCTGGCGGCGTTGCCGCGGGAAATGCCGGCGAGGTTGGCGAGCAACTGGCTCTGGGCCTGGTCCGTGCCAGCGACGCGAGCGGACACCGGCATGTTCATCAACGAGTTCACCGAATCGATCAAGTGCGGTGGCGTTTGCACGGCAACGAGAAACTGAATGCCGTAAGCCGGATCGACCCAGTAATTCGGCGTCACCTGCGTGCTGCTGCTCAGGCTCACTAACACGTCCTGCGCGATGTCCCGTTGATTCAAACCCTCCTTCGCGAGCAACGTGCGGTTGACATCGAGGTTAAGGGTGGGCGCGTCGAAGGACTGATGGACAAAGACGTCGGTAGCGCCCGGGATGCGCGCGATGCGATCGCGAATCTCCTTCGCCACGGCATAATTCGTGCGACTGTAGCCCGTAACTTTGACGTCGATCGGGGCGGGAAGACCGAAGTTCAGAATCTGCGAGACGATGTCGGCGGGCTGGAAGAAGAACGTGAGACCAGGGAACTTGCTTCGGAGATTCCGGCGCAACTCACCCACATACCTGGGCGTGGATTTGCTGCGCTCGCGCTTTAATTGCACGAGAATTTCGCCGTCGTGCGAACCGATGGTAGCGTTGTCGCCGAAGGCCAGACTGTACTTCTCGGAGACGATGCCGAAGTTATCGAGGATGAGTTTGATCTCGCCCGGAGGAATCGTGTGGCGGATTTCGTCCTCCACCGCGCTGAAGATTTGTTCCGTCGTTTCGATGCGCGTGCCGGTCGCCGCGCGCACGTGCAGGCGAAATTGTCCGGCGTCCACGGTCGGGAAGAAGTCGCGGCCCACCCATGGCAATGCGAGGAACGAACTGCCGACGACGAGCGCGAACACAACGAAGACCGTCGGACGATTCACCAGCGCCCAGCGGAGTACATTGATGTAGCCGGCCCGCAGCGCTTCGAACCCACGCACGAATCCGCCTTGAAAGCGCGTGAACCAGTTCGGCGCCTGATTGGGGGCGTCGTGCTCATGAGTTTCGTTGCGAAGAATGAATTTCACGAGCACCGGCACGAGCGTGCGGCTCAGCGCGTAGCTGGAGAGGATCGCGAACACCACGGCCAGCGCCATCGGTGTGAAGAGGAACCTGGCTGGGCCAACCAGGAAGATCACCGGCACAAACACAATGCTAATCGCCAGAGCCGAGACCAGCGCAGGCACAGCGATTTCGCGCGATCCATCGAGAATCGCATTCCGCAACTTGCTGCCGAGTTCGAGATGGCGATGGATGTTCTCAATCGTGATGGTTGCCTCGTCCACCAGAATGCCGATGGCCAGCGCGAGGCCACCGAGTGTCATGACGTTGAGCGTGTGGCCCATCGCGCTGAGCAAGGTGAGTGAAGCGAGCACGCTGAGCGGAATTGAAATCGCCACGATTAACGTGCTCCGCCAACTGCCGAGAAAGAGCAGGATAAAAGTGGCCGTCAGTGCCGCTGCGATGAGTCCTTCACGCACCACGCCGTCCAACGCGGCCTCGACAAAGAGCGATTGGTCGGCGAGCAAGTCAATCTTCAAGCCCGGAGGCGCGGCGGCCTGCATTTCCGGGAGCTTCTCCTTGACCGCTTTGATGATGTCGAGCGTCGAACTTTTGCCGTTCTTCAGAATCTGAAGCAGCACGGCGCGTTTCCCGTCGGCGCGAACGATGTTCGGCTGAACTTCAAATCCGTCACGGACGTAAGCGACATCGCGAACGTAGGTGACCACACCATTCTCCACCTTGATGGGAATATTGTTCAACGCATCGAGCAGATTGGGTGAATTGTTCATCTTCACCTTGTATTGGATGTCGCCGATTTTGGCCGTGCCGCTCGGCAGCGTGAGGTTTTGCGCGTTGATGGCGTTGTTCACGTCGCGCGCGGAAAGTCCCTTGGCCTGTAATCGCACCGGATCGAGGTCCACCATGATCTGGCGAACCTTGCCGCCGAATGGCGCGGGCAGCGTGAGACCATTGATCGTCGCGAGTTGCTGGCGGATGCGGAAGATGCCGTAGGTGTAGAGTTCGGATTCGCTCAGCGTATCGCTGCTCAGGCTCATCTGGATGATCGGCACCGAATTCGCCGCGTAACGCAGAATGATGGGCGGTTGCACGCCAGGCGGCATACGCCGCAGAATCGCCTGGCTGGTCGCCGTCGCCTGGGCAAGGCCACGTTCCACTTTCGCGCCCGGATGGAAATACAGTTTGATGATGCCGACGCCATCGAGCGTTTGCGATTCGATGCGTTCGACGTCGTTGACATTCGCGGAGAGCGAAAACTCGGAATAGACTGTGATCTGCTTCTCGAATTCCTCCGCGCTCAGGCCGTTGTAGTTCCAGATGACGCTGACGACCGGAATGTCGATTTCGGGAAAAATGTCCTTCGGCGTCTGGCGAAACGATGCGAAGCCGGCGATTAGAATGGCAATGGCCATGACTGCGAAGGTGTACGGACGGCGCAGGGCAAGCTTTACGATCCACATAAGTCGGCAGGTTAGAGGTTGTGTTAGTTGTCCGGTTAACTA
>Ga0137394_10000953_pt1 | contig 20488 bp, 14 predicted proteins | sample czobulk116metaG_FD_108278 | JGI IMG/M metagenome (GOLD analysis project Ga0137394, IMG submission 108278) | Vadose zone soil microbial communities from Angelo Coast Range Reserve, California, USA - czobulk1.16 metaG | ecosystem: Environmental > Terrestrial > Soil > Vadose zone | place: USA...
GAAACGGAAAAAAAAAGTTCCCCTTCAGCATACAGCATGCGAAGCAGATAGACAAACATAATAGGGGAGGAGGAGGGCCGGTACGCACCTGTTCGCGAGGCGTCTGTTGCGGTACGGCCGGGGCGCTATTAGGCCTAGGGGGTGCGGAACTCGCGCCCGCACGAAGTTTGGCAGTTTGGCTCTGGCTATTGCCGGCATCCTTCTTCCCAGCGCTATCCTCGTCCTCGTCCTCCTCGTCCTCCTCGCCCGCGCGGACCGCCTCGAGCCGCGCCTCGACCCAGTCCATGACCCGTCCGATCGTGGGGGGCGTCTCCGAGTCAGACACGCCCTGCTGGATCATCTGGAGCAGGTCGGCGCACGCCGCGGCGTAGCCCGAGTTGTACGCGCGCTTCGAGGTCGAGCGTGAGGAGCGATAGAGGTTCGTTATGCTCATCGCGGCAGCTGGGTTTTTTTTTGGTTGGGAGTTGTAAAAAAAATGACGAGGAGAAACGTGGGTTTGGGTCAATCTCCGCATGGGGCGATCACGATAAAAAGAGAGAATAAGTACCTCTGAAGTTATTGAGTAGTTCTTTCTCTGCATTTGCGAGATTGGAGGTCGGGAGGGATCCGGCGAGTGCATTGAGGTTGAGGGACTCCATGGAGAGTGTGGTCGTGGTGAAGGTCGGTAAGCGGACAATTTGGCCGGGTTGGCACAAGGCCGTGACCTCGATGACTAAGCAGACATCGGTGCTCGGACCGAGCACCGCCTGATTGTTGATTGTGGATCACAGTGCATTATTATAATTACACACACATTGGAGGGTATGCTACAAAATGATAAATAGTGCTGGGATCAACGTCTGAGCGCTTCGTCCAACATTACACCGACTGCTGCCCCTTCTCCGCAGCCGCCCTCTCCTCCTCGAGAATCTTGGCGACCTTCAAGTCGATACAAGGCGCAAACGAACTCTTGGCGCGTATGCGCGAGCCATATTTATAGAAAAGGAATGGCATCGGCGCGAGGAGAAGCGCGATGCCGCCGAGGAGCGTCGCGGCCCAGTTGGTGCCCAAGTTGACGAACATCTGCGTCGTGAAAAGTGGGAACGCCGCGCCGGTCGCGGAACGGATGATGGTGTGGCCAGCAAGCGCGGACGCCGCATACATGAGGTAAGTGTCTACCAGGTAGCTCTGTCGACCAGCACAACCGCAAGTCAGTTTATGACGGTCGAGGGAGATCCGAGTAAGACTCACGATGAAAGAGATAAACACGAGCGTGATCGCCAGCCCGATGAGGATCGTGCTCAGCCCGGGCACCCACCAGGGGACGCTCTCATAGTTTCCGCTCCAGCCGAGCCAGAGGATACCGACCACCAGAACGGGACCGCCAACCATGGCGGAGTACAGGCGCTCCTCTGCGGGCGGGAATCCGTACCACTGCTTGATGAGACGAGGGTATGTGCGCAAGAACCAGAGGTTCACAAAGGTAGCGAGGACGGAGCCGATGCCGATGCCGATGAAGACGAGACCGTCGTTCGTGATCGAAAAGTGGCGCGTACGTATGAAGATCACGGGAAGCGCCTGAAACACTGCGCGACAAAGCCCGGGTCAGAAATCGTACAACTGCTCTACAGAGATGATGGGACTTACTTGCGTAGATGACACCATAGGCGACTGAGAGGTAGATCGTCGAAAGCAACAAGATCGGTTCGACCAAGAGCATCTTGAACGGACGAAAGATGGTGCGCTCAAGAACGGCGCTAGGAGCCCAACTAACGCGCTCGCTCTCCGCGTAGCGTTCTTTATTTTTCTCAGGATTGGCCTTGCGCAGGCGCTTCGCTTTCCGTGCGAGGAGCACAGGGGCAAAAGTCTCGGGAAGGAAGAGAAAGCCGAGGAACGTGCACGAGCCTGCAAAAATCATCATGACCCAGAAGACCCAGCGCCAGCCGAGGGAACTGGTTGTGATGCTGCAAGATAAAAAACGATGGGCGTCAACAACTCGCCAGGCTCTGATGGAGAAGAGACTCACAAACTACCGACGACTGGACCGAGCACAGGGCCAAGAAAGACGGCGGATGCGAACACGCTCGTTGCGATGCCACGATTCACGGGATCCCATATGTCCGCAATGACGCCGGTGCTGTTTGTGAGCGGCGCAACGGCAAAGAAGCCGCAGAGAAAGCGCGTGACGAGTAAGGTCGTCATGCTGTTCGCTCGCGCCTGGCCGATGTGGAAGAGGGTATAGATGGCGAAGGTACCGATGAAGATGGGTCGCCGTCCGATGAGCTCAGAGCCAGGGCCCCAGAAGGTAGGGCCGAGCATGAAGCCAACCAGGAAGAGGGTGAGTATGAGGTCGCCCACTTCCCTCGAGGCATGAAAGTCGCGCGCGATGATGGGCACGGCCGATGAAGGCGCAGAAGAGGCGAATGTCCTGGCAGGCAAATAATGTGTCAGGGTCTCGGGTAACATTTCTGAAAGGTATGAGAGAAACGCACACGTTGAGGGTCATGACGGTGCAAACTGTGGTGAGCCACCACTTGTACCAGAACGACCAGTTTTGCGGGTTTTCGGGGTCATCGGGGCCATCCCAGGTGACAACGTTTGGGTCTGGGTTAGGTCTTGGCAGGAAGGGGAGCGGTGCGGGGTGCTGCGTCTTGGGTTGTGGTGGATCTGGGTCGCGCGGATCGTCATTGACGGTCTCAAAGCTGGATTCATTGTCGCGCTTGGCTTCGAGTTTTGACGCGAATTCTTCTCCTTCATTTTGCACGATCGTAGATGTGGAAGCGTGCACGATTGAAGGCGTGGCGCTCGTGAGCGTTGGGGACGAGGCGCGGTAGGGCGAGGGCATGAGGGACGGAGTCGGACGGCAGAACTAGTGGAGCAGTGAGGGCGGGGATGGTATTGCATGGCGTTTGAACAGTATTTGTACCGTTGGAGAGTTGACATGACAAGGCCTCTGTCTCAATCACTCGCCCGCCGAGAGTGACCGAGGGTGAGCGAGATTAGACGTTTTAGTAATCGCCCAGTCCGACTCGGAAATTCGCACGCCGCATCTCCGCCCGTCCAGTCAGTCCAGACCATTTGGATTTCGTTCTTCTCATTTTGGGGCTCGACGAGACGACTTGTGGTCACTGTAGAGGATCTTCAGCTGCAGAGCCTTTTCAGACGCAACTCATGCACACTATTTAGACTACATATGGTCTGAGCGCCGACCGAGCATCTCATACATTCGGCGCTTAAATAAGCTCAAATCCTTTCACCGCTTGAACGGTGTGCCACCCTCGGTCATCGGGCACTCCGATACGGACTGTGTCAACCGTCGTGACCAACCTCCGGACAACGTCGTGCTTTCTCTACTCACTCGTTTCCTCGCATTCACTCCTCCTTTGCGAGTTGCACACCCCTCCATTCTCCGGTCGATTGGATTCGCAGATGCTTTGTTTCGAAGCCGAGCACGATTCCTTGCATTCCGGCGGCATATATCCAATATCGGCGGGTATGAGAATCCTTCAAGACTTCCCGGCTGTCCTTTCTGTCGCCGAAACATCAATTTCGAATCGTATTTCCCCTTGTCTCTCACCCATTTGGTCATAGAAAACCCACTCTAGAATGTCTCGATATCGGGGAACTGCGTAATTGAGGCACATACCGGCGCGTCGTGGTTCGTGGACGCCTCAGCGCTCAGCATTGTGCAGGGATGTGGACCGCGTGACGCGTGACGTTTTGAGGGTTGGACTCACAAACGGCGAACTTAAGGAGGACGTCTACTAGTCGTCTACTTGAATTAGCTTACGAGCCGGGTTCGTACATCGATTCCCCCATTGTTTCGTTCTATGCGCCCCATGTTTCTCCTTCCCGCTCCTCCCAGGAGTGGACCTGAAAACAAAAGCAGCTGTGCTCTACTTCCGGGTCCTGTATACATCTGTTGACCGGATCGAATTGAAATACTGCTGGATATACCACACGGAAAAATCTGGACAAAGTCACCATCGCATCCGTTCCCAAGCCAATCACGTGGGAGTTAATTAATTAGCTAATATGACAGCAGCCGTTTGCTTATCCGTAAATAGTGAAAACCGTCGTTCTCACCGGATGGTGTTTATTGTTTCGGGTGGTGAGTCATTTTTTTCGAGTTGGCGCTTGTCGGCATGCAGCAACCCCCAGACATCCTCATTCTTGCCGAATTAACGACATGGCGCCGGGACGTCCATCGCATGGTGCCGGGACGTCCGAGGCCTACCTTTTTTCCAATATTGCAATGTCTTCGGGTCCGTGGGTTTGGGCACAGCTTGAAGCTTGAAGCTTGAACCCTCTACCCACGCCTCGTGGTCAAGGTGCCGCATTCACAATCTCATTCTCGACAGTCATCATGTCCGTCCCCACTCCCAACAGTCTCAATTCTAACATTTTGCGTTCTATCGTCGAGCATGTCTTCATGCCCCCGCAGCTTCCCCAGGAAGACCCTGGTGAACAGATAGTGCAGGAAATGAATGTGGCGCTATGTGACAACCTGATAGAGGCTGCCCAAGAATTCTTCAAATACCTCCCCTCTGAACAATCTCCTTTGTGGAAGCGTATGATCAAGATGATGGAGTTGGCTCGTCGCGCTGCAAGCGTCCCGTTCGGAGAAGCCTACCTCCAGGGTACTTTATCAGATATGGAGATCGAGGGTCTGTTCAACATCTCCCTTTTCTTCACCTTTTGGGTTCGATCGTTTGTTATCAGATGTATTTGCGATGCATGTCCGCGCACAAAATGCTTGTCTCATCGTGCGTAGGCCTGCCGTCGCCGACTTCGTTCAGTTCGAGGTCTTCGAAGTCTCGCCACAGAATCACGATGTCATGTCGACCGAGGGAAAGCTCCTATGCTCCTACCCAGGACCCGCGATCCAAGTGCCCACGGATACTTTTATGGACAAATCCTTTCTTCGGGAACTCTCCTTTTTCCTCGTCCAAATGGATGTGGATTCGACTCCGACCGCCACCAAGGCGGGATCCGTCGTCCGCGAGTTTCACGAAAGTGCGGATCCTAGGTACATTTCGGGGTTATTGGTGGGAATTCTCAGGGGATTCGGTCAGCCCGCAGACGTAGAGCGCATCACGAAACGCATAGGCGACGAAGTCTTGTGGTGTAACGCTTACAAGTCGCTGAGAAGGTCCCCGTTATGGCTCGTCCTCAGAGTCACCCTTCAGTCCTCACTTCCTGCCGAACTTTACAAGCTCTTCATTTTATTCTTCCATGCACATCTTCTGCGTAAATCGTTGCGCCTGGAGCTCCAAAGCGAGTTACTCTACGTGATGAGAGCCAAAATGACTCGGCGGCTTTCAAAGTTGGGCTCCGCTGTACCACAGGATGTCTGTGAAATCGTTCACAACACCGCCGTAGAAACTGAGGCACTAATCACAAAGAGATGGACGGCATTCCAGGCGATTGGACCCGGTCCTACGTTAGAACCCACGCTTGATTTCGTTGCAGACACACACCTCTCCCTCGACGCATCATACAATTACCTTACGGAGGTGCTCAATCCAATCCCAACTACCCGCTCGCAAACGTCGTTCAACCCCCAAGGATCACGCCTCTATACCGTACATGATTTCTCGCAATTTTCGAATGGCAAACTTGCAAACGCTATTGCCAATGGCGGACACATCGCGATCATGGATTTCGAGTTATCAGTGGAGGAGAATTTGACATCGTGGGTTGCTGAATCAGCCGACGGCGAGGGCGCTCTGGACGTTATTGCTTCGTGCATCCAGCAGTACCATGCGGGTGCGGAAAAGCTTTATAGGCCCAACGCCGAAGATAATTCCATCATGATTTTAACCATCATGTCCCTTTGGGTGGCCCTAGACGGACTCGCCACCAAGCAGTGTCCCCTTCTGAAGGAATATTCTCCTGAGATTCCTTCCAAGTTCCTCCACGACTTACTCCTTCACCGGTCATCCACCATAAGTCGTGCTCTGCAGATCGAAGAGTATTTATGCCAGCGACACGGAGAGGTTCCGGATCACGTCCCATCCATCTTGTCGAACGTTGTCAATCATTCTTGTTTCGCTGTCAAGCACTATTCGACTTCCGAGGATTTAAAAAGTCGTTATGAAGAGATAGAGAAGCATGCCCAGGAACAACGGAAGAAGAAATGCGAAGAACTAGAGTCGTTAAATCAGCGTTTAAATTCACTCCGGAACGAGGCGTCGAGGATGAATCATGATATCTTGAAACACCGAAGAGAGACTTGCCAGAAATGCCAACTTGATCATCAAGCCGACTCTCTGACAATCAGTGTCCATGAGTGGCCGCTACCTTCCGAACAGCTAGATGCACAGCGAGTGGTGTTCGAGCTGTCTCCTCCACACACATTTTCAGTTTGGCGCGATATCACTTACATGATCCTCCGCCTGTCCTCGGTCAATCCCTACGGTTCGGCTCATAAGTTTCTCGATACATTCTCTGGCCTCTCGAAATGGGCACAGCAGGCCTGCGGAGTGACTATTGGTTCAAATACGGAGCCGTTTTCCGATCGGAGTCACTACCAGGCGATTAAAATCCCCACGGACGAGTCTTCCGTCTTGATTAAGAATGGACTCTCGTTCCAATTGATTGACCGTTCTCGCAGTTCCTGGGTGATGGGGTCGCTCTCCGAGTCCAGTATCGCCGAGTTGTGCGCCCCTCCCATCGACACGGCAAGCCCATATAGACACCTCCATCGTTTCGTATCCAACACTCAGCACACCGCGAATGATACCATCGCCTCTCAAGCCGATTGTCCCAAGGAGATTAGCCTTCATGAATTCATCGCGTTTTCTGGGCTGCGGAGTGGCCCACGGCTGCAGTGGTTGAACATTGCAAGGGAACTCGCATCGGCTTCCCTCTCATTTCGTCTCGAGGAGGTGCACACCTTGTTTACGCAGGCAGCTTGGCAACTCGGACCGCACGTAGCCGGTGTCCGTGAATGGCATATAGACCTTGAGATTTCCACTTTCGGAAATACCCTCCTATGCGAGCTCGAGTCCCTTCTTGAAAGGGTGAAAGCCAATTGGTTAGAGGAAGTCACGGTACGGACCATCGGTATGTGAGAGACCCCCGATGTGGCGCTTGGCTCATCTGTTCCTAGCTCTTCTTTGCAGTCGCCTTTTGGCCTCAACAACGGACCCGGATATTTCTAGGCGGGCATATAATCTGCTGCGGGAAGTGCGAAGCGTAACGCATGGATGGATCAGTGCAGTACGCGATAAGTTGAAGTCCAGGTCTACGCAAGAGGAGACAACCCGCATGGGCTTACACCAGCGATTATGCATGCTCGCAGCGACTTGCTTTTCGACTTTCGACGTATGTCCAGAGCACATCCCTGCCCTCCTTTGCAACGACGAAGACTTCTCCGTCGCGATGCAATGTGCGATCATCATTCATGACAACACACCACTTCGCTCAGATGACAACTCTTTGTATCTCACAAAGATGCTTAGTCGCCATCGCCGGCTACTGCATGACCTGGAGCCAATCTTTCTGAAATCAGATCCGACCCCCGAGCCCGATCAAGCCAGATTGTTGTACACCCCCGCTTACGATCGCACGCTTCAGCAGGAGTGGTCGGATTTTCGCCGCTCCTCGAATTGGCAAGTACTTCCGAGACCTAATTCTCGTTGGATATGCTGTGTGACGGAGGGAAGACAGGAAGTACACTACGATGTTCTAACAGGAGAACTACTTATCGACGGAAAACAATTGGGAAGACTTCCACGAGAGATGGTGGAACACCCCACATACGCGAGTGTTCTCGGCAATGTGAGTGGTCAAGGCCAGATTCTACTCTTGTTTTCATCTTTTCCTGAGGCACTTTCAGAACATTTTTGATGTAGTTCCTGCTGACGATCCTGGAATGGACTATAAGACTCGGTCCGACGTGCCCGGATACGAGGTAAGGCATCGCTCTTCTTGGGCATGTTGCTGTGGTAATGATTAAGACGACCAAAGATTCTATTCTCGTGGAACAATGGGGATTTAATCTTACAAGCGAAAAAGCCGGGAGACGCGAACGAAGATGCGAAAAGATTACAGCTCATTCCACGGTCCATACTCCGCAACGACTTCCCAACAAGTTTAATCGACAATTATGTCCACTGGCTGGACCTGAGCACGAGCGAGCTCGAATTCTGTCCAGCTGGATCCCCGTGGACACATGAAGCTTCTAACTGGCGGCTTAAGATTCGCGAATACCCCCGTGTAGTACTCCAGAGGCCTCATCAAAGCGTTTCCTTGTCCCCGATACAACTCATCGACATTCGGTCACGTACCTTTGGTGTATTGTCCAGCCTGTTGGCACCACTAGAATGTCCAGAACACATCGTGGCTACGTATACCGCTGCTCGGACGGTGGAAGTTTCCCTCCCTCGGTTTCATCTACTGTTCTTCGTCAACACCAACTGGGAGCTCGAATGCCGGAGCGTCCCCGGCTATGCGGTTGACAAGACCCAGACGTGTGGGACGATGTTTGGCCTAAAAAATAAGTTGATCTTGCGCCCCGATCATGATCGACTGCCACGACGAGTTATCATCCCAGAAGGAAATGTTTCCTTCACGCAAAATGGCAACTTCGCCTGCGTCTCCATAGACACTGGCCCCGGACAGCACGTTCCTTGGCACGAATACACGATCGACACCGGCCTCCAGTGCCTCACAAGTCATACAAGCCTACGTGGCAAGCTACACCTGTGCTATTTGCACGCGCTCACCAGTCACTGTCTGCCTGATCCATTGCTCGGCCACACCGGAACCGAAGAAGCCCTCTACATATTGCAAAGCGCTTCGTGCCGATCGTTTCAAAGGCTTGATGTCCACGAGGCAGCGCTGTTGAATTTGATTAGGGGCCTGACACCATACCCATATTACTACCCATATGGTCTGCGGTCGATGGCCAGAGTGAATTGGAAAGACCTCCCGGCACTGTCACAACACCACGGCTTCTCCCAGATTGTATCCTCGCTTTTTGTCCATGCGAATTCTTTGGAGGCTCTGTATGATCAACCCGCCCATTTCTACTCCTCTAGTTGCGACGTATTGCTGAATCGAGTGGCCTCCCGTAACAAGTTATACTACCCGTCGGATTCGCAGATATTGCAGCGACCATCGTCGCCAGATGACGTCATGTACGAGTCGAGGGATGTTTCCGGTCTTGGTGCTGCAGAACACGTGGCTTTTCGAACGTCATGGTCTATATGGAATGGCCGCCCTTCTCTCGAAGGCGGGTTGCAGAATATTTGGGATACCATGAATTCATGGGGTTCAGTTGGCCCCGCCGACAGCGACTCGGAACTCGCTCTGGGATACAGTCATCACTGGCTCAAGTTCGATGCAGCAAGGGACTGGTTCGTGATCTATGATCTCTGCCGGAACGCGATAAATGGGCGCTCCCGAAACTCAAGAATACAGCTCTGTTTCTCTCTTTCAGCGGCAGCATATGGCGAGTCCAAGTATTCGGGCATCGTCCCCTTCCTAGTGATCTTTTCTCTGGATGAACGTCTTTGCCGACTCGATCCTCCATCAGACGGATCTTATGTGCTATCCGACGACGTGGCTCCGGATTTTGCGCTTCTCAACAACTTGGTATTCGAGTCCAAACTACCTATAGAGTCAACGCCTGCGCATGCCTTATCCTGGAGCTGCGATGAATACAACAATACCATCCAAAGAGAATCGTCAAGAGTCGCGGAGACGCTACTTCGTCAGTGGCCAACGTATCAATATGAGGGTTTACCCGAAGAGTGGTTTGACCGACGTGATTTCAATCGACGTATCGAGGAATACGTCCAGCCACTCCTCCGCAATATCCCACTCAAAGACCACGCGGAACAGCTGGAGAGCGTCCTGCAGAAATATAGGGATGTTAACATACCCTTCCCCGCACCATACATGCTTCCACCCCAATCTATCACCGGCCACACAAAGGCACCTTCATACTCGCTCCAATATGTGTTGATTTCCCGCGCCAACGTCCCAACTCCGTCTGCCGACGGAGAGCCTTCTCTACGTCGCCACAAAGCAGCAGAACCCTCACCACTGGCCAGTTCGGACAGCCTGAAAGGCCTTATTGAAGAGTTCCGCAACTCTCGTCACCCCTTGCAAAGGGACTATGGCGATGAGCTAAACAAGAGTTATCGTGAGCTCTTGTCACAGAACGCGCCTCAACTTGCTCAAGATGCTATTCCTTTACACGAGCACCTCGTTAGCTATCACAACGAGTGCTCTCGCAGGAAAGATCGCGAATTTTCCGAAATTTCAGTATGCCTTATGCCGCTTCCAAACGAAGGAGAAACCAATAGCGTTGCGGGCCTCTGGCCTCGGATAACTCCCCGATCCTTACTCCGGCAGCTAGCCCGAGATCGCATCAATGAGCTTCCCGATAAGTGGCGATCAGTATTCATCCACTATGCAATCGCTCTCCTGAGATATCGACATTCTATCCGCCTGTTGGAGCTCTCATTGCGACAGAGACATGAAGAACTTCTTCGAGAATTGGACGCCATTCACAACGAGGTACTGGCGGAATCGAACCCTGATTGGCTGTTGGTCCAGGTTCGTCCGAGACCTTGCTTATAATGCAGTTAACATGGACTAAAACGGCGAGTATAACAGATCGAGTCAAATTTCCTGGCTCGTCCAGTTCAGGTAGACATCGCACACGAAATGATCTCTCCGAAGTCGAAGCGGAATATATCTCTTCAACTCAATATGGGAGAGGGCAAGTCATCAGTTATCGTACCTCTCGTCGCTTCCACTCTTGCCGATGGTTCAAAACTCATGAGAGTCGTGGCTCTCAAGCCTCTCGTCAATCAGATGTTCCAATTGCTCGTCAGTAGACTCTCTGGCCTGGCCAACCGACCCATTTTCTATCTTCCTTTTTCTCGCAGTCACCGCATGAGTCCTTCCCTTGTTGAAACCATCAGGGGTCTTTACGAACGATGTGTCGCAGAAGGTGGTGTTCTGGTTACCCAACCTGAACATATACTTTCTCAGAAACTCATGCACATGGATTGTCTCCTTATGTCCAACGGAAACCGCGAGAAGAATGCGATGGCTCGTGACCTGGGGGCCTTACAGGACTGGGTGGCCGAGAGATCGCGCGATGTGCTCGACGAGAGCGACGAGATACTCCATGTGCGATATCAACTCCTTTACACTTCGGGAGAGCATACGCCCGTCGACGATCACCCCAATCGATGGACCATAATACAGCAAGTATTCGGCAGATTGCAAGCACACGCCGAAAAATTGTGTGCGAAGTTCCCGAAGAAGTTTGAGATGGAATGGTCCAAATCGATGCCGAGAGGATTTCCCATCATTCGCATACTGGATTCTACTATCTCCCAGAGGATACGTTTCCTCATCATTGACGATGCTCTCCAAGGACAACTGTCCCCCCTCCCACTGAATGTTCTCCCGCCGCCAGTCCGGGACGCTGCGCGTCACTTCATGGCGTGGAAAGAGATCGATGACCAGGAACGCGATTTGATTTATGAATGTTGCAGAGGAACAGTCATGTTGAAGGGAATTCTCCTACTCCGCGGGCTCTTGATGGATGTCGACGGAATTTTGTACTATGTGCTCAAGGAGCGACGCTGGAGGGTGGACTACGGTCTCGACCCCAGCAGGACGTTGTTAGCCGTCCCATATCGAGCTAAGGTCTGTTGTATTGATTGTATTACGGTAGATTGCTAACTACGAACACAGGATGTGCCAAGTTTGTGCGCCGAGTTCGCTCACCCAGACGTCGCGATCACATTGACCTGTCTCAGCTATTACTACGGGGGGTTGACGAAGGATCAGGTACTCTTGTGCTTTGCCTTGCTGGCTAAGCTTGATGATCCGGAGATGGAATACGATCACTGGGTAGAATTGGGACAAGACATTCCTACGAAGCTGCGCCGGCTCATCGGTGTGAACACGGAGGATAAAACTCAAGTCGACGAGTCCCTCATGCCGTTGTTCTCAAGAAATAAGGGGGTGGTGGATTTCTACCTATCACAGGTAGTCTTCCCTCTAGCCGCACGAGAGTTTCCATTCAAACTCCCGACGTCTGCCTGGGATCTGGTAGAGGCCAGGGAGAGCCGCGTCACGACAGGCTTTAGCGGCACAAATGACAATCGCTACCTCTTACCCACATCAATCATCCAGGAAGACCCTGACTTTGTTCTCAGTACAAATGCGCTCGTTTTGCGGCATCTCCTGTTGCCCGAGAATGACCATTACGAGTGTACCGAGGAAAAAAACGGCAAGCGCGAATCCGCAACTGCTTTCTTAGAGCGTCTTGTCAAAAAAGTTCCTGAAATCCGGGTCCTGCTCGACGTCGGAGCTCAGATGTTGGAACTTCGGAACGAAGAACTTGCGCGTCACTGGCTTTCCCTTCTGCCGGATGTCTCTGCCGCTGTCTTTGTCAACGACTCAGATCACCTAACCGTAGTCACTTCGGATGGCATGTTAGAGCCGTTCATTTCGTCTCCGTTTAGCGGGCAACTGGACAAATGCGTGGTGTATCTCGACGAAGCCCATACTAGAGGAACCGATCTAAAGTTTCCGCAGGGCATGCGCGCAGCGGTTATGCTTGGCCCAAAGGTCACTAAGGATAGACTGATACAAGGTATGCAGATCGACTACGGAAAGGGAAAAAAGTTGACCAGAAAGCAGGTTGTATGCGAATGCGTCAACTGGGGAAAGGCCATTCTGTGATATTCTTTGCTCCAGGAGAGGTCGACCGTCAGATTCGTAGCGTTATTCCCGGTAGAGTGACCGGCGAGGAATCCATCCACGTGGCGGATGTCCTTCGGTGGGCGATGCACGAAACATGTGAAGACATCCTCCATCACCTCCCATATTGGGTACATCAGGGCGTCGACCACCATAAGCGATTTGCGGCATACAAGGATTACAGCACATCCAGGGATTTAGGGAAGTTGCAAAAGGCCTGGCTACAACGCGAGTCACGAACGTTGGATGAAATGTACTCGGTCTCACCACAATCCGACATGAATCCCGAAATAGACAGCGTTCCGGCCCTATGTGAGCGGGTGCAACAACTTCGGATAGCGAAGCTCGTCGACGACAGGATCGCAGAAGAACAAGAGCGCGAGGTAGCCCACGAAGTCGAGTGGGAGCCTCACGTAGAGCGTCCCCCGAAGGCCCAACCAGCGAAGCATGATCTTCGCCCGGACATCCGTCGATTTGTCGAAACGGGGATAATTTCTAGGCTCTCCGAACAGATATCGCCACTGTTGGTGCCCGTCGAGATGGCCAACGCCATAGATTCGACCACGGAGTGGTCTCCTTCTCCACTTGCGACAGCAGATTTTACTACCACTGTCGTGGGTTCGGATGGCTCGCGCCTGACGGATTATCTTCGCCCTGTCAACTGGATACTCTCGAGCGGGTCGGGGAAGGACAGCGTTGTGGTTGTGATCAGCCCATTCGAAGCACATGAGCTGCTTCCTGTCATCCGCAGGACGAATAAAGTCCGGCTTCATGTTTACGCACCACGAGTCATGGCCTCCATGCGCTCCTTCTCCGACCTCACGTTCCATTCCATCCCAGACTCACCAGCAGAGAAGTGGACTGCGCCTCCGCATGCAAGAATTTTGTTCGATCTATTCGCGGGACAGCTTTACTTCGACAGTAAAGAACAATACGAGGAGGTGTGCGTCCTGCTCGCTCTGTCCAGGGCACATCCAGATACGCAATGTACCCAAATAGATGGGTTTGTGCCAAAGGAGTGTCGCACGGGCAGATTTTCCCCGTTCACAGAAAGCAAAGTGAAGATATTGAAGGAGTTGACGGGACTGCGACGGAAGGGCATGGGCTACTATAGAACTCACATGGGACAGGTTTTGAATGCGACCCCGCTTAGTAAGAAGACCTTATCTGAAATGCCGCCTTGACGGTTGCATGGTTATGTGAATTTGTACGTTCAGATTTATTGTGTTGATTACGTTCTCAGCGTTTCCTACTCATCCTATTACTGACAATGAATACTGCTCGACGAAGGTGCATTTCGAACGCGTTAAAAGTGAGCGGCTAAAGAGGTTCTCGACATCACCTTCAATTTGGTCTTCGTCTTCTTTGGCAGCGTCGATTACAACCCATAGCACGGAATTACCGGTCGAGAGCGAGATGAGTAATTTTCGAGTTTTCTCTGCTTAGTGTCGTGTGACGGCTGTCGGCGTCCTGGGCTGGCAGAACTTTGGTTTGGGACCGGCCTCGAGCCCAAAACAGGGGCTGAGTCCCCGTAGGAAGGTCAACCCAATCAACACTTACTACCATCTGAGTCCTTAATTTTCACCGTCTGGTCCATGCTGCATGACTGCGTTGTGGTCACACTCGACGGTCGACTTTGAATCCATTCATATTCGAAAGCAAACTGGGATCAGTTATTTTTCTACAGGAGTACGTCCAAAAAAGCAGCTGAGCTGGGCTCGACAGGGGTCGAGGAAAAGACACACGGTAGATTGTGATATGATCAAGATATGATCCGACCGCAAAGTGCATGCATTCCTGTCGCTCAGTCGCGACCCAGATTCAGACAGAGCTGTACAAACAGCAACCGTAGCCATAGCCAAGCCCGATCCCGATACCAATGACCCTTGCAACGACTCAAACAGGAAGAAAATATCCCACTAGTTCTATATACCAATCAAGCAGACATAACGGATAGCGTCTCCTCACTCAGTGTACTCGCATTCAAGATCCGACCCAGGTGCGTTCTATAGTAACCCATCCCTTTCCGTCGCAGCTCTATCAGCGTCTTCAATATCTTCACCTTGCTTTCGGTGAATGGCGAGGGCCGGCCTGTACGGTACTGCGGTGGCACGAACCCATCTACTTGACTGTACTTCGAACCCGGATGCGCCCTGGACAGAGCCAGCAGAACGCATACGCTCTCATATTCTTCCCTACTATCGAAGTAGAGCTGCCCCGCGAATAGATTCAACTCTATTCTCGCGTGCGCAGGTGCCGACCATGTGTCGGTCGGCGAATCTGGGATGGAATAGAAAGTGAGGTCGGAGAAGGAGCGCATCGAGTACGAGACTCGTGGCGCGTATATGTGTAGCCGGACTTTCTTCTTCTCGCGAATGATGGGAAGTAGCTTGTTTGCTTCAAATGGGCTGATAACGATCACGACGCTGTCCTTCCCCGACCAGCTCGAAAGTACCCAGTTGACAGGGCGGAGATAGTCTGTCAGGCGCGAGCAATCGGAGCCGAGGACAGTGGTAGTAAAGTCCACCGTTGCAAGAGGAGAAGGAGACCACACCGTGGTCGAATCTAAGGCTTTGGCCATATCGACGGGCACCAAGAGTGGCGAGATCTGGTTGGAGAAAAACCTAGAAATTCTCCCCGTTTCGGCAAATCCACGGATGTCCGGGTGAAGAGCATGCTTCGCCGGTTGGATCTTCGCAGGGCGCTCTACGTGACGCTCCCGCTCGATTTCGTGGTTCACCTCCCGTTCTTGTTCTTGTTCTTGCTCTTCCGCCACCCTGACATCAACAAGCTTCGATATGCCAAGTCGTTCCATCCGTTCACTTAGCGACGCAACGCTGCTAATTTCTAGACCCATCCCAGCGGAATGCGCTGGGAGAGAGTACATTTCTTCCAGCGTTCGTGACTCGCGTTGCACCCAAGCGTTTCGCAGAACCTTCAAATTCCCGGTTGCACTGTGATCTTTGAATGCCGCGAAACGCCTACGGTGGTCTAGGCCTTGCTGTGCCCAAAATGGGAGGTGGTGACAAATGTCTTCACATGTTTCGTGCATGGCCCACCGAAGGACGTCTACCACGCGGATGGGGTTGCTAGAGGCCAGTCCACCGGGAACAAGGTTCCGGATGCGACGGTCGACCTCTCCCGGCGCGAAGAACATCACCGTTTGACCTTTCCCCAGCTGACGCATTCGCATACAACCTTCGTTCTAATCAGTTTTTCTTCCTTTCAACTAGTAGATGGGAATACCTTGGACCAGTCTATCCTTAGTGACCTTTGGACCAAGGGTAACAGCAGCGCGCATCCCTTGTGGAAGCTTGAGATCGGTTCCTCTTGTGTGCGCTTCGTCGAGATATACCACGCATTTGTCCAGTTGCCTGTTGAAAGGAGATGAGATGAATGGCTCTAATGACCCATCCGGTGTAACAACGGTAAGATGATCCGAGTCGTTGAGGAAGATGGCGGCAGCGACATCCGGCCGAAGTGAAAGCCAGTGTCGTGCAAGTTCCTCATTCCGAAGTTCAAGCATTTGAGCTCCGACGTCGAGTAGGACCCGAATTTCAGGATCTTTGCTGACCAGACGTTGCAAGAAAGCAGTCGCAGATTCGCGCTCGCCATTGTTTCCCTCAGTACACTCGTAATGGTCATTCTCTGGAAGCAGGAGATGCTGCAAAACAAGCGCATTTGTACCGAGAACAAAGTCAGGATCTTCCTGGGTGATTGACGTGGGTAAGAGGTAGCGATTGTCATTTGTGCCGCTAAAACCTGTGGTCAAGTTCTTCTTGTCTTCCACCAGATCCCAGGCAGACGTCGGGAGTTTAGATGGAAACTCTCGTGCCGCCCTAGGGAAGACTACTTGCGATAAGTAGAAATCGACCGCGCCTTTATTCCTTGAGAATAACGGTACAAGGAGCTCATCGACTTGGGTTTCGTCCTCAGTGTTCACGCCGTTGAGCCGGCGCAGCTCCATAGGAATGTCTTGTCCCGCCACCCAGTGGTCATATTCCATCTCAGGGCTATCAAGCTTGACTAACAAGCCAAAACTCAGGAGCACCTGGTCCTTCGTTAAGCCGCCGTAGTAGTAACTGAGACAAGTTAATGCGATTGCGACATCTGGGTGACTGAACTCGGCTCTCTGGCTTGGTACATCCTGCGTTCACAGTTAGCAACATTGTGCTGCTTAAGCAATATGGCAGACCTTTGCACGATATGGGACAGCTAACAACGTCCTGCTGGGGTCGAGACCATAGTCTACTCTCCAGCGTCGCTCCTTGAGCACATAGCCCAGAATTCCTTCGCCATCGGCCAAGAGCCCGCGGAGTAGGAGAATTCCCTTCAACATGGCCGTTCCATCGCAATGAGAGAAAATCAAATCACGATCTTCGCCCGAGATTTCTCCCTGCCCCATGAAGCGCTGCGCAGCTTCCCGAATTGGCAGTGGGAGAACGCACATTGGTAGGTTCGAGAGTCCTTCAAGAGCGTCGCCAATGATGAGTGAAGATATCTCCCGAGAGATGACGGAATCGAGTATGCGCATAATCGGAAATCCTCTCGGTGTCATGTCCACTTCGAACTCCTTCGGGAACCTGGCGTGTAATCTCTTTGCGTGTGCTTGCACCCGGCCGAATACCTGCTGTATTGTGGTCCATCGATTAGGATGATCATCGACAGGCATCTGTTTCCCTGAGGTGTAGATGAGTTGATACCGCACATGGAGAATCTCGTCACTCTCATCAAGCACGTCGCGCGATGTCTTGGTCACCCAGTCCTGTAGGGTCCCTAGCTTTTGAGCTATCGAATGTTTCTCTGGGTTTCCGTTGGACGTAAGCAAGGTATCGATGTGCATGAGTTTCTGAGAGAGTATATGTTCGGGTTGGACAACCAGAATGCCCCCCTCGGCGACACATCTTTTGTAAAGACCGCTTATGGTCTTAACCAGGGAAGAGCTAATGCAGAGACTCCGAGAGAAAGGAAGATAGAAAATGGGCCGGTTGGCCAGGCCAGAGAGTCGAGTTACGAGCAATTGGAACATCTGGTTTGATAGAGGCTTGAGAGTCACGACTCTCACGAGGTTTGAGCCATCTGCGAGAGTCGTAGAAACGAGGGGTACGATAACCGATGATTTGCCCTCTCCCATATTGAGTTGAAGCGATATGTTCCGCTTAGATCTTGGGGAAATCATTTCTCGTGCGACAGTTACCTGAACTGGACGAGCCAGGAGATTTGCTTCAATCTGTTCACAGTGGCCCTGTTAGTCAGCCTTAAATCGATCACAAACACAACGGACGAACCTGGACCAACAACCAATCAGGAGTCGACTCTGCCGGTACGTCGTTGTGGATGGCATCGAGTTCTCGAAGAAGCTCCTCACGTTTTTGTCCCGATGAAAGCTCCAACAGGCGGATAGAATGTCGATATCTGAGGAGAGAGGTTGCATAGCGCAATGTCACGTATCGCCACTGATCGGGAAGTTCCGTAATACGATCTTGGGCCAACTGACGAAGCAGGGATCGAGGGGTTATTCGAGGCCAGCACCCCGCAATGCCGTTGAGTTCCTCATCATCTCGAGAGGGCGCAAGAGCTGCTAAGATTTCGGAAAATATTTTGTTTTTCTTGCGAGAACACTCATGGTAGTAAGCGAGCAAGAGCTCATGCGGAGGCACGGCTCCTCGCGCCAAAAGGGGGGCACGTCCCAATAGCGCGTGATGACTCTTCTTCAGCTCATGTCCGTAGAGCTGTATCAATGGCTGTCGAGAATTTCGAAGCTCTTCAATCAGGACTTCAAGGCTGTCTGGACAGGCCACTCGTGCGATGGGTTCTGGTTCTGTGATAGAAGGGATGCCGCTACCTTGAAAAGGTTCTTCGTTGGCAGATGGCGTTGGGACATTGGACCGAGACACCAATACATCTTGGAGCGAGTACGAAGGTGTCCTTGAGTTACCGATAATGAATTGGGGTGAAAACGAATATGAATTCACGGCCGTGGGTATCAGGTCATTGTCATACTGCTGTATGATACTCTGCAACTGTAATACATGTTGTCTGAGTTCGAAGTTCCGGGCAACTGACCGGGTGTATTCGTCGATCCCTTGATTGAAAGCAGATTTGGAAAACCACTCCTTGGGGAAATCTGCGAATTCATGATCTGGCCACCAATGTAGGATTGATTTCGCGAATAAGGTCGAATTGCTCCTGATAGCCGCATTATATTCTGCTTTCTTCTGCTTCTTTGTGCCCTCTGAGGAACACACAGGGGTGGAGTAAATGGGGAGGGCGGATTGGGATGCCAACATTTCGATACGGTGGCGTGTTGGGGCTATTCCGTCTGAAAGGATGTAAGAACGGTCTGGTGGAGGACTGAGATCGCGACAACTTTTGTCCAGAGCAAAGACAATTATGAAGGGGATGGCGTCTTTATACTTGGATTTGCTGTAAGCTGCTGCTGGAAGAGAAAAGCACAATTTGAATTTCATATCTTGGCTATCCCCGTTTACCGCCTTACGGCAGAGGTCATAGATCACGAACCAGTCCTGGGAGGCGTCAAATTTGAGCCAGTATGGACTGTATCGCAGTGAGGCTTTGCCGTCAGACGGGCCAAGTGAACCCCATGAATTCATGAGATCCCAAAGGCTCGGCGACCAGTGGTCCACGGAAAGCCGGCTGTTCCAAATAGACCACGACGTTTGAAAGGCTACATGTTCAGCATCCCCAAGATCGGGAATATCCCTTGACCTGTAGATGGCGTCGTCCGGGGATGATGGCTGGTCCGAACTCTGCAAGTCAGACGGATAGTATAGCTTGTTACGGGAGGCCGCCCGAGTCAACAACGTTTCATTGCGCTTGAAGGTTTCGAAGACGGCGGGTTGATCATACAGGGCCTCCAAAGCACGCGCATGATCAAAAAGCGAGCATACGATCCGGAAGAAGTCGTGGTGTTGTGACAATGCCGGGAGGTTGTTCCATTTCACTGTCGCCATTGATCGCAGATGAAGTGGGTAGTAGTTTCTGTCTGGCGTCAAGTCGCAAATCAGTTCCAGTAGGTCAGCTTCGTAAACATTGAGTCTTTGGAATGATCTGCAAGAAGCGCTGTGCAATATGTAGAGCGCTTCTTCCGTTCCGGTATGACCAAGCAATGGATCAGGAAGACAGTGACTGGTGAGCGCGTGCAGGTAACACTGGTACAACTTGCTGTGTAGGCTTGTGTTACCTGTGACGCATCCAAGACTGGTGTCAATAGTATACTCGTGCCAAGGGACGTGCTGTTCTGAACCGGTGTCTATGGAGACGCTGGTGAAATCCCCATTTTTATTGAAGGAAATATTTCCTTGTGGGATGATGAGTCGTCGGTGCAGCAGAGAACCTTCGGAGCTGGTGGGGCCCGGGCGCAAAATAAGTTTGTTCGTTAAACCAAACATCGTCCCACAGGTCTGGGTCCTGTCCACAACGTAGCCAGGCATGCTCCGACACTCAAGCTCCCAGTTCGTGTTGACAAAAAAAGATAGACGAAACCGAGGGAGGGAGACTTCCACCGTCTTGGCGGCGGTATATGTAGCAATGATATGTTTCGGGGATTCTAGTGGCGCCAGCAGCCTGGACAATACACCGAACGTATTCGAACGAATATCGATCAGTTTTACCGAGGACTCGGAAATGCCTTGACTATGCCGCTGGAGTACAGCGCGTGGTTGGATACCAGGTTTGTGAATAAGAAGGCGCCAGTTCGACATTTCAGGCGTCCATGGGGATTCAGATGGACGGAATTCGAGCTCGC
>Ga0137394_10000954_pt1 | contig 20486 bp, 25 predicted proteins | sample czobulk116metaG_FD_108278 | JGI IMG/M metagenome (GOLD analysis project Ga0137394, IMG submission 108278) | Vadose zone soil microbial communities from Angelo Coast Range Reserve, California, USA - czobulk1.16 metaG | ecosystem: Environmental > Terrestrial > Soil > Vadose zone | place: USA...
ACCAAAATGCCCTCCCTCGTCCCCCACTAACATTTTTATTTCCCCCCCCCTCTTCCCTCTTTCCCTCTTTCTCTTCCCCCCCCCCCCTCCCCCTCCCCGCTTTTCCCGTCGCACAAAAATAGATCCTTGGCACCAACGTTTGTGTTACCCTGTTCCATACCTCGCATTGCTCTGCTACGCTCTCACTGTCTGTACAAATGGTGCATTAATGTAGTTTTCTGAATAGAAATTCTTTGCATATAAACAATGACCGTCACCCCTAGCAGCACGGTGTAAAATTACAGATTGAATGTAAGGCATTAAGTCGGCACAGCACAGATATATAAGTGTAGAGTTTGAGTGTCTAATCGTCCGCCTCCTCTGCCAAGGATAACCTCTTATGCACCAGCTCCGCTACCAACTCGCCGTTGATGGGGATCTCATTCCCCTGAAAGCCCTCCGGATAGGCTACAGGTGGCGTTTCACCGGTGAAGTAGCTGTATGCGGCATGAGCATGCGAAGAAGCGATACCGAATTCACGAGACATACCTGTCTCCCCAGAACCCATAATGGACCATACCCAGGGCGCGCGTAGTGTATTCGTAATCATGTGCAAAACCACCAGGATAGAAGAACTCCATGACTGTCGAGCGCGGCGAGGGCTTCATCCATAGCAACGAGGTAAGGCCATTCCCGTGGACCCCCATCATTATCTGCGGTAGCAAATTAGCTGTCAGTTTTATCAGGATAAAGATAGGAGGGGGAAAGGCACGGACCGTGGTTCGCCCTGCAAGCCGTAGCTGCTCAACTGGCGATACCTTGTCCATGCTCACCACGTTGACCTCATACCCATGCTGATCGCGTAGCTTGTACAGCTCTTCGACCAACTTATCGTGGTCCTGCTGTATGAGCATGCGTCGTCCCCAGTCCTGGCGGGAGATGTACGTGATCACCGGATTGCCACGAGTCCCCGCGCCCGTGCTCGCATTCAAGCCCGTGGACTCGATCACGTTGTTCCGGAACGTGCTCCACCAGTTTGGCGAGCCGGGAAGAGTAAACGCTTCGCTGGCCGTGCGCTGCGTGCGAAGGAAGTTTGCACCGTTCATGGCAGCGGCACGGTCCGCGAAGACGACGCGATCGAAAACGAAGGGAACACCCATTGCGGCGCGGTCCTTCCAGTCATCGGAGAATTCCATGGAGATAGAATAGAAGGCGGTGCGAAGGACCCGCTGGTTCATTGAAGAGTAATCACGCCAGTGATCCGCGTCGAGGTGGGTGAAAAGTAACCTCCGCGGGGGTGGCAACTCCGTCTCACCGCTGGCGGGGATGAAAGGATCGAGGGACGAGTATGTACGCCAAAGGCCAAAGGTGAGCTCGGCGGACCAATGATAATAATGCGTGATGCTGTGGACGGTTTGGAAAGAGAATAAGTAATGGGATCAATATGCGAGAAGAGGAGTACCGACAATTGCTTGGGGTCATTGACAAGCAACTAGAGGCATTTGTGAGATGATGCATGCCACGATTAGGCTAGCGAACGTGCGTACTGTTACGCCCTGTATACGATTGGCGCCAGTGCCGAAAAGTTTTCTTGCTGTACTCGTGCTGATGATGCGCATGTCATTGTCGGTGGGCAGACGAGCGGCGACCATTTCTGGACTATTGTCAATGCTGATTCCAGATGAGGTGATGTATTTTCGATCGGGAAATATTTCTGGTTCGTCGCTAACAAGGAAGACGGTGCCGTTGAAAATGTACATCTTGTCGATGATGGTCCATCCTTGGAAAGGCTTGAGCATGAGAGGATCGGTGTCGATATCGAACAAGGACTCACCTGGGACATGCGCAATTATTTTCGTACGCGGAACCTTGGACGTTCTCCAGGACAGTCTGGTGTCTGAAGGGAGGGTGGGAACGCCGTAAGTTTTGGGTGTGGGAGGAACATCATGCCAGACGGAGGAAAGGTCTATGTGAGAAACGGTTTTATAAGAAACATATCTGGAGGAGAAAGTCAAAAGGGCTATGAAGAGGAGGAGGACGAGGAGGAGCTCTCGTCGGGTGGGTGCTTGATACATCGCTCGATACGAGAGGCGATATCCTCGACGCTTGCAACTCGCTCTAAACGCTCAACGGGCGGGCAACGTCGCCGGCGCGATGTTTCGAGGTTACGTCAGCAGTGCTGTGCCCGATTAGCTGCGCCTTGCGACGCCAGACTCAGGACTCGCGTCTACACCTCACTACAATCGCTCATCGCTTGCGGCCCATTCGCCGTCTCTGCCCACAATGGCGGATGACTTTGCTCGCTTGGTCTTCCAAGCCAATCCCGCGACCTCTCGTAATTCTCAATATCAACGCGCCAACGACGGTTACCCTCCTTCCGGCCTTCCGGGCGATCCGCATGCCTCCCCTCAGCTGCTGGACCCTTTCTTCGACGACGAAGACGAAGGAGATGTCCCAGATTCTGCTTTTGCAGATGCTCACCCTATGCAGGTCAAGGAGAGCCATTTACATCTGCCTGGCCAGGCTGCGCCGCTGGCCGGTGCATCCAAACTGTCTCTTCCGACCAACGGCGGCCCTCAGGGCTGGACCTTTGATCAAGACGACCCTCCGCCTCAGGCACCACAATCTCCTTCTCGCAAACCCAAGAAAGTTTCGCATCGAAGATGGAGATGGCCGTGGCAGAAAGAGCAGGTCTTGACGGCCGAACGAGTTGTCGCCCTCAACAACCCGGACGCGAATTTGGATTTTTTGTCAAATTATGTCTCTACGACGAAATATAATGCGGTTACCTTCGTTCCCAAGTTCTTATACGGTTAGCGACTCCCGCTCGGCCTTGGCGCATCTTCTCCGTTGCATCTAACCTGACCCGTTTACCCCTTTCAGAGCAATTCTCCAAATATGCCAATTTATTCTTTCTTTTCACCGCTTGCATCCAGCAAATTCCTGGAGTTTCACCCACCAACAAATGGACCACCATAGCGCCGCTCTCTGTCGTCCTCCTCGCCTCTGCATTCAAGGAAGTTCAGGAGGACCTTGTGAGTCACGTGACAATCCGTTTCTTCCATTTTTTATTTCATTTAATCTTATTTCAACAACCCCTCGTTTTATCTTTTTATTCTTTCTCTTTTTATATCCGAACTCATCTGCCAAACAACGCAACGTAGAAACGACATCAATCCGACGTCGACCTCAATTCCCGTCGTGCCAAAGTACTCACCCCGACAGGTTCTTTCGACTCGATAAAATGGAAGGATATCAAAGTCGGCGATGTCATCCGGCTCGAGGCCGACGACTTCATCCCAGCAGATGTTATTCTTCTCAGTTCAAGTGAGCCGGAAGGATTCTGCTACATTGAAACTTCGAATCTTGACGGGTGCGCACCACAACGTACCTATTGTTTTTCGACATGTGGCTTATTTTGTTGTCAGCGAAACGAACCTCAAGATTAAGCAGGCGTCGCCGCAGACATCCCTTCTTACTTCTCCAACCCTTGTCACTGCTTTACGCGGATCTTTGCGCTCAGAACAACCTAACAATTCCCTTTACACATTCGAGGGCACTCTTGACTTGATCACATCTGAGGGTTTTCCGAAGCAGGTACCACTTGGGCCTGATCAGATGCTCCTTCGTGGAGCACAGCTACGCAACACCCCTTGGACGTATGGACTCGTCGTCTTCACTGGCCACGAATCAAAACTCATGCGTAATGCGACGTGGGTCTACTTACAGCACCAAGTTTGTGTATAACACGGACTGAGCGTTTGCCCTTTGTAATCTAGCGCCGCACCGATCAAAAGAACTGCTGTCGAGAAGCAGGTAAACGTTCAGATAGTATTCCTGTTTATCTTGTTACTGGCACTCTCTGTGGGTTCAACAATCGGCGCCAGCATCCGTTCAGTACGTGTTGGTCGCCTAGCTGCACTCTGTGTGGATATCAATCTGTGTTATCTAGTGGGTTTTTGCTTCGAAACAATGGTATCTTTTGGAATCGACATCCCTGGGAGGACGAGGTGTGTTTCTTCATACCTGAATGAATTATTTCTTACGTTCTTTTCATCAGCCAAGGAATTCATTGAGGGTACGCGGGCGAGTATCGCCCCTATCTGTGACCCCTACTCACTTCATTGCAGACATTCTCACATTCATCATCCTGTACAACAATCTGATTCCCATCTCACTCATCGTTACGATGGAAGTCGTCAAGTTTCAGCAAGCGCAGCTCATTAACTCCGATCTCGACATGTATTACGCAAAGGCAGATACACCTGCTCTTTGTCGCACCTCCTCACTTGTCGAAGAGCTCGGCCAGATAGAATACGTCTTTTCCGATAAGACTGGAACCCTCACGCGAAACGAGATGGAATTCCGATGTTGTTCAATTGCAGGCGTCGCATATGCAGCTGAAGTCGATGAATCACGACGTGAAGAGGCTGAAGGCCGCGACGCTTGGCGCACTTTCAATGAGATGGGCGCCCTCCTTGGGGCAGATAATCCCTTCGTTGACACTGGCCACACAAAGGTCGTCGGGACACCGAAAGAGCGCGAAATCGTCTGCGAATTTTTGACGTTGCTTGCGGTGTGCCATACGGTCATTCCCGAGATAAAAAACGAGAAGATGGTCTACCAAGCGAGCAGCCCAGACGAGGCAGCCTTGGTTGCAGGCGCAGAGCTACTTGGATTCCGCTTTACCGTATGTTCCTCCTACTTGACGCGTCTCACATCCAACCTGATCGTATGTAGACGCGGAAGCCGAAGTCGGTGTTTGTCGACGTCTTAGGTGTCAGCCAGGAGTTTGAAATTCTAAACGTTTGCGAGTTCAACTCAACCCGCAAGCGCATGTCAACCGTTGTCCGTGCCCCCGACGGAAAGATCAAAATGTACTGCAAGGGGGCGGACACCGTCATCCTTGAACGACTCGCTCCTTCGCAGCTATATACGGAGAAGACCGTGGCACACCTCGAGGTGCGCTCAGCCCACTTCTTCCCGTCCTTCTGATATTGACCGATTGTACTTAGGATTACGCCACTGAGGGCTTACGCACGCTCTGCATCGCTTATCGTGAAATATCCGAATCGGAATATAAGCAGTGGTCCACGATCTACGACCAGGCAGCCTCTACGATCAACGGTCGTGGCGAGGCGCTGGACAAGGCAGCTGAAATCATCGAGAAGGACATGTTTTTACTAGGTGCAACGGCAATCGAAGACAAGTTACAAGAGGGCGTACCAGATACGATTCACACTCTGCAGCTTGCGGGCATCAAGGTCTGGGTGCTGACCGGCGACCGACAAGAGACTGCGATTAACATTGGCATGTCCTGTCGCCTTATTACGGAGTCGATGAACATGGTCCGCGCTGTTATCTTTCGGCAATTCATGCAGGATGCTTATCATTTCTACAGGTTATTGTGAACGAGACAAATATGCACGATACGAAGGACACCATTGAGCGTCGACTAACAGCCGTCAAGAGCCAACGCAATTCAGGGGAGCTGGAGGACCTTGCTCTCATCATAGGTAACGTGTATCCCTGGCTGCCATATTGATGACAATTGAGCATGTTACAGATGGAAAGAGTCTGACATTTGCTCTAGAAAAGGAGGTCTCGAAAACGTTTTTAGAGCTAGCTATCATGTGCAAGGCAGTCATCTGTTGTAGGTGCCATCAGTTAGATATTTTGCTCATCTTGACGATGCGCCGCAGGTCGCGTTTCTCCACTGCAGAAAGCGCTTGTCGTCAAACTGGTCAAGAAGAACCTCAAGTCAATTCTTCTTGCCATTGGTGATGGTGCAAATGATGTCAGCATGATCCAGGCAGCGCACGTTGGTATTGGTATATCTGGCGTTGAAGTAGGTTTCCGCTGCGCCCGTCTTTTCTTAGAATCATCTAAACGGTTTGATAGGGTCTGCAAGCTGCGCGGTCTGCGGACGTGGCAATCTCTCAGTTCCGGTTCTTGAAGAAACTACTACTTGTGCATGGCGCGTGGAGCTACCGCCGATTAGCAACACTGATTCTCTGTTAGTACGATTCTAGTATCTGTTGGTTGGATCTCATTCAGGCCGCCTCCTCAGACTCTTTCTACAAGAACATTGTCCTATATATGACACAGTTCTGGGTGAGTCACAAATCATCATCGTCACGCCGATTCTTATCACCACCTAGTTTTCATTCTTCAATAATTTCTCCGGCCAAATCGCCTATGAATCATGGACTTTGTCATTTTATAATGTCTTATTCACGCTCCTCCCCCCTCTTGTCATCGGCATCTTCGATCAGTTTGTCTCAGCGCGCATCCTTGACCGATATCCCCAGCTGTATATGCTGGGACAGTCTAACGCGTTCTTTACGAAAACTGCGTTCTGGTTGTGGATTGGCAATGCGCTTTACCATAGCTTAGTACGCGCATCTTCCTTCGATGCTCCGATTGATTATATTTATTGAGTTTTTGCAGGTCGCGTTCGGTTTCTCCATCATTTTGTTCTGGGGAGACTTGAAACAGTCAGCGGGTTATGATTCGGGCCATTGGTTCTGGGGTACCACGCTCTACCTCGCAGTACTTTTGACAGTCCTCGGAAAAGCTGCTCTAGTATCTGAGTGCGTCCACGGTCTTCATCTGACTCTGCTACCTTTGCTCATGTTTCCTAAATCACAGTATTTGGACCAAGTATACCGTTGCAGGTATGGCCAACGCTCGTGACCGTGAATGCCTGAATGCTCATCACCCACGTTTCACTAGCGATTCCGGGATCATTCGTTTTTACAATGCTCTTTCTTCCTCTCTACATCGCAGTTGCTCCCAGTATCGGTTTCTCGCTGGAGTACAAAGGATTAGATCCCCGGCTGTTCACGAATAGTGTTTTCTGGTTCACGATTCTCCTCGTTCCTGCGATCTGTCTAAGCCGAGATTTCGTGTGGAAATAGTGAGTCTTGATCTTGTACTCGTCCATTCAATTCGTTAACGATCGACCTCTGACAGTTACCGACGAACATATATGCCTGCATCATATCACATTGCACAAGAGATTCAAAAGTACAACATCCCGGATTACCGACCGCGACAAACACAGTACGTGATTTCTAACCTTACCCTACCTTCTCAAACGACCCATTCTCAACCCCCGTAGGTTCCAGAATGCCATCAAAAAAGTTCGTGCTGTCCAACGGATGCGACGAAATCGTGGCTTTGCGTTTAGTCAGACGGAGAACCCCGCACGACAGGACCAGTCGCGGCTCATTCGTGCTTATGATACATCGAAAGCGGACTCACGACCGTCAGGCTACTGAAAATTGCTATCCATATATATATTCGTTTGATACCCACAGACGAGCCTAGATCTGTACTTTACAGCGTTTTACTACACCATGAATGGACTCAACTCACTACGGGGGAGTAACTACGGATGGCATTGATTAACTGGTTGCACGGCGCTTTCAACATACAGCCTCACTGCCCCTTCAGAAATGAAAAGGGAAGGGGTAGGAAGACAAAAGGGAGATGCCGTGACATGTGACATATATACAAACATACATGGGGGAAGCGACATCCATCTCATACAGAACTTCACTCTTTACCTGTCAGGCTGAAGCCTCCGCAGCTGTAGCAGAAGCTTGAATGGCGCCTGAACTGATAGCCACGGCCTCAGTTGCAGCTGGCGTGTAGGGGGGATAGCGCAAAGAGATGTGAGACTCCAACCTGTCGAGATGGATCACAGCCGAATTTAGGATCGCTTTCCATACGAAAATTACAGTATGGACAAACTCACGCAAGCGGAATGTCGACAGAGCTGCGCCTGTGGGTGTACTCTTCGAAGGCGTATCTCATCGTCTGGTAGCCATCTGTGGCGTGCCATTTATCGTCAGCATCAGCAACACGGCCGCGCGCGGCGGGGCGCAGTTGTTCGTTAAATTAGGATGAGGATGAGGCCACGCACATCCCGACTCGCCGATTCCTGAGAAGGGCAGCTGGTCGACGGCCATGTGTTGAACGACGTCGTTGAAATGAAGCCCGCCACTTCGCGTTTCGTCACGGACTGGTCCCGCCATGCAAGAACGAGCGCGAATGTTAGCGAGCGTGCGCGGAGGGGGAATAAGTTAGGGCTACGCACGCGTTTGCTTGAGCTCTGCGTCCTCCGTAAAGGCGTAGAGAACGAGGGGATGAGGGCTAGGAGGCGGTAGGGTGAGTATCCTGATGTGGTGGCGTGGAACTGACATACTGGGCATTGATGTACTCGATGGCCTGTCGAATGTCATCCACGGGGACGATTGGTAGGAGGGGCCCGAAAATCTCGCTGATTTAGAACCCACAATCCGTGAGTGTAAGGAATCAATGGTTACGGATGGACGACGAACCCTTCGAGGAGGGAATCGCCTTCCTTGACGTCCCTGTAGATCGTCGGGGTGATGCGCCGCCCCTCCTCATTTGTGTCTCCACCGACGACGATCTCCCCGGAGGATTTTTGCATCAGGCTTTGGAGACGCTTGAAGTGACTCGCGGAGACGATGCTTCCGTACGAGTCGGACGCAAGAGCATCATCGAGGTGGAACTCCTTAGCTGCCTCCTTGATCGCCTCCACAAAGGCATCTTGAGCCGAGCGCGGGATAAGGATGTAGTCGGGAGCGACACAAATCTGCGAGTATGTAGGTTTGTTCAGTCGCCGAACGCGATCGCTGCGCCACAGGGAGCGGCGCATTCTATTGGTTTTTCGGTTGTACTTTGTGCTCTTACCTGGCCAGCATTCAGACACTTGCCCCAGAGGACACGCTTTGCAGCAATCTTGAGGTCGGTCGTGTTGGGGTCGATGACCACGGGAGACTTCCCGCCCAACTCGAGGGTGATGGGCGTGAGGTACTCGGCGGCGGCCTTCGCCACAACGCGGGCTACGGTCCCGTTTCCGGTGTACGTGACTGGGTTCGCGAAACCGCAGACGAATGATGAGCATGCGAAACTATGTTCGGTCGAGGGGCCAAGCCCCGATGGCACGCACTGTGATCCCATTTCAGCTTGAGGATATGCGTGATCTCAGGAACGCCACCGTTGATGACGCGAAGGGCAGATTGGTCGAGATATTTGGGGAAGAGATCGGCAAGAAGTGCGGAGACGGCGGGGCCGATCTCGGACGGTTTGAGTAAGGCTGGGCATCCGGCGGCTATGGCGCCGATGATCGGCTGCATGCTGAGGAAAACGGGGAAATTCCAGGGTCTGTCAAACATGTACTAGGTAAGCGGATGAAAGACTCGGAGGAGCGACCCGAATGCTACAGTAGGACGATCCGAACGAGGACAAAAAAAAAAACTATCGAAAAACGCACGAGATGATCAGCGCGACGCCCTTGGGACGCTTCAGGACGGTGGGGGACCAGCTCTGCTTCCAGTCTGGCACCTGGACGTTCTCGTCCGCGACCCACTCGTCGAGCTGGGCCGCGCTTTGGGTGGCACGGCTGACTATGAGCCCAATTTCGCCCCCGAGGACCTCGAGACGTGGTTTTCGAAGATCGACGGAGAAGGCTTGGACGAATGCCTCGATGTTCTCGCGGAACATGAGAACGACCTGGCTCAGTTGGTGCTTGCGCCACGCAAGGGGACGCGTTGTCCCAGCGCGGAACGTCTCTTGCAGAGTCTTGTATGCCTATGCGGTGACGGGGCCGGCGCCATTAGCGTCATTGAATGATGAGATGAGGAGACCCGAAGGAAGCGCACTTCATCGATTTCTTCTATGGTGTTGGTCTTGAACTCGGGCATGTTTGGATCGTTTAAAGGTCTCTCTGGAGTTGGATGCCGGTGAGAAGTCAGAGTGACGCCCCAGGATGCTAGTCGCACCCTCGTCTCCACTTATATATCTCGTGAAATCTGACGGAGGTCAAGTGGGGGTTGCCTTCCTTGTGCGATCAGATCAGAAATGGAAGCTGGTGCGGCACTGTCCTTTCACTTCCTAACCTATGTTGAACAAGCAATACAGTAGTTCGGTGAAGCTGCGCATCCCGGCTTGGATCAAAGGATGGAGGGAAAGAGCCTATCGATGCGTCAATTACGTGTTGATCAGTCGGTCCTTCAGCCGTGATTATCGATTATCCGTTGCGCAGGCTAGCTATTGTCGGAATTTGGAATATCTGTAATCAGTGCCCTCGGACATGGACAAGGTTTACTTACAATGGTGCGCCGTCGTGCGTTTCAGTTGAGTCCCGACTCATGCCCGCGTCCGGTGTATTTCGTTGCCTTGCGTGAACCTCACAGGACATGTACCATGTGCCATTAATATTGGATACTAAGCCGGTTTTGGGAGTTTGCTGGTGAACGTTATTCGATCGTGACCAAGCTAGTCTCACCCCACGCGGCGTTAAAGGGCGGGTAAGCACGTACGCATCATACGAGGTGCGTAGGTCACCGAGGCCGAAGTTCACCTAGAACCCTTCGGAAATTGACCACATCGTTTCTTCATTCCCGAGCACAATAGCTCTTCCATCCATACCCATAAAGCTCAGAAAAGCGTTGGAAAACATTGAAGACACAGAAATCGAACCGAGTCTGCGCTATAACAGGCTACGTACAGAAGTTCGTCACTGCGTTAATTTTGGACGGATTGCCATGCTAGCGAACATGTGCGCCGGAGTTTTCGAGAACGAGGGAAAGCTTTCAGTTACTGTATTGCAATTCAGATCTGAAACGATTTCTGAAAGTTTTGCCGCAGTACATTTGCTAGGCTGATCAGCGGATCACGGTCGGTACACAGACTTACACGTTGCGAGCAGATTCATACAGGTCTGCAGTAGAGGAGACTGACACCGTGTCTAGAACATGAACACACTAAAGTTTCACATGCGCGTCTTATGAGTCTATCCGTATGTCAAGACGAGGGTGAGGAAGTGACAAGTCCGGTGTTGTGCGCGTCGCGACGCGTTGTGGCTGTTATGGACACGTGATTTGGGGAGGCGAGCGAGCTGACCGATTCGACCTCTTGACCTTCAACAACCTTTACCAAGGCTTGTTCATCCCTCCTCTCAGTCCCACTCCACGAATCTTCTCTCCTTCTTCTCTCTTGGCCTCTAGACGTCCGCTGGATTAAGCCCGAGCACGTCCCTTGTCATCTTATCCACTTTTCCACATGCCATCCCGCAGCCGTTCGCAGGCTTCCATCGATGCCCCCAAGGCCAAAGCGCCTTCTCGCACCTCGTCTCGCACTGTTCTGGCGTCAAAGGTTCAAGAATCCAAGACTGCCAGAACTTCGACGATGCGCAAGCCCTCGCAGTCAAAACTCTCAACATCTGATACGTCACAGTCACCCCCACCCTCACTCAAGCGCGCTCGCAGCGCCGGCACCCTCAAGGAGGTAAACGGCGTCAATGGCGCCCCGAAAACTGTCAACAAAATCAAAAAAGCAGAAACGGTTCCGGATATTCTGCCTCAGCTCAAGAAGCACCGCAAGGCGGCTTCTGAAACCGAACCACCTATCAACGCCATCCCTGAGTTCCCTGCCAAAATGGTTCCACCAGCACAAATTTTTGTCTGGGGCACCGGTAACTTTGGTCAATTCGGCATGGGTCCAAGTTATCTCGATGAACTGTCCAAGCCTACGAGAAATACCTGGGTCGAGGAGAAGATTTCTCAAGGCGTCTTTGGTCCTGAACCAGGTTCAGGCATCGTTGAGGTTGCTGCTGGTGGTTTACATTCTCTTTTCATTGACGAAAATGGCACCGTGTGTTCCTTCCTTACGCGTGTTTTTCCGAGTGCTCACCAACTTACGTAGATTTGGTCTTGTGGTGTAAATGATGATGCCGCTCTCGGACGCATCACCAAAGATGTCCCGGACCCAGATAATCCCGGTCGATTCTTGAACGTGGATCTACTAACCATGTTCCCTCGCCCTCTTGAGAGTCTTGTCGATGAAGGTTTCCGTGCCGTCAAGGTTGCTGCGGGTGATAGCATATCCGCAGCAATCGGTACTGAGGGCGGGCTGCGCGTCTGGGGATCCTTCCGCGTGGGTTTTCTTCCTATCTTCCTATCTGCTTTATCTAATCGTCACTCAGGCTAATGAGGGAGCGCTTGGTTTCTCGACGGGCCTAACACACCAGTTCATTCCAAAAGTCGCACTTCCGAATGAGCAATGTGTAGATGTGTGTACCGGAAACAACCACCTGCTCGCGTTAACCACCACTGGCACGATTTTCTCTTGGGGTGCGGGCGAGCAGGGCCAACTTGGCCGTAAAATTCTCGAGCGGCGCAAGATCCACGGAACGAATCCCGAGCGTGTCGTTCTCGGTGCGCGTGGGCGGCGTGCAATCGCTGTCGGCGCAGGGAGCTTCCACTCGTTTGCCGTCGATGAGGAAGGGGCGGTCTGGGGCTGGGGCCTTAACAGTGCGGGGCAGACCGGCACGGGCATTAACCACGCAGATAGCGACTCGATTGTGCAGACACCACGACGCGTGCTCGGTCTCGACAGCGTCCGGATAGTTGAGATCGCTGGTGGTGATCTACACACGCTCTTCCTTTCTGCTGACGGTCGCGTCTTTGCCTGTGGGCGATCGGATAGTGCACAGCTCGGGCTCCCACCAGACCACCCAGCAATGGCGGACACGGACCATGTGGTTGAACCTGTGCACGTGCCATTCCCCGATTCCCACAAAGACGACCCGGTGATTCACATTTCTGCCGGTACGCGATTCAACGCGGCAGTGACTCGCAACGGGGCGATGTATGCGTGGGGCGAAGGAGCCCAAGGCGAGGTTGGCATCGTGGATCAAGAGCGCGTGCAGACGCCTACCGTCGTCGTGCGGAGATCAGGCGGGTCATGGGCTGCTATCAACATGTCGTGTGGAGGTCAACATTCACTTGGCCTGTTTAGAAAACGCGTCACCTGAGGTGACGATGCGGTCAATGACCGTGTATCAGCAGCCGTTGTGTTTCCCAACCTGACAACATCTATTTTATTATCCCTTCATTCATAAATGTCATGATACGCTTCCCAGCCTCTTCATAGCATACACTTACACAAGCATGCGGCAATCCGTATTCAAATCGTCCTTGCATTGGACTCTTGACTGCTGTGCATTGTATCACACACAATGCTGTGATATGTCAACCACCTCTTAAACCCTTGTTGACTCGACTTGCCATCACATTATCTGAGATTCAAAGCGTCCGCCTACAGAAAATATCGGTCCCAACAGATCAGTAGAATTTTGGTTGGTCCTACGTTCAGTGATGAATCTCGCTGAAGGCGGAGCTGGAAGTTTACCTTTGATGGTGACGATCAGACCGCTGTATTTCGCCAGGAGTAACTGGCAGTATCAAGTCTCGTCATATGCCTGGAGAGTCAACCCCGCGTGGGTGTGAGAAACGGGTAAGATACGTCGGGGGTCTCCAGTGATTCATGGTCGCAGAAACCATCCTACGAATTGATGAGTCTTAGTCACGGGAGAATCGTCTTGTTTAAAAGAAAGATGTCTGGATCTATATAACACTCCAGCTTGCCAGTATGATACAATGAGATTCAAGTTGCAACGGGAGGTAGAGGGAGTGGTCAAAAAGAGCAGATAGGCGGTAGTACCGTGACAGCGGAAAGTGGACGGCCGAGGTATCATGGGTGCACGGCGTAGGAATGAGGGCCTCCGGGCTAACAAACTCCTTCCCCCCCTTCCACGGTGGATACTGTATAATGTCGCCGAATCCAGATGTCAGGGCCGTGTGAACACTTGCGGCACCAACCATGGTTGATGAGCCGAGGTTGCAAGGAACTTTTTTTTTTTTTCTGTACGCCACTAGAGTCGCGAAAAAAATTGCCATACAAGTGCACGAGAAGCTTGGATTCGACGGCCCGAAACACTCAGCGGACCTGGATAGTTGAATTGATGGATCTGGGACATGGGACAATTCCTTACAGTGCGGCTAACCGCTTTGGGGAATTTTGAGCGCTCCTACCTTATCCCTGGAGGCGGCCAAGGTATTCAGGCCCTTTTATCTCGATACTTCTTCAGTCATAAGACCCCCCTTTAAGTTGTCAGCTCCGCATTTGCACCTGCCATATCAAGCCGCCGTTGAGGCTCCTTCCTCACAACGCGCGGCCCGTTCGCAGACGGGATAGATTCTAGATTCCATAGTTTTAGATTGGCTCTCGCGGTTTAATTCATCACCGATGTTCACAAGGTTGTGGGCCTGGTGGCTGATAAAAAATTTCTTTGGCGTTTTGAAAGATATGGACGGATCCCCCACTGGCAGGACTTCGTTGCGAACAAACGGCGGAATGTACGGGTATACCTGTAGCACTGTGCTAATCCAGCAGACTCCTTCCAGTCTCCGATGCTATATAGAACAACCCTATCACGTCCACCGACTCTCGTAAGGTTGGGAATGGGATTAAGCGAGAGGACCCAAGGCAGAGAACGGAGGTGGACAACTTTGGAGTCCAGAAGCATGTCGGAAGTAAATTTCGAACATCCCCTCTGTATACCGCATAGATTTGGTTAACCCTTCGTCACCGAGAGACGAAGGCGCATACCCGAGTTCGTTATGCTGTCCCTACTAGCTAGGCAATTTCGTCAGATCCTCTCGTCGTCTTTTGTTGCCCTGGCCCACAACGGGCGGAGGTCAGAGGATATATTGTGGAATATTATATTAAAAACCAGCCATTCCGAGTGCTCATCCAACACCAGTTCAGTCTGTGTGACGTCAGTGGCGAGGCTAACTGGTTTCAGTTCGCGCATTTCGAAAAAGAGCGCACCAGGCGGATGCGCGAAACAACCGAGCTCTGGCCTGCTGGGACTCGGGGATCAGCGCAGGTATGGTATCGCTCGTAAGGCTATGGTGTCCCAGACAGGCATACATAACCGATTTGTTCACGGCATGGACCGTCTGGTGTGTGCCATCACTGACGACGGAGCGCTAGTGGGACGTCTCAAAGAGGCCCAGATATCACGTTATACAGGTTTGGTGGGGTTGCTCAAATATTCTCCCTAAAATTTCTAGATCTACGGATCGGAGGTCACCGACAGTGAAAAAAGAATGATAAAGCTGGAGGACCTACTGAACTTGAATATGAGTGGGAAATGCGTCGACTGTGTCCGATGACTGTATTGGTTCGCACTGATTCAGCAGGCCAAGGCCGGCGTGGCCTAGCATGTACCGGTGCGAATGATGACTGGATGAACCGTCGACACGGGCCCGTGTATCTACAAGTCACTGGCAGCTTTGGTAGCTATGCTCTTGTCCACCGGGGTCATTTGCATCTGCAATGCGAGATTCGATGCTCGAATTATGGCGGTTGACCGCCATATCCATCGAGGGCGCATTCGCGCTAGTCCTGCCGAGATCTGTAGCCAGTACGCTGCATGCATGAGGCAACGCTGCTGACTGCCATTCTAGGACAGGACGGATTCAAATTGAAAAAACAATGATTAGAAGACAGTTCTGAGAATCTAATTACCACGCCTTCATTGTACTTGTAAGCCTCTTGGGGGAGTGGCTCGGAGCTTGTTTCGAAAAGTGGTGCCAACAGACAAATAGAACACTTTGTTATTCGATGATCAATCGACAGGCTACGCATAACATATCCGCAATTGATGGACAGGGGTGACATGCCAGCCCATAACATGGCTCCATATGATATCTAGATGCGAAAAAGTCGATACCCGAACGAGAGGGACCCGTTGGCTAGGATATGGCTCCTGCGACGTGAAGTGAAGTGAAGGGCAACCATCGCAAGACTTACTATGTCAGTGTCTTACGGTGCTTAGGCCTCCAACCAAACCAAACCCAAGCGAGCGGTTGGCCGAGCGTCCATACTGCACTCACCGATTGAACTAATCAAAATCAAATAGATAGCAGAAATTGAGTTTTCGCACACCATCATCATCATGGTCTTTCTTTCTATTTTCAATCTCCGTCCAGATCTGGACGCGAATGATGACGATATCTGCTGCCTGCTAACCTTCCGCGAATCTAACGCTCACATGTTCACACGTTCGTCTTTTAGTCATGTCTTTGGTGCAACTGTGTCTTTCAGCAGCGATGCTCCAGTCCTTGACTATAAAAGGGGAGTCCTTCTCCCGAGTGACCCCCACGCTGCGGTGGCCCGATTCAAGGCATCAACCAATACCTTATCCTAAAGGGTTCGTTCGCAAAGGCAGCCTAGATGGCCTATGAACCACCACCTGTCCCTTCACTGCGTTATCCATGTCATCCTACCAATATAGTACAAAGCGTCGAGGTCTGCTACGCATGCCATGTCCCCCAGTCGGTCCCAACCGCTCATTATTTTGTGCCGTTAGGTCCCGCCTCTGACAGGTGGACTCGAGTCAAGTGAGCACCCACCCGGTGCTGATCTCGGTGCCCCTTACACCTCCATGAACCTCACCAATTATGTTCCTCCGGTAAGATACAATGGCAATATGGGGTATGATGACGCTTCCCGTCAGGCCATAGTGAGCTATTGTCTACCTTTCTATTTTCATGGCCCCATTATTGACTATGACCTTTCGAAGGACCATGCAGAACATCGAGGAAATCAAGGTCCTAGTGGAACTCACATTGTTCCTGGGTTTACTCAGTACAACCCAGTTGTCCCCGGCCCACCTAGGCTCGAGTATTACGCTCCGGTAGCCCCGGTACGTGTCCCTTCCTTCTCACGTTCACCCGCAGCCTGTTTGACTGAGTCTCTAATCGCAGAGGGTGCCTAATGACGCCCCCCTCAATGGTGGGCTTCATCCACGCTGCGTGGCAATGCCCACCCAAGGAAATCCCGGCTCTGTACCCTCCGGGATGTCACACAGCAGGGACCTCAAAGACCTTGCGAGTCACTACCTCCAGAACCCTGGTTCGCAGGTCGAAACATTTCGCGTGAGGCGCCGCTCAGGCGGTTTGAAAGTGTCAATCGTACTTGATGTCGAGGATACGACGATGTGATCTGTACGTTGTGGCTATTTGTAGGTGCCTGAGAACAGAAGATGTAGTCCTTGTAGTAACAAGATGTATATCTGGTGCTGCTTGACAGACCATGATCGAATGTATTATTTATTTGCACATTGAGGTTTGCCTTTCGCGCAACTTCCGTCAATCTCAATGGCTCATCGTGCTATGTCACTCTTGGCCTCTTTTACGGATGTTCGATCATGAACTCTGGTCGAATGTGCATCATATATTCCATATAGTCTTTGGCTGGGCAGCTCAGAACCTACATATTGTACCATACGAGAGGCAGCAGGCTTCAAACCGACCCTCGTTCTACGATCTGGCCAGTAACCACAACATATGCGTAATTCGATTCGAAAAGCCCAGGCGGTATTCAAGTTGTCGATCTCAAGTCAAATTAACACCTGGAAACCACTGGCACCTGAGCGGCGGCGCTGCATGCGAAGCTTGTCGACGAGGGAGTCAGGGCTATCGAGGTAGTGACTCGCGAGACGTTTGAGGCCTTCGGCGGGTGGTATTTCGGAATGTACAGGGCCAAGATTTCCTCGGAGGGCCCAGCTATATTGTGCGGAAGAGCCGCGGGGCTGAGTGGGGGCATCATTTGGCACATCCTGTGTTAAGAGCTCCTGTCAGACGGGCTGCATATTCACATGAAGAGGAGGGGGATAAGAGGGCGTACAGGATCCATTTGAGCATGAGTTTGGTCTCCTGGGTGTTCTGCGAGGCCCTTCGGGGACGCGACTATCAACAAAGTACGCGAAGACAGATAAGGATAAGTGAACCGAAACTTACTGTGGTCGGTCCTCACCCCTCATATTGCTAATATATCTTGCCTGAGGGGGATAACCGGTGTGGTTCATAGCGAGGTGAAGGACAGTAAACTCGTCGCCCAATGTTTCCTATCTATTTCTGAGGCTCCATCAGCCCTCTGAAATACTTGGCAGGTGAGATTTCGTGTGTGCCAGTGAGTAGTTCATGTGGCTTGCATCCCCAAGTTCTAACGTAGGAGAGTGCGGGGAACCAGGGAGACGTCCTGGGAAGCGCCGAGAGAGAATGGCAAGAACGCGATCCGCTTCGTCCCAAGTACCAAGTATTCGATATCTGCGCAACCCATTCTCGGCCCTCTAAAGTACTTGCCGAACGTAGTTTTCTCGACAAGGTCAGTTTAGATAACTGGCTCGAGAGAAATGAGCCACGAAGGCGCGAAGGACCACGATAACATGCACTGGTTTGCGAAGACGGCAGAGTTGATCGGCCGTTGTCAGCGTATCGCTCTCCAAGTGGCGTGGAATATCCATAACCGGGGCAAAAATCTGAAGGAAGGTCATTCTTCCGCGTGAATAAGGTGCAAAGTCAAATTTGAAAGGAATCGCAGTCTCGGGCGGCAAACCAAACGTTCGACTCTCCACTTTGGTATCTGGTGAAAGTGGTAGAGCAGTCGCTTATCGATGTCGGAGAGCTTGTGTGGATATGCCGCCAATTGGAGCGTCTCCCTACTTTGCTACAGCTCAATAATCATGTCGCCGTGACCTTCCTGTCAGTGTATCGACTTTCATATGAGGGCCCCTGCATTTAGCGAGACATGTGTTCTTATGGCTTTCCCTTACAGGCACAGGCGAGTACGAGTAGCGTTGGCACTAGACCTGGGCGGGAACAATGTTGCGGTAGTTCGCAGCCCGAGAGCGCGGGAAGTGTCGTTGCGGAAGGAACATGAATAAAAACTACGTCATGGCACGGCGACTGCCGCGGCGCCCGGGGCGATAATGATCTCGGGAGCTTGAAACCCATAATCACCTCTGCATCTTCTTCCTCTTTCTAAATTCTTCTTCTCCAGTAACCCCGTAACATATCATCTTTCCTCTCTACTCCCACAACTTTCACCATGCCGGCATTTTCTTCGCCATCACCCCCCACCCCCTCACGCGTGGTTGACGACCCTCGACCCTCGCCCAGCTCACAAGCGCCTTTAGCAACATCCTCGTCGACCCACAAGACATCCCCAGTGCTGGTACCTGTTAAGTTAACACCTGTCCCAAAAGTGGATAGCGTTCCTCCGCCCGTAGCTAAAGAGGTGGGTTCCAATTTTGTCTACCCCATTGCCCCGGAACGTTGCTCATGCACACGCCCTCATTCAAGCGGGCCGGCAGCCCTCCTAATGAGAGCATCGACCGGACAGTGTTTGACCAAATTCTTGAGCTCGACGAGGATGACGAGATCTTCTCGAAAGAGATGGTGGACGCCTATTTTGTCCAAGCGGACAAAACTTTTAACAGCATGGATGCCGCACTGTGCGTGTTCGCCGTTTCGTCCGCTTCTTCTCTGATGGGCTCATCTGCCTCTAGAGCAAGGAAAGATCTTGCGGAGCTGTCTTCCCTGGGCCACTTTCTCAAGGGGTCGTCTGCGGCGCTTGGTGTGTCCAAGGTGCAGTCCTCGTGTGAGAATATTCAACACTTCGGCCAACTACGAGAGGGAAGCGCATTCATCACCGAGGCAGAAGCCATCGGGAAGATCACGAAATCAATTGCGCATGCGAGAGAAGAATACGCAGATGCTAAGACATGGCTGGAATGGTTCTATGCAAATCCTAGTGCCGAGGACTGAATCCAGCACAGCACGTACTTGTCCCTTCTGAACCGCGCTCGTTCGGGGAACGTTTGCGCGGACCAGGTTGATTATATTCGAAGAGGCTTGATGGAGTATTTTTGCTTTTATGAGTCGTGTTTGTATAAAACCGTTGAATGTGACTATTGTACAGTACTGTTAGTCTGCCGTACAGAGACATAGCTTTGTCTGCTACGATGCACGTGACTGGCGCGGTCGCGGTCGCGGTCCGGATTTGCCGGTTACGCGTTTCTCGTTTAAGTGCGCTGAGAGTTGAGAGCGCGTTTAATTACTCTTGACGGCTGACGGCTACCATGGCTGCTGCGGCTCAGTCTCAATCCGAAGCTCAGTACCTTCAAGGTGATTCCAAATCTACTTTATCATGTCGTTATTTTAATCATCATCCTTAGTCCGTATCTGGTACACTATTGATGGCTCGTCTCAGTACATCCTTGCTCGTTCCCCAGATAAATTTCCAGTGTACCCCCTTGGTGCCACCTCTTCCCACCGGTCAACGTATGCCACGACATCTCTCAAGTCATGCTTACACTCCATATGTCGGTCGAGGTCGGTAACATTTTACATTTCAAACCTTTGATTCGCGCTGATTCCGCAAGCCAGTCCCGAACTAATGCATTTTGGTCAACGCGACTTTTCGATTTATGCTCTTGATCCGTCCGAGTCCGATTCTGCCCCGAATACAGTTGTTGTGTCCTCAGGATCCGGCTCGTCATCCCAAACTGCACCCTCTCATCAGCCGCCCCCGGGTGTCGCAGTCGGGATGGGGCTCATGTCCTGGGCACTTGCGGCCCCACACGACAGCGCTTTCGTCACCGGCATCATAAACAAGACGGCTTCTGGGGAATCCGCTCTAGAGGTCGTGTTCGCTCTCAGAGGGGTGAGGCAGTTCGTTTCTTGGCGTCTCTCCGGCGGCTGATTATGCCGAGCCAGACCCTGCATGCTCAGCAACCTCCCGTCTTTCAACCTGGTGGTCATGGCGGAAACCCTTGG